>Ga0209045_1000003_pt1 | contig 397776 bp, 347 predicted proteins | sample SaaInlLV_10m_DNA_4_FD_184664 | JGI IMG/M metagenome (GOLD analysis project Ga0209045, IMG submission 184664) | Marine microbial communities from expanding oxygen minimum zones in the Saanich Inlet - Saanich Inlet SI072_LV_200m_DNA (SPAdes) (version 2) | ecosystem: Environmental > Aquatic >...
TATAAAAAAGAGGCATTATATAGATGGCAAAACATAATAATAGGCATCCAAAGACAGATTATATGCAAGCAATTGCATTCATTGTTCTCACTATTATTATATTTGGTGCTGCATTAATTCTTTCAAATTATAAAGATAGTAATGGTATGGTTGATATTAAACAATCAAAGCTAACATCAGAAGTTGGTGAAGAACTAAAAACTTCTCAAACACAAGAAATTGAAAAAGGCAGTGGTGTAATAGAAACAAAAGTAAGTCAAGAAGCAGATAAAGAAGAGAAATATCAAGATGGAGATATTCTTCAATTAAAAAACCATGGAAAAAATGGAATATTAATTAGAAGAAATGGTGTTTGGGAAATGTACTTCAAAGGCTTAGATTTCCCATTTGCAGTTAATAAAGGTGAGACAACTGTTGACGACGATGACATCAGAGTTTATTTAGCACCAATTAGGAATGAAGGATATTATAGTGATGAAGCTTATGCATTATATGATAAAGAAGACATGGGAAGTTATTCAGAAAAAGAATTTGTTGAAGAAGCACTAAATCCAAAACAAGATAAAGAAAACTCATTCTTAGGTTATGATAGTGAAGGAACAGCAATTTATGATGGAGAAGTTTACCAAGGTGATCTTGAGGAAGGAGAAAAAAGAGGAGAACAAGAGGAAGTATTGGGAGTTTATGTTCCTGACGCTGCAAAACCAGTGTATAAAGATAAAGTTGAATGGGAACCAACATCTGGTTATGAAACAGCTAAAAAAAGAATTCAATATATGGAATCACAAAGAGGAGCTGTACTAATTACTAATGGTGGTTGGAAGTTTGTCTCAAATGGTGATGGAACTTGGACACCATATCATGAAGGCATACAAATTGGTCCTCTTGCAGACCAAGAAACAATGTTTAACTATGCAGATCCTGAAGAAAATTCAGATAATTGTGGATCTGGCCAATGTTTCTTCGACGAGTACGGAGATTCAATCTATGGAAATAAATTAGATCCTACTAAAGTAGCAGAAGATGCAACAGAAGCAAACATTGAGATAGCTGAAAAACCAGAACAAGATGGAGCCCCTGATGTTCCTGAACCTATACCACCATCTGCACCAGAGAAAAAGGAAGATAAAGATAAAAAAGCAGAACCCGAAGATAAAAAAACAAAACCTGATGAGAAAAAAGCAACAAAAGCAGGTGATCCAAAACCATTCACTGCAGCATATGGTGATTTTGATCAAGACGGTGATTTAGTTATTGAAGTTTCACAGAATGAAAAAGTAGTTGGAAAATATTTCTACAGAGATAAAACAATTCTTAGTGAAGATATTTATGTATTAAATGATCAAGGACAAAAAGTTTTATGTGAAGCATGTAGTGTTGAAAAAACAAAAAAAGAATGGTATATAGTTGATCAATCACGAGGACAAAAACAAAAACAAAAATTTAAAATTGGAGATGGAAAAACAGACCCAGATGACATGCAGATAGAAAAAATCAAAAAATGCAAAAATAACTGGAAATCAGAAGAATGTATAGGTGCAGCTAAATTAGCTGGTAATAGATACGATAAACTAAATGAAGCTTTTAGATCACAATTAGATGAGTATTTTGGAAAGATGTTTGATAATTGGTTTAGAAAAGAATGGGGCATGGGTTTTTCAGAGATTGAGTACGCAATTTATAACGGAATGTGTGCTTTAGAATATTATGACACAGGAGAAGATGAAGATGTAGAGGTTTCACTTACTGGGTTTGATGATCAATCATATAATAAACCAAAATTTGCACTTGATATTAGACCACTAAAAGATGAAAGATTAATTGCAACTATTAGTGGAGCAAAAGAAAAAGTTACTGAAAACATTTATAGATACAGTATTAGTCTTCAAACATTAGGAGCAACTCATGCAATTGTTTATTTACAAAATAAATGTACAATGACTAATTCTTATACAATTATTGATGATGTAAAAGGATGGAGAGATGAATTTGTTGTTCAACACCCATATGGGGTAAAAAGAAAACATTATGCAGAAAATGAATTAACATTTAGTTGTGAAAATCCAGATGTAGTAGAATGTAGATTCAGCCATGTTTGCTTTGAAGAAATTGGCCCAAGCCCTTATCTTACCCAACCAGAGTGTAAAGAACTAGCAGGTAATAATGATATTGTTTATGATGAAGAAGGAAACACGGTTTGTTAGTAAGTAGTTCTAAGTTTTAAGTAAGAAGTGGGCATAAATGTAAGAAAGGTTCTAAAGGTGGGAAAGGTTTGAAAGAAATACAATTACCTTTCTAACCCTTACAACATTTATTACCTTATATAATCCTACTCAAAACCAAAATTTACTTACATATAACTACTTACTTATTATATATAGTTTATCAAAAGATTTATAAATAAATACTTCCAAAAATAGCTTAAGTATGAAAAAAAGGGGTATTGTGAGTAGTTTCATTATAGGTGGTATGGTATTCTTAATAATCGTAGGTCTCTTAGTCTTACTAAGAAATTATATTTACTATGGAACGTTTATTAGTTCTCCATTAACACCTGTTGCAGGTTTTACTCAACAATGTTTAAAACAAAGCACAGAAGATGGTGTATTTTTTTTAAGAACACAGGGTGGTTATATAGATCTTCCTGAAGTTATTTCTAATGATCCTAGTGCATACATTAATTTAGGATTAAAAGTACCTCATTGGTTCTATAATCACCAAGATAGAATGCCACAGCGTTATGAAATGGAAGATGAATTAACTAATTATGTAAAAAGAAATTTAGTTCTTTGTTTAGATGGTTTTAGTGGTTTCTCAAATACATTCGGTGTTAGCAATCCTGAAGTATTAGAAGATTTAGAAAGCTTTGAGGTAACAACTTCAATTAACAAACACGATGTAACTGTTGAACTTGAAATGCCGATAAAACTAAAACAATTAGCAGAAGGAAAGACTCAAAGAACAATGAAATTTCCAAAGATGCAAACAAAAGTTGAAACTGAGCTTGGAGATATGCATAAATTAGCTATGAAAATAATGAAAGAAGTAAATGACGAAAATCTTCTTGAAGGTTATGTTTATGATATGATTGCAACTTCTGATTACCTACCACACGAAGGATTAGAAATAACTTGTGATAAAAGAGAATGGCAAATATCAGACTTAGAAGAACACCTTAAAAACGTAATCATGCACAACTTAAATTACCTAACATTTGATAAAACAAGTTATGAACCAAGTGGTTATGATTACTTTGATAAGATTTATCATGTTGATTTAGGTTCTGAAAACTTTAAACAAATCAAAGTTAACACAATTTATAATCCATCTTGGCCTTTAAACTTAGATGTAACTCCAAAACATCAAAACACAGTAAAACCAATGGAATATGTAATGTCAAAAATATTCTTTAACTGCGTAAAAATTTACCATCACAAATATTCATTAGAATTTCCTGTTATTTTTCAATTAATTGCAGATGAAAACCCAGATGATATGTTTTTCTTTTCTACACCTGTTTATGTAAAAAGAGATGAACCAAACAGAAATGGTGAAGTAGGATCATGGGCAGATGATATTGATAAGATAGGAAGTGAAGATTATTGTGCAGAATCAACTTCACTTTCAATGTATTCAGTTGATAATGATGGAAACATTGTTGTTCAACCTTCAATAAAAGAAAATAGAATAGCAGAGTTAGACGTATATGCTTATGACACAACAAAAGGATTCCCAGAAGGGGCAATTAATGGTGCAGAAATTTCTTATCACTGTGTTAAATTTAAATGCGATATGGGAGCAACAGAAACAGCATTATCAGAAGATGGATTTTATGTTGGAGACCCTTCTGTGCTTACAACAAAATTCCCTGAATGTTATAACGGTTATGTCATTGCAGAACACCCTGGTTATTTAACAGAAAGAAAAACAATGACAATTGATGAAAGCATGGATAAACAAACTGTAATGATGGAAATGCGACCTACAAAAAGTTTATTTTATGAAGTAAGAGTTGTTGAAGAAGTAAATGGTGTTATTCATGAAAGAATGTTGTTTGATAAAGAACAAGCATTTGTGTTTATTGATAGTTCAGAATCTGATTTAGATCAATCATTATTTTATCCACCTGGAGAAATTGAACAATCAACAGATATTGTGTTGTTTGAAGATGATTTTGGTAAAGATGATATTGAAACAGAAAATGCACCTTATGAAAATATCACATTAGTAATAGAAAAAGGACAATCATACAAAATTGAAACAAGATTGTTTGAAGATGATGTTGTAACCGGTGTTTCTGATTATAATTGGACACCAAAAATTGGACAAGTTTATACTAATAATAAAGTAGTGTTTTACGTTGCAAGAGAAAACACACCAAGCATGCCAACAGACACAGAAGGTTGGCAAAAATTATACGAACAATCACAACAAAAATCTTCATCACATAAACCTAAGTTAGTTTATGCATGGGAATTAGTAGAAGAAGAAAAATAATGAATAAAAGAACATCAAAGAATGATCATAATCAACAAGAATTAACAATGAACAAGATAACATCAAAGAAAATTCATCAACTATTAAGCATTTTAGTAGTTATAACTATATTGTGTTTGCCTGTTTCATTAGCTCTTACAATTAATCCTGATTCTGTTAGTGTTGAATTAGATAAAAACAAAGCAACAATTGCATGGGAGACAGATGTTGATGCTTCTGGAATAATAAGATATGGAAAAAATATTGAAAATGTGTTTACAATCCCTGAAACAGGAGCATACAAAAAAGACCATGAAGTAAAAATAGATGATTTAGATTATGGAGAAAAATATTTTTACACAGTTGAATCAGGAAATGGTTTAGTATCTGTTTCATTAGATGGTTGGAAAGATTTTACAACTATACTGCCAGCAGTTACAGGATTCAATGTTGAGTGGGTTGAAGCTGATAAAGTAAGATTAGCTTGGAATCAAAATGATAAAGCTAAAAAGTACAATATATATTATGCAGAGGTTAACACACCATTTGAATTAGTTGAAACACAAACCTCAGTTTATTATGAAATAAATGATTTAATGCCTGATACAACATATAAAGCAAAGATCTCAGCAGTTGATGAATTTGATCAAGAAGGTTTAAATGGCCAAGAAATTCAATTTACAACAAAACAAGCTGTTCCTGAAATTTCATTTTTACAAGCTGTTTTTGTAACAGATACTTCTGCAACAATTTCATGGAAGACAAATATTCCAGCTAAAAGTAAAATTATTTATGATTTAGATAATACACTTGATCTTATTAAAGAAGAAGACGTATTAAAAACAGAACATTCAATAAAACTAGAAAATTTGCAGACAAGTACAACTTATCATTATCAAGTTATGGCTGGAAAGGAAAAACTAGATGATGGCACATTTAAACCATTAATTGTTTCAGAATCAAAAAGTTTCACGACATTAAGTGAAAATGCAAAACTTAATTTTATTGATATCGCTGTTTCAAAAATTGGTGAACAAACTGCAACTATAACATGGATGACTAGCTTAGAAGTAATGTGTATCACTTATTATGGAATTGATGATACTTTTTCAAGTTCAAAAACAGAATCAGAAAAAAAGATTGAACATTCTATTCTTCTAGATGATTTATTGCCAGACATTGATTATTATTTTAAATTGAGATGTGGTGATCATGAAAGTCCCGTACAAACATTTACAACATCTCCAGGTCAAGCAGGTAGTTTTTTAATTGTTGAACCTTTACCGGATTATTCAACAACAACACAAGTTAATATTACTGGAAAAACAAAGAAAGGTTCTAAATTATATTTGTTCTTAAATAATGATCCATCTGCAAAGATTAAAAAAGTTGTTAACACAACTTCATATACTGAATCAATAACATTAAACCCGGCTGCAAATATGGATAAGATCCCTGGGAAAAATACAATATATGTTATTTCTTGGGATGAGAATATGAAAAAAGACTCAAAAGCAGTTTCTACAATTGTTGATATTGTAATACCAAACTTACAAGTTAATGAATTACCTGATGTTACTGGTGAAAACCAATTAAACATTTCAGGCATTGCAGAAATTAATTCAAAAATTACAATTTATATTGATAATGCATCAAAAGCAACACCACTAGTTCAGCAAGACGGATCATTTTATTCATTAATTAATTTAGGTAACAAAAACCAAACAATTGTTGTTGAAGCAAGAGACCTTGCAGGAAACATTAATTTATATGAAAAAATTGTTGCTGTTGACAAACTCTCACCAAAAATAGATATTCTCACATCATTAAAAGGAGAAACTCATTTTAAAATTTTAACTCTTGAAGGAAAAACAGAACCAAACTCAAAAGTTTATGTTACAAATTATGGAGAATTTAATGGTTGCCAGGATGTAGAATGGACAAGAAATTATGGTGCTTGTGAATCTTATATTGGAAGAGATCATTTAATACCTGGAACTTTAGTTAGTGCAAATATTGATCCATTAGGAGCAGTTCTTGGAAACACTTTAGAAACATCATCAGATGCAGATGGTCATTTTACAATTCGAGTTCCAATGTATTTAAGTTCTGGGCTAAGAGTTACTGGAAGAAACAATATTGAGTTTTTAGTAGAAGATGAAGCAGGTAATGTTGGTCAACATAAAGTGAATATTATGTACACACCAGGATGTCCAGACTGGCAAGTAAATATAGGTGAGATTCAAGCATATCCTTTTAATTTATATACGCAAGATTTTACAGATACAACTGTAGAGGGAAGTGCATTTATTCCAATTGAATATTTGGGACCAGGAACACCAACCAATATTAAAGTACAAGTTTCAAAGGATACTGGTTCTGTTCATGAAAGTATCTTTGGTAACACTGGAAAACTAATTGAACAAGGTGATGGAACTGATTTAGTTAGAATACAATCTCCTAAAGTCAGTCAATTTGATCCTACATCAAGAAGAATATATCTTTATGTTCCAGTTACAATTGAAAGATATACTGGTTCTGTAAACAAATTACCTGATCAGATTAATGTTTTCTTACAAGCAAGAATTGGTTACAGATCAGATTCTCCTGGTCATTATGGTGGAAGTTATACTGGTAGTTTTTTCAACAAAGGTCAGCAATATCAAACAGGTTATGCAAATTGTGAAGTTTATCCTGTTTTAAGTTATAGTATTCAAAAGCCATTAGATTACTCAATGTTTTTAACGCCTTCAATGATTAACAAAACAATCAAAGCATTAGACAAAACAATTAATGTTTCTAAAAAAATTGCAGGTTATGTTAAGAAAGCAGCTCTTTATACAATGATTGGTTGCGCAGCAATGGTTGCGTTTAATTATTTAGGCGCTGCATTCGGTAGTTCTCAAACATCTGTTGCAGGAACATGTACTGCTACTGAAAAAGACATGGAATCAACATATTGGGTTTGTGATAGAATTCTATGTCCAACAGCCCCTGCAAAATGTGAAGATAAAGACTGGGATAAAGGCGGTTTTATGGATGGTAATAATGTAGTTTCAGAAGATACTTGGGATACAAGAAATGGAGAGAACAAGCAAACAACCAAAGAATATGTTGCATGGAATAATGAAAAATATTCAGGAGATCCTTCAAAACAAATTCCATTAGACCAAATTGATACACCTGGTGTAATTAATAACAACGATGTTAGTGCATGGGCTTCTTCTCAAGGTGGAAAAACCTATCATAAAGATTTAGGTTCAGGAGCTAAAATTTATACTTATAATGATCCAATAACAGATGAAACCCATACGTTTGAATATATTGATATTAAAAACAGAAAAATTGTTAATACAGCTGCAACATATCAACTTACAAAAGAAGCAGAAGGTGGCACACCACTTGTTGATATTAGAATTACTGACTCAAACAGCAGAGCTAGTCAATGTTCATCAGATGATCAAACCTTAGTTAGAGTTAAAAAACAAAGTAAAGAAGATAAAACACCATTCAAAGGTTCAAAGAAAATTATACAACCAGATTATTTTTGTGAGCACAGACCTAGCAATTTATTAGGTGAGCCAGATTCTAGTTATTTAGGATGTTATTCTGAAGAGTGTCCAAACTTTGATCATACAAAATGTCTTTACACAGCTGATATAGCTCCTCCTGGTGGCTTGTGGTCAAGTACAAGATGTTTATGTTTACCTGGAATTAAATCACACCTTGATAATTTAGTAAAAATCATGGAAGGAACTAAAAAATGTTTAGAACAAGCATTGATTGGAGAAGTTCGTGGTGGATTTTGTGAAAGATTATTAGCACAATTTATTTGTGATTTGTTTACAGAATTAATTTTAAAGTCTTTCTTAGGTGTTGGTAGTGATGATTATGGATTATTAGGAGGAATGGGTGGTAGAGACACTGTTAAAAATGTAAAAACAAACTCTAAACAAATTTCAGGCCAACTTTCACAAAGATATGGAGACATTGCAAAAAATAAATTAGGATTGTCAGGAGATCAATTAATTAACAAATTTTGTATTGCTGCAATTACAATGGATTGGTCTGTACTTGAAGGAATGCTTAACCAAGTTGTTGATTCAATCCCAGTTGCACCAATTGCACATATAGACGCAGACTCAAGAGCCTATGGTTATGATCCGTTTAATGGAAGAATGAACATAGGTTATAATATTTATTTAGGACTTGTGCCGGGAGGAAGAACACAAACTCAGATGTGGTTAGAGTGTGATGCAAGTTATCCAAATGCATTATGTATTCCCGGACAAAGAAAACCAATTCCAAGAACATTTAGAATTTTAGATAAACAATCTCCTGCAGTTGATGAAAATATTGTGTTTGTTGATAGAGGAGCTGTTAACTGGTATAATAAAATTGTTTTAGTTATGGAATATGAATTAGGCGGACAAATGCAAACAGAAATTATAGAAAGAAGAATAAATAAAAAAGGTGATTTAGCATTTGGATGTACATTCTCAATAATGCAAGGTATTAGTTGTCAAACTTTAGGAATGATTGAAGCACAAGGTGGCCTTGTTGAAGTTTTCCCTGTTGGTAGTGGTTCTTATTTATTCCCAAAAACAGGAACATTTTATCAAGATAATAAAGTTAGTATGTTATTAAGAGTTAGAAACCAATACAAAGAACCTTGGTTCTATGTTAGATTTACTTTTGATGATGATTCAAGTCCTATTGAATATAAATTACCAGGGTCTGGAGGAGAAGCATCTGGTGGTTACTTTAGTGAGCAAACATTTAATTTGTTATTAGGTAAAATTGGTGCAGATGGATTAACATCATTAACAAACGCTGTAGATTATCAAATAAAAAATCTTGATTTTGAACTTGGAGAAAAAGATTCTGATCCTGCAAAAGAAAATAAACAAAGTAATGGCATTTTAGATATTCAATTGTTTAATGCTGATTCAGCAATCTTAAAAATTAGTGCACAAGCAAAAGATGGTGCTGGACAATTTGTTAATTTGAGACCGTTTACTTGTATGGTGTTTGATCCAACATTAGATGCAGATGATATTTATTCAAAACATAAAAACTACGGAAAGGCGGTTAGAAAAGGTGGAGAATTAACAGCACAAGGTGGAAGTATTAGTGGAAGCTTAAATAATGAGCTAACACCAAAAGACTATGATAGTTTAACAGAAGAATTACTAGGTGATATTTTTCCTGATGAAAGACCAATTATTGTTCCTTTTATTGCAAACAACCCAGTTGTTAGTAAAAGTGAGTTATTACAAAAGATTGATACTACAACATGGGGCAATGACCTAGGTTGGGATGCACAAGAAGAATCAGAATTCAAAGCTGAGGTTAAAACAATTATTGAATATGGTAGTAATCCTCCTCTTGGATATGAAAACGAAGTTTGGTGTACAAAAAATAATTTCGTGATTTATTCTGAATGTTTAACTCCAAATGAACTTAACAAGTTCATTGCATTTGCAGGCGTTCCATCAAAAGAATTTTATTATATTGATTTTAAAGAAATAGATCCTGAAACAATGGATCATAAAACAAAAATTACAAATTATCATGCATGGTTATCAAACAAATACCAAAGCCTTGGTAAAACAAAGCCAGATGCATTAAATACTCAAGAATTTAGTAACCTTGATGCAGATTTTAGATTAAATGAAGATAGTGATAATTTACTTTATACCAAATGTTTAATTCCACAAGATGAGTTAATAAAGGCAGGAACATTTGGGTTAAATGCAGGAACTTTTGATGCTGAAGATATTGTTGTTATAACTAGTATTACTGCCAATGTTTTCCAAAGTGAATCAAACAACAACAAACTGCCAAAATTAAAAATTACTAGTGTAGAAAAAGAAAAAGAAACTACATTAAATAAAGGCTCTTATGCATCATTAAAACCCGGAACTAAAAAAGCAGTTGGCGTTACTGCAATTGTTTTAATGGATACAAATGGAAATGAACAAGGAGACACACCATTATTATATGAAGGACGAGCACAACAATTTAAGTTCCAATATTATGAAAGTGAGCCACCAAAATCAAATTATCCACCTGTTGTTGAGGTTATTGAACCATTAAATGCTCAAGTAAATGATTTAGAACAATTATGGATTGGGTTTAATGTAATTGATGAAAGAAATGAGATAGCACATATTACCTTACGAATGAATGCTCAAAAATCAAAAAGAACATGCTTTTCAGAGTTTGATGTTAATGAACAAAATGAAATCACTGTAACAAAGAATGAATGCGGTATTTTAGAAAGTGAAATTAAGAAGGATAATTTTTTAACAGATAATAAGAGACCAAACTTTGTAAGGTTTAAAATTAATTTAAATGAAGCTCCTGCTTCAGAGTTTTTCCAAACTGAAATTAAGAACGCCAATAAAGACTTTTATACTGTAAACATTGAAGTAACAGACAAAGAAGGCAAGATTGGAAAATCTAATAGAGGATTTAATTTAGTTTCTATTCCTGGTGTTGGTGATGTAGGAAACATTGCTTGTTTAGGTTCTGGTGGGTGCTCAGAATGGGTTGGACCTCATCATCCAACTGAAGTTATTATGGATCCTAGCAATCCAGAAACAGGTATACAAAGCATTGTACCTGGACAATATTCTCAGAATTCACAAACAATGCCATCTGGCCAATACACATACGATGGTGCAGGAAACCCAGTAGCAGATCCATACGGAACAATGACTGGTGGTTCTTATAGTAATCCTTATGATCAAGGACAAATTGGCGGTAGTTTATTCCCACAATAAGAATAGTAATTAGTTCTTTAATTTAAATTTTAATGTTAATTAAAACACAATAGATTAATAGAATTAAAAGAAAAATTAAAAAATTATTCTTTATATTGCAGATTCAAGTGCGATCTATAATCCTTTTTTTCAACTTGTTCAAGGAGCTCTCGATGGTGTAAGTGAACATATGTTTCTGCGTTTTGATGTGCTGTAAGAGTTAACGGATGAGAATCTGTTGTTAAACTTTCATGTTTATCAGTTATACCTTTTACTTTATTTGCAATTTTTAGCCTATCATAACTCTGAATAAGATGGCCTGATATAGCATTTTCAGCTATATCTTTTAGACGCTTTGCTTCATCTGGTACAATTTGAGCCTTATAGATATTCTTAAAGGTTTTATAATCAAATCCATTTTTCTTAAACTGATCAATAATTCCATCAATAGACTCTCTTGGATCATTTGGATTTCTACCAGTAACAGTGTTATAAAGAGCTCTTAATTCTCTCCTAAAATCATCCTCGTCCCCTGCATAATCTTTTTTAAGTGCTTCAAAATCACTCAAAGCAACTTTTTTCAAGAACGCCTCTATGTGTGTATCAAAGAATTTCTCAACATCTTTATGCTTTAATTTTTTCTTACCAACTTTTTTGGTAATCTGATCATACTCAAATAATTCATCTAGTTTCTGATATGGTTTCTTAAGAATTCCAATAGTACCTTTTGCTTCATTACCAAGTAGAGCTTCTGTAAACTCATCTGTAATTCTTTCAATATTTTGATGTTTTGGATCACGGAAATCTTTGTATGCCTTAAATCTAGAAGCAAACGAATCTGTACTGGACACATCTATTTTATATTTTTTTACAATCTTTTCAATAAGTTCTACAGCCATAATTAAACACCTCTGTTTGGAATATCTTTAAGTATTTGTTATCATATGTATAATAATAGTATTATCAATATATTAGACAAATATAAATGTTTCTATATTTTTACATATAAATTCAAGAAAATAGTGATTTAAACCACTGAATGATCCTAAAAAATAAGGATTTTGAAGTAATCTCTTCAATAGGCTCATCAACAACAGGTGAATGCTCCTTTTCATCAAGAGTTTTTTCAATTTCATTTTCTTCTATTATTTCTTTTTCTCCAATTTCAGTTTCTTCATCAACAGCCGAAGGCTCTTCAAGACTTTCTTCAATAAACTCATCAACAATTGCGGATGCTTCTTTTTCACTAGGAATTTCTTCTTCTATTTTTTCTTTTTCTCCAATTTCTTTTTCTTCTTTTATTTCAAGCCCTTTTTCACTAGAAGTTTCTTTATTTTTGAGATCAGCAAGATAAGAAACAATCACTTCACAATAATTATCACCTTGAGAATGTGTCTGAACTGCATCTTTAACCCAAATATAGACGCCATTGTATTTTCCATCTTCATGTTCATCTATTACTATTGTTGTACCATCAATCTTAAAGATACAAGCATTATCTTCTGTCACACCAACTAATAAAATTTCATGATTTAAATCATTAACAGGGTTATTTTCACTTATTTTAACAGCAAAAGCTGAAAAAGTTAAAACTAATACAAATAAAAAGTAAACAATTAATTTTTTTGACATAAACTAATTAAGAAAGAACTACAATAAAAAGATTCTCATTAATGCTTTTTCTTCAACTCAGGATGATCATACCTTGTTTTTATGGCTTTTTCATGCATTGTTTTGCGGTATTCATCTGACATATGTGATTTAAACGCTGTTGCTAAGAATTTTGATTGCAATTGTTTGTTTGCTAGCAATTGTTTTGCAGGTGGTAGTTTGAAAATAATCCCAACAAACCTCCTAAGAACTTCATTTGTCCAAAGACTAAAGTTATCAAAGATTAAGTTTTGCAATTTTCCTTCGTTTATTGCGCATACTATAAACCTTTCAAAAGTATCCTTAGGAACAAACTTTGTTTCTGATCTTCTTTCCATTTTCATGCATTTAGTTGGGCAAAATCTTGTGCAAACACCACAACCAATACAATTTTCTACACTAATTTTTGGAATTTTTTTAAGATCTTTATGATCAATTGCATCTACTGGACACTTTTTTGCACACACACCACAGTTTTTACATTTCTCATCGTTAATCTCTGCAAAAAAGTTACTATTAATTTTCATGTTATATCCTAATTTTTTGTATGCTAACAATGCCTCGCAGCAACAACCACAACAATTACAAATCCATCCAACATGATCCTGAATATTATCTCCAACTTGTACTAATCCATGTTCTACGCATCTATCTAAAACTTTCATTGCTTCTTTTTTTGTAATTTTTTTTGCAATTCCATGTTTTGATAAACTTTTTGCAGCGTTATTAAAAGTTAAACAAACATCTTGCGGCATCTTACACGCCTTACCCTTGTGCTCCATTTTATGACGACAATAACAAGTTCCAACAGTAATACATGATGCTGTTTTAATTACATTAGAAGCTCTTTCATAGTCTAGGATAATTGATTCATGTTTTTTCTGCAAAGTTTTTTCTTGGATAAAAGTTCTTGCAATGCAAGGATCTAATCCTAAAACTCTTGGAACAAAATCTTCTTCAACATTTATGTACTGGTGAAATAATTCAGACAAAATCTTTCTATCAAATTTCCCATCAGTCCGCATGATAGAAAACTCAAAAAAACCAGCCATTGTTGGAGCCAAAATATACTCTTGTTCATTTCCTTTTTTAATGTCTAGCAAAATTCCTTTGTCTGATAACTCATTTAAGATTTCTTTTGCTTTTTTTTCTTCAACTTTCCATATTTTAGCTGCTTTTTTTGCTGTAAAAAACTTAATTGGTAATGCAGAAACTAATTTTGCCTCTTTTTCTGTGAAAAGTATCTCTAATATTTTGAATAATGATTCAGAAGCAGGTGCCCCCTGCGGAGACTTCTCTAATCTCTTTTGAAGATCCAAATAACTCTTTGATGTGATGTGCCCCATATATTTTCTGTTATAAAGGTTATTTATATTTGTTTTGTAATAAATTAAATGATTTTTAGCAATTTTTATAAAAAACACCTGATTTCTATGTATTATGAAGGGTAGTGCAGCAGTAAAAACAAGAAAAATGCCATTAGAGTATGAAGAGAGGGTGGCAAGGATTTATTCTCATATATTAGCAGATGTCAATAAGGCAATTACATTAATTCACATGGGCACAAAATTTGAAAACTCATATGCAATTAGAAAAAGGCTTGCAGAAGTTAATCCTTTTTATGGTAGACAAAGTACAAAAGACTTTGAAAAAACAAAAGTTAGACCATTGTATAATGCAGGTGTTCTTGATTGGTCTTTAAAAGAAGAACCAACAAAAACAAGAGGGGGAAAAGGAAATTTTACTAAATACAGAATAAATCCAGATGGTTATAATCTTGTTGCACCAATTGCTGCACACACATTATTGTGGTTTTATCATAACACAGATATTTGTCCAGGAGCCTTACTTGGAAAAAATACAGGACATTCTTCAAGACCACCATACCAACGAATAACTACATTATCATCTCTGAGTGATTTATGTGAGGCTGCTAAAAGAAAAGCAACTGAAGGTGTAGAAATACAAATGACTCTGGAAACAACTGAACTAGCAAAACATTCAGGATTAAGAACAGCACAAGTTATTAGATTCATTAATATATTTGAAGAGTTAGGATTAGTTTCCGTTGATAGAAAAGAAATGACAAGAGGATTTGCATTTTATAAGTGGATAGGAGAAGAAGTTATTTATCCAGATTGTATGTATACAACAGAAGAGACAACAAAAGCAATTGTTGATCATATGGTGGCAATGAAAGATTCTCAATGGACTTCCCCAAATGAAGTCCGTGCTGCATTAAAAATTGAACAAAGAACAATTCCTTATAATGTGTTATCTACTCTTCTAAAACAAAATTTAGTTAAAAGAAAAAAAAATTCTCGTAATCTATTAACAATTTCTCCAGGTGAAAAATTAGTAGAATTTTGTGATTTCTTTTCAGGAATTGAAAAAGTAGTAATAGAAAGTTTAGAACAACAAGATGAAGAAACTAAAGCATCTGAATTACTTCAAGAGATGCAAGAAAAGCAAAGATTACTTACAAATGGATCAGATCAAAGCAAAAAGATATTAGTAGAAATGTTACAAAGACATGCATCAATTACTAATTCTGTGTATGAAAAACCTGAAGAAAAAGAAGAAGTAATTCCAAAAAAAACACCAAAGCCACAGCCAAAGTTTCGGATAATGGACGAATCCCAGTATATGTAGGCTGGTGGGTAACTTTAAGTCTCACTTTTGATAATATTAAGAATAAACGCCCTTGGGAAGACTTTCGTAAAAGTAAGTAGTTTTAAGTTGTAAGTTTGAAGTAACTTCTCACTTATCACTTCTTACTACATACTTTAATTCGAACTCCCGACCTCTCGGACCGCAACCGAACGCACCATCCAGGCTATGCTACAAGGGCATAAACGGATGATTTGTTAGAATGTTTAAATATTTATCTGTAGATGTTGTCGTGATGATCAAAATCATATAAAGTTATCTTATCTTCTTGTTTAACATACTTAAAAGTTAAAACAAAAGGGCCTTTTACATGAACTCTCTTCAGATGTTGTAAGGGTTTTCTTAGATTTTTGTAATGATCCACTTTGTCACAACTTAGTATTTCATCAATTTTGTCCATTAATGTTTGAAAAAGATCAGGGTCTTTTTTTAGGAGTTTATTCATTACCTTTCTTAGTTTTTTTTCAACAGAAAATAAACGCATCTTCCTATTCACCAATTTTTTCAATGTCTGTTCTTAATTCATCCAAGCTATTAAAGTCCTTAAAATCATTTCTTTTTTCAATATCTTGTATTTTCTGAATGAATTCAGGTTTTAATTCAGGTTCTAGGATTTCTTCTCCATAGTCTAAAACAACCTTCTCAATTGCTTGGGATTTATCCTTAAGGTTAAACTTAGCTTTTACAATATTAAGAATTTGGTTTGTATTTTTTGAAATTTGAATCATTGCTTGTACCATATATACCACCTATATTCAGTATATATACCAAGTATATATATTTTTTGGTTTTATGCATATTTAACTCTCACTTTCCCTTCAATTTCCGCTTAAATCTTTTAAGCTTTCAAACATTTAAGAGATTTTCATGATATTTTTCAAAGAATCTTCTTGTCCTTATCATACAGACATTTATCTATCACTCACCAACAAACACTCAACACAACCTAGACAAAGATCCACAAAAACTATTCCATAAAACACCAAAAATAGACTAAATAATCCCAACAAACAGAAATCAAAAGATTCAAGCAAACCTTAAATCTTAATAGCCTTAAAAAACACAATAATTCAAGCGATTCTTACATCTTTTAGGCGTAAAACATATAGCCTAAAGAACACAAATATTTATAAATAAGTGATGTAGTTACTTAACAATAATAACTATTTTGGGGTGAAAAATATGTTTGCATCAAGTTTTAAAGTCGGAAAAGGATTCAAAGCAGTAAGAAAAGACATGACAGCTCTAAAAGAATCTATGTCTGAATGGACTCTTTACACACAAAAGAACCAATTAGAGTTTGAAGAAAGACTATCTCAAATAGAGCAAAGATTAGCTAGAATTGATGGTATGATTAGTCAGAAAACGAGGAAAAAATAATGCGTTCTGAAGTTGAAATGATTCAAACACTTGCTGATGTTTTAGATAGTGTAAATAATACTTTTCTATTCAATATGACTAGTAAAGAATATTCAAAAATTGGTAAATATTTACAACATGCAACAGATCATAGTGGTGTAAATTTTTATACATTTCTAGAGGGTAAATTTGAAGTTCCAAGACTTCCACAAATGAATGATATTATCCAGGGATGTTATAATTGGGAACTATCTAGAGGAAGAACAGCAAGTTCTGAAAATCCTAATCAAAAAGCTACAATTATTATAAATAGTATGTTTGATTCCTCAGTATTTGGTGGAAATACTAAAAACTATTTTAGACTATTTAAAGATATGATTTCTGATGACAGATATAACCCAGGAATTAGATTTATACTTGTAGAAGATCCATTATTAAGCCCAAAAATAAGTGAAAAAAAGGGTGAAAATAATCCATTACATGGCGCTGTAACATATGTAAATATGGCTACAGGTGAATTCTCAAGAGAATTAAGATAATTATTAAATTTTCATTAATTTTCACATATTTTTCTTTAACACCATTTTTCTACCAAAATCCTATACTAACAGCTAGTCGTCGGAATAATGCCTTAACAACCCCATAAACCCCCTAAAAAACACCTTGAACCATATATTTGTATGTTTACCCTGGGTTATACAATCAGCCTATAATAAACTCATTTTCTGGAAATTGTCGGGATTATCCCTTACATTATTGGATGATTATCTAATTCCTCATCAAATTCGGGATTTTCCAAGAATTTGCCCATTTACCACCTACATCCATAATCGGGATAATCCAGAATAATCTGAAAACTAAAATATTTAAGCATTTTTATAGAAATTCATGATACATTATCCTTAGTTTAGGTGTAAAATGCTCTTAAAACTCATTTATTTGATTCTGACATAAAGATTTAAGCATTGATTAAATCTTTTATGTGTAAATCTTGGGTGTAAATCATCAATAACTCAAAGCGACTATCTACTCCAGAGTAGTTACAAATAGAAACATTTATATATTACCTCCTGAAGAGTATAAGATAATTACAGATATATTGAGGACTACATAAAATGGCTGAAAAAACAGTAGGAATTGTTACAAAATCAGGAATTATTAAAAAAACAGTTAGATCTAGATGTAAGCCTCTTATCATGGTAGGTATGAAAAACGGAAAAGAAATTAATGAAAGATGGAACATTCTCGAAGCATATAGTCGTGCAAAATTTGAAACATACGCTAATTTTAATGATACATGGCTAAATGATGCATATGTTCATTTAGATGGAAAATATCTACCAACACATGAGTTTGCAAGCTTTAATGAAGGAAGAAATGCACAATTAGGGCACGGTGGAAGTTATGTAATTGGTGATTCTTTTGTATTAATTAGTTCTTCAATTAGAGAGGCATTTGAAAAAGCAAGTATTGATAATAAAGCATTTAGAGAGTTCTTTGGAGACAGAGAAAAAATCTTTTTACAACCTTATGATGCAATGATCCATAATGAAAAAGGAGACATGCTTAAACCAGAACATTTAGATTTAACAATAGGGTATGTTCCATGTGCAAAAAAAATGTATGTTGACGTACATCATTACGAACAAGTTAGAGAAGTTCTCGACGCATTAAAAGATAAACATGGCGTTGAAATTCGTACAACAGACATTGATGATCCAGATGGATTCAGTGTTTTTCCAAACAACTTTTTTTATTTACCTAGTTTTAAAGAAGGAGAATTACCAGTAATTGTTGCAAATCCCTACAAAGGAATTAGTGAAAGATTAGAAAAAGATCTTGAAGGAAAAGTGAGAGTTGTTTCTCCTGCCACTCCAATAATTGGATTAGCATCAAATAATGGTTCAATTAAATGCATTACTAACCAAGTAGATGATATTTCTCTTTTAGAACATTTAGGGATAAACTATAGAAGCCAGCTTTAAGAAAAAACTATAAAAACTAGAGTCTTTTTCCTTGTTACAGAGATTAAAATGACAAGAATACAAGCAGGAAAAACAGGAATTGAAGTAAATGTTAAAGAACAAGACTTTGGTAATTCTCAATATATTTGGAAAATTGATTTAAAAAGAACAGAGATTTTAGAGAGTGCAGAAATTGCACACAGTATTCCAATAACAAATGATATTTTTCCACTTGAAAAAAGATTATTGGAAGAGTTTGAATCTGAAGAAAGAGCAAATGAATTAATTCCAGATGAAAAAACACCATTACAATTAGGCGAATTAATTTATATTTTTCTAGATCCTTTTAATGAAACAATTTGGAATAGCCCTATAGGAATTGGACATAGACCAATGATAGCATTCCAGAAAGAAATTATGCACAGAGTTAATGCAGCAAGAAAAGAATTAAGTTATATTGTAGAAACAGAATTAGGGGTATTAGGTATTAACGAAGAAAGAACTCAAACAAAATCATATGATTCACTACAAGAACTTTTTGATGATGTTTTTTTAATGTTAAATGGTGGAAGATTTAATGGACATGCGAATGCACTTATTAGAGAAATTGGGAAAAAAGATCAAGATATGACCGAGTATGTTGTTGCACACCTTACAGAAGCTGAAAGAGAAAAAGTTCATGCAGGTAGACATGGAAAAGAAAAAGGCAGAAAAAAAGGAAGAAAAACAAAAGGTGCTAGAGATGGCTTAGCTGGAATAAGAATAAATCAAGAATTTATCTATCTTCCAGGAATTAGTGACATTCAATGTATTTCGTTAAGAAGAAAACGAGATGAAAGAATTGCAGGAAAAACTGCATATAGAATTGTAATGACAGATCAAGTATTACATGATTATTTTTACAACACACCACAATTTGAAGATAGAGCTAAATTTGTTATTAATCACTTAGCAGACGAAAACCACCCTCAAAAAAGAAGACAAGCCAGGAAATGGAGATTATACGCAAAAGTATTATTGAGTGAAAAAGCTGCATCAAAAAAAGGAAAAACAAGCAATGTTTTTGAAAGACTTTATAGAGAAGCAATTTTAAAAGACATATTCAGCCATAGAATAATTGTTAAAGATGAAGAAGATGTTGTTGAAGTTTTAAGATCAATTCTACCAGGTTATGTCATGAATGAAATTTTAGGAACAGTTACAGGTGGAAGAAGAGCAAATGCAAGGGACATAAGTGATTATAGGAGAGTTGAAACAGACCAACACAAATATGGTGGTCCTATCAGGGGTTATTATGTAGAGAGACTAGAAAACCATCATAGAAGAGATCGTGCCAACCCATTTATTCAAGTTACATTAAGACCAACAAAAAGAAGAGCAAAAGAAACTCTTTGTAATGATAGTTTTGAAATTAGCATCCAAACACAAGAAAGTTTATTATATGGAATTGCTGGACCTGAAATAGGACACAGAAATTATGAAAAAGAAAGATTAGATGCTGTTAACGACTTACCAGATGAACTAAAAAGAAGATATGTTATGTACCATAATTTTATTTTAGATTTGTTTTCAAGAGTAGAGCCAATGCCATTATTAGGAGCACATAAAAGATAAGTTAATAGTATTAAGTTCTAAATTTGAAGTGGGATTAAAAAGGTAATAAAGGTTAGAAGGGTTTTAAGGGTTAGAAAGGTAATTGTATTCCTTTCAAACCTTTCCTACATTTAGAACCTTTCCTACGTCCATTCCCACTTATTACTCCTAACTTAAAACTACTAACTAAAAAAAGTTTATAAACCAAACAATATTTCTTTCACACATGGATTGTTCAGATTTTGATTATAGCTTACCTAAAGAGTTAATTGCGCAAACACCTGTTGATGTTAGACATGAATCTAAGCTAATAGTTGTGAAAAAAGAAGTTAGTCGTATGTCGTTAGACGTGAGTCGTGACCAAAGCACGACAAACGACGCACGACAAACAACAAACATTATTTCTCACAAACATTTCCACAACATAATTGATTATTTAAACAAAGATGATATTCTCGTCGTGAATAACACTAAAGTTTTGCCTTACAAATTTGATGGACAAAAAGTAACAGGGGGAAACATAGAAGTTGTTTTAGTGAACAAAATTAATTCTAAACAATTTGAAGCAAGAATTAAGTCAACAAATACAAAAAAAGGACATGAAGAATTTATTATAAACAAAAATAATCCTAAAGAAAAATTATTTTTCAAAGTAATTAATAAAATTGGTGGAAGATATACAATTGAATTTACAGACGACATAAGCGAAGAGAAGTTAGAAAAAAAGCTGAAAGAATTTGGTGAACTTCCACTGCCACCATACATTGAAAATTATCAAGGGGACATGAAAAGGTATCAAACTATTTATTCAAATAAAGAAAAAGAAGGAAGTATTGCTGCACCAACTGCAGGCCTTCATTTTACTGATGAGTTATTAGATAAAATCAAAAAAAAAGGAATAAAAATAGTTACAATTTGTTTGCATGTGAGCTTTGGAACATTTAAACCAGTAAGACCTGGAAATCTTGCAAAACATAAAATGGATCCTGAATATTATATTGTGGATAAAGAAAGTGCAGACGCAATTAATAACAGATCTGGCAAATTATTTGTTGTTGGAACCACTACATTAAAAACATTAGAAACAGTTGCAGAAAAAGATAAAGAAGGAAATGTAAAAATAAAAGCAGGCGAAGGTTGGAGTGATATATTCATTTATCCAGGTTATGAATTTAAGTTAAGAAAAGAAATTGATGGTTTCATTACAAACTTTCATTTACCAAAATCAACATTACTAATGATGCTAAGTGCCTATTGGGGAAGAAAAGAAATATTAGATGTTTATTCTACTGCTGTTTCTGAAAAGTATAGATTCTTTAGTTTTGGCGATTCAATGTTGCTGTTGAAATAAGGTTTGACTTTTGAAGAGTAATTAAAAAAGATTTAAACTAAAAAAAATTAAATGAAAACTTTAAAAAATCCTTAGTGAAAAAAAGGAGCATCCGCCATTGTTGAAGAGTATTACAAGTGCAAATTCAATACAAAAAACAACAACATGACTGGGTGAGCCGAAGGCGAATAGGATATTTCCTGTAAGGAAATGTCCGTCCATGTCAATGATGTTGTTGTTTTCTCATGCACTATAAACTAAATCCCTTTTCTACATCTAAATTCTTTTTTTCTCACTAAGATTCATTTGATTTAATGTGTAATTTAATTAGGGTTTTAACTCAGAAATTAAACTATTTACTCATAGTATAACAGAAAATTTATAAATAAAACATCTAATAAAATGACTTAGTGGGTAAAAAAGGGTGATTTGAGATTACAAAATACTTACAGTTAGTTTCAATATTTATGATTGTTCTAGTTATTTCTCTCCCTATATATGTTAGTACTGCTTATGCAGTTGATGTTGAAATAGAAACAATTGAATTTCATGATGATAATAATGTAAAGAATTATGTAAATGCAAATAGCGGAACAATGACTGTTGAAGCTACATTTTCTAATCCAATTCAACCAGACCAAGTAGAATATGTTGAAGATGGTGGGTTCTTAGATTTTATTCCTGACAGGTTTCAAACTTGTGAGAGTAATAAATGTATATTAGTAAAAGAATATGCTGCAAAATCACCTGGCAAATACACTGCAAAATTAAAATTAAATATTCCTGGCATTAGTCAAGAAAAAACAGCCCAGTTTTGTGCAGACGGTCAAGGTCCAGATGTAGAGATATTAGACTGGGGACAAAGTAAGAATGATTTAATTATAATTTTCGAGGCAGATGATAAAAAAACCGCATTAGGTGGGTGTTTAGGACAAGCAATTAAAGAAGCTTATTTGTATGTTAATAATGAAGCAGTTGATAAAATTGAGTTTGATGCAATTAACAATGTAGAAAAATCATCCTTCAAAATAGATGCAACACAGTATGGCGGAATTACCAATAAATTAAAAATCTGTGTGGAAGTAAGGGATGTTCTTGGCAATTCAGGACTGGGTTGTAAAAAAGAATATGTTAAATTAGATTTTGATACCCCTGTAATTCTTGAAGAATCATTAATTGTAACTGATGAAAATGGAAATGTTATGAATTTTATTATGGGTGGCTCTGAACCAAGTACTAGTGGGGATGCAGTAACAAGTGGTGAAACAGACACAAATAATGGTGGAGACGCAATTACTAGTGATGTAGGGACAGAAGAAGATACACCTGCACAAGAAGAAACAAATGAAGAAAGCGAAGAACCAGGTGATCTTGCAGGAGCTGCAATTGGAAATGTTAACACTGAACAATCTGGTTCATCAATTAACTTTGATTCAACAACTTTTGCTCAGATCAAAATTAATATTAGTGATACAAGTTTAAAACAAAGCAAAGTATATGGAGATTTTTCTGTATTAAACTTTGGAAAACAATCAAGTTATACAAAAAGAGCACCTGATTCTTGTGAATATTTTATAGGTGATAAAATAAGCGAATGTATATGGAAAGACATTATATATGATGGAAAATCAGAGGAGTTAACAGTTAGGTTTCATGCAGAAGATGAAGCAGGAAACTATGATGATTTAGAAACTGTTTTACCATTAAAACCAATTTCAACAGAACCAATTATTACAGGAATTTATTTTATTACCAAAGAACAACAATCTGAGAAAGTATATTTATCAGGAATAGAAAATGTTTGGCCAAAACCATATGGTTATGATATTGCAGTTGTTGTATCTCACCCTGTTGCATTTAACATTAACAAAGATCTTCAATTAAAATTTCCTTCTGAATTATTCAAAGATGCAACTAAAAAAACAAGTGGTTGTGTAGAATTATCAACAGGAACTTGGGAATGTTACTTTAATTCAACAAAACCAAAATTAGTTAATGGTGAAGGAGAAATTAAGGTTGTTAAAAGCAGTGAAAATGATATGGGGATTAAGATAGACAAACACAATTCTATTTTGTCATTGAATGTAACACTTGATAGCGAAGCCCCATTAATTGCAAAAGGAATGGATATTGAATCAGGGGCTGTAGAGAAAAACATTATAAAATCAGATTTATGTCCTACAGCAAATGGGAATTTAAAATTAGATTTTAGAGTTGGTGAAAAGAATTTATTTAAAGTTGAAGCAACTTATCCAGAAGAAGAAGCAATTAGTAGTGATGAACTTACCATCGGTACTTGTGGGGAAGCTGAGAATGGAATTCAAGATTGTCAAATTATTATTTCTAATATTTTACCAATTCCTTTGAAAGATGGCCCTATACTAATTAATATGACTGATCTTGCAGGTAATTATAATGTAGTTCCAACAACAACAGACGTTTGTATGCCAGAAACAGAGGTTACACCTGATTTCATTACTACAATTACTGTTGATGCATCTGTTAACTCAAATTCTGTTCCTTCTATAGATAAAAAAACATTATCACTAACTGATTTTCCAATAATGTTAACACTGAAATATGTCTTAAAGAATAAAAGAGTAAGAGTTCATTCTCAAACAATTACTTGTCAAGAAGCAAAGAACATTAAATTTGTTGGTGAAGAATCAAGTATTAATCCAGAAGAAGAAGATAATAAAAAAGATGTATATTTTATGATAAAAAAACAAACCTTATCTGAGAATGATCCTAATGTTGATCCAGAGGCAGATCAAAATATTGATCCGGATGTTCTTAACCTAAAATGTAAAAGTACTATGCACATACAATTTGGAGATAAAGTTTTTGATAAATTTGAAATAGAAGAGTTTGATGTTGAGATACCATTATATGGGCTAGCAATGGGTGATGCATCTGAGAGTGTTCAAAAACAATTAGCAAAAATTGACAAAGACATTAAAAAATATCAAAAAGATATTGATAAATGGGGAAATGATTTTATAAATAAATTAGAAATAGCTTGTAGTTATGCAAAAGCAGCAGGTGTTATTAATGGAATTGTTCAAAGCATGAAAGGAGTAATTGGTGGTATTTGCATTGCAACACAATGGTGGCCACCAATGAAAATTGTATGGACAACTGTATGTGGGCTTGCAGATTACATGCATGGTATAATTAATCAATATGTTTGGCCAATTACATCAGTTCCTATTCCCCCATATTACGGACACATTGTAAAATGGATTTGTATTATTTTAAGTTGTAAAATATTAGATCCTGATTTCTTAAGTGATATAGGAACAGAAGTAGCAAATATTGCTGTTGTTCAACCAATGGCAATTGATCAAATGAAAAATTTTAAACCTGAGATGAAGTATGGAGATACTTTGGCAGGTGCTGAAACAGGTTATGGTGCACCAGAACCACCAGATCAACATGAATATCCAAAACAAGAAGATATGGATACTTTAGGAGCAGATCCAAACAATGCACATTATAAAGAATCAAAAGCAAAATGGGAAGCTTATAATGCAGAAGTAACTGAATACCATCAAGGAATTGTAAAAACAACAGGTGAAACACAAAAGATGATGAGTCAAGCAAAAGAGAGAGGAAGCGTATGGGGAATGAAAGGGTATGCAAAACATACAACTCCTCAACTTCATGATACTACTGAAGTCATGGGTGCAATTTACAAGACAACTGCTGACCTCCCAAGTATTATTGGAGCTGTAGGATCATTAGGTGGAAAATGGTATGGAGAAGATTGGAAAGATTGGGATTGGGGTGGTGGTGAAAATGAAGATTGGGATCCTGATAAAGATGTTGAAGATTATATGTGGAATAATGCAGATTATGATAAATTAGGTGACTTTGGAAAAGTTGCTTTGAATCCTGAATTAATGAACCCATTGAGAATGGAAATGCTAGCATGGACATGCCCTCATGCAATGGAAATGAAATATAAAAAATTAAAAGAATTAAAATGTATCCAAAAAAGATGCATAAACTTAGCTGTTGTTGCAGGCTTCCCAGTTTCAACTTGTACTAAATTACATAGTACACAAAAATGTTTGTATGTTAAAAGTGCATCTGTTGAAATGCTTGGAGAAGGTAAAGTAATCGGAGCATTACTTGCAAATACAGTCATGCAACTTATGTATAAGTTAACTGTTTTAGCTGCATTAGCTGCTGCTTATATTGTTCCTTGTTATCCTTATTATGCTCCAACAGCTGCAGAGTTTTGCACCTATCCAATTGGTTATGGGGGTCCAAGGTCTATTTATTGTGGACTTGCAGGAACTGCGTTGTCAGGAATGGAATTATACAATGTTTTCAAATCAGGAGAATATCTTGATAAATCATTAGAAAAGTTCAAACCTTCACCAAGTTACTGTAATGAGTTTGATTACTAGAGGTTTAAATAAGAAGAAGAAGAAGAATTAAACAACAACAACCATGGCACAGACGGACTTTTTCCTTTGGAAAAAATCCTATTCGGTTTCACCTCGCCTGGCCTTGTTGTTTTTTACACACACAAAACATAAAAAAAACATACAAAATGACAAAAACAAAAAACTTACTAAAAAAATGCACCATACTAATTGCATGTATATTATTTTTAATTCCAATGGTCTTACCAATGCCTTTTTTCTATGATGAAAATACAGAGGCAATGTACAGCGCAATATTTGACCCTCGAATTCCTGGTTGGTATGAAATTTATGATTGGGAAGTTAAAGTTTGCATGAACAAAAAAGGCTTAGATTATGTTCCTTCTGGTACAAGTAATGGAGGAACTGTATTTTATGGAAAAATTATTGGTGCTTATGGTTATAAATTTGAAGTAATAGATCCAGAAGATCCAACAGAGATGACAAATATGTATGAGATAAGTTATTTTATTATGGCTGAGGATAAAACACCAGAACAAACAACACCAAGTGATGAAAATACAGAATATGAAATAATATTAGTCAAAGGTGGGAAAAAAGAAGTAATTAAAACAGAATATTGTTCAGGGCTTGCTGGCTGTTCTGATTATATTTCAGGCTTATATTATGAAGATGATTTTGATGAAGTCCATGTAAAATTTAAAGGAGAGATTCAATTTAAAGGAGCAATTATACTGAAAGAGGAATAGAAAGGAGAAAAAATAATTCAAAAAATAATAATTTAACATTGAAAACAACAACATGGCTGGGCGAACCGAACAAGGTGAGGTGAGTAGGGCTTTTTCAAGGAAAAAGACCGTCCGTGCCAATGATGTTGTTGTTTTTAACTAAAATCTCAACATAACAAAACCATTCAAAAATGAAACAAACAAAATCAAAAAATACATTAAAGAATCTTTTTACTAGAAATAAAACTGCTTATATTGATTCCTGGAAAAACATTAATGTATCTTATATATGGACAATCTTGTTAGACATCTCTTTTATTCTAATTGTTGTAATGATTTACATGTTTGGTTATGCAAAGTTAGGAGGATATTTACAAGGTGATTTAATTCCTGCAGCACAAGAATATGGTTTGCTTAAAGAAGAGACTATGAAAGATTCAAGTCAAATTGATATACAAGGAATAAAAGAGTTAGCAGAGAAACATCAAGAACTGGGATCTGAGGTGTATTCTTCTACGTATAAGATTGCAGGGTTATTAATTGCATTAATACTTTTAATGGGATTTATTTCAACTGCTTACAAGACAATTACGTGGTCATTTATTAGGCAATCATTTAAGAGATTTTGGAAATTCTTTTTATACAATCTAATTTTTCTTTTAATCTGGTTAATTATTTTTTTACCGCCATTATTTTTTGTAAAAGAAAGTCTAATCATGGGATGGTTTATGTTAATGTTAGTGATGTATATTTATTTATCACCTCTCTTGACAACAAAGTTCAATACAAAGAAACCAATATTTAAACAACTTTTTGAAAACTTAAAATATTCAATTACTAATTTTTATCATTTAGCAATTCCATTTGTTATTGCAATAATTAGCTTAGGTGTGCTAATTTCAATTCCAACATTATTAAATCCTATTTTACCAAGTGTTATTGAACCAATTGTTGCTTTAATAATTGTGTTCTTTGCTATTTCATGGTCAAGAAGATTTATTTATTATTATAATGAAGTTCAAGGAGAGAGATAATAACAATAAGAATTAAAACCAAAAAACAACAATTATGATTCCGACTAAAGTCGAAATTATTAAGCTTGATTAACATCAAACAACATGGCCGGGCAAACCGAGTTTACGAGGTGAGTAGGGCTTTTTCAAAGAAAAAGACCGTCCGTGCCAATGATGTTGTTGTTTTTTGCTCATACAAATAAAAAAACCACTCAAAATGAAACAAACAAAATCAAAAAAAGGTATGACCTCAGCAATGATGATTGTAGGTTTATTTATCCTAGTAACCATAGGAGTAACTGTTTATTATAATTTTGGCACAATTGGAGATATTAGTGCAAAAGCAGGTACAGATGCTCCAAAAGAATTTGCACCAATTAATAGTTTTGTTACTTCTTGTCTTAAATCATTATCAAAAGAAGCATTAATTAAAATAGGAGCAAATGGTGGTTACATTGATCCTCTTAATCCAATTTATTTAGGAACTTCTCTTTATACTAAATCAAATGATCCAACAGAGAGTGAAGTTTTAGTTTTAAGTGAAACAAGTAAATTACCTTATTGGCATTACATGTATACTCCAAATACATGTGAAAGTTGTGGAACAACTGAAAAGAATCTTCCAACTTTTGAAAACATGGAATTACAAATTTCAAAATTCATTGAATTAAACATTGATTCTTGTTTAGAAAGTTTTGAAGCATTTGAAAAACAACAAATTCATGTTCAGAAATTAGGAAACCCTGAAGTAAAAACAACAATTGCTGCAGAAGATGTAGATATATTATTAACTTACACCATCAAAGCTAGCAAAGGTAAAAAAGAACACACATTTGAGATATTTAATGCAAAACAAGCAATTTCCATTCCAAATATAATGACTATGGCATTAACTGTGTCAAGTGCTGAAAAAGAAAATAGATTTTTAGAAAAAATTACTCTTAATTTAATTGATACATATTCAGGATTAGGTGAAAACAGTTTACCACCATTTTCAATGGAAGAAAGTGGACATAGAAAAAAAACATGGGTAATATTTGATGTTGAAAAAAACATTAAAGACATGTTGAAATCTTATATTCCTTTAATCACAATTGAAAATACTGCAAATGCACAAAAAGTAATTGGAGAAAAAATAGTTGAACAATATGTTTACAACACATTATTCCTAGAAAATGACATGGAAGAGTTTAAAGATTTTGAGGTAAGGTTTCATTATTGGGACTGGCCAATCTATCTTCAAATAAAACCAGAAGCAGGAGGCCCAATATTAAAGCCAACAGTAATAAAAGAAAATAAAGTAGATTTAGGGGGCCTTATCCCTGATAGAATAAATAATAAATATGAATTTAATTATGATCTTGCATTCCCTGTTGTAGTTGAAGTAATAAGTAAAGGAGGATGGGACGGAGAAGATTATACATTATTATTTGCACTTGAAGCAAACATTAAAAAAAATAAAGATATCTTACACTACCTAAAATATGGTTTCTTTAATTGGGATCCTGATAAAATCTTTGAAGTAAATGCACAAAGTGTTCAGCCTGTAATGCCTGGAACAAAAGCAGATGCAGATAATTTAGATGTAGAAAATATTGATTTTGATGATTTTGCAGAGAACCCACAGTTTGCTCAAACCAGCCAAAGTTCTATAGATGAAAACACAGCTGACATGCAATTTAGAGCACCTGCAAAGAATTTCATGTGTGATGATGAACAAAAAGTTGGGACTGAATTAAGATTAACATTAATTGATGAAATAACATTAGAACCAGTTAATGAAGTACAGATTAGTTACAAGTGTGGACAGTTTAGTACTTGTTCAGTTGGTGAAACAGATGTAAATGGAAGACTTACCACTAAATTACCTGTTTGTTATGGTGGAGCATTAACTTTGTATCATGAAGATTATTACATCTTTCCCATAATGTTTGATTCTACATTAGACAAAAGCGAAGCTCCAATGGAGGTGCTTTTAACAAAGCCTTACAAAAAGAAATTTATGATCAAAGCTTTACATATTAATGATTCAAGAAACGTTGATAAAGATGATAATGCTGCAATTAATCAAGCAATTGAAGAACATGCAGTTCTTCCTAGCACAATTGACGAAAACTTAGAGATTCAGATTACACTTAGAAGAATTTCAGAAAACAATTATGAAATGGAATATATGGTTAACAAAAACTTTTCTGTTTTAGAAGGAATCCCGATTGATAAAGCAACAGGGGGGGGCCCTGAAATTGAGATTGTACAAGGGGATTATGAAGTAAGAATTATGTATATTAATCATAACCAACATGAAACATTAGAAAGTATAGAGTGTGTAGATAAATGTAGTGTTGAAGGTCCTTGGTCTGAATACAAGAAAATTAAATCACAAGAACTGGAGTCATACATCCAAGGTTATGCTGAAATTAATGAAGAAAACATATTATGGATTGTAGGATTAGATGACCTAGAGAATAGTGCAAAAGATACTATTGTGTTTTATACAATGAAAATAGACATGCCAGAATATACATCAGATCTTACAAAGATGGGAAAATTATTTGAATATTCAAAATTAGATCAATACAGAAAATTCATACAACCAGACTTTAGTTCATATTCACAAGAATTAGCAATTCCTTAACAAAAGATATAACTAAAATAATAAATAAATAATACATTATAAAAGATTTCAAAAAAAAGGGTGAGTAAGAATTAAACATTTACAGTTCATATCAGTATTTATGATAGTTTTAATAGTTTCTTTTCCTATTTATGTGAGTGATGTTTATGCTGTTAACATTGAAACTGTAGAAATTAAAGGAAATAATAATATTCCTGGTTATATTAATCCTAATTTAGATGTAATGAGTATTATTGCTACACTGAGTGAACCAATTTCTCAACAAGATGCTGTATTATATGATTCTGACAATGGTTTTTTTCAATCAACTGAGTTACCATTTACTTCTGAGAGTTGTGAAGGAAATGTTTGTTATCTAACAAAAGAAATTTCAAACAAACAAATGGCAAAATTCACTGCAACATTAAAAGTAAATCTTCCAGGACAAAGTGCAGAGAAAAAGGCATCATTTTGTGCAGATGGCCAAGGCCCTAAAGTTTTAATTAAAGATTGGGGACAAGTTAAGAATGAATTAATTGTTATTTTTGCAGCTGATGATACAAAAACAGCACCAGCTGGTTGTGCAGGATTACCATTAAAAGAAGCGGCACTATATATTGATAATGAAGTTGTTCAAGTAAGAAAAATCACTAATCAAAAATCAAGCATAGAAAATTCATTTACTTATGATATTGTTGCTTTAGGAGAAAAATATCAGAAATTCAGAGTTTGTGTTAAAGTTACTGATGTTTTAGGTAATGAAGGCATAAGTTGCAAAAAGGATGATATTAGGTTTGATTTTACAAATCCTGAATTTGATGATTATTTGTATGTGTTTGATGAAGAAGGAAATTTAATGACACATATTGTTGGTGGGGAAGAGTTTGTTGTTAAAAATGAAGATGCTGAAGATGAGGAAGATGAAATCATTAAAATGAAAGATTTAATGTTAGGGTTTACTAAAATAAAAAGTGATTTTATTCCATGGAAAGTAAGTTATCAAAAACTAAGAAATGAAGATAAAGATACAATTATATTTTACCTACCAACTGCATCTCCACCAAAGAAAATTGATGACATGGGTGAAATGACAGGCATGTTTGAAAATCAGCAAAAATATTTAGATTTTACAATTCCTAAGTTTGTTAGTTCTGATTAAATTTTTATTTTTAGATTATAAAAAAGCAGTTGTAACTTTCTTTAGTAAACAAGGTGTTAGCAAAATAAAATTAAACAAAGAAAAATCCTAGTGAAAAAATAGCATCCGCCGATGTTGAAGAGTATTACACTGTATGTCACTCTACAACACCAGGTCAGAAGGACATGTTTCTCACGAATTTCTTATTTCTCATTAAAAAATACATTAAAATAATATAAAAACCCAAAACAACCAAAAGATTTATTAATAGATATATACAGAATAGATTATATTACATAAAAGAGTGGTATTTAATGGTAAATGAAACTATTGTTAAATTTATTAGACAGTATAGTAGCCAGGGCTATGGTTTAACAGAGATTCGTGATTATCTTCTAAAATATGGTTTTCCGTTAACGCAGATTGATGAGGCAGTTGATTATTTCCAGCAACACCCTTCTGCTAATACAGGAGCACTTGCTCAGTCATCCCATATAGGTTCACATGAGCAACAATCTTTTATGCAATCAAAGCAACCAACTCCTCAGTTAGTTAATTATATACAACAACAGATTGCTAAAGGACATACACCTGATGTTATTAGAAATTATTTACTTCAGTATGGATATGATGCTGGCCAAGTTGAACAAGCAATTCAAGCTGCAAGTTCTCCTAATTCACATATCAAACATACAATTGCAATCCACCCAAAAACATTATTAGGCATATTCTTAATTTTAATTGCTGTTGCAGGAATTGTATTTGGAGCAATGAGTTTGTTTGGAAATTCATCTGATTTTCCAGAGTTATTAGATTATTCTCTTCAAATTGATGAAGGAGTTATTGCACCTGGAGAAAAACTTAATTTTATTAACAAGATTGCAAATTTAGGAGAGAAAAGAAGGTATGATATTTTTATTGAGTACAAAATCATTAACAAAGACACTTTAGAAGAATTAACTAGCTGGAGTAAAACATTTGCAATTGATGTTATTGTTGATAAGTTAGATTCTGTTTTAATTCCACCAGGAACTGCCCCTGGCAAATATATTTTGTATGGAGAGGTTTATTATGGAGATTTAAAAAATAAAGCATCTAACACATTCAAAGTTCTCTCAACAGAGACAGAAGAAAGTTGTTTTGATAATTTACAGAACCAAGATGAATCAGGAGTAGACTGTGGAGGTTCTTGTTTCCCTTGTGAAACATGTGATGATGGTCTTCAAAATCAAAATGAAGAAGATGTTGATTGTGGTGGAGTTTGTGGAGATTGTGAAACTTGTTTTGATGGTATTATAAATCAAGACGAGGAAGATGTTGATTGTGGAGGAATTTGTAGTATTCCTTGTGAAGGTTCAGGAACAACTGAGGATAACACAAATGCAACAGATATAGAAAATAAAAACAATGAAGATACTAATGATAATTCAGGTGGAACAACTAATTCAGTTGAGACAATCCTTTTAGCAAAAGAAACAGCTACTGATAATGTTGATTTAGCATTGGAAATTTGTGAAAAACTTACAGAACAAAACTTAAAAGATGGTTGTATTCGAGAAATTGCTCAGGTTAGTAAACAATCAGAATTATGTGAAAAAATAGTAAATGCGAATAAGAAAGATCCTTGTTACATGCATTTTGTTACAAATTATGAAGACTATGATTTATGTGATAGTATAATAAATGATGCTTACAAAGATAGTTGTTTGAATCTTAAAAAGATTTCTACACTTCAATCTACTTATGGCGAAGGAAATAATGGAACAACAGATAATGGTATTAAAACAGATCCTATTGTTGAACCTTCTCCAAATCCAGAACCAACCCCAAATATACCTGACGAGCCTGATGAACCAGAACCTAATAATGATCTTCCTCCAGAACCTACTCCGGAACCAATTGGTCAGGAAATTATCTTCACAAATATCCAAACAATAAAGATTGACTACAAAACATACAAAGTTAAATGGACAACAAATGTTCCAGAAAAAAGTGTACTTAAGTTTGGAACACATCCAGAAGCATTAATTAATATTGCTTATGATGAAGCAGAAGTAAGTAACCACCAGATCACACTTAATGATCTTAATGTTAATACAAAATATTATTTCATGATAATTAATCAGAATTCTGAGGGGGAATATTTTACTAGTGATGTTGAAAGCTTTGAAACAAAAGCTTAAGTTGTTGTGCTGTTTTTTTGTTTAAATTATTATATATATTGAAGAATGCAGCAACAAAAATGGCAAGGCTCACGGACAATTTCCTACGGAAATTATTCTATTCAGCTTCGCTTCACCAGCCCGCCATTGTTGCTACATACGCCCCTAAAAAAATTAAAAAAGACCTTAAAAATCACATCAGAAAAGCGAAAACTATATAAAGAAAATCGCTTTCTAAATTAGTATAATAAACCTTATTTTCTCGACGAGAAAAATAAATAAGTAAACAGAAAAATAAACAAAAGAAAGGACCTTTATAAAGCATCTAAAAATGGAACCAGAAAACACTGAAAGTCAACAAAATCCTGAAGAACAAACTCAGGAAAAACAAGAAAACACTCAAGAAATTAATGTTGAGACTCCTACGCCCCAAAAAAGTCCCGTGTTAAATGATGGGAGTTACAAGGCAGAAAAGATTCAAGTTTTAGGTGGCCTAGATGCAGTTAGAAAAAGACCTGCAATGTATATTGGTAGTACTAGTATTAGAGGATTACATCATTTAGTGTATGAAGTTGTTGATAATTCTGTTGATGAAGCATTAGCGGGACATTGTACTGAAATTAAAGTTTTTATTAACGAAGATAATTCTATCAAAGTTATTGATAATGGAAGAGGAATTCCAGTAGATATACATCCTAAGTTTAACAGACCGGCATTAGAAATAGTACTAACTAAACTTCATGCAGGTGGTAAGTTTGATAAAGGTTCATATAAAGTTTCTGGTGGATTACACGGAGTGGGTGTAAGTTGTGTAAATGCATTATCTAAAAAACTAATTGTAACTGTAAAAAGAGATGGCAGAATTTATGAAATGGAATTTGAAAGAGGAAAAGTTGCTAAAGAAATAAAAGAACTGGGAGATTCAGACGAACAGGGAACAACAGTTCAATTTTGGCCAGATAATGAAATATTTACAGAAACTGTTTTTAATTTTGACACATTATCTTCAAGGTTAAGGGAATTAGCTTTCTTAAACAAAGGATTAAAAATATCAATTAAGGATGAAAGAGATGGCAAAGAAAATGTTTTTCAATATGAGGGAGGCATTCTTAGTTTTGTTGAACATATAAATAAGAATAAAACACCATTATGTGAACCAATTTATTTCACAAAAGAAAAAGGTGAATATGAATTAGAAATTTCAATGCAGTATAATAATAGTTATCAGGAAAACATCTTTAGTTTTGCAAATAATATTAATACAATTGAAGGTGGTTCTCATTTAGCTGGTTTTAAAACAGCATTAACTAGAACCTTTAATAATTACGCAGAAAAAAATAAATTAAAAGATGTAAAGCTAAACAGCGAAGACGTTAGAGAGGGTTTAGCAGCAGTTATATCTATTAAATTAGCAGAACCACAATTTGAAGGACAAACTAAAACAAAATTAGGAAACAGTGAAGTAAAAGGAATTGTTGACAGCATTGTTAGTTCTGGATTAAACACTTATCTTGAAGAAAACCCTAGAGTTGCGAAGCAAGTTGTTGAAAAGTTTATAACAGCTGCAAAAGCAAGAGAAGCTGCAAGAAAAGCAAGAGATCTAACAAGAAGAAAATCTGCATTAGAAGGCAGTAGTTTACCTGGAAAATTGGCAGACTGTCAAGAAAGAGACGCTTCAAAATGTGAAGTATTCATTGTAGAGGGAGATTCAGCAGGTGGTTCATGTAAACAGGGTAGAGACAGAAAATTCCAAGCAGTTCTTCCGTTACGAGGTAAAATTTTAAACGTAGAAAAATCAAGATTACACAAAATTCTTTCCAGCCAGGAAATTGTAACTGTGATTACAGCACTTGGAACAAGTATTGGTGAAGAATTTAATATTGAAAAATTAAGATATCATAGAATAATTATCATGACAGACGCAGATGTAGACGGTGCTCACATCACATGTTTATTGTTAACATTCTTTTATAGATACATGCCAAAATTAATTGAAAATGGCCATGTATACATTGCTCAACCACCATTGTTTAAAGTAAAGAAAGGAAAACAACAATGGTATGTTTACAAAGAAGAAGAATTATTTAAAAAAATAAAAGAAATTGGCAAAGAAAATGTTAATCTTCAACGTTACAAAGGTTTAGGAGAGATGAACCCTGATCAATTATGGGACACAACTCTAGATCCTGATACAAGAATTCTAAAGAAAGTAACAATAGAAGATGCAGTTGCAGCTGATGAAATCTTCACTATCCTTATGGGCGATCAAGTAGAACCTAGAAGAAAGTTCATTGAAGACCATGCAAAGGAAGTAAAGAACTTGGATGTTTAAAGTCTACTACTTAATATAATGAAAATTTGCTATTTTTAATATTGTCTCGCCAACTATCTCCATGCTATTTTACAAATCAGAGATTTACAAACCCTCACAGCAAGCATTGAGGAAGCATGGAGTATTAAGGGCTCGTAAATTAATAGGCAAATTTTCACTCTTTCAAATTTAAGCGAGCTGTGCCCTACATCCACAACTTACTTCAAATTTTAATTTGAAGGCTTGCAAATTTTATTTGAAAGAAAAGATGTGGTCTTAGGCTTTAATTTGAAATAAGCCAAAAAACTGATATATAAATCTGATTTCCTGGTCTATATGGCTGAAACCCAAACATTGAAAACATATCTTCGTTCTAAAGAGATAGAATATTCTATTAAGTGTAATAATGACAGCTATAAATTAGATTTTGTATCTAAATTTCCCATATAATTACATGCAAGTCCATTTGTTTTATCTAAAATGGGTACAGAAACTCCTTTTTCTTCTAAATCTAATAGTCTTTCATTTATCCAGGTAATCCAAATATTTTTACCTGAATTTTCTATCTGGGATTTTATCTCAATCAGTATAACATCCCAATCTAAACCTCTTTGTGATAGAGAAACACAATCATCTAAATCACCTGGTCTTTCAGTCATAGTTTTTAAAGAGAATACATCTTCATTAGAACTTAAATATATCTTAACTTTATTCAAAGAGATTATTTCTTCAGAACGTTTTATCATTGTCTCAGAAAATGAAAACTTTGAACAAATTTCTTTTTGGAATACATCAATGTGTATATCTCCTTTTTTTAGTTGTTTATCTAAATTGAAATTGTCATAACCTATTTTAAGACTGGTATCTTCAAACCCCAAATGATGTAGTACCCTAATTAATTCATCAAATTCTTGTTTAGTATTAACAACAATGTCGATATCTTTTGTTGCAGGTTTAATATCTCTATAAAGTAAGACTGCACCACCAATTACATAAATATGAATATCTAACTCAGACAATTGATCAATTTCTTTAAAAAGCGATTCATAAGCAATAAATTGTTTTATCATTTTTAAACCTTAATATTATACACCTTTGCTCTTTCTTTAATTTCTAGAAGAGAAGGATAGTCATTTATATGTTCTCCTTTTAATATTTTTTTAATGTTATTTAAAATAATATTATTAATTTTACCTAATTTCTTTTTATTTTTTAAGTAGAATAATGCAACAAACAATAAATTTCGAAAATCTTTCTCCTTTTCTACAACATAAAGAGAATCTATAAAAATATCAACCACATTCTTTTTTTTAAATGGCAATGAATAATAGTTTTTTGTGGTTAGAATATTTATCCCAAACTCTTTATACTTTGAAAATGCTGTAAATGAAGCATTTTCTAAAGTTTTTGTAGAAAATACAATTAAATCTTTATTTTTAAAATAAATCTTTGAATTAGGTTTTACTCTTGGGTCTACTGAATCATTGAATTTCTTAAATTCAATTATAAAGTTTTTAAGATCAGCCCAAAGCTTTGTATTAAATAAATATTGATTATTTATTTTTTTGATAATACTCACTTTCTGAAATTTTTTGATCCAGTTATATATTGTTGCGTTATTTAATTTTGTCTTATCTACTATTTTAGATACACTGGTAATTGATAAACATTCTTGAATAATTTGAATTGAAGAACCAGATAATAAACTAATGAGATTTGGGTGATTTAGCAGATTATTTACTAGATAACTTGTATGGGTATTTGACATTAATTCAAATCCCCTCCTTTTTATTCGAACAATATTCATCTTATCCAAATCTTTTAATGCACGATATATTTGAGATTTACTTTTTTTTAAAGCTAAAGCTATTTCATTTATGCCATTTTTTCCATTGCCTTTTTCATAAACTATACCTAATTGCGTGGTTGTAAATCCCATATATTATAATATAATGCGACTTATTTATAAATGTTTCGCATTTAAATAGAATAATTTGTATTTATGATCATTAAAATAAAAATATATCCAAGGGCATACTAAAGAAGTAAGGAACTTGGATGTTTAGTTGTTAAGAAAAAACAATCTCATTTAATAGGCTTTGAAATAGATTTATATGAAAAATAAATAATAAAAATAACAAGAATAAACGCAAAAATTGTTGCAATTCTTTGTCCGCCATGGGTGTTAATAACAGTAAAATATAACATAATTAGAAAAATAGGAATAAAAACTAATCCAGTAAGTTTAAGGCGTTTTATAACATGGGCTTTATGTCTTTTATTGTATATATCCTTTGCATTTTCTGAAAAAACAAAAAAATCTGGACCAATAGCAACAGATAGGTATTTTGATAAAATCTCATCAATAATATCTTTAATTATTAAGAAAGAATTTTCAGGTGTTTGAATTGGTTCAATAGTAAGCACTGTTGAGTATAAAGAATTTGTCAAAAACCACTCTGCTAAAGCAGAGTGGCATGATTTATACACCTAATTCATAAAGTGGTTTTTGACATGCTCAGAATTCCACAGATCACTTTGTGGTTTACGTAGTAAACCACCATACTAAAGTATGGTGGAATTCCGACATTTAAAAACAAATGCAACTTGATCTGGAACATTTTCACCATCAACATTGGATTTTTCAGATGCAAAAATATCCGCTAACCAGCCCTTTCCATTATACTCATATCCTAAATCTGTTTTTTTCCAACCTTTCTTATTTGCAATTATTTGTTTAATGTCAAGAGATTTAGCAGACCAAACAGTTATATCATAACTCATAAAATTAGATAAAGAATAATCCGTATAAATACTTTATGGTGTTTCTACTAATAAACATTTAAACCTTAAATCTGTTTAGATTATATCCAAAAACTATATAAGTATGTATACATATAAAGATAGATAAATGTTAAAAAAGAGGGGAAAACAAGCTCAAGTTACTATTTTTATTGCGGCAGGGGCATTATTCTTAGTATTAATAGTTTTAGCTGTAATTACTTCTAATGTTGGCAAAGATTTTATTTTGGGAGCAACAGATAAACCTTCTTTTGGAGTAACTATCCAAGAATATGTTGATAGTTGTGTAAGAGAGATTAGTGAAGAAGGCCTTATATTTATTAGTATGCAAGGTGGATACTATAATGTTCCTGAACCAAATAAACAACAGTTTTTTATTAAAATACCTTATTATTTTGATTTAGGTGAGAAAAAATTCCCTAGCAAACAACAAATAGCAATTGAGTTAAGCAATTATGTTACAGACAAACTTCCTTCTTGTTTAAATGATTTTGAACCATTCAAAGAGCAAGGTTATAGATTTAAGACAGAAACAATAAAAACAACAGCAATGCTTGAACAAGATGTCATTATAAATGTTAATTATCCAATAAAAGTAATCAAAGGAGAAAAAGTAACTGGAATAATTAGTTTGTTAGGTTCAAGTGAATCAAAATTTGAGCAGTTTTCTTCTTCTCTTCAGGAAAAGTTATTAGGAGAAATGAAATCTCAAAATACTGTAATACAACAAGCAATAATTAAAGAAACAAAAGACAAAATAGTAAAAGAATTAAATGAATTTACAACAACAATAGATATTAATTTTAATAAAGTTTATTCAATTGTTGAAGAAACAGTTGTTGAACAGGAAATAAACCCAAATTTTGTTCCAATTGGTCATGTTTCTGTTGCTGCACACACAAATAATTTTAATTTTGAATTAAGTTATTTAGACGATGATGATGTTTTTTATACATATACTTTTGAGGATTACCTATTAGATACAGAGCCATACACATTTATTTTTGGTTGCAGATATGATTGGGCTCATTTAAAACCAGGTGCTCCAGAGATTGATATTGAAGCAATTGACCAGTATTGTTATGTGGGTGATGTTTGCAGCTATGATCTTAATATCTACGAAGAAGAAATTGTTTTTGAAGACTATACTGAGTTATTTGAGATTTCAACAGATGGAACAATTGAATTTATTCCAAAACAAAAAGATGTTGGTAAACATAATATTTTAGTTAAAGCAAACACTAATGATGGAGGAGAAAAGCATATTTCATTTGAATTAGAAATTATTCCATTGAACAGCGCACCAGAGATTATTGAAATCGTTGACAAAACAGCAAAAGTTGGACAGCCATACACACATCAAGTTGTTGCAGTTGATGAAGATGATGATGAAGTTATATTCATTGATGATACTGAATTATTTGATATTTCGCTTAATGGTTTAATTGAGTTTGTTCCTTCTGAAGAAGATATTGGTTTGCATGTTATTGGAATTTCTGCATCTGATGGAAAACTAAGTAGTTCTATTTGGATGTATTTAACAATAGAATAAAGAGAGTAAAGATTATTAATCAGTTTGGTAAAGTAAAGATGGCAAATAAAATAAAACTCTGCACAGCAATATTCATTCTAATTCTACTTTCTGTTGCTGTTTTTGCCCAGGTTGGTCCTGAAAATCCAAATGATCCTTACACATTTGATGATTTTAAAGCTGATTTTGAAGCACACCCAATTATTGCTGCAAATATGTATATGGATTATTACATGCAATTAGTTAAGGAAAATCCAAAAATGGTTGCAAAAACACCAGAACATGCAGAAGCTTATAAAAATATTATTGCAAAGGATGTAAAACACTTAAACCAGAATATAGATGCGTTTAAAATTTATTGCAATGCAAGAGGAATTGAATTTACTGACATAGAATCTAATTTTTTAGGGTTTGATGAATCAACAGGGACATTTATTACTTCTGGACCAAACGGAGAAGCTGTTACAGAGTTTAAATTAGACGATTTAAAAGTGCTAAAAAGCTTAAATTGGGGAAGTCGTATAGATGTAAATAATCTTGGGCAGTTAATTTGGTCTGCAAAGGAAAGAATACTTACAATTGAAGGAAAAACAACAACAGAAGCTGGTTTGAGTGTACCAGAGTTTACAATCACTGAAGGAAAAATCTCTTTAGTACACCATGATTGGGATGGAGAAAAAGAGAATTTTAATTATAATTTAGAAATTGTTAAAGGCAATAAAGTCTATATAACAAACAACGAACCATATCCTAAAATAAAAATTAAAGCAACACAACCAATTGCCTTACCAATGGGTGTTTTATATCCCATCAAACAATATGGTCAAGAAGATGCAGTGGGTATAATTTTAGATCCAAATACATTTCACATGTGGCATGGAGAATTAGAAACAAAAAATAAAGTAAAATTTGAGGTAGAGAGCACAATTATTACAAATCAAAAACAAAATTGTGTTATACAATTCTCATGCATTATTGATAATCCTGGAAAAAACTTGTTTGTAGATCCAAAAAAATTTAATGATATTAAAATCACTGCACCTGATGGTTTGTATAAAAGCATTATAATTAGAGATATAAAATCATATCAAGGTAGTGTTGGGCCACCAATGAGCAACCCTGTCGAGCTTTTCATTGAAAAACCAAGTGGTAAGGTTCATTTTGTTTTTGATTGGAATAAAAAACCAATTATGGCTGGAAATCCTACAGATCTTCAAACAAACGTAGGACATATTATCACAACACAATCTGATAAAAAATACCCTTGGCTCTTGTTCAAGGGAAAAGAATACTCTGATCAATATAATGAAGGCATATTAAACAGAGAACTAACAAACAGTATTATTTCATCAATAAAAAAAGGATCTGACAAAGAGTTAATTGAATTATACTTTCAAACTTCAGGTTATTTTGATAAAGAAGATAAAGATGCAGTATTAGAAGTTCTGGGAGGTATTAAAGAGCAACATCTTGAAGATAAAGATGCGGCTGTACTCCAGAGTTATTTCAAAGATGATATCTTAAAATGGAAGAATGATGAAAAATTTATTATTGAAGCATTAATAGTATTAAGATCAAACAAAAATCTTCAGCAAAAGGTTATTAAAAAAATGCCACATATATATCTCTCAAATATTGCAAATAAAGACATTGATCGCCTAATGTGGAATTTAGATCCAAAAACAAAAAAAGTGTTTTTATCTAAAATTAATGATTTTTATACTGATAAACCATTTGTTGGAGATAAACGTAATAGTGATGATTCAAACCCCATTAATGACCCGGAAGTATTAAAATATTTATTAAAATATAAATTTAAACACTATTTTTTAGGACAGGATATAATTGAGAGTTGGAAACTAAATAATCTTGCTGAAAAGGATCCGGAATTTCTTGACTTATTAATTAAAAAAACATACATAACGCCTGAAACTATGAAGCATTTTATGTCTAAAGAAAAGTTTATTGAAAATAAAAAAGCCATGACTACTTTAAAAAAAGAAGCTAAAAAAGTATCTAAAGATATGGGAATTGCAGTTGATGTTTACGTAAAAGAATTAAAAGGAAAGGATTTAGAAAAAGCATTAAGTAAAGGCATATCTGCAAAAACAAGTAGAGTTTTAAGATATTTATATAAGGATCGTGATGATCAAAAAATTATACTTAAGAACACAAATGAATTTGATGGAGAAGATTTAACAGATTCAAATATGTTTGAGCTATTTAAAGACAAGGAATCAAGATTAGAACTAATCAAAAAAATAAAATCCTTGAACAATATGGATACATACAAATTAAATGAATTATTATTTGAACTGCAAAATCAACCAGAAATCTTAATTGAGATAGCTAAAAAAGTTGATGACTTTCAAATGTTAGGTGGTAATACTTTTTTTGAGGATAGCTTAAGCTCAACACTAAGATTAGAAACCCTAAGAAAGTTTCTTTTAGCTGCAAAAGGTGATGAAGAGTTACAAAGAGATTTATTTGAGAAATTCAATCACCATTATGATTATGGCTTTAACACTGATGTTGTTAAAAAAGTATATTTTAGTGATTCACTTGAAGGAGAAGAAGATATTGCTTTAAGGTATTCGATTGCCATGTCAGCTGATAAATTACTTGAGGATTTAAAAAAACCACCAACAGAGAAAAATCTAAAAGAAGCAGTTGCTCTGATAAAAAAACAAAGAAAAGATGTTGAAGATAAAGAAATAATGGGTCCAAATACATTTTTGATTTCTGTGACACACAGAGAAGATAGATTTGATCCAGAAAAAATTGAAGAGTTTGCAAAAGATGCAGGAGTACAACAATTTGCTGAAAAACAAAAAGGAAGTTGGGACGCAAAAGAAACAAAAGAAACAAAGGAAAAAACAATAGAACGCCTTAGGTATAGTGCACAAATGGATGAAGTTATGTTTTGGTTTAATGGTCATGGAAGTAAAAAACACATATCACTAGGTGCAAGTGCAGGAGAATTTGAAAGTTCTGACAAGTTATATAGAGAAGATGCAATTAATTATGAAGAGATTGGTAAGGCTTTGTTAAATAGAGAAATGAATGGCGGTGATAACAGTAAAGTAACCATGATATTTGCCACGTGCCATAGTTGGGACTTTTCAGAGAACCTTTATGACTATCTTAGAGAAAATGGTGCAGAGAAACTTCCAATTATTGTTACTGAGACAAATAGAGGACAATTAGGCTGGGGTACAAGTGATTCTGAGAAAAAACTACTTGGTACAGAAGATGCATGGTTTTTAATGTCACTTAAAAAAGCAAAGGAAGAAGGCAAAGTTTTGAGAATAAAAGACCTTTATGAAGCTGAAAAGATTCAGTTTGGAAAACAAGACATGGCAGTTAGAATCCCAACAGAACATGGAATTACTGATTTAGGTTCTAGATTTGATGACGGCACAGCTGAAGACATTAAAGAATTAGAGGAAAAAGCAAAATTAGAGCAAGAAGAAAAAGAAAAACAAGAGGAAGAAAAGAAAAAAGATCCTATTGTAATAGATGTTGCAGACAGTGAAGAAGAAATGATGGAGACTCTTGAAGCAGATAAATCTGCCCAGACATAAAATGAAACATAAAATACTCATTATAATATTATTAATTTTGTTCTCAGTAAATTTGAGTAGTGTTTTTGCTCAAGTTGGTCCTGAAAATCCAAATGATCCATATACATTTGATGACTTTAAAGCTGATTTTACTACCCATCCTGTTTTAGCTGCTGAAACATATCCTAGTTTTTATGTGCAGATTCTTAAAGAAAACCCAAAAGCATCGGCAACTACACCACAACACGTAGAAGCATATGAAAAACTAATTGAGGAAGATGTAAAGTATTTGAATGCGAATAAGGAAGCGTTTATGGCGTATGTTGATTCACAGGGATTTCATTTTACATCAATTGGTGGAGAATTTAAAAGTTTTGATAAAAACACAGGAAAATTTGAAACAAAAGGTGCAGATGGTGAGATGGTTGCTTCATTTACATTAAATGCTCTTAAGATTTTAGAAAAACAAGGGAAATATAATTTTTTAACAAATGATAATGGGGAATTAGTTTATGATATAGACGCATATGGTGATAATGATGAAACAATAAGAGTTTCAGGGAATGTTGAAGAAAAAAATGGTGAAATAATTTTACACAATGGAAAGATTTCTGTGGGCGAAAAATTTAATATTGAATTAACAGGTGGTAATAAAGCAAGACTTGTTGAAGGGCATCATTATTTGAAGGATTTTAAGAGTGGAAAAAAAGGTTTTGTAGAGGTAGAGGTAGTAGATTCACCAATAATTTTACCAAAAGGAATTCTCATGAATGGTAAAGCACTTTTGGTAACTGAGAATGTTATTGATTTATTACCAAATTCTAAGTATCAAAATGATGCAGAAACTATTTTTGAAGTGAGTAAACAAACAAGGCTAATTACAGATGACATCAGTGCTTGTGATCATGTTTTTCATAGTTGTATTTTATTAAGGAAATTTGAATCAAAGAATAGGGACAAATGGTATTACAAACCAAAAGAAGATGGAAATCTTATTGTTTATGCTATTGACGGAAACCAGATAAAAATAAATGCTAAGGATGGTTATTACAACAATATTATTGTTAAACAGATTCCTGAATCAAAGGTGCTTATTGGAACTGTTGGATATAAAAAATATTACTTGCTTGCTAATCGTGGTCTTGTGGATCAATTTGGAGGGGAAATCTATAATGTTAAATTATTAGATAAAATAAAAAAACATCCTAACTTTCAAATAGCATTACAAGAAACTAAAACTAATAGGGCTAAAGTTGATTTAACTTTAATGAGAGCAGATAACTCTAAAACAGAAATAGTATTTAGTAACTTTGCCCCAATATCAAAAGGAAATTTAAAGGGGTTACAAACAAATATTGGCAATGTTTTTGAAGATGTATCTTCTCAAAATTATCCTTGGATAATTTATAATGGTAAACCTTCTGCCAACACAAAAGGAAGATTAAAGGAAACACTTCCTGATAAGATCACAAAATTAGTCACACAGAAACAAGGAGCAAAACTTTCATTGTTGTTTGAATCTTTTGAAAGTTTGAATAAAGGAGAAACAGAATCAATTCTCAAAGAAAGCAAAAACATTGATTTAAATACTTTAAGACAAATTATAAATAAATATGAACCTGAAATCATTAAAGGTATTGAGGAATATGCGAAAGAAGATCTTAAAAGAATTCTGATCCTACAAAAATCAAATATAGATTCACCTGCTGCTTCTGAACTCCAAACAAAGTTGATAAATGATTTTAATTCGATTCAAAATGAATATATGGCTTTTTTAATAAAAGCAACTGAAGGTAGGGAAGAATTACAAAAAGAGTTATTAAATAATGTAAACAATATAGTTGATCCAGGTAGTGTTCTTGCTTCAATTGATTCATACAATCTCAAAAAAAGAGTTATTGAAAAAACTATTTTCATTGAGGAAGAATTTCTTAGTTTAGATTATTTAGAAAATTATTTAAAAGAATTAGAAAAATTAGATCCTAAATTACAACAATTAGCCATAGAAAACCTTGATTTAAATAAAGGACTTTTTAGGAAGGTTGACAAAGAAGGAGAAGCGTATAGGAGAGTTCTTGAATTCCACAAAAATAAACCTAAACAAATGGAGGCTTTTCTAAGAAAAATGCCTACTTTGCTTCATATAGGATTTGATCCAGAAAAATTCAGAACAATTTATTTTGAGAAACATTTTGAAGAACAAACTAAAGATTTAGACTTTGCAAACAAATATTCAGTTGCTCTGACTGCTGCACGTTATTTAGAACAGAAAGGAGATATGAATCAAGAAGATAGAATTAAGGTAATTGACTTAATTATCCAACAACGAGAACGTTTTGCTAATCATGTAATCCTAGATGAAAATACATATTACATCCCGGTTACACATGAAGAAGGGCATTTTGAAAATGGTAAAATGGTGCAGCTTGCCCGCGATTCAGGAGTAAAAGAAATAGCAGACCCAAATTTAAAAGGAAACAAAGATATTGAAAAAACAAAACAAGTAAAGGAAAAATTTTTAGGATTTGTAAAAGGTAGCAAAGAAAAAGGAAAGACAACCATTCATTTCAATAATCACGGCGGGCCTGAACACCAATGGTTATCTTCCGGCCAAGTTGGATCTGAAACATCAAACAATATGGATAAACCAGGTGCAATAAGTTATATTGAATTTGGTAATGCTCTTCTAGAAAGAGGAGATTTAAATGATGTTACAATTATAATTGATTCTTGTTATAGTAATGATTTTAAAGATAAATTATATGCTTATTTATACAAAAAAAATACAGCCAAAATGCCAATTATAATTACAGAAACTAATAGAGGTCAAGTTGGGTATGGTTCTTCGACAGGTTCTGTTTTTGGTAATGCTTTAAAAGAAACAATTCAAAAAGGCAAACCATTAACAGGAGCAAATATATACAAAGTAGAATCTAAAACTTTTTTTGAACAAGACTTGTCAGTAACAATGCCAATAGCAAATGAAGAAGAAGCAGAGTTTACAGATCCAGAAACTCCTGGAGTAACAACAATGGGTTCAACTTTTGATGATGGGGCTGCTGAATCACCAACAAAACCACCAGAAGAAGAAGAAAAATTAGAAGGACTTCCACCAACTGTTATTGAAATCTCAGACAGTGAAGAAGAAATGATGGATACTTTAGAAGCAGATGAATCTGCAATGACATAATTACTTTCTAGTATAAAACAAGTGCCTTTCCATCCAATAACTTTATAAATCAAACACTTAACTCTTTATAACATGAAACATATATTAAAGTGTCCTAAATGTAGCAAATATACTATGGGGAATGAATGTACTGTGTGTAAGGTTCCGGCAATAGATTTAAAGCCACCTAAATATTCTCCTGAAGATAAATATGGGAAGTATAGAAGAGAAGTTAAGGAAGAAAGTAGAAAGGAGAAGGATTTAATATGAAATGGAATTTTAAATTACTCGGCAAATTACCAACATTTAAGAGACCAGTTTTAATAGAAGGTTTACCTGGTATAGGTAATGTTGGCAAAGTTGTTGTTGATTATTTAATTGATGATCTAAAAGCAATTAAGTTATATGATATTAGTTCTGATCATATGCCTCATTCTGTTTTTGTTAATGAGGATAATCTAGTAGAATTACCTAGTATTGAGATTTATTATAAAAAAGCAGGTAAAAAAGGATGTAAAAATGATTTATTATTTTTAACAGGCGATGTTCAACCAATAGATGAGCAAAGTTGTTATGCTTTTTGCAATCAAATATTAGATTTAATGGAAAAACTCAAATGCAAAGAGATTATTGCAATGGGTGGTATTGGATTACAAGAAGTTGGTAAAATGCCAAAAGTATATTGCACAGGAAACACAAAGAAAATTGTAACTAAATATACTAAAAAAACTAAAGCATCTAATAAAATACATGGTGTTGTTGGCCCAATCATGGGTGTTTCTGGATTAATTGTTGGTTTAGCTAGCCCAAGAGACATAGAGGCGGTTGCATTATTAGCAGAAACAATTGCTCATCCAATGTTTGTTGGTGTAAAAGGAGCAAGAGAGATTATGAAAGTTGTAGAAAAGACACTTAACATCAAGGTTAATATAAAAGATATTGAAAAAGAGATCAAAAGCCTTGAGAAAGAGATGGTTCAAACAACTAAAGAACTAATGGAAGCAGGAAATGAAGTTTCTGGATCAAATAAAACTGATGAAGTTTCTTATATAGGATAATTTTTTTCTATTTAGTAAAACTTAAATATTAGTAATGTTTTGTAAATTAACATGGCATCAAACTTTATTTATATTTTACTAACATACGTTGTATCTGCAATACCTTTGAATATAGCAGTTAAACTATTAGAAGGAAAATCTTCTTGGTTTAAAGCAATCTTAGCAAACGTAATTGTAGCAGTTCTTTCTTATGTTATTTCTGCAAAAATAGGTAATTACTCAGGAATTATCACATTCATTGCTTTATTATTTATTTACAAAATCATGTTTCATATTGGTTGGTTTAGGGCATTTATTGCATGGGCATTACAAGGAATTATCATCGCAATTTTCTGGGCATTAATGTACTGGTTGTTAGGCGTTGTATTATTTTAATTTGTTTTATCTTATTCTTAATTAAGAATTTCTAGCTTTTATTAAGAATATTTCTAATTTTAATTAAAAAACTTGTGAGCTGTATTGGCTCCGCCCTAGTGTTGCAGAGTAAAATAAAGAATAATACTACTAAACAAAGGCGGATGCTCTTTTTTCACTAGGATTTTTCTCCAAGTAATATTATAACATAGTTGTTTTTTGTATTAAAATAAAGAATTAAAAATCTCTTCAACACCAGGGCGGAGCCAATGTCACACGTGAGTTTTCTTTTAAAACATCACTTAATCTTCCTCAAAACAACCCCAATATAACATTTCATCCAGCACATGTAGATAATAAAGAATATCAAATACAGGAAGAAATACAAGGTCCCTGGTAAAAACCTAATAAATATCATAATTTGTATTAACACAAACAACAGTATAAGAATTAAGAAAAAAGGTAAAATAAATAAGTAGATCCTAGCAAATGCTGTCTTAAAAAACCTTTTAAACGCTCCTCCAAGACTTTTTGCAGTAACTGCTGCCACACTGCTTGTATTAAATAAATGTATAAAGAAAGGCAATAAAATAAACAATGAGAAAACTAATTGAACTTCACCTATTACAAACCATGCAACAAAATAAAGTGCACCCATAAAAAATACTGATATAATCACGTTAAACAATGCAACTCTTAAAAAAGATTTAATGTCATATTTTATTTTAAATATTCTTGTCCAAATTAAACCTTTAAAGAAAGTATAGTTAATTAATTGTAAAATTAACATAGATACTAATAAGAATCCAAAGAAATACATGGATGTGTTAATCTCAGATGCCATTGCAGCTAATTGAGCCATTGGCATATTGTTCATGCCTTCTAATAATATTTTTGCTTCCATCATAAAGCTTGCCTTAGGCCAAACATACCATTTAAACATAAATAACAACACAAAGAAGATAAGATAGTATAAAAAATCAAATAAAACAGTCTGAACAAATGTTTTAATATTCTTTTTTCTAAAACAACTAAAACTTTCAACAAATGCACTGTTCATTAACCATTTTTTTATGTTCACTTTCTCACCACTTTTTTTATTGAATTACAATTTTTAATATTTAATCACATAAATTATAATCTAAACAAGATTATCAAACTTCAACTACAATCAGTATCACCTGTTTCAACATCCAATATAATATTATCTCCACCTAATTTAAAACATTGCGGATAACCTTCCTTAATTGTTCCTGAACTTGTTTCACCAATTCCTTCATACACATCCAAGCAAACATGACTGTATCTGCATTCTCTAATAAGATCTGTGTTTTCACAGTCAAACAACATTTCATCACCTGAAATGTGTTTTCTAATCACACCAATTGGATTTGCCATGTATATATCTTGATACCAACCAGCTGGATTACCACTAATTTCATAAGATTTACCATTTTCTCCCCTACATTCATTCCATAAATATACTCTTGCTAATTGCATTGGACCAACTGTTTGTAAACTAATTGCATATCTATAAATGTTAGTTGTTATTTGTTCCTTAATACCACTAACTTGAACATATAATATGTTATCTACATTTTGACCAAAATTAAGTGCAAATTTTGGTTGTTTATAAGCTTGATCATCAAACCCAGTAAGTGAAACCTCTACATCTTCATCTTCTCCTGTGTCATAATACTCTAAAGTACACATTCCGTTATAAATTGCGTACTCAATCTCTGTAAATCCCATACCAGTCCATGATCTAAACCATTTATCAAACATCTTTCCAAAATACTCATCTAATTGTGATCTAAAAGCTTCATTTAATTTATCATACCTATCACTAGCTAATTTTTCTACACCTTCACATCCCTTTGATTTCCAATTATTTTTGCATTTCTTAAATGTATCTTCATACATCCCCTTAGGATCAACTGCGCAACCAGTTTTTTTTTTGTATGTAACACAATATTTTTTACCTTTATCTTTTTCTTTACATCCAGCTAAATCACCACAATCAACTGCCCTACAGTTTGATTTTGTTGGATTACAAAATTCACCTTTTTCATCAACATAAACACCACCTTCAACACCTTCAAATAAACTTACGTGAGAAAAACTAAAGAAATCACCACCACTAGATCCTAGTTCTCTGTCAAATCTATCACTATCATCATCATCAGTAATAATAATATCACCATTTTCACCAATAGCGTAATTACCTGATTTAGTTGTTCCTTTACTCTCATCTTCGTCTGCACTTAATGCAGCTGTTTGTGTTTCATATTGAGCTTTTGCTTGTTTTTCTTTATGTTTTTTAATAATTCCATTAACATCTACATTAGGATTTTTCTTTTTTAGTTCTTCATATTCATCTGCAGAGACACCGTTTCTTTTTAACTTTGCAATATCATCTACACTAAGACCATCATTTGCTGCCATATATTTATCATATTCACCTTTAGAAACACCTGCACTTGCTAATGTGTCTTGATCATCATCCTCAACATCACTGTCGTCATAAGTTTTCTTTTTTGCTGCAATTTTTGTTTTTACTAACTCCTCTAATTCTTCCTTGTCTTTAAAATCTCCTGGGCCAATTCCTAAAAGATGTAATTCAAGTATATTAGTAGCATCATCAATTCCTTTTTTAGCATAAGCAGCAACAGTTGATCCACTAATACCACTTGTTGACATGCTAATCATAATAGAAGGGGTTGTAATTTTTCCATCACTATATAGTTTTGCCTCTTTTGAACTAATACCAGCTTCAAATAATTCAATTGCATCATCAACATCCTGTTTTGCATCTTTATATCCTTGAAGTGTTGTTGGTGAAATCTTTTTCTCTTTTAATTTTAACATATCACGAATATCATTTGCACCTGCTTTATTATATGCTGCTGCCTGTGCTGCACTTATTCCTTTTTTCTTGAGTTCTGCTTGATCTGATTGATCATTTATTCCTGCTTTTTTCCATGCTTCTTGTTCATTTTTATATTTAGCAGCTTTTGATTTTTGCTGTTTCTCCGTTGAACTTGCTACACTCAACACTTTTTTAAACTGCTTTTCATAGTCATCGCCAACTTTTTTCTTTAATGCATCTTCAATTTTTTCATGAGCATCTTGATCATCATCAAACTTTTCTCCATTAACAGAAAGAATTTTTCCATTTGTTCCAATCCTAAGTGTTGAACCATCTAATTCATATTCATATCCTTCTGGATTAGGTGCAGTTTCTGATGGAGTTGGTTTTGTTAATGTAACACCTCCAACTTTTACTTCTTTAAGTTCACCAGAATTAGGGTCATAAGTTGTTTTAGTGCTTGTAACTCCACCATCATTATCATATGTAAATACAAGAGCATTCTCAATTAATCCTGTTTTAGAATTATAATTAATCTGTCCAATAATATTTCCTTTTTCATCGTATGTGTTATCAGAACCCGTATTCCCTGTACTAACATAATATTCTATTTTCTGCCTTACTGTTTCTCCATCTTTATGATAAGTGATTTCTTTTTTTACATTTTCACCAGACTCATCAAATAATTTTTTGCTCTTAACTTTTCCCTTAGAATAAATTACTTCCTCTACAGGAACCCCCTCATCATCTTTATCATACCATGTGATTGTTCCAGAATAACTATTAAAAGTAACCCCATATTCAGTTATATCTCCACCAATAACCATTCGAATTCCTTTAAATTTTGTATCTGGAGAGTATCCTATAGAAAACTGCTGACCAGCACCACCATAGTCATCATCAAAACATCCTTGGTTAGTACATTCATCTTCATCAATATCACTAAGAGAAATTCCTTGATGTTTTTGCGCATATAGCATTGTAGCTATAATTTCATCTCTTGCTGCTTTACTTGTAGTTAATTTTTCATTCATGATCTCATATGTTTCCGGAGTTGTTTTAGAAACAACTTGATCATTAGAGTCTCTTAGTTCATAAAAATATCTTCCTTGATTATCCTGCCTAAGATATACTTTACCAAATTTACCCACAGCATAACCCTTATCAACTTTCATGTCTGTTTTTTCTTTTTTTCCTGTTGCCATCCCAACTAAATCTGCTTGTCCTGCTAAATCATATTCAATTGATCCATCTTCCAAAACTTTACCTTCAACATACCCATAATCCTCAACAAATTTAGGGCTATTAAATAATGCTATAGCTATAACAATTATTAGTAATATAATTACTGTGATTGCTGTATTAAACCTTTGTTTGTGTGTTTTCAAACATTTCATCCCCAATTATTGAAATAATAAAAATAAAATTAAAAAAACAAATTAGTAAGTTGGTAAATCACCAAATGCTTCTTCTTGTGATTCTTTTACATCTTCAGCATCTTCATCATCATCACTTCCAAAATCCCAACTAAAGTCAGTTCCAAATTCCTCTTCCCATGCAGCATCAAACTCTTTCGCTGTTTGGACAAGATCACCAAGTGCAAGAACCGCTAAAATAGCGTTTCTTACCCTTACCATTGCACAGTTCATTCTTTCAGGCTTTGGTTTTGGAAGACCACCAGGGGTTGTACATCCTAGTTCAAATACTCTAGCTATCATTGATGAAACTAATTTAACAAGAGTTTGTTTTAATAGATCAGTAAGCATACTTGCAAAAACACTTGCTAATGTAACACATAAAACTCCATTTGCCAGCTTACCACAATCTTCTGCATCCTCTCCTAATAAATATCTTTTATTCAAACAAGTATTTTCAGCAACATAAACCTGCTTAACTGTTTTCAATGTGTTTAGAATTGTTGGAATGCAAGGAGGCCAACAAATTAATGCAACTATAAAGTTTTTATGAGGATCTAATGGGATTTGAAGGTCTGATGTTCCTGTCCAAACTGGATCATCTGTATCTAATTGTCCTAAATTATTTGCTTCTCTTTTTGCATTAACTGCTCCAACAGTAGCTTCTTTTCCACCTAACCAATCAATATTACCCCATAAGGTATTATCCCATGAAAAACCACCAACATTTAAAACACTTTCAGCTCCTTTGCTTCCTATTGCACCATCCTCTGCTCCGAAGATCTTAGTATTCCATTGCCTTGAACATTGTGAACATAATGTTAAATCACAAATAAATCCAACACTTGGAAATTCATGAACATTCCAATTATCTGTGTTTGGTGTTTGTGTTCCATACCATAATTTAGAGAGGAAGTCTGCTTTAATTGCATAATTATAAGCAGCTGCTTCTGAACCAAGAAATACAGCAGTTCCTGCTTCTAAGATTAATTGTATATCATTAGCCATCTGCCTAATCAAGCTGATTAATTTACAATAAGGCCCTGCAAAATCTAAAAAGTCAAGAAGACTAATAATACTATCTAAATTATCAATTGCTTTCTTATGTTTTACAATTTTATCTAATGTGCTATCAGCAGGATTTGTAAAAGGAGCATCCTCTGTCATTGGAACTGTTAATTCTAAAGTAAATTCTTCATTTGGAGAAACTAATTGTTGAAGCTGATTTGTTTGAATAATCTCTGCATCACATGTTACAACTAATTCCTTATTTAACATTACTTCTTGTGCTTGTGCTATTTCACTCTTAGTTGCATCTTCTGCAGTAACTGCTTCAAATGAAAATTGCGGAATAGAAATAATAATTTCTTTAACTTCTCTACTTTCTTGCTCTTCCAAGAGTGGATATGTTTGCAACACAATACCAACTGGCTTAAGATCTTCAGGTGTAACTGGTTCACCTAATGTTGCAGTACAAGAAGTTAATGAAAAGTCATGCACAGTTGATTTAGCTGCTTTATGCCTATGATTACTTAAATCTAATTCAAAATTAAACAACGTTTGAGTAGATTGATGCAAAAAGTTTCTATTTAATTTATAATCCGTTCCTTTTTGATTAGCTGAGTTAGCAACAACGCTAACTGTGTCTGAGAAAAAATCAACAGACTCATCCTCAAGCTTGTGCCCATATATTCTAAAATAGGGAGATATTTGTTTTGCAGTGTTTTCTGCTTCATCAGTTGCACTAATTTCAAAATTATAAGAAGTTCCTGTAACAGAAACAGTACTTAATTCCCAAACACATAAATAGGTTTTGTTATAAGGATCATCTGGTATAACTGTACAAACAGATGCAGGTGTTGGCTCTGGCCATAAATCATGATTATTAAGCTGAGCAAATACTCTTGTTGCATCTAACATTGTTCCATCTTCTCTAATCTCAGCATTAATTATTATAACTTCATCTTCTGCGTTTGTAATAAGAGCTTCAATTGCTTTTCCAACAACATTAGTTGCTGCTGGTGCAAGATCCTCATCTGCATTTTCAGCCTCACTTGATTCAGCAGCAGCTTCTGGCACAACAACTTCTGTTGCTGTTTCTTCTACATTTAATGCCTGAGCAGTTGCAGATGTTACTTCAATTGTTACAATTACTGGAGCTGTTCCATCATACCTTAAAACTTCTGAAGCACTATCAGCATTATCATCAATTTCATTTCCAACAAGATCCGTGGAATCACCATGAATCTCTACCTCGCCTTTAACATAAACTAAATCAGATTCTGGATGATAATTAACTGTTTTACTTATCATTGCAGTTGGCATTGTATTATTCCAACTACAAGTAATATAGCCACTTTCTGTTTTTTCACATTGAGTTGGACTAACTTTTTGGTTTCCAGAAATATCACTTAAATCAAGGAAAATTGTTTCTTTTGAAATTCCTGATTGGTCTTCTATAATGTCAACAAAAATTGTATTTTTGTTAGAATTATTCAAATAAACACCGTTTAAATCTGTATAAATCCTTGATATTGTTGGTGGTTGCTCATCATAACTTAACGTAAAATCAAATGAAGACTCTGCTTGATTTCCATCTGCATCCTTAACATAAACAATTGCATTGTAACCTTCTTCATTATCTAATATAATATTTGTCCATTTCGCTTCATAAATAGTATATGCATCTTCTCCAGATCCTTCTGTATGTTTTATAATTGTGGATGGATTTTTAGTTTTATAGCTTGGTTTTTTTGTATTAAGATCAGAAAAATCAGCAATAATTCCTGAAGTAGATAAAACACCATTATCTGTTATGTTAAGATAAATATTTACTTTTGGTTTTTCTCCTGCTGTAATAAAAGTTAATGGTTTCCCATCTTTTTCTAATTTAAAACTATCATCAATAATAACTGGCTCATCAAAATCAAAATTAATTGTATCACATTCATCGTCATCAAAACCAAACATATCAGTTACTCTAACACAATATTTAGTTAACCCTGTTGCAATTCCTAATTCATCATATGTTTTAGAAATAGTTTCATCATAAACACAATCTTCAATTTCAGTAAAAGTATCAAATGGCTCTAATTCTTCACCATTTTCTTCTTTGTATAATTCAATAGAAGCAATTCCTGCACACTCTACACCACAACCAACATCACATGCTTTTTCAAGAACATCAATCTCAAATTCAATTTTTTGTTGTGCTGTATTTTTTTTCAGATCAAAGTCTAAATCAGGGGCATATCCATCAACAACAACTGTCCCTATAAATGTATCAATATCAGTGCTTAATTTATCTTTTAATGTTACTTTATATTCTAAAGAATCTGCAAAAGATTTATACATATTTGTTTGAAGTGTACAAGTGTAAATATTTTCTTCTGAGGATAAACATTCAGTTGGATTTAATGCTGGACCATTATTAAATCGAACTTGTACTTGATCTGGAATTACTTCATTTTCAGTATAAATAATATTTATTGTCAACAAGATATAATCATCCATTCCAACAGAGCTATAGCCCAAGATTCCATCTTTTCCAGTTGCAGTAACACTTACAATGTCTGCTGTTTCATCATCATCTTCTTCTCCTGCATATACAGAGCCGATGTAGAATGGCAAAGTTATAATCAAACAGATCATAAAACATGCCAAAAACTTTTGTGTCCATTTATTTAGTTTTATAATTGTGTTATCCTCATACATTTTTTCACATCTTTTATTTTTTTTATTGATTTTAAGGAAAGTTGGTTGTTCGTCGTTAGTAGTTTGTCGTATAAATCCAATTTTACTACAAACTACCTACTACCAACTACTAACTTCAATCATTCCTCTGAAACTGAAAACTTTGGTTTAACTGTTTCATAATTAATTTCTGAACATTTTTCTGTGTGAGCCATTGCTGCAAAATACTCATCAACTTTCTTTGGTTTGCCTTCATCAAACACATACAAAGTCATAGTATCTGCTTCTTCTGTCCACACTAAATCATCTTCAGTGATTGTAATTAAATACTTAGCACCACCAGCCATTACTGATTCAACTTCATAATCTTGGTCTGGAAAAGAAACATCTTTTGAATCTTGACCAATACCACCTGCGAAATGATAAGACTGACTATGTTTTTTAATATCTAGTTCACCATCCCATTTCTCATGTCTTAACAACATAATATCAAATTCATAAGTTCCAGGACCTAATTCTAGAGTTATGTCTTCACCTTGCTTAAATTTAGCAGCAATCATTGGTGTGTCACTTTCTAGAATTCTCTCTAGATTTCTAATTGTAATAATTGCTTCTTCATTCAAGGATAGAGGTGCTCCTGGACTATAAAGATTACATTCTTTAACCTCATTATTTTCCATAACCACTCCTTGTTTAGGTACAAAGCCAGTTGCTTCTGCTGCTTTAAGATCAGTATCTGAAATTGGTGGAATTACAAAATACTTTTTAAGATCTAATTTTAGTTTTGTTAAAGGCCGTATTTCAATTGTTGAATTAAAACTTATCCCAGTCATTACATCACCAATTATGTCACCACCTGATGCATAACCTGGTTTTTGAACAGAAACTAATGAACCACCAATACACGTTGGAAATTTAGCTGTTAGTTTACCGTCTTCGTCTGTTGTCCCAATCATACAAACATCACTAAACGGAGTTGCATTAATTAAGGCACCAGTTTCGTCATCATATTCTTCAACAATTCTTGGACCACATTGGAAATATACAAAAGCACCTGCCAATGGTTTTTTTGTAGCAGATAATGCACTTGTTTCAAGTACTATAACTTCACTATCTCCACTTTGACGTTGATCACCTTGACAAAAATAATTTTCACTTTCTCCTCTTTCAACCCCTAAAGCATCAAAAATTGACATTCTAGGAAAATTTCCTTCTGTAATAACCATCATAGGAAACTGAAACATGTATGGTTGTTCATCAAAGTTAGATTCTTCATCTAATAATGTAACTAGAACAGGATATTTATAGGTATAACCAAATTGATAAGTTAAAAAACAGGTTCTACCAAAAATATAATTTAAATCATATTTAACACTTGGTTTAATAACTCCTCTTTGACCAACAAATAACTCCAATGGAAAATTTGGTCTGTATTCAAAATAACTTCTGATATTCGGATAATCCTTGTTACTTGTTTCCTCAATTAAAGTATCATAAACACCTTGCATTGTGGCTCTTAAATCCTTATCTTTTTGTTCTTTTTTTGTAACCTTAACACCCTCGTGCTTAGTGTTACCTAATTTAATATATGGTATATTATTGGTTAACATACTTTTAAAATCTTTTTTTACATCTTCTTCTAACCAGAAAACCATTTCCCCACAATTAGTTACTTCCAGACCACCAAATAAAGGAGGTAATGCATCGGGATCAACCCTACCAAAAGCAGTAATAAGATCTTGTGTATCCTGTTCAAGGAAATTTGTTTCATCTTCGTAGATAACAATTTCCCTTGCAAGTTCATAGACTTCTTTAAATCTAATATTAACTCCTGTATTAAAAGAATCAACAGTTATTGTTTCTCCTTCTCTCTCAACATCCAAAGGATAGTATAAATTAGTTACTACACTTTCATCTGTGAATGTAACTACAGCAACTGGCTCAGCAGTTGGTTCTATTACTACACCTTGTTCTTCAAATTTTTTATAATCATTTAGACAAATAGGTAAACTTTCTACAATAAATCTTTCAAGTTGATCTTGAACAGAACCATCTAATTCATTTTTTTTCTCAAGACGTGGCATTTCAGAATCATCTAAAATTACACCACCCTGGTAAAACCAATAAGGAGCATATTGATAATCACTAACTTTTAGAACCGGAGCACTGAAGGGAGCATCATCTAAAAACTCCAATGCATAATCATCAAGATAAATGTGGCCTGCTTGCTGACCAAGAACTGATAATCCTTGTTTAGTTACTTCTTGCAAACATTCTTGTGTATATGCAGAAACTGGATCTGATGGTCCACCAGATATAGTTCCTGATTTTTGCATTACAGATGTAATGTACCCAATTCCTACAACTAAAATTAATGCAACTATGCCCACAATAATATAATGTGTAGCCTGTCCCCTCTTACTCCTCTTTTTTAACATTGAATAACACCTGCTAATTTTTTTTATTAATCAAAATTTGTTATTAATTTTGTTATTAGTGAAATCCCTATTTTTAATATAATTATTATATTAACATGTAAATAACTTTATTATAACAACTATTTAAATCCTTAGATTCATGATATATAAATGTTACGGTGATTTAGCTGTAAAGGGATATTATTAAAAAGTAGTGAAATTCGTCAAAACCTTTATATATCTATATATTATACTTTATATATATGGGGGAAGATGAGAAACCAGATATCGATAGTATTGTAGATTTAGCTATGCAAGAGTATGAAGAAGAAATGCGTATAAAAAAGAAAAACGTTGTAAGAACCCCTGCTTTAGATTCTCAATTTGTTAATTTTTGCCAAGATGTTTATGTCCATTACAATGATAAGCAAGTTGCCTTAGGAGAAGCCCCCATTACTGAAGAATCTAATGTTAAAGAGTTTATAGATGATTTAGTTGTAGCATATAATGAATTCTTCACTTTAATTGAAAGATCTCCTAAAATAAAAGCTCTGCATCAACAAAAAGATCCTAAACAATTTGTGTTTGGTTTTTTAAGTCATCTTCTAGATCGATCATTTGGTTTTAAGTATGAATTTGTTACAACCAAAATTGGTTACAAAATAAAAGACACACCATCAAAAGAGATACCACCACAAATTAATTTATTTAAAATTATAAGATCTTTGCTCAAAAACTATACAAACAAGTACATATCAGATGAAAGACAAAAAAATACCAAACCATTAGGATATGGAGAACTTGAAAATGTTACTTATGTTACTGAACAAGGAGAAGAGATACCTACAAAATTAAATGCTGAATTTAATATTAATTTCTGGAAAAATATATTTCATGATATTGGCACATGCAGATTTAATTTTGGAGATCATAATGTTGGATCCTTCCTTGATTCTGCAGATCCAAGCATTCATTATTTATGTGTTAAAGCAAGTAGACATACAAAAGAAGATGCAGAAATTCCTTCTCCTCTTGCAATGGCAATATTACATGAATCAAAAAATTCAAGATTTGAAAAATTTCTAGTTGTTGAGGGAGTATTTGGCAACAACATTAGAAATCTAAAAAATGCAGAAGGTAAATTAGATCCTGAGTTAGGATATGAATATTTGTATAACTGTTTAATTAAATATGCACATGAAACAAAAAGGCAACTAGCATTTAATCTTTGCTTTAATCAGAAACATCCGTCTCAAGGAACTTTTGAATTTATTAATTATGTTGCAAAAAGAATAGGTGAAGATCCTTATTATACCCCTGTTAATAGTGAAGAAAGAATTTTTAAATTTAATACAGACCAATATCCAAGATTAGAAGGTTGGGATAAAGTTAGAAAATACCTAAAATTAGAATCTGCTCACCACCCAACAAATGAAGAAGAAGAAAAAAGACAAGGACTATTAAACAAAGTAACAGGATTATTAAGATATGCAAATTTGTATTTTGTTGAGAACAGATTAAATGCAAAAAAAGCTCAAATAAGAGAAGAAAAAGAATATAAAGAAAGAGTCGAAGAAAAATTAGGAAAAAATGTAGGTGGTAAAAAATGGAAGAAAGTAAAAAAAGGGGAAAAAGAAGACCTTGAAAAACTATTAGAAAGAGAATTAGAAGATAGTGAATGGGAAAGCATCAGACCAAAAGTAATAAATGATGATCATTTCTATTGTGCATGGTCAGAACCTAAAGGATATGCAAGAGTTGTAACATTAAGTAAAAGTAAAGTAAAAAAAGAATATAAAAGAATTTTTGGAGATGATCAAACTAAAATTAAAAAACCCTGGTATCGTAGTCTACCAGGCATGATTTCAATAGGAATTGGAGCTGTTGCTTTGATTAGTGGACTTTTTTATAGTAATGGCGCTTTTGAAGAGAAAAGGAATTTTCATGATATTCCACAAACAGATGAATCAACACTAGTCAGCATCACTGTTCCAGAAGAAACAACTGAACCATTTATGATTAAAAGAGACCTAGTTGTGATTTCTAATAAAACAAAAGGCGATGTGAAAACAAGTGAATCTGAAAACTTTGAACTAACGCCTGCTGAAGTTGCAGTAAATGATATGTGTGAATTATCAAAAGTAGCATCAATGTTGGAAAATGTTGAAGATCATTTGAATCTTAGTATTGATGGTAACATTGTAACAGCAGGAGATACAGAGTTTGAGTTATCTGAAATAAAATATATTAGTCCCTTAACTGATATAAAAGGTACTTCAAGAGTTACAAAAGGATGTAGATTAACATTCAAAGACGGTAGTGATATAGAAATTGATTCAACACATGATGTAACAGAAGATAACCTAATTAAACTTTTGTTTGTTGATTATATAAAACAACAATTGGACATTACAACACCAACCCAGAATAATGATAATACAGATAAAAGTTGTGATCCAAAATTAAGTCAAAAGGAAAAAGCAGCAAGAAACTTAATTAGTGATAAATTACAATGTGAAAAGCTTGCTGTTTCTCAAGGTTATATTTATTGTATGAGGGATCCATTAATGTATCATTTGGAAAATTTAGTTAGAATAGACCTTGCTAATTCATATACAGAAGACAAATTTACTCATCCTGGATTCGATGGAGCCTATCTTAACTTTGCATGGATTGATCCAAAATCCGACACATCAGCAGACGAGTACCACTTCTTCCAAAGCAAAAAAGAAGAAGAAGGAAAATTACGACAACTTTGTGCAATAAAATCAAATGCATCTGAAGATCTTAAATCTGTTTTCCCATTAGACATGTTGTGTGCAGAAAGTTCCAAAACAGAATCCAACACAGAAACTGCAGAAGTTAAAGATGAAGATAATATATTTCAGGGATTTGATGAAGAGAAAAAGAAAAGGTCTTTGATCTACAGATTGATGAGCCAGATTAAAGAATGTCAAATTCAAGAAGGAGATGAGTGGACTGAAGCAGAAATAAAAGGAGTAAGAGGAATTCATGAAGGAAGATTATTTTATACATTAGTCTGTGAAAAAAACAGATCAACAACTGCTGAAGAAAAAGAAAAAAATCCAAAAACCCATACCACAGGAATTGTACCATTTGTTATTAATACTAGATTCATAAGAAGTGTGGATTTAGTTTATGAAGGAAAACTAGCACAATTAAATATTAAGATGGAATTTCCTGAAGAAGATATGGAAGAGAACATTAAAACATACAGTTACCATATGCCTGTTCCTGCTGCACAAGAGTTTCAAAACTTTTTAAGTAGTTTTATTATAGAAAAACCTTTAAAAGATCAAGTAGAAAAGAAAGCATTTCCTGGACTAAGAAGATTAGAAAGAGAAGAAACAGATATTGTTCAGATTAGTTATGAAAACTTTGAACCAGAACAAATAATTAAGGAGATTTGTGGAGAAACTTCAATTACAAATGGAAAATTTGTTTGTGAAACAGAAAGTTTTTTAGATGGATTAGATATAGAGGCATTACATTCTATTGAAATACTACCAGATGAATTAGAAAATTTAGATTCTGAAGACCAAAAACCAAAATATCTCATCAGATATATTTATATGAATGGTGAGTCAAGGATAGAATATTTAGGACAATCTCAACAAGACAACCCATCAAGTTTAGAAGCATCACTCAATAGATTAATTTCTTTACACCAAGGAGTTAAAAAATTCAAAGAAGATATTTCTGATAAAGAAGATTTCTTGGCTGCATTTTTATATTCATCAGATGAACGAAGTAAAATAGAAAGTACAGAAACAACATTTATGCCTTATTTTCATAATGGAATCCCTTCTGTTGAGATTATAGCTGCTAGAAATGGATGCAAAGCATTAAACGTAAATAGCAAAGGTGAATGTAACAAACCTTACGCACAAGAGGTTGCTTTTTTCATTGACCCAAGATTCATTACAGAGATAGAAATAACACCAGATCCAGAAAATGAAGGTTACTCTTCAATTCTTGAAATCAGACAAGAACTTCCAGAAGATCATCGTGCAAGAGAAATAATTCATCACTCCAGATATTCAAGTCTCAAAGCACAATTTTCAAAAGAAGATGCTGAAAGATTTAAGAAATTATTAGAACCATTTATGGAAAAACAAGAAAAAGAAAGAAATGGGGAAGAAGACATAGAAACGCCGTGGGGAAAATATCAATGTCAAGAATTAAAAATTGATGTTGAAAGTGAATTATGCAAAAAATTAAGTAATGAAGATAAACTTGAAAGAATGAGAATAGTAGATAGAGATTACTGGCTATCCCAATATTTTGAAGTTTTTTGTGAGAATCCTAATTTAGAAGGTTTAAGATTTATGTTTAAGTACAAAGCAGAAGCAGGACGAGAAAAAATTGCGAAAAAATTACTTTCATTAGAATGTGGAACAGAAGGAATATTAACTATGTTAAGTTATCCATGTGAAATTGATTATTTAGATTATTTAAAGTCTACAGTCCATTGCAGAAGTTATGAAGATGGTGTTTTCTTACCAAATAATTTTTTAAAAAATGCATATGGACTAACAACTGATTTTATGACAAAAGCATTATTACTTGCAACAATAGGGATGAAGGAAGAATTCAGTATAGAGAATGCCAAAAAGATGTATGATACTGCTTTTGGATTTAAAATGTCAGAAAAAGAAGTAGAATTTTTAAAATCAATTTATACAATAGATAAAATACAAGAAAAGTTAAGAGAAAAATGTGAAGATAAAGAAAGTAATATCGGAAATTCTGTAACTACAAACAACACCTGTAGTCAAGAAAGAGAATTTATAAAATCACAAGTATACAGAATTAATATTGTAAAATTACTTGCAATGGATCCTGTGGGGCGGATATTTTTAGAAAGAAAATATGAAGACAGTAAAGACCCAGTAGAAATTTATACAATTGGACATCATTTGTATACAGTAAATGATTATAATCCAAGAAAAGCTGAGAGAAAAAAAAATCCTTTTGGTTTTGCTTTAGAACCAGTATTTGGAACACCATCCATTGGTTCAATTAATGAAGTAGGAAGTAAAAGATTATTTTTACAAAAATATTTATCCAAATTAGCAGAACAAGAAGGTAAAGAAGAGGTAGTAATTACATTTGGAGAAGAAAATTGTGATTTCATGGACCCATTAAATGTTTGTAAAGTTTTACATTGTGTTGGAAATAGGTATACAAAAAATGTTGAATGCTGGTCAGAGATTAAAAGATAAAATTAAGAAAGAATGGGAGGAATAAAATGTCAAGATATGCAATAATTGGATTATTAGGATTAGCTACAATTGCAGCCAGTAGTTGTTCAAATAAAGCAAGTAATGAAAACCCAATGTATAAAAGATCATTACCTGTAAATCAAGAAGTTATTGTTATTACGCCAGACCAAGTTAAAGATAATCTTCCATTAGAGTTAAGAATTTCCGAAGGAGTTATGCCCTCTGCCATTTCTTTAAATGAGGGCACTACATTAACTTCTGAAGATGAAATAATTGAAACATATAAAGAAACAGAGGGAATAAATAATGATCCCCCTGAAGAAAAAGAAAAACATGAAAATAAATATTCATTATCAAAATTAATCAAAAAAACTAAAGCAAGAATGAGAACTGTAACAGAGGCAGTTAAAGCAACAATTGAAAAAGTCAAAACTATAAAACTTGAAGCATTAGTAAATACAAATACAGAACAAGGAAAAAATAAAGATAAAGTAGATAACTATGCAAAGATTGAATATAGACCAGATGGGAAAGGTAGAACATTACCTATAGATTTTGATTCAGATGATAAATCATGTGGGGAGGATGGTACAAAGGTTTTTATTGGACCAAAAAGCTGGAGAAAAGATACAACAAGAAAAGATATTATTAGGATATTTGATCACTTAGTTAACAATAATAAAGGTTTTGAGAATGAAGATTTATGTGATAGACTTGTTATTACAAATGAAGAAGTTGTTTGTTACCAATATGAATGTGTAGAAGGATGTGAAATTATGCACCACCCTTATGCATTAACAGAAATTATTTGTCAAGATGTAAATTCTGTTGAAAGATACTCATTCAAAAGAGATAAAGTAAAAAGTGTAAGTATAGAATATTGGGATGTTTCTAATATGCAATGCAGAGTAAAAGTTGGTGTTGCACAAGAAGATGACAAAACTGAAACATATGAATTTACATTTGTGACAGAAAATGAAGTTAAAAAGTTTCTTGAATTAATGGGACCATTTACAAAAATGTTAAAATGGGATGGAGAACATACTGTTCCTTCATTTCAATATATAAAAGAAGAGGGTCAAAAACCAACTATTTTTCCTAAAAAAAGAGAAAACGGTAGTGGAGGGTATGGAAGAGTTTTATTTGCGCCTGGAGAAGTAGAAACAGTAACAGTAGTTGATTCTTATATGAGGGATAAATGTCCCCCAGGACAAAATGTTGCAATATTAAAAACACAAGCAGAGATGATGGATATGCAAACAAGATGTAGAACTTGTAATCTTGATGCAGATGAGATTATTGATACTTATAATTTATTAAACAATTATGAAAAACAATTATGTGATTTTGCAGTCATTACAAAAGATGAATTAATATGCTCAAATAGAACACCAGTTGTTGCTTGTAATGGCACAATTGAAGACAGACCACAAGAAGGAAATGTGAGAGGAGTTATGTTTGGATTGGAAACAACAGGTATAATCCCATTAAGTCAAGTTTATGATGTTCAAGTAACTCATCCTTATACAACTAAATCTGGTTATGCAACTGCAACAATTAAATGGCAAGACAGTGAAACAAAACAAAAGTTAGAAATGCCATTTGTATTTGAAAGAGGAGAACGAATGGAAAAGTTTGTAGAGATTATGAGTCAATATGTGAAGTGAAGAATCTTTTGATGAAAAAATTGAGTAACAAATTAAGGAATTAATTAAAAATCTTAGTGAGAAAAAAGCCTAACGGCGGGAGCAGAAGAGTATTACTCTGTGTTTAACTCTTCAACACTAGGCCGGAGGCAATGTCACTAAGGAAAATTTTATTTTATTATAAATTAAATATTATGAAAAGAATTCTAAAGAATAAATGTTCTCCAAAAGAACTATTCAAAATTATCAGCCAGCTTATGCTGATTAAACATAATAATAGACTCAAAATTAACTAAGTTATCTGCAAAAGAATTTCTAAAATTATTTAACACATCATGGAATTGTGTGTTGCTTTCTGCAAAGATATTTATTTGATAATTCCATTTGCCAATGAAACGTTTATACCACAAAGTATTAGGTTCGTTTTGTAAGTATGAAACTAATTTGTTTTCATCTAAATCTTTCATGTACAGAAAAACCACATACCATTGCACACCAAAATGTGAAAAATTAATTAATGGTAAGAATCTTTTAATGACACCATTTGTAATTAATCGTCTTTTCCTGTTTTCAATTGTCGACGGCACAACACCCAATTCATCAGCCATTTCTCTAATAGTCATCCTAGAATTATGATTAACTAATTTTAAAAGTCTTTTATCTAATTTATCTACTTCAACAACAAAATGTTCTTTATTCTGTTGATCAAATTCTTTTTGAAAACAACTACCTTTGATTTCCTTAAAATTATGCAGATTGGAATCCTTTACTTCTTGAACATCCAAGAGAAAACCCCTTCCTGTGCTGTCTTCTCTTAAAAAATTCAAAACAATATAATCATGAACAAATTCTCTAAATTGATTTAAGACTATACTAAAAACACGATCAAAACCTTCTAAATCATCTGTTAGAATTTCAAAATGTAAATCATACATGCCAGAACAAGTGTGAACCGCGCTAATGTGAGGTGTATTTACAAGAAGATCTAACATTTCTTTTTCCTGACTAGTTGTTTTAAGTTTCATATAAACAACATGAATAAATTTTCCTAATTTTCTAGTATCAATTAAAGTATAGAAACCATTTATTACTTTATTGTCAAGCATTTTCTTGATTCTATAAGCTACTACTTCTCTTTTAATCTTAAGTGCTTTTGCTATTGCAGTATTTGAATATCTTGCATTTCTGCTTAAAAGGTACAAAATCTTACGATCTATTAAGTCCAATTTTTGTGGCATAATATTCTCATAGATTTGCCCTCTAAAAACTTCTTCCCCCATAATTTCTACAGTAATGCAGTAGAATATAAAAATATTGTGTTTTTTGTGGAAATCATGTGTAGTGGGATACTTATAAGAGTTATGTGTAAAAGAATAGTGGGGAAGAGAAACATCTAGATTATAGGTTATATTTCCAAAAAAAGGTTAAAAAAGCAATAACAAGAGTTAAAATAAGTATTTTTGTTGACGTAACAATTAAAAAAACACCAAAGAAATCAAGTAAATTCAACGAAAACACAAATTTTACAAAAAAATAACGCTTTTTTGTGGAAATTTCGCTAAAAGGTTTTATCATTAATCATTGTCATCTAATAGTTTAGGATGATTAAAAGCTCTGGAGGTAAAAGATGGGATTAAAAGAAATTATTTCAAGTTTGGTAATTGCAACATTGCCTTTGACTGGATGCATAGGCACTGTACACTCAGACCCAATGCCTAATTCATATATGGTTGGGACCAATAATGGAAATGCAGTAGGAATGCATAACCAACAGAAACCAGAACCAAATAGTGGTAATGGGTTTGTTGTAGTAAATAAAAAAGCAAAAGAAGAACCAAAAGTGGGGTATAAAGATAAGAGTGTTGGGGAAAAAGAAGCAGAATCATCTGCTGCAGTTATAGCTGCACATACTAAAACTCTCCCAAAGATAACATACATTGATTCAGAAAACCCTAACATTGCTATATACGCAAACAAGCTTGTTGACGCACTTACTGCATCAAAAGAATGTAAAAAAGTGTATATTACAAAGATGCAGACACAAGCAGGAGAACATACAATTGTTGTATGTGAGGAAAAGAAAAAAAGACAACTTGTTCCAAAGTACAGAATTAATCTAAATGATATTTGTGATGTTTCTTTGCATGAACACTTTGGAATGTTTGAGTGGATGAGAGGAGATGATGTAGCTGTAAGAACAAAACATGGATCAACATATACAATGAGATTATGGGATAAACATGCAAAGAATGTATACAATGTGTTGAATGAATATCTAAACACAATTAAAACCATGGAGGGTGGTGCAAGATGTCAAAAATGAATAATATGATAAATAAGGGGTATGAAGCATTAAAAGACAAAGGATACAACGCATTAAAAAGTGTTGGAGCAGGCGCAATAGCACTTAGTATTGCTGCCGGAGCTGTTGGTGGATTAGAAGGTTGTGTAACAGCCAGAAGTGAAGCAATGAGACCAGGCGGACAAATAGCAGAAACATACATCCCCACAGGACCTGCGTCATTAAAGATAAACAAAAATCCATACATTGCAGAGAGACAAAGAGGAACAATTGGAGAACAAATGGCAAAGCAATTAGAAAACGAATTTGACAAAGTAGAATGGAGCCTCATGGAATATGAAGAATTTGGTATGAAATATCAAGACTTGGTTTTAACTGGTTATAACTCAAACAAGTATGGTGATTGGGCAGAGTGGTCTGTAAACTTTGACAAAGCATGTAGATCATTTCATCAAGAAAAGAATTTTTTATTTATGCATATTAAAGACCATGTAATTGTTGAAGATAGTATGGGTTCAGTTGTTAAAAGTCCAAATTTAAAAAATTATATTGCTAAACAACTAAACCAAGTCTTAGGTGTTTATATCCAAAACAATCAAGAAGCTTGTAGAAATTGGCAAAACTTCATTAATTCTACTGCTGGCCCAACAGGCCCTTCAGGGAAATAATAAGTTCAAAACAACGAAGTAGTGAAGACAAATAAATCTTCACTATTTAATTTATTATAAAAAAAGAAAATTCAAGGAGGTAAAAATGGTAAAAGCATTAAGATATTTAATCACTGCAGCTGCTTTAGCAGGAGTTATTCAAATTGCTAATATTGATCAAAGTGAAGTAATACCTACAGTAGTTGCTTCTGAAGCAGTAGTTGCTTCTGATACTGTAGAAAGTTCAATTGGACCTGGTGAAGTTTCGTCAGCAGAACTTGAAAAAATTGTTCAGCAAAAATTAAAAATTGGAGCAGAGGTAAAAAAGCTATTAGATAGAGAATATGACAAAGTTGGTGTTTACATATTTGAGAGAGAGATAACCAACCCAAATACTGGTGAAACAAGACTCTACAAAGATCTGTTAGTAAGAGGATATGAAACTGACAAATATGGAGATTGGCCTCAGTTTGGTGTAAATTTAGATTGTGTTTGTAGAGCATTACATGAAGAGAAGAAATTATTTGGATTCATTAATGTAAAAGATGTTGTAAGATTTCATACATGTACAGGAAACATTGTTAACACAGAAAACATGAAACACAAAAACGCAATATTACTCAATAAAATAGTTAGCATGTATGTTGGTAACAATGGAGAAATGTGTGAAAGATTTGATACATACATAAATAAAACACACGGACCAACAGGACCTGCATACCACAAATAAATTTTACTTTTTCAACCAAATTTTCAACTTAATAATCAATAAACCTAGATGGAGGACTATTAAAATGTCAAAATTAACAAACCAAATTAAAAAAATTGCAAGTGCAACAGCAGCAGGAGCATTATATTTCATGCTTAGCACAGGAATTGCTACAGCTGATACTGGCATGGAAAATAGAGCTACTCAACAAGAGGCATCTCAAGGAATTGAAGCAAAACTAGTTGCATCAGGATATCCTGAGATGAAAGTAGATCTTGAAAAGTATGACCTTAATGATCTTTTAGTAAAACTTGGGGGTACACTTAAGAAAGGATTTAGTAGAAAAGCATCTGGAAAAATTGAAGAATATACAGATGGAACAATTGGATTTGGTGTTGCAACTGATTCCACCAATAAATTAATTCCAATGATAGACCTCCAATATGACAATCAAGTAATAGACAGATTCCTCTTCTCAAAAATTAATTCAATTAAATGGGCAATTGGAGAACTAAATGGAGATTATAATTATCACATTCTTATCACAGCTAGAGAACCATCAACCAATAAAGCAGGTCTTCAGGGTTTTTATGAAAGACAATATGATATAGTTGTAAAAGATAATCCTCAACTTGCAGCAAGTTATGTAGTAGCAATAGCAAGGAAATATGCAAACAATGGAGATGTAATCAATAAAGAAAGAGTAGAAAAATGTGAATGTCCAGAAATTATATGCGAAGAACCAAGAGCCCCTGTTTATATGACACCAAGAATCATGGAAGGGATATGTTCAGGCAATCCACATGCGATACCACAAGGTTATGATCTTGTATTTTTAGGGCAAGTAGATTATGACGACTGTGTTTTTAGACCAGAAGAAAGTAATTCTGGATTAAATGAAATGATTGCAGGAGCAATTGCAACATTAAAACCTGAAAATGGAATAATGTTGATGTGTGGAAATGCAGATGAAAAATCAGCAAAAGAATGTAAACTACCAGTAGAAAATAATTTTCAACTTTCATTTTTAAGAGGAAGAATCCTTGGAAATTATTTAGAACAAAATCAACAAACATCTGTAAGAGGTGTTTCATTAGTTCCTTATCCAATGGGCACTGAGCTAAATGAAAAGAGTACAAAAGTATATTATCTTTTTCAAAATGGAAACTGAGGTGTAAAAATGAATCTTGTTAAAAAAATAGCAATGGCTAGTGTGTTTCTGGGAGTATTAGGAGCATACACACCAAATATCCCTATTATTAATAATGTAACTACACAAGCAATTGCGCAAGAAAAACCAACAGTGTTCATAAAAGATTTTGATGAGGTCCTTGACAAAGACGAGCAAAAAGAAAAAGTCAGAATAGGTAAAGACGATTCAGTTGTATTCCTTGATGAAAGTGCATTTTATGTTCAAAATCTTGATACAAATACTGAGTACAAAGAAGTCTTAGGCAAAAGACTTACTGGAATTTTAGATGATGAATGCAAAGCAGTAGAATATATCTTAAAAGATTTTGGACAAGGAAGTGAAGATCTTGTTGTGGTGTGTTATGAAAAATCAGAAGGAATGTACAAAAGAACCTGGGCGATAAATGTTGATGATGTGTGCAGAGTTTATGCAAAGTTCAGAAAAGCAGGAGTAATCAAAATGAAATCTTACCTTACAACAGAAGACTCAATGGCGAATGTCAATACAAGGAAAATGAGTTATAATGCAGCTGAGGAACTTTTGAATGTTTTAACAAATTATTTGCCAAACAATGAACAGAGATGTGAGAATTGGAAAAGATTCATTCAAAAGAATTACGGACCAACAGGTCCAGCGAGGCAAAGTAGGTGAATAAATAATGTTAACCCAAAATATTGAAACAATTGTTGATATGCTTGAAAGGGAACCCATTGTTGAAATAGATCCAGAAAAAGAAAGAGAAGTAAAGAAAAAAGTTGCATCAACAGTTCAATTATTTTGGTATGACACAAATGATTTAAAACAAAATATTGAAGATTTATTTGAAGAAAAACCAGGACTTAAAATGTATTATGGCGGTGATTATGTTAATGAAATAATCCAAGATGTTAAAGAAAGTTACTTAGAACAATTTAGAAACATTGTAAAATTTGTAATGGAAAAAAGAAATGTGATTAAAGGTTTTGAAGTTCCAGAACTTGAACATGATTATGAAGCTATAAAAAGAGGAATTATGAAAATCACAGAACATGAAGAGAAAACAAGTATGAAAAAAGTTGAAGAAAAAGTAACACAAAACATGGGAAAAGCAGACGTAATTGTTTATGGTATTTTTTATGACAGAGCACTTGAACACGTAAGGGAACTTATGTCGCAAGGAAATGAAAAAAAAGCCCAGTTAGAGATGGTAAGTAATTGGTTTACAGGTTATCTTGATTCAAGAAAAAGTAATTTAGTTGGATACGGGACTATTGTTGGTATGAATGAAAGAGAGCTTGCAAAACTTGACCCTGAGTTTGAGTCATACCATAAAAAAACAAATGCAATACGAAGTAATGAAAGAGTTTGTTCAAGAATTAAAAAAAGTAATCAAGCATTATACAATGCAATTGAAACAATGGTAGATGTAATTACCACATATACACAACCAAGAAGATTCCAAAGATATTATGGAAGAATGCAAGAATTAATTCAAGAATATAAAATACATTGCTCAAAGTATTCAGCAATATTGGAAAAATCAGAAATTGAAATAGAAAGAGAGTGCAAAGAATTTAGAAAACAAATTACAGATAATCCAAGTACTAATTTTTTGCATTGGCATTATAAAAATTATCAAGTTCAAACTGCAAGAGCTGTTTAAGTAAATGATTTAAGAAAAATTAAGTTAGCGATAGCTATAAACGGAGGAATAAAAATGAAAGGACTCAAAGAAATTATAATTGGTGCATTAGCAGCTGTTACATTATATTCAGGTTGTGGAACTGCATTTAAACAACAAATGGATAATGCTCCAACTGCAATAAATTTGGAAACAAAAACAGATTATAAAAGAACACAAAGAGAAATGGTAGAAAAGATTGTAGATGAAAAACTAAGTGATGACCCAAATACAAGAACAAGACAACAAACAACATTGGGAGAATTTTTTTCTGCGCAATTATTAGAATTTTTTCCACTTGCTGATTATGAACTTAGAGAAAATGATTATCAAGGGGATAAAACACCTGGAAAGGATCTTGTAATAAATGGTTATGAAAAAACAAAAGATGGACTCTTTCCGAGATATGGATTTAATATTGGCTCCATATGTAGATCTGAAGTGATTAAGTCTAAAGAAAGGAAAGGAGAATATCTCTTATTAACTGAACATAGTGATGGCACAATGATGGCTCTTAAAAGTAGAAAAAAAGAGAAGTTAGACGACTTAAGTAACATGTTAAATCCATACATTAGAAATAATAATGATAGAAATTGTGACAATTATAGAAGATTTATGGAAAGCCCATACAAAAGAAACAGAAAATAAAAAATTAGTATTGGAGGTAAAATAAAATGGCAGGAAATGTACAAGTAAAACAAGTAAGAAATTTAGAAAAAAAAGTTGGTGGAAATAGATTTTTGGATAGAATGAAAAAAGTTGGACAAACAGCAAAAAGATATGCAACAATTGCAGCAGTAGGAGCAGGATTAGTAATGGGTGGAAGTTATCTTGCTGGTTGTGGTGAAGAAAGTGAATGTTGCAAAGAATTAGATTGTAATGGGTCGTATGATTGTGTTGATCATTATGATAACACTTGCGAATGTAAATATGATCCCCCTTCATTTAATTTTGAATCACAAGAGTTTGGTCTTTCAATTGATGATGCAAGTGATGTTTTTGTAGACGATACATATTAGTAAAAGAAAATTATTGGAGGAAGAATAAAATGACAGGAAACATACAAGTAAAACAAGTAAAAAATTTAGAAAAAAGAGTTGGTGGAAATAAATTTTTAGATACAATGAAAAAAGTAGGACAAACAGCAAAAAGATATGCAACAATTGCAGCAGTAGGAGCAGGGTTAGTAATGGGTGGAGGTTATCTTGCAGGTTGTCCTGAACCAAGTGAATGTTGTAAAGAACTAAAGTGTAATGGTTATGATGAAAGATGTGAAGACCATTACGATGATACTTGTGCATGCGTATATGACCCAAGCCATAAGTATCAAACACAAGAATTTGGATTAAGCATGGATGATATATTCGAAGATGACACCGAATAATAAATCAAAAACAAATTCAATAGATGATCTTGCACATATGGATGATATGAGTAAGCTTGGGAAAGTAGGATATGTTTTAGGAAGAATGCTTCTTGGAGGCATGCTTTTCCTTTCCGTAGGTGTGGGATATAAAACTTGTATTGGTCCAAGAGCTATTGAGAACAGACCAACAAAAATTGTTGATACAACAGTTACATCAGCTATTGATGAAAGTTACTTGGATCAAGAAGTTGGACGTGAAGTAACGCATTATGTAACAATAGACAAATACGATGGTCGTCTTAATGACAGAAGTATGAAATTAAGCAAAAATGATGAATTAGATTATATCAAGATAAGTAAAAGAATAATTCCTGGCTCAAGTCCAGTGGTAATTGATTATAAATTAAAAAAAACAACCAACGAATAAAATGCAAACAAATAATCAAAATCAAAAAAAGAATGGAAGATTAGAAAGAATAACAGAATCAACTACATTCAAAAGAATAAAAAAAGGTGCTGCAATTACTTATGGGATTATTCTTGTTGGAGCCTTTATTGGTGTAATTGGTTACAATCAATATCAAGAACATATTGCATCCAAAACAAAAGCTTGCCAAGAAATAGAATGTAAATCCTCACCATATTTTGAATGCAGTAAAAGCTTAGTTGAAAAAGAAAAAGCAGAAAATTGTGCATATAATAAACAAGGCATAGAAGAATGTTGTGTGTGTACTTGTGATTACACGATGTATTAAAGATATAAAATAAAAACAGTTGGAAAATAAAATGCAAACAAATAATCAAAAACAAAGAAAGATTGGAAGATTAGAAAGAATAACCCTCTCAACTGCAATAAAAAAAATAACAAAAGGAATTGCAATTGTTTATGGTGTTGCAATTGCTGCTGGAATTGGTTACTTTCTTGGACAAGACACATATCAAGATGTAAAAGCATATCAAAGTCCTGCTTGTCAAGAAATATCTTGCTCACCAACATTTCATACGTCGTGTTATAAAAGAGTCACAACAAAAGAAAACGCAGATCATTGTGTTGTGAATGACAAAAATGAAGAAGAGTGTTGTGCATGTAAGTGTTATTGGGATTACATGTTATGAGATTAAAAAAAAGAATAATAAGAAAACAATTTGGGGGAAAATAAAATGGCAAACATACAAGCAAACTTAGAAAGGAAAGTTGAAAGCACTACATTAAAAAAATTAGGTAATTTAGGAAGTAAATTAGGAAAAGGAATTGTAAATAGATTAGGCAGTGCAAAAAAGTATGCAACAATCGCAATTGCAGCTACTGGATTAGCTGTAGGTGGAACATATGTTGGTGGTTGTGCCCCTGAAGAACTTACTGAATGTTGTGCACAATTAGACTGTGATGGCACATATGGTTCAGGAATAGATGAATATAGTTGCATTACAACAACAAACACAATCTACAAAGATCAAAAATGTGTAACAGAAGAAGATGGAACACAGGATTGTTGCAGATGCATTTTAAGTAAAACTTATGATGGACCTGATTATGATAAATATTAATTTAAAAAAATAAAAATGGAAAACAAAAAGAGTGGCATAATTAGCTTGCAAAATGAACCTAAACAACAATATTTTTAAATAAACTAACCTCACTTATCCCTATTATGGCTAACGAGGGGAAGAAACTAACAAAAACAAGTAAAACAAGCACAAAACCACATAGAATAGTTGTAACTAGTGCTCTACCCTATGCAAATGGTTCTATTCATCTTGGTCATTTAGTAGAATATATACAAACAGACATATTTGTTAGATTTCTCAAGTTAACAGGTAAAAATGCAATATATTGCTGTGCAGATGATACTCACGGCACACCGATTGATATTAAAGCAAAACAATTAGATATTAAACCTGAAAAATTAATAGAAAAATTCTGGAAAGAGCATACTAAAGATTTTAAAGACTTTCATATTGAATTTGATTCATATTATTCAACAAATTCTAAAGAAAATAAAGAATATGCAGAGTTTATCTATAACGAACTAAGAAAAAAGGATTTAATTTACACAAAAGCTATGCAATTAGTTTATTGTGAACATTGTAAACGGTTTTTGCCAGACAGATTTGTTAAAGGAACTTGTCCAGAGTGTAAAGCTAAGGATCAATACGGGGATGTTTGTGAAAAATGTGGTAATGCACATAAAACAACTGATTTAATTAATCCAAAGTGTACAATTTGTGATGGAAAACCTATTGAAAAAGAAAGTACACATTATTTTTTCAAACTAAGCAAGTGCAAAGCTCAATTAATTAAATTCTTGCAAAAGAAAACTTTGCAGAAAGAAGTTGTAAATTTCTGTTTAAATTGGATTGAGAAATTAGAGGATTGGTGTATAAGCAGAGATGCACCTTATTTTGGATTTGAAATTCCAAATTCAGAAAAAGAAACAGGCTCTCCAAAGTTTTTTTATGTTTGGTTAGATGCTCCTGTTGGTTATATTAGTAGTACTGCTAATTATTGTAAGAATATTGCAAAGAAAGGTTCAGAAAAAGATTATTGGATGCCTAAAAATAAAGAAGAAAGTGAAATAATTCACGTGATTGGAAAAGACATTGTATATTTCCATTATTTGTTCTGGCCAGCAATGTTAGAAAATGCTGGAATCAAACAACCTGATAAGATTATAACTCATGGTTTCTTAACAGTTGGCAAAGAAAAAATGTCAAAGTCAAGAGGTACCTTTATAGAAGCTAGGCATTATTTGAAATATCTTAATCCACAATATTTGAGATTTTATTATGCAGCTAATTTAACTTCAAAAATGGAAGATATTGATTTAGATATTGCTGATTTCAAAACTAGAGTTAACACTGAGTTAATTGGAAATCTAGGAAACTTTGGTTATAGAACAATTAGTTTCCTGAATAAAAACTTTGATAACAAAATAGGAGAGTTTGATGTAGAGGATAAAAAAGTTCAAAAGATTATTAATGAATTCACTGAAACAGCTGTTAAAATAAGAAAAAACTATCATGATTTTGAATTTAGGGAAGTTATTAAAGATATTTTACATTTAGGTAGCCTAGGCAATAAATATTTCCAAGATAGTGCACCATGGGCTTTGTTGAAAGGAACTAAAGAAGAAAAAGAACAAGCACATAAAATTTTAAGTTTCTGTTTCCACTTATTAAAAAATCTAGGAATAATCATTTCTCCAATCATGCCAAAGTTTGCAGAAAAGTTACATAAACAACTTAATCTTAAAGATTTAAGTTGGGATGACATTCATTTTGATATGAAAACTCATAAAATTAACAAAGGAGAGATCTTAGTTAAGAAAATAGAAGACGAAGTTAAGAAAATGATTCAGGAAAATGCCCCTCAAGATGCAGAATCCAAGAATAAAAAAGAAAAATCAGAAAACAATACTGATTCTGAGTTTATATTAGATTTAAGAGTAGCTAAAATTGAATCAGTAGAGGATCATCCAGATGCAGACAGATTATATGTTGTAAAAATACATTTAGGGAAAGAAAAGAGACAATTAGTTGCAGGATTAAAGAAATATTATTCAAAAGAAGACTTAACAGGTAAAAAAGTTGTTGTTGTTACTAATTTAGAACCTGTAAGACTTAAAGGAGTGAAAAGTGAAGGTATGATGCTAGCTGCTGAGAAAAAGAAAGATGTTGTAGTGTTAGAAGCAGATGAATCTAAAATTGGAGATCAAGTTTATGTAGAAGGTATTAGTTTACCTAAGAAATTCTCAACAATTACATTTGATGACTTCTTGAAGTATAAAATGAAAGTAAAGTATAGAAAAGTATTTTTAGTTGGAAATGAAGAAGCTGACAAAGTTAAGTTCTTAAAAACTAAACATGAAGAAATTAAAGCAAATATTAATGATAATGCTAAAGTTTGTTAGTTACTTTTTCTCAGATGAAGGTTTATTCATAAACTTAACTCCCAACAGCCCTGCAACCCCAATTAATATCAAAAACACACCAATCAAAAATACAACTAAGGGATAGATTTGTTTTATCATTATTGGTAGCATCATAAAGAATACTTTGCCCATATCTAAATCTGGACTACCTGAGGGCATGGAACCATCTTCACTAGGTAAAGCTTGGGACATTGTTTCCATTAAAGGAGTTGTATTAATTGGACTTATAGTTGTCCAAATTAAAAGAATTAAAAATGGAATTACTAACCAAATTCCAGTTCTTAAAAACATCTTTGCTACGTATCTTAAATATTCTTTTGGTTCATGCATAAAAAACAAGAACAATACTCCAAACAAGATTAAAACTAAGATTGGCAAAGAAATCTTAAATGGTTTCCAAATATTTTTTATTTTAGTATAAATTGCAGTAATTGGTGAATCTGCTAAAGGTGAATTTTTATCTTCTAATAGTTTGTCTGTTTCTGGCATACCGCCACTCATAATGTCCATGAAACTTATGAAGAATTCTCTTTTAGGAATACTTGGATCATTAAAGTTATTGCAAACTTTAACAAGCATCATTGTTTGTTCACTTTCTTCTCCCCTTGATCCACTTTGTTTTAGTAATTCTTCTAAACTTACATCCAAAGAATCAGCTTGTGTTTGCATATCAGTTATTTTATCACAATAAAAAGAAATTTTATTATTCAAATTTTCTTGGGCATCTTTATCGGCATATCCATAGATATCACCAAATGCTTCCTTAATATCAATGTTTGTAAAAGTTCCAAAAATTAGTGTAAATATACATATAGAAAGTAAGATTGAAATAATCCAAATACCTAGTTTCTTAAGGAATGCCATATTAAGTGTAATAAGGCCCTATTATATAAAAAGGTTTTTAAATCCAGATGCATTCCTTACCTTATCGTGACAACTGAAGCAGAGGATACACCAAATAATGGTAAGAAAGGTAAGAGAATAGAAGATCTTGTAAATTGGGGAAGAACACAAATGATGGAAATTCGTGTTTTTAATCCAAATGATGATCCTGAAATAAGAAGCGATATACAAGGATTAGTTAATGATGGAAAATACCTTGGAAAATATCATTTTATTGGAAGAGACAGAAGAATTAATAAAGGGATTTATTTGGGAGCACATCCAAGGGAAGCAATTTTAGTATTAAATAATGCAGAGCTCATAGTAAAAGCTTACGAAGAAGTTAAAAAAGAAATTTCTAGTAAAATTGGTGCGTATAATTATAGAGGATTAATACCATCCGCGATTTTTAATACTGTTAAATCTAAATTAAGATATGACGAAATTGCAACAAAACAATTTGTAGAAGGATTTGTAACAGAAGATAAAAAAGAACCAGTGATTCCACTTGACCAATTTATTAATGAAGGATATGGGGTTTGCAGGCATATGGGATTATTTTGTGCAGTATTATTTGAAAAATTTATTGATGAAGGAATTCTAGTAGGAGACGTAAGTGTTGATAGAAATAGTATTGGAATAATGGCACACGCATGGTGCAGGTATAAATCACTATCTAAAGAAGCAGTTATATTAGATGTTGCACAGAAATATATTGGACCTGCGTCTGCACATAATGCAAATTGGTTCTATGAAAGACCAGAAGATAGAAGATAAGTTTTGATTTCTTTAAGAATATTCTAGAAAAGATTAAAAAAGTTAATGAACTATATCTGCTTTAGACCCAAAGCAAAAAACAACAACCCTGGCACAGACGGACATTTTACTTTGTAAAATATCCTACTCGGTTTCACCTCGCCTGGCCAATGTTGTTTTTTGTATAAGATAAATAAATTGAAAAACTCTACAACATTAGGGCGAAGCCAATGTCGCTCACGAAAGATTTTAAAAAACAATAATTCTTTAATTCTCAAAAAATTAAGAAAAAATAAAAACTACTTCTTTTTAGGAGCTTTCATCTTTTTGGTGATTCCTAGTTTCTTTCCGCAATGTTCGCATTCAAAAACATAGGCTTTAACACCTTCAAAAGATTTTAGCTTGTAAAGAGTTATTGCTTCCCCTTCTTTTTTACAATGAGGGCATGTATAAGCAATTTCCATTTGACAAGTTTCTTCAAACTCTTCTTTTGGAACTGTATGTTGACATTCTGGACAAACATATTCTTTTGCTCTGATCTTTGCCTTTCCTGTTTTCTCATTAACAGGCTTGCCCATTTTTGCTTTGTGACATTCAAGACATTCTGGCCTGTAAACCCAAGCCATTGCTTTGCCTTCTCCCATTGCTCTCCTACTAAAATAAAATAAATCATCCATATCTTCCGGTATTGTTAATCCCATTGTTTCACCCCTGATGAAAGTAGGAGGTAATTAGTCTGAAGTAAGAAGTTCAATTGTTACTTCTTACTTCTTGTTTCCTACTTCTTCCTTTATTATTATTTTTTCTTTCCTTTCTTCTTTGCTACTTTCTTTTTCACTGCTTTTTTCTTTACAGCTTTCTTTTTCACTGTTTTCTTTGCTACTTTCTTCTTTGCAACCTTCTTTTTCACTACTTTCTTTGCTGTTTTCTTTTTAGTTACTTTCTTCTTTACTGCTTTTTTTATAGGAGCTACTGCACTTATTTTGTAACAAGACTTACAGTTTCCTAATTTATGCCCAACCATAGTTGAGAACACAATTACAACTAAAAAACCAATCCATAAAAAAAGACTATTCAAGATCTCACTGAAGAAAAACATATATCCTTCAATAAAGAGCGTAATTATAAACTCTAAAACTAACCATATGACAACAAAATAAGCACCCAAAAAAAAACCTTCCTTTGTTGAAGGGAAAGTCTTCTTAAAATACAGGTTTGACAAAAATAGAGTAACTAATCCAATTAAAAATAAAGGAACCATACTAACAACAAAAAAATTGTTATTTATCCCTGGAATACTCATTAAAATAAATTTAATAATTATGATCACGGCCCATAATAGAACACCTAACAATGTTGCCCCTTTCCAATTTTTACACATATTCCCACCCCTAATTTTTAAAAATATTTCTAAAGTATTTATTTATACTTGATTTTGACAAGTACAAACCAAAAAGAAGATAAAACCAACCAAGAACATAATAGATCCCAGCTAATGCTTGATGTAAGGAAAGAGATATAACACTAACTACAGTAATGATATAACTAAATATTACCATTTTCTTTCCTAAATTTGAATATTCGTATTGTTTCATGTACACTTAAAGTATTTATAGATATATTTAAGCCTTTCTATTTTAATATATAGATATATTACTTATCTAACCAAAAAACTTTATAAACTCTAAAATAAATAAAATCAATATGTTATTAACAGCAGCATTATTTGGATTTATAGGAGGGTGGGCAAGAGCCTGCGTTGGTTATATGAAATATAGTTATAAAAATAAAAAATCAAAATTCAAGCCTAGTGCATTTTTGTTAACATTCCTTGCTTCTGGAGTTATTGGATTATTTGCAGGGTTACTTGTTTCAACAAACTTTGCATTAGCATTATTAGCAGGTTATGCTGGAACAGATTTAATTGAAAATATTTACAAGATTAAAAAGAAAACAAAGGTGATAGTATAATGGTACAAGCAAAAGTAGTAGGAGGCGGTTTTGGAAATCATTTTGGAAGACGAATTAGTGGGATTGGTTTTGGATTAGTATTATTGATAATAGGAGTATTATTTTTATTAAGAGATTTAGGATACATTACAACTAAAATAAGTTTTTGGACATATTTTTTCCTAGTAATTGGTGCATGGTGGGTATTGGGAAGATTGTTTAGATAAGAAATTTGAATATGATGTATGATCAAAAAACAACAACATAGGCACAGACGGACTTTTTCCAAAAGTCCTACTCGTCTTCGACTCGCCTGGCCTTATTGTTTTTTGTATTAAAAAATTAATAACAACGCTCTTAAACAATTGCGAATGCTATTTTCTCACTAAGAATTTCTCTTTTTTACAGACTTAAAGAAATCATGTATGTAAATATTGATTAAAAAACGTAGAAACATCATTATAAACTTGTAAATTTTTTCTTCCAGTCATTTCTGGTTTTTCGTCTCCAAAAACTTTTCCAGTGTAACCAAAATATCTAAATCCTGTTTTATTAAAACAATGGTTGCCCATAAATTGTACAACATTTTTTTCACCAAAAATGTCATTAAATACTTTTATTCGTTTAGGACTTTTCAATGTTCTATCTTGTTTTGCAATTGCAACCCTTATAGGAAGATCTATACCAGGATTACATTCTAACAAAGTTGGATGTGCTAAAGAATGAATTCCAGATGATGCAGTTCCTCCAAAAGTATTAATATACCAACCAACCCATTCAATATCAGAAGCATCTAAAAAAGCACTTGCCATGTATAGAGCATTTAATTTATCTTTAAACCCTGTATCTTGTGCAGCATAAGCAGAAATTGTTGCCCCCACTGAAAAACCAAAAAAACCAATTGAGTCATACCTATCAACAACAGATTCAAGCACTGCTTTTTGATCCTCAATTGCCTTTAAAACAGAAAATTTTCCTTTTGATCCATGATGATCTTGAGATAGCGCTTGCCTAAACGGATCAAATTTATCTGTAAATTTATGGGCACGAAGAGAATATAATAAAACATCATGATGATCTGCAAGATGTTTTGCTAATGGGATAAACGCAGCTGCTCTGCCACTTTGTCCATGCGCAATAACAACCAATGATTTATGGTTATCAGAAATTAATAAAGCATCTAAATCTATTTCATCATTTTGTATCACTGTAGGAGTATACTGCATTTTAAGTAAGAAATAGCTTCGAATATATTAATATTGTTAAACAAAAGGCTAGATACTGCATTATAACCTAATTAATTAGAAAAAGCCCTATAAATCTTGGGAGAATTAATAACTTCTTTCTCCATAGCTGGATGTCTCTTTAAATATGAAGCTAATCCAATTGAAGGTGTAATCTGTGGTGATGATGCTACTAATTTATTATGAGTACTAATAAGATAACAATAGCTTAATAATCTATATGATAATGCCGAAAATATATCTACATTTATTTCTGGATGTGCAGCAATAACTTCCCCACCAGTAATAAGACCTTTTGCTTGAGAATAATGATTTAAAAAATCAAATTTAGGAGTATTTTCATAAACATAATCTTTTAAGTACTTTGCTTTTTCCCCCATAACCACTTTTGCAACTACCTCAACATGTGGTTGAGATAAAAAATGAAAAATATTTGATTCATCCAAATATTCTTCAAGTTCTTCGCCTAGTTCTTCATCTCCAGAAACATGCTCCATAAATTCATGAATATTATCTAAGTCATTTAATCCACTTATAATATCTTGAATTTCTTCTGCTTCTGGTTCAAGTGCTTGAAATAATTCTGTTGCACAAACTAATGCAGAAGTTTCTGGGTTTGATCCTTTATAATGAAATAAAAAGATTTTTTCTACATCTCCCTTTTCTGTATATTCACCACTAATCCCAGCACCATTAGCACTTGAAACAAATTTACTAATGCCTGATAATTCAATTAATTCATCTGAAGACATATCTCCGCCACGATAACCAGTTAATGCATCTATAGTCATGCTCATCAAAGAATCACCATCTGTTGGAATAGCTCCCAAAGGAATCATTTTTGAACAATAACGATCAAATCTTTTAAAATAATTAAGAGCTGATGTAGAAAAATTAATATCTCCACTTTTTGCAAAAGCATTAAGATATATTCTTACTCTTTTAAAAAGAATATCAATACTTGCATCAGTAAAAGTTTGCATATGAGCATAATCTTCAAATAATTGAAATACCCTTTCCCCTAAGGATTTATGTCCAGATTTCACTAGTCTCTGCAGTTCAAGTTCCATTTATCAAAGAAAATAAGCCTTATTTATTAATATTCTGGCCAAAATAACCATTATCTTTATAAATTAAAAGGGAATTTCTGTGTATTAAACACATACGCCTCCGTGGCTTAGCGGTACTTTACATAAGCAAAGGCTTGTGCAAAGCACTAGATAGCGCGGCATTGGTATATTTTGGACAAAGTACAAAATGCTTTGTTCCAAATAACAAAGATGCCGAGGTCCCGAGTTCAATTCTCGGCGGAGGCTTTTATTGTCTATTTTCTAAATTTAAATTAGAATAAGTTGTAGTTAACAATCAACTTCAGTTTCCCATTCATGAATTAATTTATTTTTTCCGTCGTGGAGCTTTTTCAAACTTAACTAAATCTTCTTCTGTTTTAATTCCTTCTTCTTCTTTTGCCATCTCTAAGAATTTATAGAAAATTTCTGTTGTTGCATTAACATCTGACATTGCACGGTGTGCTTGCTCATTAACAATTTCAAAATGTTCACATATGCAACTTAATTTTTTACTAGGTAAGTCCGGTAATAATCTATTTGCTAGTTTTCTTGTACACAATCTTTTATTTTCAATACCTACATCTAAATGTTGCCTTGCATTGTGTTCAATAAAACCATAATCAAATGATGCATTATGTGCAATTATAGGAGCATTTCCTAAGAATTCAATAAACTCTGGAAGAACTTTATGAATCGGTTCTGCATCTTTGACCATATCATTAGTTATGCCTGTTAATCTAGTAATAAAAGAAGGAATTCTTTGTTTAGGATTAACTAAAGTTTGGAATTTACCAACTACTTTGTTCTTCTTTATTTTAACAGCAGCAATTTCTGTTATCCTATGCCTCTTTTTTGACAATCCAGTTGTTTCTAAATCCAAAACAACATACTCACCCATCACCATCTATTATTTTTAGTTATGAAGTTGTTTATATTGTTTTTGGTAGTTGAGTTTATATATTAAAAAGTCAAGAAAAGTTTAATGAAAAAATTTTGTCATTAAAAGAAAAAATTATTAGTGACAGAATAGCATTCGCAATTGTTGAAGAGTATTATAATCTATTTTTTGCATCTAACTTATTAATCAAGGGTGGTTGGGTGGGGGCTCTTAGTGGGATGGTTGATCTGTTCTCACGAAATTTTAATGAATAAGATCCACATAAATCAAAACAACAAAGAATATAAACATAAACAAAAGCCAAACACCCATGATAGAATTTAACCCAGACGGTAGTTTAAAAGTACCTGGACAAGTAGCAGAGAAGAAACAACAAGACACTTCTAAGATGCAAAACACCAGGTGTTTAGAAATCAGAAGGGAAATAATCAGCTTTACTTCTCCAAAGAAATGCAAATTATTCTTAAAGCTTTCTGAGAGACTTACAGATAATAGATTTGTTGAAAATCTTTACAAATATTTTCAAAGTGAGTCAGAGGTTCCTACAAAAATCATTAAGATCAATGAAAAAGAGTTTGAAGTAGAGATTGGAACTTGCTTTAGAAGATGTAGTGATTGTAATTCTTTGATTAACAAATACAAAGATTTCATGGACGGCTGTGTTATAGAACATAAAGGTAGTTGCTCATATCAACCAAATAAGAATTTCTGTTATGAAGATTACTTTGATTAAAAAAAGAAAGAAAATAAAAAAGTTATTCTTCAGCCAATGGCTCTGCTTCGTCCCCATCTACAGGGAATCCTGGAAGAGAAGGCGGATCCTCAGAATCTTTATTTTTCCTTTCAAATTCACAATTATTGTTAGCCTTCAATGCCACACTATATCCATTGATGTCATCATCAAAAAATAACTCACTTACAGATGTAGATTCCCATTCTTGATTTTGTGAATCCCAAACATAAACCTTAGAAATATCGCAATCCCCCATACCTAATTCCTTAGTTGTCCAAAAATGAGGTGTCACAGTTACTAAATTCCAACCCTTAACAATTTTAAAGTCACGATCAGAATATTGTTCTAATTCTGCAACATTAGCTTTTAAATAAATAAGATCATCACCTTTAAAATAGAACCAAGAAGGCGTAAAATGAATATATCCTTCCTCATAGTAAGGGAATAAGTTTTGTTTTTCAGGTGGATTTTTTACAAAAGAAATTTTGAAATATTCCTTTTGTTTGGGAAGATACAAAAATCTATAGGGTCCAAAATTAGAAAAATCCTTCATTACATCAACGTCGTCTTGGTCCATAATATCCCAATCATAATCAACAAAATCTAATAGTGGTTCTGGGAGTAAATTCCACCCCGGATGTAATTCAACTTCAAATTTATATTCTTCAGGTATATTCTGAGGGAAACTATAAACAGACAAAGAAAATAACAATATTAATACAATAAATATAATTAAACTGTTTTTTTTCATTTTTATCAATCCTCTGGTAACGCTGGTGGTTGAATATTTTCTAAGGGACCTTTGGTGTTTTCAGATTCTGGTAAAACCTTAGGTAAAGAATCTTCGGATTCCACGTTTACTTCATTTTCAACAGGAAAAGAAGGCGGTGTTAAAACATCTTCTTTTTCATTTAAATCTATATTTTCATCTTGTTTTTCAACATAAACAACTTTTACACACCCAACAATAACAAAAAGTAAAATCAGTAATACTAAAATCATTTTTCTCATAAGATCACCTAATTAAGAAATAGAGTTAGTTATATATAAATATTTTGTATTTTGATTAAAAAAAGAAAAAGAAAAAAACAAATTAACTACATGCACCTGCTGGAACGTTTGGTGTTGTAGAAGCTGCAACTTCTGTATCGCATCCTTCTACATCATTATATTGGCAGAAATTGGTTTGGACAGTTGCTGCATCAATACCTGAAAACTTGTTTTGGTTATTAGCAATCCATGTTGGACTAGCACCAATACCAAGACCATTTGCAATCTTAATATCTTCGCTTAACAATTCTGCTCCTTGTTCACCATCAAAACAAGTTTCAACTGCTGTAACATCTACACTAAATTCTTCTGCACATGTTTTCCAGTTAACTCCTTTTACACCATTGGTGCTCCTGCAGTATAAATAGTCTAACCATGCATCAGGTGAATGTTCTTTAACACAAAGTTGAATAATGTTTTCATCTACTTCATATTGCCCATGCAAACTATCAAAACCATCTTGTACTTCATTTGCAATGTAATGAACTTCATAATCAACTGCATCTCCTAAGTTATCAACAACACCTTTCAATGCTTCAACACCTTTTCTACCGTATGGACAATCACTCATTATGAAAAGTTGTAGATTACCTTTTTCTTCTTCTCTGCAAACAAAGTCTTCTTTACAACTATCATCATCACAATCAATGTTTCCATTCCCAGTATCATCAATTTCATTGTTACAAATTTCTTTTATTGGATCAAAACTAGCTCCAACCATTAATGAAAGATATTCACCTTGAGGTACAAGATACTGTTGAACAGCTGCATAACCTTCACCTTCCTTGACTGCTTGATCAAACAAGAATGCTGGAAGTACTTTTACGCCTGCTGTTTCAAATAATTCTTTTCCTTCTTCAGACATATAATCCAAAGCTGTGACTTCTAGTCCTGGAAAAATCCCTTTTAATTGAGAAACAACACCAGTTGCCGCTTGACATTCAGCACATCTTTTATCATTCAACATAATTAAATTAACTTTTGTTGGTTCTGGGATATCATTACAAGCTTCTGGCTTGTCTGATTCAAAAGCATTACAAATTGCTCTTAAAAAATCATTCTCTGTTCTTCCACCAGCATATGGCTGATCATTAAGGAAAATAGTTGGGCTACCTCTAGCACTAACAGCTGTAGCTTTTTTAGCTGATTCACTTAATAATTCTTTACCTTCATCCCCATCATAACATGCTTCAATTTTTGCAACATCTAATTCAGAAGATTTTGCACATGCGTTCCAGTTACCAGGAATTGCTTGTGCATTTGCATTCATGCACACAACCATATCCATGTATTTATCAGGATAATATTCAGCTGCACATAACTGAGCAATGTTTCCTAAAACTTCTGGCGTTCCATGTAAAGATTGAAATTGTCCAGGAGCTGTCTCGGTTACAATAAACTCTAGATTAAAATCAACTGCCCCTCCTAATTGATCTAATACAGGTTTAACTGCATCCTCTACTTGAGTTCCATACGGACACTGACTCATAACATAAAAATCTAATTTAACTTGTTCTCCATCATAATCTGAACCACCACCTGGCATTTTCACCAGACTATAAGCAGAAACTAAACCTATTATTACAATAATAAGAACAGCTGGCACTAAAATATCATTTAAAGAAATACCTCTCTTAAACATCTTTTTCATTTACAATTCACCCCTTTAGTTTACTAATTTATTATTAATTTATACACTCAAGACATTTATCCTTTATATATTTTATTGAATAACTTATAGGGGCTTTTGTTATTAAAAGTAAGAAAAACCCTCGTGAAAAAAAAGCATCCGCAATTGTTGAAGAGTATTTCTCTGCAAATAACTCTAGAACACTAGGGCGAAGCCAATATAGCTCACTAATTTTTTAAATTATTTAGAAATAAGTAGTATCAAAAAAATAAGAAAAAAAAGAAAAAAGCTAAAAGCTTATTTTCTGCTTACTGCAACAATTAATCCAACAATAACCAGTATAACAACAAGAATTGCTGCTAATAACAAACCTAAATACAATGAACTGTCGAAGAAACTATTATCATCGTCAGCATCTACTGTAGTTGTGGTTTGTGTAGGTGTGTTTGTTGGAGTTGATGTTACAATAACTTCAACATCATCATCATCATCGCCACTGTCTTGAGTTGTATCTGTAGTTGTGGTAGATGTTTGAGATCCGCCGCAAGGTACAATTGTCAAAACAGCTGAAGCTGTTTCAATGTCGTCATCATCGTTATAGTAAGCTTTTCCAGTAACTACATATGTTTTTTCAACTGCATTTGCTGGAACATTCAAAGAGAATGTTTTCTTAAAGTAGGTATCATCATCATCTGAATTTCCTTCTTCAAGTTCGAATAATTCAATCTCTTCAATGTTTAACTCATCTTGTGAGATAACTAATTGAACATCTTCATCATGCCCACCAGTGTTTAATAACTTAACAGATAAGTCTAAGTTATTATTATTACAACTAAGTGTGGAAGGGCTTAATGTGAATGTTTTAAACTTAAGTTTGTTGTTTTCTTTCTCAACTTTAACAGTGAAATCAACAAAATCAGCTTCGTAGAAAGCACCAGTGTCTTTATCGTAACCAACTGCTTCTATTGTTCCTGAATAAGTTCCTTCTTCAGCATCTAATGGAACATTGATTGTGAAATCTTCTTCAGATTTATCACCATCATCAAGGTTTTCATAGTCTTTATCAAGATCATGATCTCCCTCATCTCCCATTTCTGCTAATGTTAAGGTTACTTCAATATCTTCTACTTCGAAATCATTTTCGTCATCCTTTTCGCAAGTATTTTTAACCTCAACTGTGAATTTTAACTTATCACCAGGTTCAACTTCATCAATTGATCCGCCGTTTTCATCAAGACCTGAGTCTTTATCATCAGCATCTTCTCCTGCATAAGCTTTAACATCATAAATTTCGATGCATGAAGGTCTTTTGACTTGTAATTTAAAGTCATCAGTTACTTCAAGTTGTTCACCTGAAAGAGTGTATGTAGCTTTTACAGTGAAATAATAATAACCTTCATCAAGTTCGCTAGGTGTCCATGATACAACTTTGTTAGCAAAACTCATACCAGCAGGAACTGCTAATGTAGGTGCTTTTGCTAATAATTGATATGACACTGGCAAATTACTTGGGTTATTAAGCTTTGATTCAACATTTAAACTAAATGTTTCACCATAAATAACAGTTTGATCAGCTATGTTTAAGGAAGGTGCTGCAGGTGTTGAAACTGTAATAGTATATTCTTCTGTTACTGTTTCTATACCAGGAGCACTAATTTCTAACTTAACATTGTCTGAACCAGCCTCTGTTGGTTTACCTGAAAGAGTAATACCATCCTTATCTCCGCCTTGCATATTTAACCATTCTGGTTTATTAACAAATTGGTAGTTAGGAAGAACATCATCAGGGTTTGAGATTGCTAGATTGTATTCATAATCTACATCAACTGTAGCAGTTGTTACTTCTGTAGATGTAATTGCAATACCATCAGCATTATCATTTGTAACTAAAAAACAGATATTATCTGTATCTTTTCCGCCATTTTTGTCTGTAACTTGGATTGTACAACAAGCATCATTACTGTTTGTGTTTGCATAATCAGCAGCAGGTGTGTATTTAAACTCACTACCATCTGATGCAACATTACAGTTTACTTTACTTGTATCTTCGCTTGTTACAACAAATACGAAACCATCAACATCTTCATCATCTGAAACATAACTTAACATGAATTTGTTCCATGCTGTTTCTCCAGAATCTTCTTCAATTGTTTCTGAATCATCGCCTGCAAAGTTAAGTACAGGTTCGTTATTTCCTACTGAAAGAGATGCAGTTTTTGTATTTTCATAATTTAAATCTGCGTCAACAGGATCTTGCCATACTGCTTCTACAACACAATCAACTGAGTTTCCTACTTCTAAACTAGGATCAGCCATTTCAGCTGTAATTGTTGTACTTAATTCAAAATTATCTAATGAATCATCAACAGCAACAATTTCATTGTTTACTTTCCATGTTACAGTTACGTCTAAGCTACCTAAATCATCCTGAACTAATGAATTAGTTGAGAATAACTTAAAGTTACAAACAGGTGTACTGTCATGGAATAATTCAACATCTCCACCAACGCCATCAGTAATTTTGATGTCTGCGCCAATTAAAAGATCTGTAGCAGCGCTAACAGCCATTAAACTAACTAAAAAGACCGCTAATACCGCAATTAATTTTCCAATTGCATTTAATCTCATTTTTTGTCCTCCGTTTAAGTTTTAAAAACCGAATATAAGTTCGTTATAGCTAAAACTCCACAGATTGCCCGTGTAAGTGTTATATAGCTAACTCTATCCCCTCTTTTAAGATACCACCTAATTTTTAACCCCTTTTACTAGTATTATATATTATATAGGGCCAAATACACCCAATATGATATTATTCAAGAGTAGTCACTACCATATATAAAGTTTTCGAAGATTACAACTAAAACACACAACACAACCTTATTTTATCTTCTGTACAAAATCCTTAACTCTTTGCATATGCTCATCAAAATCCTTTGCAACTTCTTTTGTCTTAAATGTCAAAGTTGCTTTTGGCTCTTTCCCAGATATTTCTGCCATATGCAAGAATGCCTTATCATCACCATTTCCACCCATTGTACAAAAGAATGCTACATTTTGAAAATGGCCAGAAAACTTAGAAAGATATGATCTTATTGGACTTGCCATTGTCCATGCCCAGATTGGTGTTCCAATTACAACTAAATCATAATCAGAAGGATCTTTCTTAACTTCCTCAATCTTTGGCAGTTTCTTCATAGAAGATTCTTTACCTGCTTTAAGATAACCTAATGGCCCTTTGTAATTAGTTTTAGAATGAATTTCCTCAATATCTGCTTTTATCAAAGAAGCAATAGTTTCTGCTACTTTTTTTGTAATGCCAGTTCTTGAATGATATACTATTAGTGTTTTCATCATAATACCTCACTTCTTTCTATACTCCAAATACGAATAAACAAACAAAAACAAGGCAGTAAATAATACAGGCACTAAAACTAACCAAATTGCAATTTCCTGGAAAAACAAACCAAAAAAAGCAATTATCCCACATGTCTTAAACATTTTCCCACCTAATTGATGAGTTTTCTTCCATACTTTATCACTGCTTAAAGTCCATGGAGTTCTAATTCCAACAAACCAATTTCTTTCTGCATTTTCTAATAAATAACCAATATAGAAAAACAACACACCCATTGCAGCAACCATCATCACAGACATATTAAACACATAACCAAGATTCCAAAGCAATGTCAAAAGATAGATATACAACAAAAACCCCAGCAAAACAACAACAAACCAATCATAGTAAGCTCTAAATTTTACAAAGTTCTTTTTGAGTGGATCAATGCTTGGTAGCAATAAAAATAATCCAAACATGAAAATGGAAAGAATTGGCATTAAGAACAATCCCCAGAATTTACTCATATTACCATCAACTTCTCCTTTTGCATTCCAATGGGATGCCATTTGATCAGGCATTGATGGATAATAATAAAACGCAAGCACAAAAGAAACAACAATAAATAATACACTTAACCAGAACGCTAGTTTAGACATTTTCATAGTATCACCCTCTTTTATGAAACACATTAATAATTTAATACATTAAATCAAGTTCATTTCAACGTTGTAATTGGTCTGCTTTGAAGCACATACAATTTACCTTTCTCAATACTCCATTCAATATCAACAGGGAATTTGTAATGTTTTTCCAGCTTAATTATAATATTGGCAACTTCTTTTATTTGTTTCTCTGTTAATTTCTGAGTTTTGCCCGTTTCCTCAGGTATATTTTGCCATTTGTTTTCAACACCTGCAACTGTATCAACCTTAACAAGCATTTTTTGTTGCGTGTTAACAGAAATATCTTCAATCACACCCTCTTTTTTCTTAACAACATAACTATCAGGTGTAATTTGTCCAGAAACAATTGCCTCTCCTAATCCAAAACCAGCTTCTATTATTAATTGATTTCTATCTTCTGTTACAGGATGCACTGAAAAACCAATTCCTGAAACTTCAGGTTCAATCATTTTCTGAACAACAACTGCTACTGAAATCTTTTCACCATGCAATCCTTTTTCAAATCTATAAAAAATAGCTCTTGGAGTAAATAATGATGCCCAACATTTTCTAACATTTTCTAATAAATCTTTTTTTGTTGTATTTAGAAAAGTATCTAATTGACCAGCCCAAGCAGCTCTTGCACTATCTTCAGCTGTTGCAGAACTTCGAACAGCAACAAACTTTGTACCTAAACTATTAAACTCTTCAACAATTTCATCTGCAATATCTTTTGGAATCTCAGTATTATTAATCAGGGCTTGTATTTTTTCAGAAGCATTTTCAATTGTATGCATTACTTCTTTATCAACTTCATCTAACGCCGCACCTACTTCAACAATTAAATCAGTTTCATCTAAGAATCTATCAAAAGCATCTGCTATTACAACAAAACCAGGTGGCACATTAAATCCTGCTTTAGTCATTTCCCCTAAAGAAGCTCCTTTACCACCAGCAAGATTAACATCTTTTTTAGTAATATCTGAAAAATCCTTAATATGTTTCATGTTTACTCATTTGAATATTTTGATTTATTTAAATTTTATGGGTAATGAGTATTGAGTTGTGGGTAATAAGTTGGTAATGGGCAGGTAATGAATATTGGGGTTTTGAGCATTGCTTCTTTTTCTCAGAACTAATTAACTCAGAACCAACCCATAACTCACCACCCACAACTACTTACATCTATAATTTCATATAAAACTTTATATACATCCCAACATATATGCATAATTATGCAATTTATGAACTTTACGTTAGACAAATTCCAAGAAGAAGCAGTTAATGCTATTGATAAGAATAAATCAGTGCTTGTATCTGCGCCAACTGGTTCTGGAAAAACATTAATTGCTGATTATGCAATAGATAAAGCACTAAAAGGAAATAAGAGAATAATATATACTGCTCCAATTAAAGCATTATCTAATCAAAAATATAAAGACTTCACAGAGCAATATGGTGCAGATAAGATTGGGTTAATGACCGGTGATATTGTAATTAACACAGAAGCACAAGTTCTGATAATGACAACTGAAGTTTACAGAAACATGGCAATTATCAAAGATCCAATGCTAGATGATGTATTATATTGTATCATGGATGAGATTCATTTTATCAGTGATGTTGAAAGAGGTCATGTTTGGGAAGAATCAATTATTTTTAGTGATAATAAAACAAGATTTATTTTTTTGTCTGCAACAATTCCTAATTCAGTAGAATTTGCATCTTGGGTAGGAAAAATTAAAAAACATAAAGTTGAAATAATTAGATATGACCACAGACCAGTTCCATTAAAAATTGTGTTTTACGATACAGACCTTGGAATAACAACATTAGACAAAATAAAAGAACAAAAAAAATTAGATAAATATCCCAGATATGGTCATTCTAGGAAAAGACAACGTTTTGCACAAAAAATAGAACCACCAAATTATGTTGATGTTGTTCAAGACCTTAAACATAAAGATAAACTACCTTGCATATTTTTTGTTTTCTCTAGAAAAAAAACACAAGATTATGCATTTAAATTAGCAAAAAAATATAATTATCTTACTGAAGAAGAAAAGAAAGAATTATCAAGCATTGTTAGTGCAGAATTCATAAAAATTAGTGCAGAAGTTGCATCATTAAATTCTACAAAAACTTTAAGACAATGTTTAGGCAAAGGTGTTGCATTTCATCATGCAGGATTATTACCAGATGTTAAACATGTTGTTGAAAAGTTGTTTGCAAAAGGTTTACTAAAAGTATTATTTGCAACTGAAACTTTCGCAGTTGGAATTAACATGCCTGCTAAAACAGTTTGTTTTGATGGGCTTAGAAAATATACAGGAACAGGGTTTAGATATCTAAACTCAAAAGAATTTTTTCAGATTTCTGGAAGAGCTGGAAGAAGAGGAATGGATAAAGAAGGACTTTCTATTTCATTAATTCACAGAAGAAGTGCAGACATTGAAAAAATCAAAGAATTTACTGAGAAAGATATTTTACCATTAAAATCTCAGTTCCGAATTTCATATAATACTGTTTTAAACATGATTAATTTACACAATGAAAAAGAAATTGAACAAATTTTAATGAAAAACTTTTTTACATTCCAAGAACTAGGAAAAAGAGCAAGTGGAACATATGTTTTAAGACAAATTAAAGCAAGATATGAAAGATTAGTTAGGACACTAAGAAAATTAGGCTACACAAATAAAAACGGACTTACAGAGTTAGGATTATTCACATCAAAAATTTATTCTGATGAATTAGAAGTTTCACAATTGTTTGCTGCTGATTTTGATTTTAAGTTTGATGAATACACAATTTTGCTTGCAATTGGAGCGTTAGTCTATGAAGAACGAAAAGGAACAACATTTTATAATTTGTTTCCATCTCAAAAATTAAGCAAACTAGCAATAGCAATAAAAAATCACCCTATTTTAAAAAAAGGGAAATGGTCTAAAAACATAAACAATATGTCTGCTATAGTCCAACCATGTTTTGAACAAAAGTCATTCATTACAATTCTTAAAAATACAAACATGCTTGAAGGAGACTTAATCAGAATAATGATGCAAATGTTAGACAAGCTTGAACAACTTGAAAGAGCATCAATGGACCATAATTTCACGGCACTGGTTAGAAATTCTAAATATTTAGTTAGAGAATCACTAAAAGGAATACATATATTTTAGAGTTAGTTTAAAATATTATTAAAAAATAAAATTCTAATGAAAAATAGATAATAGTAAAAACAAAATTCTAAAAAAATAAAGAAAAAACTTAGTGAAAAAAGTAGCATCCGCAATTGTTGAAGAGTATTACACTGCATGTCACTCTTCAACACTGGGTCCGAAGGACATGTCACTCACGAGTTATTCTAAGTTTTAACTATTAAATTATAAACACCATTAGAAATATCTTAACAAAAATCAACAAAATAATAATTTAAAAAAAGAAATAAAAATAAAAAAATTACTCAAACTCTAATTCTACACCAGATGTTTTTGTTGTAATTAAATTATATAGGAAAGCTCCTACACCACCTACAACAAATCCAAATATTACGTAGAGAATTGGCAGATAAATAAAATCCCATCCTAACCAAAATGTGCTATCAAAGATTGATAATACTAAATATACTACATCAACAAGTAATGCAACAATTAGCATTAAAATAGCATAGATTTTTGCTAGTGGAAGAATTCCAATTTTTTTCAAAACCATAATATTTCCTTTTTTTGCCATATTTTTCACCCCTTTTTTGATAATAATAATAATCTTATATTATTACTCTTATTTGCCATATTTATATATTTTTTGCCAATTTTATGCTGAAGTTACATAAAAGGGCGGTGGATGGGGGCTCCTAGAGGGATGGTTAATCTGTTTTCACTAATTATATACGCCACTAAGATAAGCAAAATTTAAATAAACTAATTCATTAACTAATATTATGGACATAGAAACAAGACAAGCAAAACACATTGCTATGATTATGGATGGAAACAGAAGATATGCTAAAAAACTCCATTTACCAGCTGGTGTTGGCCATGAAAAAGGAGCTGAAAAATTAAGTAATGTAATTAAATGGTGTTTGGAAGCAGAAATTAAAGAATTAACATTATACGCGTTTTCTATGCAAAATTTTCACAGAAAACAAGAAGAAGTTGAAGGATTATTCAAATTATTCAGGAAACATTTTGCAAAGCTTAATGATGATAAAAGTATTATAGAAAAAAAAATAAGAATCAAAGTTGTTGGTAGAAAACATTTATTTCCTAATGACATACAAGAATCAATAGCAAAAATTGAAGAAAAAACAAAACAACATGATAATTTAACAATAAATTTTGCAATGGCATATGGGGGCAGAGAAGAAATCGTTGATGCTGCAAGAAAAATCGCAAGTGAAATTAAACATAATGAAATAACTGCAGAAGAGATTGATAATGAAACATTTGCAAATCACCTTTATTTTAAGTCTGATCCTGATTTAGTAATTAGAACTGGGGGAGATTATCGAACATCTAACTTTCTACCTTGGCAAACTGTTTATTCTGAATGGTTTTTCACCCAAAGTTTATGGCCAGAACTAAACAAAGAAGAATTTCTTGACATCTTAAACCAATTTAATAATAGAGAAAGAAGATTTGGGAAGTAAGATAGTAAATTCTATATTAAACTTAATAAACCCCATATTAAAAAAAATAAATTTAATATTTGATTAGGTTAATTTTATATATCTCTTAGGTCTATCTATAAATTGGATACAATATCCTTCTAAATAGTTAATGCTAAGGTGTGGAAATGGTAAAAAATCTATATACAAAAAAGGCTCTTGTTTTAATAGTTGTATTTCTCATGTTTACAATGTTATTAACAACAGCTGTTTCTGCCAAAACCATAAAAGAAAATAAATCAAACAAATTTTTGCAAGAATTATTATCAAAAGATAACGTTGAAATAATTAAAGGTTCCACTAATAAAGAATTAGATCAGCCATTAGATAAAAAAAAGGAAAAATCAAGCACATGGGAAAAAATACAAAAAGAAAAGCAAAAAGAAAAAGAAAAAATTAAAGCAAAGAAAGAAAAAGCAAAGAAAAAATTAAAAAAAGAGCAAGAAAAAGAGAAGAAAAGAATTGAATATGAAATTGAAAAAGCAAAACAAAGATTAGAAAAAAGATTAAAAGGAAAAAGATTAACTGCAGATGATCTGAAAAAGGCACTTGCTAAAAGCAGATTAATTGCAAAATTAAGAGCAGAACTATTTTTGTCTGATGATATTAAAGAAGCCATAATTGAAGAAATAAAAGAAGAAACAGAATTTCTTGTAGATGAATTAAAGCAAATAAATGTAACCCCTGAAACAAAACCATCTTCAGTAACTCCAATCATCCCTGTTGTTGAGCCTGAGCCAGAACCATTAGATGTTGTGGATAAGAAAAAAAAGAAGAAAAGTGGTGGCGGAGGCGGTGGAAGTAGTTCAGCACCACCAAACAATCCAACACCACCAACACCAACAAGTGTTGCTGGCTGTACAGACGAAAATTATTTAGAATATAATCCTGATGCAGAAGCAGACGATGGAAGCTGTGAAACACTTATTGTTTTAGGTTGCATGGATGCAGAAGCAGATAATTATAACGTAAATGCCAATAAAGACGATGATTCATGTGAATACTTAGGTTGCACAGATGCAAACGCAAATAATTTTGATCCTAACGTTAACAAAGATGATAATTCATGCCAATATTTAGGATGTACAGATGAAGAAGCAGATAACTTTGATCCAACAGCCAATGTAAATGATGGAAGCTGTGAATTTCTAGGATGTACAGATGCAAACGCAGACAACTTTGATCCAAACGCAAACAAAGATGATAATTCATGTTTATATTCTGGATGCATGGATGAAGATGCAAATAATTTTGATCCACAAGCAAATGTCGACGATGACAGTTGCGAATATTTAGGATGTACAGATGTAAACGCAGATAACTTTGATCCAAACGCTAACGTTGATGATGAATCATGTCAATTTCTTGGATGCACAGATGTAAACGCAGATAATTTTGATGTAAACGCAAATGTAAATGATGGAAGTTGTGAATATTTAGGTTGCACTGATCCTGCTGCGAATAATTTTGATGAAAATGCAAATACCAATGATGGGAGCTGCACTTATGATATATTTGGTTGCATGGATCCCAATGCAAAAAATTTTAACCCATTTGCAAATGTCGATGATAATAGCTGCGAATATGATGTTCTTGGTTGTATGGATCCAAACGCAGACAACTTTGATGCAGAAGCAAATATTGATGATGATAGTTGTGAGTATTTAGGATGCATTAATCCAGAAGCGGATAATTTTGATGAAAATGCAAATGTAGATGATGGAAGTTGTCAATTTTCCGGATGTATGAATCCAAACGCAGATAACTTTGATCCAAACGCTAATGTAAATGATGGAAGCTGTGAATTTCTAGGATGTACAGATGCAAACGCAGACAACTTTGATCCTAACGCAAACAAAGATGATAATTCATGTTTATATTCTGGATGCATGGATGCAAACGCAAATAATTTTAATCCACAAGCAAATGTCGACGATGACAGTTGCGAATATTTGGGATGTACAGATGCAAACGCAGACAACTTTGATCCAAACGCTAACAAAGATGATAATTCATGTCAATATTTAGGATGTACAGATCCTGAAGCATTTAATTTTGATCCTAACGCTAATGTAAATGATGGAAGTTGTATTGCAGTAATTGAAGGATGCATGGATGAAAATTATTTAGAATATGATGCAGATGCAAACACTAACAAAGAAGATATGTGTGTAACTTTAATTGTTTATGGGTGCACAGATCCAGATTATTTAGAGTATAATGCAAATGCTAATATCGACGATGAAAGTTGTGCCACATTAATTGTTGAAGGCTGCATGGATCAAGAAGCATTTAATTACAATCCATTAGCAAATACTGAAGACAACAGTTGTATTCCAGTAGTAGAAGGATGCATGGATCAAGAAGCATTTAATTACAATCCATTAGCAAATACTGAAGACAACAGTTGCGTTCCTGTAGTAGAAGGATGCATGGATCAAGAAGCATTTAATTACAATCCATTAGCAAATACTGAAGACAACAGTTGTATTCCAGTAGTAGAAGGATGCACAGATGAAGAAGCATTTAATTACAATCCATTAGCAAATACTGACGATGGAAATTGTATTCCGGTAGTAGAAGGATGCACAGATGAAGAAGCATTTAATTACAATCCATTAGCTAATACTGATGATGGTAGTTGTATTCCGGTAGTAGAAGGATGTATGGATGAAAATGCAAATAACTACAATCCTTTAGCAAATATTGATGATGACTCCTGCACTTATGATATTCTTGGTTGCATGGATGAAGATGCAAATAATTACAATCCTTTAGCAAATATTGATGATGACTCCTGCACTTATGATATTCTTGGTTGCATGGATGAAGATGCAAATAATTACAATCCTTTAGCAAATATTGATGATGGTAGTTGCATTTCTGTTGTTAATGGATGCACAGACGAAGAGGCATTTAATTACAATCCATTAGCAAATACTGACGATGGTAGTTGCATTTCTGTTGTTAATGGATGCACAGACGAAGAGGCATTTAATTACAATCCATTAGCAAATACTGACGATGGTAGTTGCATTCCTGTTATTAATGGATGCACAGATGAAGATGCTTTCAATTATAATCCTTTAGCAAATACGGATGATGGAAGTTGTATAGCAGTTGTTAATGGATGCACAGATGTAAATGCAAACAATTACAATGAAAATGCTAATGTTGATGACGACAGTTGCACTTATGATCTTCTTGGATGTACAGATGCAAACGCAAACAACTTTAATCCATTAGCAAATGTGGATGATGGAACTTGTACGTATGACGTTGAAGGTTGCACAGATGCAAACGCCAACAACTTTAATCCATTAGCAAATGTCGATGATGGAACTTGTACGTATGATGTTGAAGGATGCACAGATGCAAACGCCGATAACTTTAATCCAAACGCTAATGTCGATGACGGATCATGTATTTATTCTGGCTGTATGGATCAACTTGCATTAAATTATAATGCACAAGCAACAATTGATGACAACAGTTGTGAATATAAATATCCTTGGCACGAAAATATTTTAACAACATATTTTTGGGTTGGTGAAGCACCAGGTGAAGAAAATAGTTGGGTAGATAATTTTGGGAGTGCTTGGGATAGTAAATGGATGGAACATTTTGGGGGAGTAGATGATCCTGATTGTAGAGACGGATATCATCCTTGCACATTTACCCCATTAGAAAATCCGTTTTATTGTGCTTTGCCTTATTCAGACTTTGACGACGAAGGACCAAAAGCAGACAGAGCAGATGTTGTCCCGTGGTTTGGTGATATTGAAAATGTAGACAACCAAAAATCAGTTATAAAAAACAGATGGATAAGAATTAAATTTAATGATGAATATGCATATTGTCAATGGAGCGATGCTGGTCCAGGAAGTAATGATGACACAGCTTATGTTTTTGGAGATTCTCAACCAGTTCATTGGGATGAAATTGGATTAGACACAAGTCCCGCCATCAGAGATTATTTAGGAATGGATGGGATGGACTTAGCAGACTGGCAATTTGTTGATGACCAAGATGTTCCAGACGGACCTTGGACAGACACCATAACAACAACAAGCACTTGCTGGATATATGGTGGAAGCCCTTGCCAAGAAGAAGACACATTGTTTAATCACAATGTAAATACTGTATTTAATAATGAAGCAAAAGACAGAAAATATTTTGTTTATGAACCAGCCGCATGTAAAAATGAAGATACTGATTGCCCATTATTATTTATGTTCCATGGTTTAGGAGGAACTGCTGCAGGCGTTACAGGAAACACTTATGGTTGGCAACAAACTGCAGATGATAATAACTTTATGGTTGCATTTCCTGATTCATTAACTTTAGAAGCAAAAAACTTTGGAGATTTTTCAGATCCAGCGGGAAAACATTGGGATATAACTCCATTAATATTTTCAGAAACACAAGACACTAAATTTGTAGAAGAAATGATTACAGAAATTGATTCAATCTATGGGGTTGATGAAACAAAAATATTTACAACAGGCCATTCTTATGGGGGGTATTTTAGTTATTATCTAAACTTCGTATTAAATAATAAATTCAAGGCGTTTGGTAGCCATTCTGCAGGTTTAATTCCGTATGATATTTTAGGATTTACAGTCTATTGGCCAGCTGAACCAAAAAACATATTACAAAATGGAAATACCCCTGCAATCATTATCCATTCCAGTGATGACACAATTGCCCCACCATTATTTGCAACAACTTTAGAATCACAAATGATTGCAAAACACCATATCCCAGTTCAAAGAATTGATCTAACAAACAAAAACCACAATTGGGATAAAACTAAAAACCAAGTGCAATGGGATTTCTTTTTAGCAAATAGTTAAATCATCTTTTTCTTAACAAATAAATGCACACCATAACCAATTAACCAAGAACCTAATAAAGAAACAATTGTTCCCAAGATTAAACCAAGTGGAACAAAACTAAATCTTACAAATACAACAAAAGCAATTACGCTTACTCCTGTAAGTATTGCTACTTTCATGACAGCAGATGAAAAATCCTTACCATGTGCAAAATGTGTTACAATTATTGTTCCAAGAAACGCTGCTGGGAACATTGCAAATACTCCTCCTAAGACAGGTCCAGAAACTTTTGCAAGTAAAACAGCAATTGCAATAATTATTCCAGTCATTGAACCCCTAAATAACAACATTGGCAAAGTATGTTTTAATTTTCTTTTTGATTCTGATTTTATTTTCAAAACTTTTTCAAGTACGTAGTATGAAACAATTAAAACAAACACTAAAACTATCATTGATATCCAAAAGCTTCTAAAATCTGTAGAATAAACACCTAAGGACAATACAAACCAAACTAATAATAATGAACCTAAAGCTAACCAAAAATTAATTTTCCTAACAAGAGAAAGATATACAAGCATAGATAAATAAATCACCGCCCCAATCAAAGGAGATAAAGTAGTTGCTTCAGCAGCCGCATTTGTTGATTGAGTCCAGCCAATAAAGAAAAAAGTAATTAATGCTGTTGATGGAAGTCCAGCAATTATTCCACCTAACTTAGTCCCACATTTTTCAGCAACAACAGTTGCATAAGTAATCCATGCACCACCTATAATGAATGATAAGATTAATTTTAGCAGGAATATTTGCTCCATACCTTATATTTCATATTAGAATCATATATAAATCTTACCAAAACCTTTATAATACCTATATATTACCTAGTATATTAATTATTATAGGGGTGTATTAGTTCAGAGAGACAATAGAGGTGTCAATATCTTGGAATTAGATAATGAGAAACTAAAAGAGATAAAAGAAGCTGTTAAGAGTGGAAATATTAAACTTTACCAATTAGAAGAGTATATTTTTGAAACTTTATTTAATTCTGATGCTGAGCAATTTAAACAAGCAGTTGAAACAGCAGAAAACCTAAGAGCAGAAATAATAGAAGAAGAATTAGGAACAACTTTAGACAAAATAAAAGATTCTGATAAATATAAAGAAAAAGATTTCATTAATACTTCTAAATTAAAAGAAGGAAATATTGTAAAAGGTACAGAATTAAAAATAGGAACTGCAAAAATCCCATTAAGTATTGCTGGCCCAGTTAAAATAAAAACAAATAATTTTGAAAATAGTTTTTATGTTCCAATTGCAACAAATGAAGCTGCATTAATTGCGGGATTAAACCGAGGTTTTAAAGCAACAAACCAATCAGATGGAATTAAAACTTCAGTTACATATAATGGAATGACAAGAGCACCATTATTAGAAGCAAATGATATTTATAATGCACAAAAGTTTGCAAATAGCATTAACGATGGAAAGTACAATCAATTATTTGAAAGGGTTGTAAAAGAAAATGCAGAATATTCTTCTTTTATGGATGCAAAAGCATTTCAAATACAAAATAAAATTTGGTTACGATTAAAGTTTAATACTGGAGAAGCAATGGGAATGAATTCTGCAGTAAAATACACAACCTTAATCATGAAAGAACTTCTTGATCAAAATAAACATCCAGAAAATAAAGATATAAAATTAATTGCATTAAGTGGAAATCTTTGTTGTGATAAAAAATCCGCATCAATCAATATAACAGAAGGTCGAGGATATAAGGCAGAAGCAACAATTATAATTTCAAAAGAAAAGATAAAAGAAATATTTAACACAACTCCTGAAAAAATAATCAAACTAAATTTTTGGAAAAATCATTTCGGCAGCAGTTTAGCAGGTTCTGTTACAGGACTAAATGCAAACGCTGCAAATACAATTGCTGCAATCTTTGCTGCAACTGGTCAAGATTTAGCGCAAGTTGTTGAGTCTTCTACTTGTTATACTTTTGCTGCCCCTGTTCCTGAAAAACAATGTGAAAATTTAGGTTATGAAAAAGGCGCATTAAAGTTTAGTGTTACTCTACCTTGCTTAGAAATAGGTACAATTGGTGGGGGAACTCAATTTGGAACTGCAAAAGAAGCAATTAACACAATTTTTGCATTAATCACAAAAGAACTAGCTAATACAAACAATGCAAATAAAGACGAGCTACTTATAGAAGATTTGAATAAATATATAAATCATGAGGGGACAAAAAACCCTAAATCAATAATCTTCGCACAAGTTATTGCTGCCGCAGTTTTATCACAAGAATTAAATTTATTAGCTGTACTTGCAAATGAATATGCATTATGTAATTGTCATATGGCACTAGCAAGAGGAGAAGTTGAGAGTGAGAGAGAATAAATTATAATTAATTAGAAAATAACAACAAGGCCAGGCGAGTTGAAAGCTTGCTTGAAACGAGTAGGATTTTTTGAACAGAGTGAAAAAAGTCCGTCTGTGCCATTATTGTTGTTGTTTTCTACATCAAGATCATCAAAAAAATAAAGGTTTACCACAAAATGATAAAAAAACTCAATATTGGAATTACTGGATTCGGTTGTTACATTCCGAGATTTAGAATTAGAACAGATGACATAGCTGTAGCTAATAACCAAAATGTTGAGTTAATTAAAGGAGCTCTTCTTATCAACGAAAAAACAGTTCCTAACAAAGATGAAGATGCAATTACAATTTCTGTAGAAGCTTCTAAAACCGCATTATTAAGAGCAGGTGTTTCACCAAAAATGTTAACTGCGATTTACATGGGGAGTGAATCACATCCTTATGCTGTTAAATCAAGCAGTGCAATAATTGGTGAAGTTTTGGGTGTTGGAGAAAATTTTATGGCTGCAGATACAGAGTTTGCATGCAAAGCAGGAACAGCTGCACTACAAATGATAAGTGGAATGGTTGAAGGAGAATTAATTAATTATGGTTTAGCAATTGGTGCAGACACATCACAAGGATCACCAGGAGATGCATTAGAATATAGTGCTGCTGCTGGAGGCGCTGCTCTTATTATTGGAAAAAATAAATCTGAAATTTGTGCAAATATTTTATACACATTATCAAGAACTTCTGACACTCCTGATTTTTGGAGACGAAACAAACAGCAATATCCTTCACACATGGGAAGATTTACTGGAGAAGAAGCATATTTTAAGCATGTAATTTCTACAACAGAAGCAATGTTAAATGAAACTGGTTTTAAAATTTTAGACTTTGATCATGTTGTTTTACATCAACCAAATGGGAAATTCCCATTAAAGGCAGCAAAAGCATTAGGAGCATCAAGAGAACAATTAAAATACGGCATTGTTGTACATGATATTGGTAATACTTATTCAGGAAGTTCATTATTAGGATTAGTTAATGTTCTAGAAAATGCACAACCTGGTCAAAAAATACTATTAACATCATATGGATCAGGAAGTGGATCAGACTGTTTTATTATTGAAACCACTGAAAATATCTTAGAAAAGCAGAAAATAGGCAAAAGATTAATAAATTACTTGAGTGATAAGCAGTATGTTAACTATAATCAGTATCGACAGATGGTTAAAATGATACATTGAGGAAAGTTGGAAGTAAGAGGTAGGAAGTAAGAAGTAAAAGAACTTCATACCTTTAATATTATGCCACTTATATTAAAAAATGGAAAAAATTGGAATAATTGGAGTTGGAGCAACAAAGTTCGGTGAACTTTGGAAGCATGGATTAAGAGACCTTTTAGCAGAGTCCCAACTAAAAGCAATAGAAGATGCAGGTATTAGTGAAAGACAAATTGATATGATTTTTACAGGAAATATGTGTTCTAGTGATTTTTCTGGCCAAAGCCATCTTGGTAGTATGGCTGCTGAAATTTTAAACGTAAATGTTCCTTCAATAAAAGTAGAAGCTGCTTGTGCTTCAGGAAGTGTTGCATTAAGACAAGGTTTGCAAGCAATTAAATCAGGAGAAGCAGATATTGTTCTTGTTAATGGAGTAGAAAAAATGACAGATGTTCAAACAAGACAAGCAACTACTGGATTAATGGGGGCAGGTGACGAAGAATGGGAAGGCTTTAATGGCTTAACTTTCTGCGGACTTTATGCCATGATTGCTAGAGCTTACATGCACAAATACAAACTAACAAGAGAACAATTAGCTATGGTGAGTGTTAAAAACCATAAACACGCTACTTTAAATCCAATTGCTCATTTTCATAATGAAATTACAGTTGATCAAGTTCTAAACTCATCAATTATTGCAGATCCTTTAACATTATTAGATTGTTCACCAATTACAGATGGAGGTGCTTCTTTAATTTTAGCAAAAGAAGAGATTGCTAAGAAATTTGAATCTCCAATTTGGGCATTAGGAAGTGGACAAGCAAATGACACATTAAGTTTACATGCTCGTAAATCATTAACAGAAATTCCTGCTACCACACATGCTGCACAACGAGCATTAATGCAAGCAAAAATAGGAATTGATAAAATAGATGTTACAGAAGTTCACGATTGTTTTTCAATTGCAGAAGTTATGGCAATCGAAGATTTAGGATTAGTGCCAAGAGGCGATGCAGGAAAAATAATGGAAGAAGGCTTAACTTATTTTGATGGCAAAATCCCAGTTAATAGTTGCGGAGGTCTAAAAGCATGTGGACATCCAATAGGAGCAACTGGAATAAAACAAGTTTGGGAAATTGTTAAACAACTTAGGGGAGAGGCTGGTAAGAGACAGATTCATAACGCAAACATTGGATTAACACACAACGTAGGTGGAACTGGAAGTACAGTTGTTGTAAATGTTTTTGGAAGAGAAAGAGGTTAAAAAGTTTGTAGTTGGTGGTTTGTAGTTAGTAGTAGCTAATAAATTACAACAAACAACTCACAACAGACATCTAATAAAATGCATAGACAAAGCCCAATACTAAGATGGAGAAGATATCCTGAAAGATATCGTTTAGAAGGAAACAAATGTCTTGAATGTAGTCAGATTTATTTTCCAAAAAAAGAATTATGTGAATGTGGGTGTAAAAGTTTTGTTAATTATAAATTAAAAGGAGAAGGAAAAATATTAACATTCACAGAAATTAAATCTTCCCCTGAAGAATTCTCTGAAATGACACCTTACTGTGTTGGAATTATTGAACTAGAAGACGGCCCAAAAATAACTGCACAAATAGCAGACGCAGATGTCACATGTCTTAAAGTAGGAGACAAAGTAGAATCTACTTTTAGAAAGTTCACAGCAGTTGGAGATAGTGGTGTTATCCATTATGGATTGAAGTTCAAGAAAGCAAAAAGTTCTATTAATTAACTCTATTTTTCTATTCAAAAACACATTTAGGAGGACCAATAGAAATAAACTCTTTATGAAATAAGGATATTTCCATTATTCTATTATCTGGAAATGCTTCCTCAACTCCTAATAACACATTTTTTAATTTATAGGGATCTTCAACAAATATTCCAAACTCAATAAAAGGATCACCAACATACTCTGCAATAAAACTTACTTGAGAATGTTGCTTTAAGTAAGATAGAAGTTTTTCTCTTTCATCAACCTTTTTATTTTTTGAGAAAATACTGTATTGAAACAATCCAATCTTAGAAACATCAACAAAAATTGAATAATTTCGGATAATTTTAGAATTTTCTAATTGTTTTATTCGCTTTGCAACTGCAGGAGCTGTTAATTTTACTTTTTTAGCTAATTCAACACATTCAATTCTAGAATTTGTTGCTAATTCTTTCAATAAAATCTTATCTTTATTATCAATAAGGTAATTTGATATTTTTGTTTGTTTTCCAGAGAAGAATTTTGTGTTGAAATATTTTTCATATAAGAAAGTATTCTTCCTATGTAAAGTAAATCTGTAATTAATAATATCATTTTTGAATTTATCATATAGAATTAAAAATTTCTCATCTAATTCTTGATTTGTCTTCCCAATTATTGACAAGCCAAACCCCCAAACTCCTGAATGCTCTGCCACCCAAGAGACAGAATCAGATGCATCCAGAAATTGTTTAAAGTTTTTTTCTTTGTGTGATTTTATGTTGAGAAAAACAGCTGCTCCAATAAAACCTAATTTTTCTATGTCTATTTCTGTAACAAAATCCAATATAATTTTGTCTTTCTTTAGTTTGTTTATTCTGTAAGTAATTACTTCTCTTGATGCTTTTATTTTCTTAGCTAATTTTGTTAATGGAATTCTTGAATTTCTAATTAGTTCTGACAGTATTTTGGCATCTAATTTATCTAAACAGCAATTTTCATTCGTTTTTGATTTATTGCCCATATTTACATAAATAAAGTATACTAGTTTATAAAGTTTATTATTGTAAAATATTTATAAGAAAGTCTTATATAATCTAAGTTAGTTCTTATTAAGAGGGGGTAAAAAAATGAATCCAGTAACACAAACAATAGAAGCAATAGTAAAAACCATAGGTACAGAAGAGTTCGAGAACACAGGAGATGTAAAAATCAATAGAGAAAAACTTGATGAATTCTGTACAAATTTTGATTATAAAAAAGCAAAATATTGGATGGATGATTGCCCAATAGATTTATCCTGGATGGACGAACAAGATAAATTAGCTTTTCTCTTTGTTTTTAACTCAAGTAGTTTTAGTTATTGGAATGATCCAGAATGGAAAGCAGAAGGTTATGAATATGAAATGTATAGAGGAACATGGAATATGCTTTTTGCTTTAAACAAAGCTATTAAAAATAATAGGCAATTGCTTGATCCAAATTATTTATCTACAATCAATGAGGAAGAATTAGGAATTATACTTAAAGGAAATATTAAAATACCATTATTAAAAGAAAGAGCAGCAATCTTAAGAGAATTAGGAAAAGGTGTTGTTGAAAGTTTTAACAGCGATTTCAATGAAGTATTAATGACTGCAAATTATGATGCAATTGAATTTGTCAAACTAATGGTTTCTGAATTTCCAACTTTTAATGATTCATCTGTCTATAAAGGACACAAAGTTTGTTTTTACAAAAGAGCACAATTATTAGCTTCAGATATATCAAATGGCTTTACTGATCTTAGCAATTCAGATAAATTAACTGCATTAGCTGATTACATAGAACCAATGGCATTACGGCAACTAAGAATTTTTGAATATTCACCAAGATTAGCACACATTGTAAATAATAAAATAGAAATCCCTAGCAAAAGTGAAATGGAGAATGAAATCAGAATAAAAAATGTTTACACTGCAAAATTAATCTCTAAAAGAACAGGATTAACACAAATGCAAATAAATGATGCACTATGGAATATGAAATCCATTATTTCAGACATTTACAAACATCATAGGACAAGAGGATGTAATTATTAATTTATTAAAAAAATTAAAAACACAAATTAAAAAAACTTCAAACTTCTTTATCTAAAACTTCCCTATTAAGTTCAAGGTTTTCCCCTGTATACAATACAGACCCAACTTTTTTAAAACCCGAGAAAGGCTTCCCAATACTTTCTAAGTATTTCATTGCTTCATTAGCTATTTCCCCATTATCACATGGAAATACTGAACCTGTATGTTGGTCCGTCATTAATTGATAAATTTGCAATGCTCTTGTAAAACTTTTTCTTTGATTAAATCCAGATTCAAAAGTATGATTACCTAAAACATTATTAATCAACAAATGTGTAGATTCATGATATGCTTTTAAAAAAGGAGTAGCATCTTCTTGAAGCGGCATAACTGCTAAATCTATATTTCCTTGATAAACATGCACTGCAGGATGTTTATAACCAGTATCAACAACTTCTTTTATTGATTTTCCTGAATAAAAAGCAGATAAAAGCACATTATGTAAAGAGTAATCATGCCCACCATTTCCTGGAATTTTAATTGGAAGATTCATGTTTCCAGTAGGGGTTCCATCTTCTATATTTTTAAAATCAAACTCTGTAGATAATACAGCAGAAAGCTTTTCACCTTTAGTATAACCATTCAAAAACATAGCAGAATGTGATACTAACATACTAACTTTATATTCCACATCTTTAAATGACGTTGTAAAACCAATCCTATTGGTTGGCTCAACTGTTTGTTCTAATCCATTAAGAATAGGTTGAAAATGTTCTTGTAACATTTCCCACATTTCACCAGACAAACTAGAAATATATTGGAATCTTTCTTTTTCTTCATTACTAGGGCCACTATAACATCTTTCAAAATGTTCTGGATTCAGAAACTTCAAGAACATCATCATATCGAATCGGGAATTATCCTGCATTGTTCTAGAAAGATCAGCAAGAGATTCATAGGCTCTTTTAAATTCACCATCACCAACATCAAAATAAAATGCCCTAGGAGGATTCTTACCAAATCCACCATCTGCATTAAGATTTTTTCCACTAACACCTAAATCAGATATTCCATGTACCATAATTATTACCCCATTACAGATATAAGATAAGAAATAAAGTATTTAAGTTTTATGGTAATATAGAACAAGCAATGAAATGAAATTCAACTAAATAGAATAAAACAGAATTAAAATTTAATTCATTAAATCACTAACAATACTTCTCAACTAACTCCCTAGCTATCTTCCTCAATTTAGGAATTCCAATTAAATCAGGATTAGCAGGGATAATTGCTCCTTTTAGATGGTCTGTTCTTCCTGCAGTTGCTGCATATTGTAAGGCACCTTTCATTACTTCAGTCATGTAAGCTGGAACTCTTTCTGAATGAGATAAATCCTGCATTACTTTTAATGTTCCGTGTTCATGGCTTGCATCTCTATCTAAATCAACAACAAAAGTTGCAGCTGCATATCTTCTTCCTAATTCAATTGCAGAAAATGCTTCAATAAGTGTCATTCCAACAATGTCTCCATATTTTTCTCTTACTACACCCTCTGCTTCTGTACTAAATCTATCCCCAGGAATAATAACAGCAACACCCTTTTCATGAACAGCATTAAAATAATTATTAGCTTTTGCTTTATACGAGAATAAAGCACTTAATCCTTTATCAATCAAGGGCCTTGGATTAACATGAACAATTAATCCCATACCAAATACACTGTCAAACTTTCCAGATTCATCTTTAACATCATGAGGAACAACTAAATCATAAACTTGTACTTCAAAAGGAATCTCCATCCCTAATTTTGCAGCCACTGAATCAACTTTTTTTACAACAGATTTGGGCATGTACTTTCTAAAAGCTGTTCCTAATTTATCCATAAGGCCTGAATTTAAACTTCCAACAGCACTTGTTGCTAAGAAAACGGCATTATCAACTTTATCATCTGGAAGAAAATCTCTAACTAACATTTCTCCCGCTAAAATATTTGCTTTATATTGTGTAACAGATGGCCCGTATCTTTGTTCATGGCCATGCCTTGGAATAAAAAAAACATTCCCTATTTGTTGATATTCTACAACCCCAGGTCCTAAACCCTCTGGAAAATTAATTTGTAATTCTGCTGCTTTATCAACAACTCTTGTTTCTTTATATCCAGTATCAATTGTTTTCCATTCAACATCATCAAAAATTGGACATTCATCCACTCCAGAACCACCAAATATTACTATAGCCCTATCATCCATTCCCATTAATTCTTCAAGATTGGGTGCAGGACAGTTTTTCATATTAAAATCTAAAAAACTTACCACTTATAAAGATTTATAGACTTCATTGAATATGTTTGAAAATTGTCAAGAACCATCGGTCAATAGACAAGGAGTATATTCACGACATATTAAAAGATAGAATTATTAACGTTTAGACAAATAACTAATTTCAGAGTTAATTCTAGAAAGCATTTGTTGCTGTTTTTTAGTTTTAGGCATCCTCATATGTTTTCTAGAATAACTAAATTGTGATATTGCTTTTTTTGCCCAATCTCTTTGTCCAGTTAAATTATACACAAAGGAAGCACCTTCAGCAGCATAAAAAGCAAGTTCTGTTGCTTTTTGTAGATCATTTGCATCAACACATTTTTCTTGCTCAGTAAATTCTAATCCTGCTAATTGTTTTAATGCAGAATCATAAATAAAAATTCCCAAATCAACAAAATGTGCTTTAACTCCTTCTGTAATAGAATCATTAATATTCCCCATCAAACCAAATATTTTTCTTGCATCCACTACAAGTGCATAATATTGTTCACTTATTTTTTCATAATCTTTTGTTGCTTCACATGTTCTTGTCGCATTGTAATTTGCAGTTAATGCTTTTTCCCAAACGCTTAATTTAGCAATTGAAGATTCAGACACTTTAATTAAAAACTTTAAAGCCCTACGAGATTTTCTATAAAAATCCATACAAACATCATAATTATCAACAAGAGAATGCAAGGTAGAATTTGTTAAATCTATTAATTCATGTGCAACATTTTTTCTTGCAAGAATACTTGAACTATGCGGCTGCAACATTTCTTCAAGTTGAGACGCCCTATTAATCTTATCTTGTAATCTAGATTCATGACCTAATCTTATTAAAACTGCTGGTTCAAATACTTCTCCAAACTCATCTCTTTTTTCCCCCAATGCATTCATAACTACAACCCCTACGTTATTAACATTAGGTTCTCCTTTTGTTGTTTCTTCTTTTCCATTAGTTGTTCTTGTTTTTCTATTACCTGTTTCTTCATCACCATCATCATGCATCCCACTCCTAATTAAATGTTCTGGAGTATAACCTAAAGAAGAATAAAACTCTTCTGCCCATTCACAAGTTTCTTTTATTGAATATGCTTGTCTTATGACTGCTTTAGATATTTTAAGCATTTTATCTTCAAGCCGTGATAATATTCGAGTATTTCCTATAGCTTCTCTTACTGATTTCGCATAAGATTCAAATGCTTTTTTTGCATTTGAAATATCCTGATTTTGATCAAAAAGTTCATGATAAGTTTCAGCAATAAGTTCATATTGTAAACCTAGATTACCAAGATTCTTTTCTAAAGTAAGTCTAATTAAATTTTCCATAGCATCAATTGCCATGTCTGCAAATCTTTGATTATAACCAAGACTAAGGACTTTATTGCAAAACTTTCCCATTACAAGATAAGTTTTACTTGCATGTTTTGGATCAACATCTTCCAACATTATAGCAGATTTAATAGAATCTTCGTAACATTTATCTGCTGTGCTTCGAAAACCATTTTTATAAGCTTCTTCGCTTACTTCCGCATCCTGCAATAAGAAAAAAAGACCTTCAGCCATTGTAGAAGCAAAACCAAGTGAATATGCAAGATGTTTTTTATGTCTCTCTTCAGATAAAACATCAGGAAATCTGTTAAATATTCTTTCTGCAAGTTTATATCCTGCCCTTGCTTTTGCTTTCCAAGTTATAACTTCAGAAATGTGGTCTCTGTGTTCAGCAATAAACCTTGCCATGTCTCCAATAACACAAGCATTGTAAAAAGAAAGTTCAGGATTAATTTCTGGACCTAAAGCAAGAGCTTTTGAATAGAATTTGTAACCAATAAAAGCTGCACTAAGAAGATTATCTTTTTCTGCTGGATCTACTTTTTTTCTTTTACTTGGCCCAAACAATTCAACAATTGATTTACCATATTCACCGACATGATTATAAATAAAAAAAAGAATTGATTTATCTTCAAATTGTTCTGCAAAATTAACAGCCATAAGATGAGAATCAGTTGCTTTTGTTATCCATTCTTTATTTTTAAGTAAAATAACTGCCTCTAAAGCAATTTCAGCAGCATTTCTGTAATAAACAGAAGCCAATTTAGGATTGGTTATACTCAATGTTTGAGCACACTTAAAATAATCATTAAAACATTTTTCAATCCATTTTTTGGCGTGATCTTTCTGATCATATTCTTTTCCATTTTCTTCTGCTTCTTGTTCATTTTTTACATCACCAATGTACATAATTCGTTGAAAAATATATTTAGCAGCTTCTGCAGCAAAACCAAATGCATGTGCAGCATGATCAACATCAATTATTTGACATAATTCAGCTGATCGTTTGTAACCTTTATACCATTTCTTTGCCCAAAATAAATCAGCTGTTTCTTTAAATAAAAGTCCTGCAGCATCTGCTTTGTAAGCATGAAGATGTGCTTCCATCTTAGCAAGATCAGGTGAAATTTCTGTAATATCTACATTTCCTCTTTCTTGTTCTAATTTTTCAATACCTTCGTTGCAATAATCATAAAGCTTATTAAAAAGAATATGATCAATACCTAATGGTTTTTCAGCAGTACCATCATTCCCTTCCCAAAGCTCATTTTTTTCCTGTTCTTCTTTAAACAACCTTGTAGCTACTTTTGTTATTTTTTTGATAAATTCAACACTTTCATGATCAACTGAATCATTTTCAACCATATATTCTAGAATTAAAGGAATTGTTTCTGCTTTGCCACCTTCAGAACTCCAGTTATGATATTCCCATTCAACTAATAAATCAAGCCTTTCTTTCTGATCACTATCCATATATATATTAGAATCCTATATCTATTTATATATTTTATTAGATATTACCATTAAATAGTGATTAAATCACAAGATCATTGCATAATATTGTCAAAAGAGAAAGTCAAACCTCGAAATCCTTATAAAACCCAAAAAATACCCGAAAGTATGGCAAAAGCACCAGGTAAAATAATACTTTTTGGAGAACATTTTGTTGTTCATGGAAGTTATGCAATTTCTGCAGCAATTGATAGGTTTAGTGAGGTTAAAGTTGAAACAAACAAAAAACAATTGTCTGAAACAAAAAAAATATCAGTAACATACAATAATGAAACCGTAAGAACAGAAAGCAAATTATGTATGGGAGTAAAAAACATATTAAATTATTTAAAATTAAATGAAAATCTAAACATAACAATTAACTCAACAATAAAAGGAAGTGGTTTAGGAAGTAGTGCTGCATTCTGTGTTGCTTTTGCAAAAGAATTAAATGAAAAATTTGATTTAAAACTAGAAAACCCAGACATCAACATTGCAGCATATGAAGGAGAAAAAGCATTCCATGGTAATCCTTCGGGAGTAGACAACACAACAAGTTTGTATGAAGGAATTTTATTATTTAACAAGGACATTAAAACTCAACTTTTGGATCATTCCACCATAGAAGTAAAAGAAAAAATAAAATTAATTTTAGTAAACACAGGTAAAAAAACAAACACAATCAAAATAGTTGAAGAAGTTAAAAAAATAAAAGAACTAGATCAAGAAAAGTTCAAACATTATATTGCAGAAATAAATCATTTAGTTGATGATGCAAAAGATGCAATTTTAAACCATGACCTCCCATACATTGGACAATTAATGCTCTTTAATCAAGCATTATTAGAAAAAATTGGAGTTTCAACACCAGAAATTAGAACAATTATAACAACAGGCATTAATAACGGTGCATTAGGTGGAAAAATAACTGGAGCTGGTGGAGGAGGAAATGTCATATTACTGTACGACGATGAAAAGAATAAGGAAAAGATTATAAATGAGTTAAATAATAAAGGATATGAGAGTTTTAGTATTGAAATTTGATAATAAAATTATGAAAGAGAAGAAAAAAATCATAAAAATAAATTTTAATAAAAGGTGAATAAAATCAAAGCAACAGCAATCGCACACCCAAATATTGCATTAATCAAATATTGGGGTAAAAGAAATGATGAATTAAAAATCCCAACTGTTTCTAGTATTTCTGTAACTCTTGACAATCTTTATACAAAAACAACTGTTGAGTTTAATGAAAAATTTGAAGAAGATAAATTCTCACTAAATGATAAAACAGTTACTGGCGGAGTAGTATTAAAACGAGTTATTGAACTTCTTGATTTAATCAGAAAACATTCAAAAAAAAATCAGTTTGCAAAAGTTGTAAGTGAAAATAATTTTCCAGATGCAGCTGGATTAGCAAGCAGTAGTTCTGCTTTTGCTGCATTAACAATGGCAGGATGCAACGCCATAGGTTATGGCATAAATAAAAAAGAAATGTCAATAATTGCCAGACAAGGTTCAGGATCAGCATGCAGAAGTATTTTTGGTGGATTTGTTGAATGGAAAAAAGGTAAAAAAGACGATGGCACTGATAGTTTTGCGGAACAAATTGCAGACGAAAAGCATTGGGAAGACTTCAGAATAATTGTTTTAATTGTAAATCCAAAAGAAAAGAAAATTAAATCAACAGAAGGAATGAAAATTAGTGTTAATTCATCTGAGTTGTATGAAGCTTGGATAAAAGCAAGTGAAAATGATGCTGGAAAAATTAAACAATATCTTTTGGAGAAAAATTTAACAGAAACAGGAAAAATTGCAGAACAAAATTGTTTACGAATGCATTCTGTCATGATCAGTTCAGACCCTTCATTAATTTATTGGAATCCTGAAACAGTTACATTAATAGATAAAATTCAAGCAATGCAAAGTAATGGATTAGATTTACATTTTACAATTGATGCTGGCCCAAACATAAAAATTATTTGCCAGGAAAAAGATGTTGAAAAAATTCTAAACTGTTTAGAACAAGCACCATTTATTCATGATTTTGTTGTATGTAGCCCAGGTAAAGGCGCTGAAATAGTAGATGATCATTTGTTTTAATTGTTTTAATATTCTTTATTGATTTTATGTTTTTAAAAATCCAATAACAAAGATGCAGACAGACCGGGGGTTGTCCCTTACGGGGTGGTCTGTAGGACAAAGCAAAGCTTTGGCCGTCTGCCATCATTATTGTTGTTGGATTTTTTATAAGCAATTGGTTCATCAGAATAAAACACCATCATTCAACAAACTATTTAAACACAAAAAAATTACAAACCCATATGATTACAATTAAAGCACCAGGTAAATTAATGTTAGCAGGAGAATGGGCTGTTTTAGAGACTGGTAAGCCAAGCATTGTTGCTGCTGTTGATAAGTATGTAGAATGTTCAATCGAAGAAACTAATTCTTCATCCATACAAATTCCAGGGATGGAAAAAATAGAATTTGTTTTTGAAAAAGATAAATTAAGATTTAGAAAAATCTTAACTTCTGGTGAAAAAGAAAAATTATTATTTGCAAAAAACACAATTGAAGTTTTCTTAACTTTCATGGAAGAAAATGCAAATCCAATTGAAAGTTTCAATATTAAAACAAAAAACCACAATACAACCATTACAATTCCAAACGGTAGTGACTCTGAAGGAACTGAAAAAAAGATAGGTTTTGGTAGTAGTGCCGCTACTTGCGTTGCAATTGGAACTGCAATTATGAAAAGTTACGATTATGACGTCACTGAAGAAAAACACAAAGAAATTATTTTCAAGCTTGCAAGTATTGCGCATTTTACTGCCCAAGAATTTAGAGGAAGTTGTTTTGATGTAGCGGCCTCAACATATGGTGGAGTTATAATATACAAAGCGTTTAATGGACTTTGGCTAAAAAATGAAATAAAAAGAAAAGTTTCATTAACAGAAATCTTAAATGGCGACTGGCCGCATTTGAAGATAAAACCAATAACACTCCCAGAAAATCTTAAAATATTGTGTTGTTACACTTCTACTTCTGCAGACACTAGAAAGATGATTGCGAAAATGGAAAAATTCAGAGAAAATAATTATGATGAATACATGGAACTAATAGATGAGTTTGAAGAAGCTGTTAACTCAATAATTGATGCACTTGGATTTGGTAATCCAAATGAGATCAAAATGATGTGGCACAAAAATCAATCATGTCTTAAAGAGCTTGACGAGAAAAGCAAGATTGGAATTCTAACGCCAGAACTTAAAAAACTAATTGAAATCGCAAATAAACATGACTGCGTTGGTAAAATAAGTGGTGCAGGTGGTGGTGATTCAGGAATTGCAATCTGTTTTAATGAAGAAAACTGTAAAAAAATAAAAAAAGAATGGAAAGAATCTAAACTTTACTTAATAGATATTAAAATAAGTGAAAATAAAATAATAAATGAAAAAGAAGAATAAAATTTACTTTACAACTTTCTTAAACTTAGCTAAAAAGTCACTATTTTTCTTTTCAAGTCTTTTACAAGCATCTTGAAGAATTTTTTGTGGAGCTTTACCTGTTGATTCAACCGTAATTCTTGGAATTCCAACTTGTGGGTGTTCAATATGATAACCACCAACTTTAGTATCTTTATCATTCCAAATTTCCTTTTTTAAGGCATTACACATAGCATGACCTTCTCCTTTTAATTCAACTACAAGAGTTTTTTTTGATGATTCAATAACATTTATTTCCATTTTACCACCTGTGATTATGATCTAAGAAACATATAGGTCATTTATAAAGTTTATCATCGTTTGGAGTTTATAGAGTGGAAAAAGATAAAGTAGCAAAAAACAACAACAATGGCACAGACGGACTTCCTGAAAATATGAAATTTTCAGGCCTTCAAATTAAAATTTGAAGTTATCCAAAAGTCCTATTCGCCTCAAGCAAGCTTTCGGCTCATCTGGCCTTGTTGTTTTTTGTATTAAAATTAAGAATTAAAACACTTTTCAACACTGGCGGATGCTTCTTTTTTTCACTTAGATTTGACCTATAAAACTAAAGATTAACACATAAGAAAAAACAATGACCTTCATGTTACGCCAACTTTTGCTGCCTTAGCATTTTGTTACTTGCGACATTGCCTAAATTTTAACATGAAGGTCCTGCTTTGGTTTTCACCAACACCTCGATTTCCCGAAACTATACAAACATACCCAATAGGGGAAGGGTATACGATTTTGTATACTAAGATACAAGTCATATTTAAATGTTTTGATTTAACACACAAAACAAGAATTAAGAACCACCAAAAAGTAATAAATAGGGAAAATAATAAAAAGAACTAGCAATACCCATACAATATTACATAAAAAACAATAAAATGAAATTAATATACAACAAAATATTCCTTGAACATGAAACAGGAACACATCCAGAAAACAAAGCAAGATTATTAGCGTTCCAAGGAATTGAAGAAACTCCTTTATCTGAAATTCCAAATGGTGAACAATTTCTTAGATTAGTTCATGGTAGAAGACATATAAGAAGAGTACAAGAAGCAAGTGTTAATGAAATTCCTTTTGATTTAGACACTTTAGCATCTATTGGAAGCTATGAAGCAGCATATTATGCAGTAGGAGCAACCTTAAAAGCAGCACAACAAGGGGATTTTGCATTAGTAAGACCACCCGGCCATCATGCAACTGCAGACAAAGCAATGGGTTTTTGTTTGTTTAACAATATGGCTGTTGTTGCAGCATATCTAAAAAAACAAGGTAAAAGAGTAGCTATTCTCGACATAGATGGACATTTTGGAAATGGAACATACGATATTTTTGAAAAAAACAAAGATGTTTTTTATTTTTCTTGCCATGAATTCCCAAATTTTCCAGGATCAGGAGATACTGAGGATATTGGAAAAGGAAAAGCAAAAGGCACAAAAATTTCAATGCCCCTTCCATATGACTCTGGAGATGACATTTTCCTCGACAGCATTAAAACAGCGTTACCATTTATCAAAGAATTTAATCCAGATATAATTGGAATCTCAGCAGGATTTGATGGACACCATGCAGATCCTCTTCTTTCATTAAGATACAGCGCAATCGGATACCATGAAGTTGGAAAATTACTAAAAGAAGAATTTACTAGTCAAGGAATTCCTGTGTTTGCAACATTAGAAGGGGGTTATAATGTAGAATATCTTCCAAGATGCGCAAATAATTTTGTTGCAGGAATTAATGGACAAACTGCAAGTTATCAAGAAGCTTCAACAATCTCTGCAACAAATATAAAAGAAATGTACGAAGCCAGAAAACAAGAAGTTTTAAAAAGATTAAAGTCATGAGAATTCTTAGAGATAATAATTAATTAAAATATCAAATTAGAGGTGAAACAATGAAAAAGTCATTAATAATTATTATTATATTGTTAAATACAATATTAATTTCTGCAGAAGAACTTACAAAAGAAGAAGTATGGGAACAAGTACAGGATTTCAAAGGACAAAAAGTTTTTGCACCACTAGACAAGTATTATAGTAATGAAATTGCAAATGTTGTTTTCTTAGATACTGAAGAAAGGATTTATGGAATTCTAGAAGATGGAGAACTAACAACAGTAGAACTAGGAGAACATGAAGATCCAACAATGGTTGTAGAAATTGATTCCTTTAACACAATTAATAGTATATTAAACAGCGAGAACCCAATTGATCAATTTGTCGAGGAAAAAGACGACAAAACAATTATATTCAAACCACAAGGATTTATTAAAAAAGCAAAATATTATGTTGCAATCGCAGCATTGAAAGTCTTTGGTTGGTTTTAGATTTTTTTTAATTAGATAGCAGAATAATAATTAAACAATAAAAATCACATCTTAAAAAACTTCCAACACCCAACACTTATTCTTTCAATTTTCTTTTTATGAAATTTCATTGATGCCCTAAGTGGAAAATTAAATTCATGAATTAATTTAGAATTAATTTTATGATCCCTAGATAACGCAGAAATAAAATCCTTAGAAGTTGTCTTATGAAAACTATAAATAGTAGAAGCAATTGTAAATGCTTTTTCTAAAAATTGTTTGTCAACATGCTTTTCTCGTGTACCAAAAGGAGGATTTTGAATAACAACATCTGCTTTAACTTGTACATGATACTCCTTATTAATCTCCTCAACATTCTTATTTAATAGTTTATATTTTCTAACAGGAATTTCAAGATCTGCAATATTTTGTGCCAGTATTTCCAAAGCTTCCTTGTCAATATCAATAAAATAAACAAATCTCGCACCTAATAAAATTGCTCCAAGTCCCAAAATACCAGTTCCACAACCAAGATCTACAACTATTTTGTTTTCTATATTTCCTTGCATGTAAGCATCCCAAAGAACAGTAGCAGCGACCTCACTATCAGTAGGATATTGCTCAAGTTTTGTTTTTGCATTGGAAAAAACCAATAACTTACTCAATTGTACAGATAGTCCTGATTTTGAAACCATGTGAAACCAAAAACATGCAGACATTAAATATTTTGTGGCATTAATCATGATAAGAACCATGATATCATAAAAATCTGTCATGAGTGTTAAACCCCATACAAAAATTCTTGATGAAATTTTTGTGCATAACTGTGTATGGTTTTCTATCACCAGTATATAATATAGTAAACTAAGTACAATATGAATAGCGAAACCTTTATAAACAACCTCAAATCTTTCAAGATTGCTTAATTCAAGCATCTATCCTCTCCCAAAATTCTCTTTTTAATCAAAGAGTCAATGTGAGTGCTTTATACTCAAAATAAAGTATGATTTAAGGGTTATCAATGCAATAAAGACCAATAATTTCTTTAAGTTAAAGCAAACCATACCAAATGAGTTCCCGTTGATCCTGCGGGAGGTTGCTGCTATTAGGATTCGACTAAGCCATGCAAGTCAGGGGTTGCTTCGGCAACACCGGCATAATGCTCAGTAACACGTCGATAATCTGCCCTTTGGTTCAGGATACCCTCGGTAAACTGAGGTTAAGACTGAATAGGAAAATTATATTGGAACATAGATTTTCTCAAAAGTAATGCCAAAGGATGAGTCGGCGGCTGATTAGTTTGTTGGCGAGGTAAAGGCTCACCAAGACGAAGATCAGTAGGGGCCATGAGAGTGGGAGCCCCGAGAAGGGTACTGAGATACTGACCCTAGCCCTACGGGGTGCAGCAGGCGCGAAACCTTTACAATGCACGCAAGTGTGATAAGGGAATCCTAAGTGCTTATACTATGTATAGGCTTTTTTCAAGAGTAAATACCTTGGAGAATAAGTGATGGGTAAGACTGGTGCCAGCAGCCGCGGTAACACCAGCGTCACAAGTGGCAACCATATTTATTTGGCCTAAAGCGTCCGTAGCAGGTTCTGTAAATCTTCTGTGAAATCGTTAAGCTCAACTTAACGGCGTGCAGGAGAGACTGCAAAACTCGAGACCGGGAGAAGTCAGAGGTATTTTAGGGGGAGCGGTAAAATGTTATAATCCCTAAAGGACCACCTGTGGCGAAGGCGTCTGACTAGAACGGATCTGACTGTGAGGGACGAAAGCCAGGGGAGCAAAGCGGATTAGATACCCGCGTAGTCCTGGCTGTAAACTCTGCGAGCTAGGTGTTACATATTCCACGTGAGCATGTAGTGTCGAAGCGAAGGTGATAAGCTCGCCGCCTGGGAAGTATGGTCGCAAGACTGAAACTTAAAGGAATTGGCGGGGGAGCACCACAAGGGGTGCGGCGTGCGGTTTAATCTAATTCAACGCAGAAAATCTCACCAGAGGCGACGGCAGGATGAAAGTCAGGCTGAAGACCTTACTTGACGAGCCGAGAGGTAGTGCATGGCCGCCGTCAGCTCGTGCCATGAGGTGTCCTGTTAAGTCAGGTAACGAGCAAGACCTATACCTACAATTGCTAACGACTTTTGGAAGGATCGAGCACATTGTGGGGACTGCCTTGGAAACAAGGAGGAAGGTGTAGGCAACGGTAGGTCTGTATGCTCCGAATCTTCTGGGCTACACGCGCGCAACAATGGTATGGACAATGGGATACAACTCTGAAAAGAGAAGTTAATCCTCGAAACCATATCCAAGTCCAGATTGAGGATTGGAACCCATCCTCATGACGATGGAATCCCTAGTAATTGGAGCTCATCACACTCCAGTGAATATGTCCCTGCTCCTTGCACACACCGCCCGTCAAACCACCCGAGCAGGGTTTTGGTGAGGCCTAATTTTTTGATTAGGTCGAATCTAAACTCAGTGAGGTGGGTTAAGTCGTCACAAGGTAGCCGTAGGGGAACCTGCGGCTGGATCACCTCCTTTATAATTAGAGCGTGAAGCTCGTCGATAAAATTATCGATGGGCCCGAACGCAGATTAGTAAATTTCGGTTTACGAAATCTGCGTTTAAATCACCTCTTACATTTTTGTGTGTTAGTCTTTTTTGATAACCCTTATTTTTTATTCGGGCTTGTAGCTCAGTCTGGTAGAGCACCGCCCTTGCAAGTTTAAGTAAGTGCAATTGCTTTACCAAAGACAGGCGGGGGCCTCGGGTTCGAATCCCGACGAGTCCATTTAACATTAATTTGTTAAATATTTGCTCAATATTCTTAATATTGGGTGAAGGTCAAATCAGTTTATGATAATGAGACCATGCATAGGGGATACATACTTCACGTTATTAGGTGGATAGTTTGGCTCAGTAAGATGAAGAAGGACGTGACAAGCTACGAAATGTCTCGGCGAGGTGCAGGTAACCGTTGAACCGAGAATCTCCGAATGTGACTTCACTTTGAATCTGTAAAGATGAGTAACGCAGGGAATTGAAACATCTTAGTACCTGCAGGAAAAGAAATCAAAAGAGATGCTGTTATTAAGGGCGACTGAAAGCAGCACAAGGCAAACTGAATCCTTTGCAGTAATGTAAAGGAGATGTGGTGTGGCCATCGTTATAAACCATTTTTGTGAATTGAAGTTTTCTGGAAAGTCATACCATAGAGGGTGAAAGTCCCGTAAGTAAAACAAAGATGGTTTTAGGTGGTACCTCGAGTAGTATTCATCGGATATTGAATATGAATGTGGGAGTATCAACTTCCAACCTTAAATACTCACTGAGTCCGATAGCAAAGGAGTACCGTGAGGGAAAACTGAAAAGAACCCTTAACAGGGAGTTAAAAGAACTTGAAACCTAATAACTATAGCAAGGTAGGGCTCTACGGAGTTCTGCCGTGCGTTTAGAATAACGTACCAGGGAGTAAATCTATGTGGCGAAGATAATCTTATACAAGAGTATCTATAGCGAAAGCAAAACCTTGCAGATTCGAGAAGGGGGGTACTAACCTGCCTTAAGTCACATGGATCTGACCCGAAGCGGGACGATCTATCCTTGAATAAGATGAAATGTAGGTCAAACTGCATGGAGGTCTGAAGGAGTGCTACGTGCAAGTGCTTCTCTAATTTGAGGTTAGGGGTGAAAAGCCAATCGAGTTCCGTGATAGCTGGTTCCTACCAAAGTTGGCCAAAGTCAAGCCTTGAGTCAGATAGCATAGACGGTAGAGCTACGGATTGGGGGCTCAGGGGAAGAAATTCCTCGGTTCCTTGTCCAACTCCGAATGTTTATGCATCGTAGCTCAGGAGACGCGTATACGGGGTAAGCTTGTATACGGAGAGGGGAACAACCCAGACTATAGTTAAGGCCCCTAAACGCTAACTAAGTGTTAACGGGTGAAGAGTGTTCATTCACACAGACAGCAAGGAGGTTGGCTTAGAAGCAGCCACCCTATAATAAGTGCGTAACAGCTTACTTGTCAAGTGGATGAGCCTCGAAAATGGACGGGGCTAAGTTAGCTGCCGATACTATAGACCATCTAAAAGATGAGTGGTAGGTAGGCGTTCTGGTTGGGCAGAAGGTTTTACAAGAGTAAGACTGGACCGATTAGAAATGAAAATCCTGGTGGTAGTAGGATCTTAGCAGAGTGAGAATCTCTGTCACCGAAAGGGCAAGGGTTCCTTGACAATGTCGATCAATCAAGGGTTAGTTAATCCTAACTGTTCTCATAACTTGAGAAACGGGAAAGGGAAACAGGTTAATATTCCTGTACTATTAAAGTAAACGTGGTAACACAAGTTTAATTCCTGACGCTTTTGGTTAGGCTAACACAAATTATCTTTTGTGCTAATTAGAATAAATTAATGGAGTATCATAACGATGAGAAATTAATTAAGTCTAAGAATGGTGCTCTTTGAGCATTTAGCTGATACCATGAGCCCATGAAAAGGGAATTGAAAATGATCTTTAATATTTATACCCAGAACCAGCACTGGTGCCCCTAGGTGAGAAGCCTAAGGTGTGAAGGTTTAATCTGACTAAGGGAATTCGGCAAATTAGCCCCGTGCCTTTGGTATAAGGGGTTCCTGTAATTGTTTCTGTATAGAGGCGATTGTAGGATGCAAATATTAGGGTGGTCCGACTGTTTAACAAAAACATAGCTTTCTGCTAGCCTGTAAAGGTGTGTACAGAAGGTGAAGTCTGCCCAGTGCCCGTACTTTAAACTCCTTTTCAAGGGAGCTAAGAGCGGGTAAACGGCGGGAGTAACTATAACTCTCTTAAGGTAGCGAAATGCCTTGCCGTTTGAATGACGGCTTGCATGAATGGCTTAACGAGATCACCGCTGTCCCTAGTCAGAATCCTCCGAACACCCTTTTCTGGTGCAAAGGCCAGAGATTTCCAGTGGGAAGTGAAGACCCCGTGAAACTTTACTGTAGCCTGTAATTGTGATGTGAGTTTTGTTGTATAGCGTAGATGGGAGTTGTTATGTTCTGGTCGCCAGATCAGGAATAGACGTCAGTGAAACACCATCCATCAAAACTTATGTTGCTAACTAGCTCAAAGCTAGGACAGTTATAGGTGGACAGTTTGGCTGGGGTGGCACCCTGCTGAAATTGTATCAGTAGGGCCCAATGGTTAGCTCAAGTCGGTCAGAAATCGACTGGAGAGTGCAAGGGCAAAAGCTAGCCTGATTGGATCTTCACTAATTCAAGATCTAAAAACGAAAGTTTGGCCTAGCGAACTCCTATACCTCATTGATGGAGGTTAGGAATGACAAAAAAGTTACTCCGGGGATAACAGAGTTGTCGCGCCCGAGAGCTCATATTCATGTTTGCACTTGCAAATATGATAGAGTAAATCGACGGCGCGGTTTGCTACATCGATGTCGGCTCTTCCTATCCTGGTCGTGCAGAAGCGACCAAGGGTGCGGGTGTTCACCGATTAAAAGGGATCGTGAGCTGGGTTCAGAACGCTGTGAGGCAGTTTGTTTAATATCTACTGGAAATGTTGGAAATTTGAAAGGAAGAATCTTCTAGTACGAGAGGAACGAAGGTTCGGAGCCACTGGTCCACCGGTTATCTGATAAGGTAAGCCGGGCAGCTACGCTCTAGAGGATAAGTACTGAAAGCATCTAAGTACGAAACCTTCCTTGAAAAGAAATTTCTTGAACTCTCATAAAAGATGAGGTTAATGGATACGGTGTGTAAGTACCAAGGTAACGAGGTATTTAGCATGCGTACCCCAATCGTTCATACTTGTATCCCCTATTATGGTTATCATTTTTTTTTCTTTTTTAAAAAACTATAAGTCTAGCGTTAGCTATATTATTAACCACGTTTTATAGAAAAAATGTCTGAAAAAAATTCAACAGTTCCAAATATTTTCCAATCTACTTATAAATAAATTGTAGTATTTCCGGAAAACCTTAACTTCCCCATATTATTCTCGAAAATTTTTCGGAAAAAGTTAAGAAAAATATATTAAGGCTACATCCCACTAAGTTTTTATGAAAAAAATACTTGTTATGAGAAAACCTGTTACATCAAGAAATAGAAAAACAAATTATAAGAATCTAATTGTATGGAAATTAGCATATAACTTAGTTTTAGATTTTTATGATATTGCAGAGTCCCTTCCAGAGTATGAAGAAAGAAACATTGCAGACCAGATGAGAAGAGCTTCTACGTCACTTCCATTGAATATTGCAGAGGGTGCAAGTTCTTCATTCAAGAAAGTATTTTTTAGTCAATTAAATTATGCATATGGTTCTGCAAAAGAATTAGAGGTACTACTAATGTTATGCAGAGATCGCAAATATATTAGTTCTGAGCAGTTTTTAGAGTTAAACGAAAAACTTGATAAGTTTAGATGCTATACTTACAGATTAATGATGAGAATAGAAAAAGAGTTACTATATAGATAAAAAAGTATGTGTCCCTGGTTAATAATTTTAGATTAACAAAAAAAAAGAATTAAAAAGCTCATTATAACAGTTAATATTATTTCTTTTTATGCAATTCAATTGTTTGTGTTGGGAATGCAAAATTAAGTCTTGCCTTGTTAAATCTGGTTAAGATCTCATGATTAATTTTATGTTTAGTTGTATATATTGTTTCCCAGTTTCCTTTTGCATCAATAAAATAGATTACTTTAATATTAAGTGAGAAATCAGCGAATTCATCAAAATAAACACTTGCATCTTTCACATTTACATTTTTATTCTTCTTCAGCACATCTTTAATTATTTGTATCCCTTTTTCAACTTGTGCAGGTTTTGTGTCGTATGTTAATCCTAGTGTAAACTTTATTTTTCTTGCAGGTTCTCTTGTTATGTTCTCGATAAAACCATCCGCAAATTTGGCATTAGGAATTGTAACTTGTGTTCCATCTAATGTTTTTAATTTAGTTGTTCTAAGATCAATTTTTCTTATTGTCCCATCAAAACCACCAATTTTAATTCGATCTCCAATTCTAAATGGTTTATCTGTAAAAACAGCTACCCCACCAAATAAATTTGCTAAAAGATCTTTTGCTGCAAGGGCAAATGCTAATCCTCCTAGTCCAAGACCTGCTAAGATTGAGTTAATATTGTAACCAAATTTATCAAGAATCATTAAACCAGCAATAATTATAATAAAGATTCTTACTAACTTTCTAATAATTGGAACAAGATGATCATCAAGATCACTTTTTGTTTTTGTTGTTAATGGTAAAAGATAATATTTAATAACATTATCTAAAAATCTAATCAATATCCAAGCAACACCTATAATAACTAAAACATGGGTAATACTACTGAATACCTTCAATGCTACTTCAGATAAATTCAAATAAGTGTATCCATAATAAAATCCAATAATTGAGATAAACCAAATAAATGGTGCACCAAATGCTTCTACTAACATATCATCAAATTTAGTTTCAGTTTTTGCTGCAAATTTATGCACAACATTTTTTATAATAAAATGTAATATTTTTCCTAATATTGCTGTTGCTAAAATAATACCCAAAAAGAGAACAAACCTCCAAACGGGTCTATTTAATATCTCTAACATGAGAATATTATTAATTATTTCCATTGACATGAATATTCCTAAGTATTAAGTGATATAAAAAGCTTCTGGTATTTTTAGTGTAACTTAATTATTAAAAAGTAATAAAACCTTGTTTTTTGAGAAATTTTATATAGTTGAAATACAACAAAACACAAGAGATGGTTAAAAAAAAGAAAAAAGGGGATAAAAAAGGTTTATTAAAGTATTCTGCACCTAATTTTTTAATTTGTAAAAGTGGTCCAGAACCTGAGTTTATATCTTTCTTAAGTGAAGTAAAAAATCGAGGTAAGCTTTTAGATGTTGGTTGTGGAATTGGTTTAGAATCAGATTATGCTCAGAAATTAGGTTTTGAAGTTGTTGCGATAGACAATAATTATTCTTGTATTAAAAAAGCAAAAGAAATTAATCATAGAGTTGATTTTAAGCAAATGGATATTTTTAATTTTGTTAAAAAAGTACCAAAAAATGAGTTTTCAGTTGTCCTTGATAGTAAGTTTAGTAATAGATTAACATTAGGACATCTCAAAAGATATTATAAAAATATTGCAAAAGCACTTCAACATAATGGGCTCATGTACTTACAAGTTTTATCTACAGAGGATACATATTGTAAAAAGCATTGTCCAAAAAGAAAGTGGACTAAAATTAAAGATGTTTATATTAGATTTTTTTCTAAGAAGGAATTAATTAAATTATTAAGATTAACTGGGTTAAAAGTTGAACAATTCAAGATTGTTAAGCAGAAGTCAACAACTGGAGAAAACGAAGAGAGACAGGAAGAAACGTATTATGTGATTATTGCAAAACAAACAATAAAAAAATGGTAATATTAATGCCAGAGTAAGAGATTATAGTTGAATTCTAATTTTATGCCAGAACTCTACTAGTATGTTCTGTTTTCCCGATTCTAACAATATGTTCTGCAAAGCTTTCAATTTTAGATTCATGACTAACAATAATTACTTGCGCAATATTCAATTCATCTAAAACATCTTTTATTTTATCTAGTTGTTCTTGAGAAAAACCATCAGTTGGTTCATCTAAAACAATAATTTCTTTTGTGTTTATGGTTGTAATAAAAGAATTAATAACTTTGTTAAGAGCTAATCGATAAGCTAGTGCAACTGCGCTTCTTTCACCACCACTTAGATTTTCAACTGAGGTTTCGTATCCGTTTTGGATGATGATAGGGCTAAAGTCTTCATTTAGTCTTGCACTAAGATTTTCATCTTCCATTAACATATCAAACCAATTAATAAACAACTCATTAAATTCGTGATATAATTTAATCATGATGTGCCGTTCCATGGTATTCATTAAGTTTGAGAAGAAATTATCAATCCATGAGACTAGTTTATCAATGTCATCAATCTTAAGCTTTGCTTGCTCTTTATTTTTAATCTCATCAGAAATTTGTAGTGATCTTTGTTCAAGATTTTCGATTTGTTTTTTTGTTAAACTGAGATTTAGCTCTAACTCTTTTTCTTTTTTTTGTTGACTAACAACTTCTTGTTTTAAAAGACTATTTTTGTCTTCTATTTCCGCAAAAGCAGTAATTTTCTTTTCTAAATCTTCAATTAAACTTTTAGTGGTTTGAATATCTTCTGAAAATTTTGTTAAGGATTCTTTTATATTTTGTAATTCTTGGCTTTTTTCTTGATAGCTCTTTTCCATTAGCTCTTTTTGTTTTATTCTATTCTCATATTCATTAATTTTAGTTAAAATTTCTTTTCGTTGATTAATTTTGTCTTGTAATAACCGAGGATCTTTATTTTCTAAATCAGCTTTTTTTTCATTTAATTGATTTCTAATTTTCACTAATTCCTCCAGAATTGCTTGTTTTTTTGATAACTCTTGATTTTGTTCTTGAATATTTTTAAATTCTGCCTTTAATTTTTCAATAAGTTTCTCTTTTTCACGAAGTTGTTCTATTAAATTATTTTTATCTTCTATTTCTTTTACTCTTTCTTTTCTTTCAACTTCCATTTCAGTTATTTCCTTATTAAAATCTTTAATAGTTTGATTTTCTGTTATTACGATTTCATCCTTGTGATTAGAACCAATATTTTGAAGACAAAGAGGACATTTGTCTATATCAACAATATCATTTTTTAATTTATTTGCTTTATCAATACCAATTTCATTTTCTTTAATTTTAAGATTAAGTTCATGAATAGCTTTTTCCATACTTTTTAATTCATTCATTAAGATTGATTTTTTTTCAATTTCTTTTTCAATTGACTCCATTTCTTGTTTCTTTTTTACTATATCTTTTGCTGCTTCTCTTTTTTCTTTTATTTCCGAGGAAAGTTGTTCTATTTTTGAATTATTAAATTCTATTTCTTTTGTTAAGTGAATTTTATCAGATTTTATTATTTCTAGAAGGTCTTCTTCTTCCTTAAGAGCTTTTTCAAGAATAGATTTGTTTACTTCTTCTGGTTTGATAATCTTAAATTCTGCAATTTCTGTTTCTAATGATTTTATTTGATTAAGCAGTCGTGTAGATTTATCCTCATTATCTTGTTTTTGTTGAATGTAATTCTTATGTTTCACTTCGTTAATTGCAAATTGATTTTTTAGTTCATGAAATTCTTTAATTTGTTGCTCTATTTTCAAGAGTTCGTCTGTTTTATTTTTCAATTCCGCAGTTGTTTTTTCCAATTCAGGTAAAAGTTGTTTTATTTTTTCTTGATGAACACTTTTTTGTTGAATAACTTCTTCATATTGCTTCTTTTTTTCTTCAAGATCACTTGATTTCCCAATTAAAATTGCTTTTCTATTTTTCAGACTTTTTTGAATATGGTAAGAATTATGATTGATTCGTTTATATTTATCAATGTCAAATACTTTTCTTAATGTATCTAATCTTACATTCACATTTTCAAATAAAATTTGTTTCATTTGTTCTTGTGGCGTATAAACAGTGTATCTATAGATTATATCTGTTGCTTTTGTAATCATTTCTTGTGGATAACCTAATAAATTAAGAACTCTTGTCTTTAACTCAACAGGTGTGCATTCTGTTTTGAGGTTATCTACTATAATATAACCAGATTCTTGTTTAACTTGGTTTGCTCTTCTTAGATTTCGTTTAATAATAACATTGCTTTCTGTGTTACCTTTTTTGATACTGAAATGTAGTTCAACACTTCCTTCATGTTTCCCATGCCTTAGAAGAAGATCTCCAGTGATTGTTTTTCTACTGAGTCCAAATAAAGCAAATTCCACTGCGAGAAGTAATGTTGTTTTTCCTGATCCAATATCTCCACTAAGCAAAACAATGCCTTTTGGAAAATTAATCTCCTCATCTTTATAGGAACGAATGTTATGAAGTTTTAGTTTTTTCAGGAACATGAAATCAGGATGTTGTGATGGTTTATATTGATTGTTAAGATTAAGATATAGTAAAAGAACAGAGACATAAAACGAGAAATTAGTCAATTTCTTAAGAGATTAGTCAAAATTACCTTATTGACCCATATATGTCATTAGGTTTATAAGTAATGAATGTCTCCTAATACAAATCATGACATCTAACAGAGTAGATCAATACGGGGAAGATGATCCATTTACTTTTAAGAATATTTTAATTCTAATTTCTGTTGTTGTTGTGATTATGCTGTTGTTCTAAAATCAGATATGACCTTTTATCATATTCTTAACTACCATTAGTTATAGAATATAAATTATCGCAAGTTTCAAAGCTAGATTGTTGTAATTCCTGATATAAGCTTTGTGTTACTGACATTAATTCAAGCCTATTTTGAATAAGAGCATTTGTATCATTTACAACCAAAGCAGTAATTGGATCAGAAGGTTGTGTTTCTATAAAGCCCATTACCTTTGATAACGCCTTTAAATCACTTTGTAATGTACAAGTTATATTTTCCAGTAAATCAAGATATTGATGATTAGTTTCTCTAGCTAAATCACTCATTTCTTCAATATCACCTTCTTCGTGATACTTTTGCATTAATTTATAGTTTGACTCAACTGTATCAAGAAGGGTTATTGCACTACGAACAGCATAAGCATGGCTTTCTCCAAGACCATTGTCATATTCTTTTTCAAGAGTATCAAATATTTTGATATAACCTTGAAAATGTTCTGGTGCAACAGTTTCTGATTCCTGGCCTAAATCCAACAACAAATGAAGACTTTTAAATGAATCAATAAAATTACCAGAAGGCATCAAATAATCCACTATAATGTAATTTCTCATAGCATCTGACTCTTCTGTAAATATTTCCATTAAATCATTTGCTTGATGAGAAGGACCATATAAAGGATCATCTCCCACAACTAAATTCTCCCCATTATTAACTTCTGGCCCAGATAAAACTTCTTCTAATCGAAAATTTTGAGTTGAAGTATCATTTGGTTTAGTTATAACATAATCATCTTGAGCAAATGCACCACCAAGTATTAATCTCCCAACAATCCCTAACACAATTATAGTATTATTCATAAATATCACATCCCCATTATTATTTTTATTGTTATTATTTAAGAACTAGTAGATATTATAGATATATAAAAGAAAGTAGTAGCGGTAAGGACAACATTAACCAAAATTAAGGATTAGTTATTTCTTGGTATACTTTTTTTATTAAATCTATTATTATGTCAGGCATTGTATCTTCAAAAGTTTTTTCTCCAGGTATATTTTCCCCATCATAAAGTCCAACATAACTTAGTGTTTTTTCTTTATCAACTCCAACAATAAAAGTCCGGCCTTTTCTTTTACGCCACTCAAATCCAATATCACCTGCGGGCTCGGGGCAAATATCCGGAGTTGGCACATCTTCAGGCAAAAGTTTAAGAAAAGATACTGCATATTGGTAAGTGACTTCATCTATTGGCTCAGCACCATAACCACCCCAGTTTGAAGATAAGCAATCCTTGTATACTTTTTCAAGCTCAGAAAGTGCTTTTTCTAATTCCATACTACCAAAGAAATAGATGGTTGTATAAAAAATGAGTGATTATGTTTTATATAAGTGAAAAAAGTCTGAATTTAAAACCAACCTTACCTCAATTTAATATTCCTTGCCAAATGCCTCTTTATTTTAGGAAGTGAAGCATGGTTAACTAGTCTTATCATATCCCAAGGTTTAGCTTGCCAATTTCCTTTTGAGATATAATCACCAACATTAATTCTTTTTCTTACAGCCGCTAATAATATTGCATTTAGATCTCCTCCCCTTTTATATGCATCAAAAACAAAATCTCCTGCTGAAGTATCTCCTGTGTTTAAAACTCCTTCAAGAATATGAGGTGTTGGGTCAAATGAATTTAATTTGAATGAAATTTCCCTAGGAAGCTTTGCTCTAACAGCAGCGTTAAATTCTGCAGCAATAGCACTTAATTTATGAGGGCCAATCATACCAAACTCTTCAAACGGAGTTCCAGGATGTGGCATTAAAGGATACATATCAATTCTAATCTCTCCTCGGCCTTTATGTTGCTTAAGTGTAGCTGCCGTTCTATGAATTAGATCAACATATTCCATTCTATCTGCAATTGTTTCTGTTGGAATTCCCACAATACAATACATTCTAACTTCAGTAAATGCTTTTTCTGCAATAACTCTTTCAATATTAGGCATCATTTCTGCATTTTTAATTGTTTTAAGTAAGATTTTGTTTCTTAAAAAATCACTTCCTGTTTCAGGAGCAATGTGTAAATATTCTTGATCTAAAAATTCTTCTATCTTATCAATATCATCTATTCTTACTGACCTAATAACTGGTTTTGCAGTTTTTAAGTTCGCTTTTGCCCATTCTAGAATTTCTTTAAGATCAGCAGGATCATAATTTGTTGAGGAAGCTCCTGCAAGAACAACTTTTTCAACACCCATATCATCAAACTCTTGAAGATAACGCATAACTTGTTCTTTTGCATTTGATCTGTACTTCCCTCTAATGTTTGCCATCTGACAAAAACCACATTTGTATTTACACGAATAATCAATAAAAGCAAATGCTTCTTTTCCTTTCTTCATAATTAAACTTGCTCTTCTAAAATCAGGTAAATTACCAATTACTTGTTGTTCAACAAAACCTTGAGAATTACCATTATAGATTACATCAACAAGTTCTCCAGCATCATTATATTTTCTTTCTGTAAATTCTGGAACATAAACACCAGGAATATCTGCAACCAGATGTAATAATGTTTTTCTATCTTTTCCATTAGTTACTGATTGCCATGCTTCATATCTCTCTGCAATCCTCGGCATTGCTTCATCGCCATCACCAATAACAAAAGCATCAACATAATTCTCAAAAGGAGCAGGATTTAAAACACCCATGTGTCCTGCAACAACTAAAGGTTGTCTTTGCTGTGTTTCATTTCTTTTTTTTCTTTCTTCTCTATTAACTGATAGCCCACTTAATTCTAACAAATTAAATAATCCCATAATTAAAGAAGGGTTTGAGATACTAACACCTAAAATATCTGCACTTGCAATGTTTTCATGAGAATATAATGTTTTTAATCCGTTTTGTTCTGCATCCGCCATTACATTTGGAAATGGCAGGTAACCAAAATCAACATTAAAAGAAGTTTGTCTAGCAACTTCATTTGCAACAATATGCATTCCTGAACCACGCCAAAACGCATAAGGAATATCTGGCATTGCCATAACCATGTTTAATCCATCTGAGTTGTAACCCAATTTATCTTGTCTAAGGTCTGGACTAACTAAAAGCTTTTGTGTTAAGTTTTGATTATAAGTTTTTTGATCTGTTATTTCTCTCACTATTTTCTCACCATACAATTTCTTCATTTTTATTATATGAAAATGCTAAAAATAATCCAACTGCAATAAAGTCAGCTGCTAAACCTTTTCCCATTTCTTGATAATGTGGCTGTTCAAAAACTTGATTATAAGCAGCAACAACTCTTTGATTTAAATCTCCAGAAGTATTTTGAATTACGTCATAAACTTTTCTAATGTCTGGAAAACCTTGAACAAATTGTCTGTTATGAACAATTGAATTTAAATTTTTGGAATCTTCTGCATCTTTTAATTCTGCAGCATAATAATCAAAAACATTAGTAACCGGATGCATACCAACATTTCTTTCAACTCTACTTAAGATATATGCAAACTGTTTCATATTAATTAAGGATGAAACATCTTCTTCAGTTGTATTTTGTAATAATTCTGTTGCCTTATCAAATAAAAAATCAACAGGTTTCTCACAATAAGGATCACAAATTGCCATTGTTGCAATTAATGGAAATCCAAACTCAATAATTCCTTGATTAAGTCTGCCCCCTCTTCTATTTAATTTACTAAGCACTTGCATGTTATAACACGCATCATAAAGTAATCCTGGTTGTTTAATATCTTGACCTTCTTCACAAGTTTTACCGTGTTTTTTTTGATAGTTCTCAACTCTTGATAACAATTCAAAGATTGCAGGACCCATATTAACTCCAGCAACAACAAACTGATCTAATTTTTGAAACTGAGATAAATCCCAATATCTTGTTGTACAACCTTCTTTATTAAATAAAGGTTCAAGTGCACATGCTTTTTGAAAATCAACCGCAACTTGCGCCATTGTTGTTCGAAAACCTTTTACAATAATTCCTGCAAAAGTTTGGTTTACAATTTCATTAATACCAGGAGTTGCTTGATAAACATTTAAATCTACAAATTTATGATCTGTTTCTGTATCTTGAGATAATTTAATTTGTTTTTCTTTTGCATATGCTTTAACAGCTTCAATTTTATTTTGTCCGAGTTTTATTCCTGTTTCATTGTTAAGTGCAGCCTCTTGTTCAATTGCTTTGTAGTATAGTTGAATTGCCAATTCACAATCTACTTTTGTAATTTTTCTTGTAGGATGTTGAGCAAGAATCATATCTCCTAGTGTCAAGTAATGCTCAGAAGAAGATTCTGCTTTTTCCATGATATCAGTTAAAAATTTCCTATTTCTATAAATATGTTCGGGATTCCATTTTCCAAAATAAAGCATCCCAGCTAATAATCCTTTATTCATCATACGATCTCGAAGTTTTGCATAATCTTCTGTTTGAAAATCTAATATTTCAAATAATTGTGGATCTATTTTATAACACATATCGGCTTTTACTAAGGATTCATAAGCTGTCCTAAGATTTTCCATTCTATTTGCAAATGGTTTTCTTGTAAATCTTGTATGGCCTGGACCACTTTCATTTGCATGAATTGCTGCTGTCATCAAAGTAGTAGCATCCCCCACTGCATATTCAAGTGAATTCATTATTTTTCCAACAGAGGTAACTTTTTTGTCTTCAAATGGAACTTTAAAATTAAATATACCTGATTCATGTGCTTGAAGATGTGCGTAAGTATGACGTCCTAATGATAATTCAATTCTTTCAATAGAATTTCCTTTTTCAACTTGTTCTGCAGCCCATCTAAGAAATCCATTTGTGTTATCAATAAATTTAACTCTTGATCTCATTATGTTAACAACATAAGTCATTAATGCCATTGCTCTAGGCAAATTTGTTTCATCATAAATCATATCTTGAAATTCTTCACTAGAAACATAGTTTACTTTAACTTCATCTTTTGCATACAAACTTGCACTTCTTACATTCCCATCAATAATTGCCATTTCACCAAAAATATTTCCTGATCCTAAGGTTGCAATTTTTTTATTTCCAGATCTTTCTTCAAGAATAACATCAACTTCTCCTTTTTCAATAATGTAAATTGCCTCTCCGGGATCACCTTGTCTAAATATTCTTTGTCTTGGTTCAAAGGTTGTAGAATGTGCAAATAACATTTCTGCTATTTCCTCTAACGCCCCTTTTAATTCTTCCTGGGTTGGTTCATCTGTAAATTCTTTTTCATGTTCTACTGTTTGATCTGATAATAACCAAGCTTTAGAAACAATATTTCTACTAATAGTTCCTTTTTCAATTAATTCTAATAACTCAGAATGTTCTGCATTAATTCCCCTAAGCAATTTTGGAAAACTTTGATATTCCTGTTTTAGAAGTAAATATTCTTCTATTAATCTAGAATCATCTAATACTTCTTCTAATCTAAAAGTTAAAGATGGTAAATCACCAACCCTAGTATATTGTGTAAGTTTCTCTAAAACAAGATCACTTAAACTACCATTTTCAGATAATTGAATTACTTTCCCCATATAAGTAGGTAATATAAGTGCATTTATAAATATAGGGGGCAATTGTTACTAATAAGTGGTTTTTGAGTAGAATGGAACAAAACAGAATAAAATTAAATAAAATAAAGGAAAGAAAAAATTTAAGCTGTCAAACTAAACTTGCAGCACCCACAATACCTGCTCCTTTTAGTTCTGTTCTTACAATTTTACATGCGGGAACAAAACTTCTTTTGTTCATTTCTCTGACCATTGTTTTGTTAAAAAACCGCCATGCACCAGCAATTTGGCCACCAAGAACAATTACTTCTGGATCAAATGCATTTACAAAATTAGCCAATGCAACTCCTAACATTTCTCCGTATGCTTCAAATGTTTTTTTCGCTTTTCTATTATTTCGTTCCGCAGCTAAGAAAATATCTAAAGGATCATTAACTTTTAACCCAAAACTTTTTGCAATCTTAATTAAACCCCTTGTTGAAATAAATTCTTCAACACAACCTTGATTACCACACCTACACTTTGTACCTTTGTAATGAAGAGTTGTATGTCCTAATTCAGATGCATTTCCATTTCCCAAATAAAGTTTACCTTTAAAAATTAGTGCACTTCCAATGCCTGTTCCTAAAGTTAAACAAAGAAAATTCTTATATTTTCTTCCATAACCAAACTTTGCTTCTGCTATTGCAAAACAATTTGCATCATTATCAAGCTTTGTTTTTTTCTTAAACTTAGATTTAATAATCCCCGCTAAAGGTACATCATGTAAAGGTAAATTAGGAGTATCAATAACAACACCGTCATATGGATCTACAACACCCGCAACCCCAACACCAATTGCTGTTGTTTGTTTAGAAAATAGTTTATCAATAACCGTAAATATATTTTCAAGAACTTCATCTCTACCTGCTTTTGCATTTGTTAAAATCTTTGTCTTATCTATAATCTTACCACGATTATCAATTACTCCTGCCTTAATATAAGTTCCACCAACATCAACACCAATTGTGTACGACATATTAACCTCCTTTGTGAAGGTTTGAAAGGTTTGAAGGGTCGGAAAGGTTTGAAAGTGTAATCCTTTTTAACCTTTAATACCTTTATTACCTTTAAAACCAGTTATTTTATTCTTTTAACATATCCTTTAATTTCTCAATAATTTCAACTGGCCCTGCATCAACACCATATTCTTTAGCAAGATGCACACTTGTTAAATCACCCATCATAATTGCTGAAAATAATTTAGTTAATTTATCTGGACCAGAAATTCCAATTTCAGTAACAGGAACATTATAATGCTTAACTAAACTTTTTGTAATCTTAATTCTTTTTTTAATATGTTTATTATCTTCTTGATCTTTCAGAAAGATTACATGAAAATCCGCTAATCTTTTGGTATATCCAACTAACTCATTATGATTTAGTTCTGGAAGAATATTACAGAAAGCATGGATTTTAGTATTTTCATTAAATTCACATTTCCATCTATATGCAACAACAGCTAAATTATGTGAAGCATAAATTAAAGGAATTTTTCCAACTAAACTTTTTGCAAGATCTTTTGCAGCATTATCTAACATTGGTTTTTTTAATGCTAAAACTGTATTTTTTATGAACTCTGTTTGTTTAGGAATCAAATTTGAATTTTCTAACATCCTTAACATAGCAAAGAATGAATAACAGATAGCATTTCTTGGTTGCAAACCACCAGGTAAAGTAATAAATGGTTGATTTTTCTTAGTAAATAACTCTTTTATTTTTCCACCAGTTGCCATTCCTACAACTTTGCACTTCTTTTTCAATGCATCCCTATATGCAGAAATTGTTTCTTCTGTGTTTCCTGAATATGAACTTACAATTACTAAAGTATCCTCATCTACCCAGCTTGGAAGTTGATAATCTCTGTTTACTTCAATCCTTAAATCCTTCATATCTGATAAATATGTCTTAAGAACATCACCAGCAATGGCGCTTCCACCCATCCCTGCAATTACAATTGAATTTACTAGAGAATCTACTTTGAAATCTTTAACTATAGAAATTGCCTCAACTATATGCTTAGGCATATCCAATACAACTTGCCTAATATCTTTATCTGAACCCATCATAACCCCACTTTTTCATTAATATTATAATATTATAATCGTATATATATATTACTTTATATAGATTGTTGTGATTTAGGCTATAATTAAGTGTAAAATATAGTTTTAAGTAAGTAGTTTGAAGTTTGTAGTGGATTATCAGTAAGTAGTTTTGAGTCTTACTGTGTTTTCTCAATACTAATTAACCCATAACCAAACCTCACAACCAATCCACACATAACCAACTCATTACCCATTACCCACTAACAAAAACTCAAAATCAGGATAATTACACACATACTTCAGTAACCTTTATAAAGGGTAACTCAATCCATTGGTGTAACAGAGATGTGGGCGTCACTTGCCTGAATCTGTTATGATTAATAAAATAATGGATGTGAAAACATGGGATTATACAAATATGTTAGAGAGCTTTGGAAAAAGCCACAGGATTCTTTAGGAGATTTGTGGAAGCAAAGACTTTTCATTTGGAGAAGAGAGCCTGCTACAGTTAGAATTGAAAGACCTACAAGGATTGATAGAGCAAGAAGTTTAGGTTATAAGGCAAAGCCTGGTTTTATTGTTGTTAGACAACGTCTAAAAAGAGGAGGACGTATGAGAGAAAGACCAAGCGGTGGAAGAAAACCTAAAAGATATACAAGAAGAAAGAATGTAGGTAAATCATATCAGCAAGTTGCTGAAGAAAGAGCAGCTAGAAAATTTATTAATTGTGAAGTTCTTAACAGTTATTGGGTAGCACAAGATGGAATATCTTATTGGTATGAAATTATTTTAGTTGATAAAAGCCATCCAGTAATTAAAAAAGACAAAAACATAAAATGGATTGCTGAGCCACAACATAGAAATAGAGTTTTTAGAGGCTTAACTTCATCTGGTAAGAAAAGCAGAGGTATGCTGAATAAGGGTATCGGTGCTGAAAAAATCAGACCAAGTTTAAACGCTAATAAAGGGCGAGCTAAATAAAGCTTTTTTATTTTATTCTTTTTTATTTTATTTGGGACAGAAACATGAATAGCAGAAACGAAGATTTTGACATAAGAATTTTAGAAGCACATCTTATAACACAAGCAGAGTTTGATGCTTGTAGATTACCAGAGGACAATCTTGAAGAATTAATTATTGGAAATATCCAAGGTGTTGGTGGCCATATTTATACCGTTTCTCTTCAAAGAAATAATGAAGGTAATTCTCCAATTATTGAAGTTAAAACTCAATCTAAAGAAAGTTTTCCAAAGCATTTTAGAAGAGAAGAAGGAGAAAAATTAGCAGCTCAAACACTTTTAGATTTTAGTCTTGGATTAAGAAGAATCACAGGAGGTTATATTAAAGTTTCACCTCATGGTGTTATTTATGGTGGAGGAGAAATTCCATTTACAATTAATGGTGAATTACAAAGTCATAATCTTAAAGAAGGACCTATGAAAACGCAGATAAATTTATCTGACAAAATATTTAGAAACCAAGATGAAATATTAGATGTATATCACAAATTTGTACAAGAGTTTTATCCAGGCAAAAGTTTCTTAGATGGCGTTGCACCAAACGGATGCATTGATTATTGCGGATTTAAAAAAATATGGAAAAGAGAATTCAAAAAAACAAATCCTTGGCATCATCCAGCTATACTTTTTGCAGGTTATCTTGGTGCCCTTAATGTTGATATTCCAGTAGCAATGAAAATCAATAAAGGTTCAATAATGACTCTTACAGGATATTTGAGAGAAAAAGCATCACATAGTGAACCAATAGTTCAAAGAGCAACATATAAACGGTTGAAAGAAACAGATGTAATTAATTCTGGATTACCAGAAAGAAGGTATGTCATGTTAAGAGAAAATTAAAAAACACATAAACAAGAAAAAACTATTAAATAAAAGAAAGATAAAATTAAAAAAATATTTGTTTTGAATTACCAATCTAAATTTTCTAACTCGTCTAAGTCTCCATCAATTTCGTCTAATTCTTCATCAGAAAAATCATCTTCAAGAGTTTCAACTTCTTCTAAATCTTGAGTTGTTTCCTGTGTTTCAGAAAGACCTTCAACTGGTTGAACATCTGTTTCCTCACGCATTGCTGGTTCTCCATCATTATCTGGAGAAAAAGTTTGACAACCAACAAAAGCAACAACAAACAACAATAACATAATTGCAAATATCTTCTTCATACTAACACCTCGTTTATTGATATTATTTTTTTAATTTAGTTGTATATATAGTTTGTGTATTTGTTTGCTGGAAAATTATATAAATAAACAAGCATTTTTCTTATCTAAATGGACCTGTGGCCCAGTCTGGAAAGTTCATCTTGGACAAATAGGGCGATTGCCTCCTACATATTTTGAAGAAAGCAATAGGTCGGGAGTTCGAATCTCCCCAGGTCCGTTTATTTTTTCTATTTCTTGTTGTTCTTTCTACTACTACACTTCTTTATTAATCCCTAACACATACAAATGATTATGTCAGATCCAGCTATAGACATTGGTCTACAAACAAATAATATAACAATTCTTTATGGTAGCTTACCAATAATAGCTGTTGCCATCCATAATAAAGAACGAAATACAGTAGAAACTGCAGAGAAATTACATCAAGAAATAGGAACTTATTCTTTTATTTATCATGGCCCCAGAAAAACATGTTGGAGAGGAACTCAAAATGCTATGTATGAAGTAATGGATAATATGATTACTTCCTATGGTAGTGTTGGGGTGATTTCATTGCATAGGAGAAGTGATAAAATAAAAGTAGCTGAACCAAAAGATAAAAATTTCTTTGAATTAGGGACTCTGAATGATCATTCTTTAGATACTTTAATCAAAGAAACTTTCAGAAAGTTATTATCTAACCAAGGATTAGTTTTTGATGATAATATTAGGTTTGATGGTGGGCAGGAAATAAGAGGGATTCATAGAAGATATAATAATCCTGATTATGTAAAAGGAGATAAAAGTAGCTATGATGCTTCTAAAAATAAAGTACAGATTGCCCAACTCGAGTTAAACGGATCAAAACCATATATTATTGAACACTATTCTATTGCAAAAACATTAACAGAAAGTATTTTATTAAATTTAACTTAATTATCTAATCGTCTTAAACATAATGGGCAATAACATCTTTCTGAGAAAACTACGTCTGTTACTTTTGTGTTGAATTTAAATGTGCAGTGTTTACATACCATTTTATTATCCATATTTTGTTTGAAGTGCGATTAACTCAAGGTAATATTATTTAAGGCTTTGCTATGTGATATACGTATGTGCATAGCTTCTGTTATGATGTTGTTACTGCCTCAAATTTGTTATAGTGGCATTAAATGTGTTTTATATTTGGAACTGGAATCCTATTATATACCACATAATGTGTTTTAATAAATTATTCAATGGGATTTCAGTCACTATAACCGGCAGCAACAACATCTCTATTAGGAGCGATGCACATATTGATATCCATAATAAGACCATAGAAGTATATTAAGAAGTGCTGTCTTGTTTACTACAACTCTTAAATTGTTTAGAATATAAATCTTTAAATAATAGTTTACCCCAGATATTATATGGATAATTTAAATAATTAATAAGAAGAGATTAGGAGAGTAGTGACAATGATAACAGATATGCACACACATATTGGAGGAGATGAGCCACTCATAAAAAAATGGTTTAGGAGTTATTTCTTTAAAGATACTCAACCAAGATATTGGATTAAGGATTTTTCTCAATTTTGGAAATTATCTAGGGCTAGCGGCAAGTGGAATGATACAATTATGTATAATATGGGTTCTCTTTTAAGTATATTTGGTTTAAATCTGGTTAATAATAGTAGTGATGTATTAGAAATAAACAAAGCAGAATATGTTGAGAAGGCAGTTGTTTTAGCAATTGGTCCAAAAGTAACAAATGGTGAAGTAGATATATATAACTCTGCTTTTTATTGTTCAAATGATTACGTTATAGATTTCTGCAGAGGCCAAGATAGATTAGTTCCTGGAATTTCAATTAATCCATTAGCATCAAACGCAATTTCTGAATTAGAAAGATTAGTTAAAGGAAAGGAAGGTGCTAAAGTTATTAAATTATTTCCATCAATACAAGAATGGCATGCTGATGGTGTTGATGATGAAGGACGTAAACTTGAATATATTGAAAAGCTTGTAAAATTTTATGATAGAATAGCAAAAATAGGAATTCCAGCTATGATACATACTGGTGTTGAGGAAACTATTGATCCAGATAATGAATATTTCAGAATACGTGGTGGAGATATTAATAAATTATCCTTGTTAATTGCATCAGGAGCAACAGTAATAGGTGCACACTGCGGTTATGATGCAAGCTTTTGGTCAGCACAAAAAGACCAACACCAAGATATGGAAGCAGCAGTAGAAGCAATGAAAAAATATCCTAATTTTTACACAGATGCATCAGGAGCATTAACTTGTCAATACCCATATATTGGAAGTATTGCAACAGATGCATTTCCTGAACATCTTGACAAAATGGTTTATGGTAGTGATTTACCTGTAGAATTATTTGATCCATATGACATGTTAGGAAGAGTTAATGATGAAAGAAGAACTGAAGGTTCTAATAGACAACTTAATTTGATGTTTACCTTATTAGGAGATATGAGAAGAAATGAAAAACTAATGGCTTGCAAAAATAGGTTTGACAAACATTATCTTATGACTAAATCAATTTTACATTCATTAGGTATTTCTGAAGAAAGACAAGAGGCATATTTCACAAGGGGAGCAACTATGATAAAGAGATAGGATTAATATTTATTAAAGTATTATTTTAAGAACTATTCCATAACATTTCAAATTGTTGTTTATACATTTCATAAAATTGTTTATTTTCTATAATAAATACAATTGGTTCTTTTTCTGTCCAATTGCTTATTGCAACTTTATTACCATAGATCCAGAATACACTTAACATACTAAATTCTTTCTTTAGTGTGTATTTTGTTTTAACAAAAGGAAATTTTGTAATTCTATGGCCTTTAACTTCAGGATCAACAACATTTCTCATCTTAAATCCTTGTTTTATTGCACGTTTTTCCCACTCATCAATATATTTTGGACGAGCATCAACAAAATATCCTCTTGCGCCTATATAATCCACTTCACCATATTTTAACATGTCCTCAAACAGGAATTGAACAGCATCTACGCCACGAAGAATTCTAGCTTCTTGGTTCCAATAACTATCAAAGTATGATTTAAAAGTATTATAAACGTGTTTATCATCAATAACAAAAACAACCGGTTCTTTTTCTCGCCAAACAAAAAATAAAACTTTATTATTATATAAGTTTACTTGCATCCCTTCATAACTTCCTTCTGGCAAAAATTTAACTTCAGCAAGTTCTTTGTAATATTTTTTATTTTTTTCAACTGTTGGTTCTGTCCCAGAAACAAATAATAAATTTGCTTTTACACCTTTGTTAATTCTTTTTGTATGGAAATCTTTAAAGAATTGCAGAACAATATTTTTCTTACCTTGCCAATTTGCTCCCAAAACATAATATTCATCCCCTTTATTAAGTTCTCTTAACATTTCCCACCAAACATGTTCTACGTTTTCCTTTCCCTTATATATACTAACATCTTGATTCCAAACATTGTCAATATATCTTCTAAATGCATCTGTAATCTTTTTGTTATCTATAGTTATAACAATAGGATTCTCGTCTTGAGTGGAGATAAAAGTTTTATCTTTGTGAGGAATAATTTGCATTGGAAAATCCTCATCATAGGGAAGAAATTTAATTTCAGCTCCTTTTTCATCATAATACTTCCCCCTTACTTTATCTAATCTTTTTTTTGCACTTTGGTGAAATAACAGCTCTGCTTTAACACCTTTTTTATTTCTTCTTTTGTGATAATCTGTAAACAATTCAGTAAACTGTTTTTCTGTTTTATCTGTTCCAAGACCCGCACCAAAAACTCTGTATGTGTCTCCTGGTTTATTTTCTTTTAATAAAGTTTCAAATATATTTTTGAATGCTGGCATTCCTTTGCTAACAGTTGTTTCTTGATTCCATAAAGTATCAAAATAAGATTTAAATGATTCTGCAACAGCCCTATTTTTTATTTCAACTGCAACAGGGTTTTCTGAAGCAACACCAATAACTGTTCTATCTTTTATAATCTCAATCCAAGAAGGTGTTGATATATCAGTTGGCATATATTTAACAGATGTATGTTTAAGTTTATTTCTATCATCAAGATCTTGTTGTGGAGCATCCTGATTCATTAACATTTTCATACCAATGCCTAATTTAGATCTTTTTTTGTGATAATGAAGCCAATAATCATGCAACATTTGGGTAGAACTAGCAGAAGTTCCAAAAAGATAAAATTCATCACCTTTTTTTAGTTCATCAAAGGTTTTTTCTCTTACTGTTTTTATTCCTTTTAGGCCTTCGTAAACATTTACTTCTTGTTTTTTCTCAGCCATCTTTTGTTTAAGTAAAAGTTCAGGTAAAACTTTTTCAATATCATTTGTTTGTTCTTTTAGTTGAGATTCTTTTTCTTTCAGATAATCAAGAATTCTTGTTGGAGAAGCAGATTCAAAATATTTGGTGTTTGCTTTAATTACATAGCTTACTAATCCTTTTTGTATGAGTTTTTCTAATAATTCGTATATTTTAGATGATGCAACCCCTGATTTATCCACTATTGGACCTTTTGTTGAGCTTCCTAACTCTAATAATGCTAAATATACCTTAATTTCTGAATCCGTTAATCCTATGTTCTTGAGTGCTTCTATCATTTTAATAGTTCTTAATTAGTAATATTAGTAGTTTGTAGGATTACTACAAACCACCTACTACATACTACTAACCCTCAAGAGTATATAAATCTTTCTACAGATACCCCTTAAGGGGGGCTTAAGCTTTATATATTAGTTGAAAACCATTGAAGAGTAGTGAAAGGGACAAAGGTGAAATAAAATGACAGAAGAAAGAAAAACAGAACAATTGGATGAAAGAACAATTAGACTATTATACTTATGTGATATGGATGAGAAAAAAATAAAACACATGGCAGAGGCTTATGAAGTGTTTGATTCAAAAAACATTGGAGATGTTATTGCCAAGGAAGAATCAGAGAGAAAAACAGGAGATTATTCTATTAGTGATCCCCTATTAGATTTCTATAGAGAAAGAGAAATAGAAAAGAGATATTTGAATGGAGTTCATACATATTTAACAATAGAAGGGAAAGTTGAAGGAATAGATAACACAGAATTAATTGATGAAACTCGCGATGAGATATTTATCCTAGGAATAAAACATGTAGTTGATCAAAGTTGTGAAAATACATATGAGTTAGCAGGTCTTAATAAGATGCATAAAACAATGACAGAAGAAGATGCCATAAGGTCTCCAACTATCCCATTTATATTGCTTCAAAATTTAAGAAAAGCAATGAAAGATACTTTTGATCAAAGATTAAGACAAGGATACTTTAATGAAGAATTGAATGAGAACTTTTTTGATAAATTCTATACAGATATGATTTCAACAATATGTTACAGAACAACAGAAGCATTGAATAGAAATTTAGAAATAGCAAGGTGAATAAAATGAAACTAATTGAAGAGATTATGAAGTGGAGACAAACACACAAATTAGCAACAGCAATTATGGATGGTGCAGCAGTATATGCAACAGGTTGTGCAGGAGCAGCTGCATTAGATCAATTAGTATCACCACAACAACAAATAATTCAGACTGCAAATGCTGAAGAAGTAGAAGCATTAGAAATAACTGATGAAAAAACAGTGAAAGAAACAATTAAGAAAAGTGAAGATAATAAAAAGAAATCATTAAGACCTGCATTCATCTATGCTGAAGCATCTGCAGGGGAAGAAGCAATAACATTAGATAGTAAATTAACACTACCTTTTGATAGAATTAATGAAAAGCTGGATGGATTTAGGTTTTTCACAAGACAAAGAGTAACAAGACCTTATGAAAAAGAAGATCCATTAAATTATTTAGGAATCTTTGAACTAGGTTATGAAGCATTCAAAGGTTTTGACATAGTTGTAGATAGTTGGATATCAGGAGCAGGATTAATTCCACACGCAGGAGTAATCTACAAAAACAAAATTGGAGACCTTTCATTTTTAACACTAGCAAAAGTTACATTGCAAGAAGAATCTGGATTTATAGGGCAAGTAATTTTGTGTTACTCTCCAAGTCTTACAAAAAAAGTAAAAGGTCTAAAAGCAGTTATCAGAGGAGAAGAAATAGCAATGCCAACTTTTGATGGTGAAGGAATGCTTAACATATTCAGAGGCAGAGCAGGCATTAGATATAATGCAGTAGAAGTAGGAGCATTCTTAGACGCAACCACAAAATTTACTGAAAGATATGATAAAAGAGTAACAGACTTAGTTCCTGGTGGTTACTTAGCTTTATATTTTAAATCAAAATAATGGAAACTAATGTTTCCATTATTGGTCAATTAAGTTTTTAACTTGATTTACCAATAGATTTTTATTTTTTATAATAAAAAATTAACGTATTTTGATCATTGCCTTCTAAAGCTTTATCTAATGTTCTCTCTAGTTCTTTTTCAAGAGCCTTATCATTTGAAATTGGTTTTTTTGTTTTTACTCCTTTCTGAGATCGAACTTGTTGATAAACATCTTCAAAAAGCCCATCATATAACCCAGGATCATTTTTTGTACCCACAAAGTTAGGATCATTTACAGTATAAAGAACAGCCCTAGAACTCCCTTTGTATTCTTGAATAACTGTTAGTTTATTAGGTGTCCCATCACCATTACCATCAATCATTGTATAAACAAAATTTACTTTTTGACCAGCAATATCTTTCTTTTCAACAATTGACAAGTAACCCTTAGTATTTGGAACAAATATTGGATCTCTTGTTCTTGTATCAAATTCATAATTACCTGTTGCAACTGCTTTTTTAAGGTCATCAACATAACCTTTAACAAAAATATTTCTTAAAGCAACATAAGCATCATGAAATCGAGCACATTCTTTCCCCATTAATACAAGATCTTCTCCAAGATAGACCATATGAGGCAATTGTTGAGATGAAAATTCTCTTCTTGTGTCAACACCTAAAGTAATGCCACATAATGTTTTTCCTTTTCTTGTATCAACAAAATCAACATCTAACTTTGCAACCATACCAGTTGCAAATCCTTGTGAAGCATATTTTCTGATTCTTGCACCATCTTGATCTTTTAAACATGCAATAACTTGTCTAATCTTTTCTTCTTCTGTTCTCCCCTTTCCTAAAACAACATTTGCTAACCCTGATGTTGCAACTGCTGCTGTTCCTGCCAATATTTGTTTTATGAATTTTCTTCTACTTTCGTCTGTCATTTTAATTCCCCCAATTGATTATTTTTTTGTTCTTTAGAAACATAAGATGCTAATCTCTTGAGATTAGAATAAAAATTATTAAAGTAAGGCTTATTTTTAACAACATCTGGATCTGGACCAATATGAATAGTAGTCAATATATCTACTAATCCCTCATTAATTGCTAAATCAACAGCACTATGCCGCATTTCAACAAGTTGAGGATAAGTATATTGGCTAAGAGCAGCTTTTAGTTTTCTTTTCTTTTTCTGATTTACAATACCTGCTAACTTTTCTTCCAATCCAAAAATATCATACAAATGTGAACAAATATCTGAATAACAATGTTGTTGATATGGTAAAACACCATGCCTTCTTTCAACAAAATAGGCCTGAGTTTTAACACTAGCTAAAGCACGGTGTGCTTCCTCTAACCACGATAGTTTTACTTGTTCATTCCTAGATAATATCATTTTTCACCAAGATTATTTCTGCAAAGGTTGACCATTTGCACCATATGATGTTTCTGTAGTTCTAACTAACAGACTTGATTGATATTCTTGGACTGTTTCAGTATAGCCACCATTAGCATTATACTTCCTATCCATCATTATATGTTTCCCATCATCAAAATGTTTTTCAGCAAATACTAATCTATTTGATTCATCAAAGGTTTTTTCTTCAAGAACCGATTCTAAACCTGTTGTGTTTTCTAAAATTGAACTGTTTTCAGCTTTTTCAGCATCATTTTGGTAAAATTTGTCACAATTTTTTAATCCAACCATTGCTGTTAAAAATAATAACAAACCCCCCATAACTTTCACTTTAGTTTTACCAGGATTATACCAACTACCAACTTCTTTATGTTCCCAAGCTTTCCTAAATTCTCCACCTGCTTGCATATTTTTTTTATATGAATTTAATTCTTCTGGCATCATTTTTATTATCCCCCACCTTAACACCCACTAACAAGTTACAACAAAGAAGATTATTAATATGTTTTTGATATTATTAATATTAATAATATTAAAAACGAAAGATTTAAATATATCAAAATAAGACATTAATTTATGAGAAGAAAGCTAATAAAACAAGGATTAGGTGGGCTAACCTTTTATGTGCCAAAAAAATGGAGTAAAAGACTTAATCTTAAAGCAGGAGATGAGATTGATGTAGAAGAAGAAGGCAACATTTTGATGATTACTCCTGAAAAAATAACAAAAGATGAAAAAATCACAATAAACACAACAGATATGAATGATAATTCTTTGAAAATTGCCCTTGTTTCAGCATATTGGCAAGGTTTTGAAACAATAATATTAATATCAAAAAAGCCTTTTAAAATAGTTAAAGTAAATAAATTAGTTGGAAGTTTAGTTGGTTTAGTTGTTACAGATCAATCTGATAATAAAATAGAGATTAAAAATGTGGCTTCTGAAAATATTGAAGATGTTGAAAAGATAATCAATAAAATATTTATTACAACCCATTATCAAATAACAAAAGCAATTGAATTGTTTGAGGGAGATGTCTCACATATAGAAGAAATAAAAGAATTAAAAAAAGCAGTAACAAAACAAGGAAATTATTGTAGAAGAATTATATTCTCAACAAACTTCGGAAAGAGTAAATCATATGAATACAATATAATAATATTATTGCATAAAAAGATTACAAGTATTTTAAGTAGATTTTGTTCATCTTATAACAAACTAAGTCCAAAATTCAAGAAAGAAACAAAAAATTACTTAATTAAAATAGAAAAATGGTTTTCACAATTACAAAAATCTTATCTTAAATCTGATATTACAAGTGCATTAAAAATGCATGATTTAATGGCAGCAGAAAGAGATAAACTTTACATTAGCAGCGATTATCCACCTGCATTATCTGCACTAATGGAGTTTATGTTCAGTTTAAGCTCTAGAATTATTAGTGTATTGATAAAATAAAAAAAATAAGATAATAAAAACCTCAGTAAAAAAAGAGATGAAATTATGCTAAAAGAATCATTATACATGTTAAAAAGAAGAATAAAAGGAGCAAAAGCTATCAAAGCTTATGATGGCAATCCAGAAGATATTTGCTATCAAATAATTCAGGATTGTTATAATGAAAGATATTTTCAAGTAAGTGCTGGACATTTTAATAACTTCTATGTTAGGGATTTTGGTATGTGTGTAAAAGCTTTGCTTAAATTAGAGTTAAAAGAAGTTGTTCATATAACTTTAACATATGCAATGAGTGCATTTGAAGAAGAAGGTAAAATAACTACAACAATTACAGATGATGAAACAAAAGATTTCTTTGATATTTCTCCTGATAGTTTAGCATTCTTACTTTATTCATTGAGAGTTGCAAAAGAATTTGCACTTGTTGAAGCTTACAAAAAGTTATTGAACAAAGAAATAAACAGATATTACAATGAAATTGTTGAGAAATCTGGGAAATTTAAAGGATTAGTTAAAGAAGGTTATTTTGGAAGTATGAAAGATCATGCAATTAGAAATTCTAGCTGTTATGATAATTGTATGTTAGCAATGATTAGTAATGAAGCTGATAAATTAAAATTAGATAATCCATTCAAAAAACACAATTATAAAAAATTAATTAAAAAACATTTTTGGAATGGCCAACATTTTAAAGATGATTTAAATAATGACATAGCAACAGGAGATGCAAATGTATTCCCATATTGGTGTGAAGTGTTTGAGTTGAAAAAATCTGAATCAAAGAAAATGCTGAAATCATCTATCAAAGCAATCCAGAAGAATAAACTAGATAAACCATTCCCATTAAAATATTCAAATAAGAAAGCAAAAGATTATGGTAATTTTCTCTTCTGGCCATCACTATTTGCTCCAAACTATGAAGGGAATGCAATTTGGATGCACCTAGGATTATGTTATTTGGATATTATTGCAAAAATAGACAAAAAGTTATTAAAGAAGTACTTAAAGAGTTATACTAAACTAATCAAAGACTATAAAAACTTCCTTGAAGTGTATGATTGCGATGGAAAACCATACAAATCACTATTTTACTTAAGTGATGAATCAATGATATGGTGTTGTAAATATTTAGAGCTCAATGAAAGATAAAAATCCTAACTGGATTAATAATAATAATAATAATAAGTAAAATAAAGATGGCAAAGAAAAAAATAATAACAAAAAAACAACTCAAACAACAAAATCAATCCCTAGAAAAGATTGAAGAAAAATATTTCACAACTAAAGAAGGATATAGAATATTTTACATGATTAAAAGATTTAATAATAAAAAACCATTTGTCTACTTCCAGCATGGTTTAACAGGAAATCACACTGTTTGGAAAGGACATATGAAATATATGATTGAACATAAACAACCATTTATTATAATTGATTTACTTGGCCATGGAAATTCACAGAAAATAATGGGTAAAAAATGTTATGAAGTGAAAAACCAAGGAAGTTATATTATGCAAGTTCTTAGACATGAAAAAATTACTAATCATATTGCTGTTGGGCAATGTTATGGAGGCATGATTATATTATACAATGAAACTTATAGAAATACTGGATCAAAAGCATTAGTATTAATTGGTGCCCCACTAAGAAATCCAATAAAGATATTTATAAATAAAAATGCAGAACCATTTACTTGGTTATTGAGGATATTATTTGTTTATCCCACTGGATTGTTAGGAATGATTTTGGGAAGAAGAAAGTTTTATCCAACAATTAACTATCAAGAACACGTAAATGGAAGCAGATTTAAAATATTTATTTTAGATATGATCGGAACACCAAAAGCAGCTTATAGCTGGAGCATTGAATCAATGATTAAAATAAATTTAGTTCCTTATCTTAAAAAAATCAAAAAACCAACCATGTTAGTATATGGAGAGAATGATATTGAACCTTACCAAGAACCACATGCACAAATGTTAAAATCAATGAATATAAAAAAAACAATAATAATTAAAGGAATAGATCATTTAGTTACTATGAGGGCTCCACTTCAGCTGAGCAAAAAAATATTAAAGTTTGTGAAAGACATTAATACACACAAAGATTAGGAAGATATAATAAAAATGTTATCAATAATAATACCAACATTAAATGAAGAAAAGTATATTAATAAACTTCTCCATAGTATTAAAAACCAATTTCACAAGAATTATGAAATAATTATTGTTGATGGTAGTTCTACTGATAATACTGAACAAGTTGTAAATAAATATAAACATAAATTCAAAAGATTAGATTTCATTAGGATTGAAGAAAAAAATGTTTCAAAACAAAGGAATACAGGGGCAAAAGTTGCTAGGGGCGAAATTTTAATATTTTTAGATGCTGACATTATTATTTATGACCAACATTTTTTAGGGAAAATAAATAAATTTCTTCAAGGAGAGTATGTAGAAGAAACAGATGAAGAGAAAGATAAAAAAGAAGAGGAAAATAGTGTTAAAAGAAAAGGGGAAAAAGAGTTTGGGGCACTCACTTCTTATATTGAGATTGATCCAAAAGAAGCAAAAGCCATAGACATTATATTCCATAAATCAAATAATCTTTGGATAAAGATTTTGAATAAATTAGGAGCATTCATATCTAGAGGAGGGTGCACAATTGTTAAAAAAAGTGCATTTGGTAAAGTAAAAGGATTTAATGAAAAGTCACATGTTGCAGAAGATTTAGATTTTTCAAGAAGAATCAATAAGATTACAAGAGTAAAATGTGTTGATCTATTAGTACATGAATCTGCAAGAAGATTTAGAAAAATTGGTTATTTAAAGCTGTGGTGGCATTGGACAATTAATGGAATATGGACTTTTTTATTTAAAAAATCATTCTTGAAAGAATGGAAGGAAGTGCGGTAAGGGAGATTAGAAAGTAGAATGACGAGAATATTATATTCATTATCAGGAGAAGGCTTTGGTCATGCTACTAGAAGTCATGTTTTTTTAAAAGAATTATCTAAGAAACATAAAATAAAGATTGTGTGTGGTGGAAAAGGATATGAGTATCTTTCTAATCATTTTAAAGACATTGAAAAAATTAGATCTTTAAGAATAATTTACAAAAAAAACAAAGTTGCATCAATTTCTACGTTATTTAATAATATTCCAAGATATCTTAATTATTTTACTTATAGAAAAATAAAAAGATTAATAGACGAATTTAAGCCAGACGTAATCATTAATGATTTTGAAAATTTTACTTCATGGGTTGGAAGATATTATAACATCCCCATAATTTCAATCGGAAACCATCATGTGATTTCAAATGCTAAACACAAGTTTTCATTCAAATTTATTATAAATTATATCCAATCAAGAGGTGCAATTGATTTAATCACACCACATGCAGATTATTTTTTTGTAACTTCTTTTTTCAAACCCACACTTAAAAAGAAATACAAAAACAAAACAACGTACATACCAATTGTTGTTAGGGATGAGATTAAAAAATTAAAACCAGCAAATAAAGGATATGTACTTGTTTATCAGACATCTGATTCAAATAGTGAATTATTAAGAGTATTAAAGACAATAAAACAAAAATTCGTAATTTATGGATTTAATGTAAATAAAATAGATGAAAACTTAGAGTTTAAGTCATTTAATGAAAAACAAGTTTACAAAGACCTAGCAAATTGTAAGGCAGTCATTACAAATGGTGGATTTAGTCTAATGAGCGAGGCTTTATACTTAAAAAAGCCTATTTTTTCTGAACCAGTTAAACATCAATTTGAACAAATATTAAATGCAATTTACTTAGAAAGGAAAGGATATGGTATGTTTGTAGAGAAGACTTCAAAGAAAAACCTTGAGAAGTTCCTCTCAAGTTTAGATAAATATAAAAATAACCTAAAGAAACTAGATAATAAGAGAATAGATAAAGAGTTTAGTGATTCTATTAAGCATTTGAATAGGAAAATAGAAGAGCTAAAGATAATTAAATTAAAAAAATGAAAGAGGTAAGAAAATGAGATTCGTATTATTGGGTCCACCAGGCAGTGGAAAAGGAACACAAGCAAAGATGTTAATGAAAAAATATAATATTCCACAATTATCTACTGGTGATATTTTAAGAGCTGAAATTAAAAAAAAGAGTAAATTAGGTAATAATGTTAAAGCAATTATTGCTGCAGGTAATCTTGTTAGTGATGACATAATTTTGAATATTATTGAAAAATGCGATAAGAACGGCACTTGTAGAGATGGTTTTATTTTAGATGGTTTTCCAAGAACAATTACTCAAGCAAATGGCTTAAAGAAATTACTTAAAAAAAGAGATTTGAAATTAAATAAAGTAATCAACATTAATATTCCTGACAAAGAAGTTATTAAACGAATTTCTGGAAGATGGACCTGCACTAATTGCAAAGAGATTTTTAATGTTTATAGTAAACCTGAGAAGAAGAAAGGCAAATGTGATAAATGTAGTGGAGAATTATACCAAAGAGATGATCAAAAAGAAGATGTTGTTAAAGACAGATTAAAAGTTTATAAAAAACAAACAGCGCCATTGATTGAATATTATAAAAAAGAAAAAAACTTAATAGATATTAATGGAATTTTATCAATTAAGGAAGTGTTTGAAGAGATTCTAAAGAAACTTTAATTTTTTATATTCTTTTTTACTAGGTCCAAAGGACATGTTTCTCATGAATGTTTATTTTATTAAAAAATCCTAGTGAGAACATTATTTCACAAGAGCCAAAAACCACCCACCATAAAATAGAAAAATTTATATATTACATTGTATTACAATGGAATACCATGCAAGTTGTAACTGTAAAATTTCAAGAGAACGTGTTAAAGAAGATAGATAAAAGCATTGCCATAAACAATTTTAATTCTAGAACAGAATTCATTAGAGAAGCAGTTAGAGATAAACTACATGAACTAAGCAGAGATGATTTAATGAAAGAGTTCATGACATATTATGGCAAAGCTAAGAAAAAAACAACCTATGAAGAAGATAGAAAACTAAGGGGGAAACTTAGTAAAGAGTTTTTGGTAGAATTAAAGGAAAGATTCAAGTAATATGTTGCGGCCTTTTTGTTATTGCAATATCAGATAGGTCATTAATAATATGTTTATCTTGAGAAACCAATATTGCATTATGATCTCTTGCATGTACAGCATTAAGACAATCCACAAAAGGTAAATTTCTTTTTTCTGATAAGCTCTCTGCTTCATAAACTTCATGTTCTTTTATTTCAATTTTAATAAGAGTTTTAGTAATAAAAAATATATTAAGCATATTTAAAATTTCATTCTCATCAAACCCTGCTTTAAGTTCTTTAATTAAAAATTCAGAAAAGATAATAATTTCTTTACTAGAAACAATTTTTGCAATTAGTTTTGCAGCATATTTACCAAGAGGATTACCAGATTTGCTATAACGAGCCTGATAAAAATCTCTCCAGATACACGTATCTAATAAATATCTTTTTTCCGAAGAATCTCCGAGAGTCTTATTTGGGGTTTTATACATAAATATTATTAGAATGTTTTCAGCTTAAAATATTTTATCCCACATATTTCGGAAGATTTCCGACGAGAAACTAATTAGTCTTCATCTTTACATAGATCATAAAAGTCACATTGTCCTGAATGCCATTTGCATAATGCAGAAATCTTTTTAGGATAATCAGGTTTCTCTTTACTTACGGTGCATTCATGAATAAATGCAACTTCCAATCTTGCAAAGTCTACTAATTCTTCATCAGCATCTAAATACATAGGTGGTTCATCAAACTTTAAGAAGTCAATACCTACTTTTGCTGGCAATTCCCCATGCTTTTCTTTGTATAACATAGCATAAATCGCTAATTGTAGTTTGTATGGGGGTGACATTTTTGCACGTTTACTTGTTTTATAATCAATAACATGAATTTCTTTTTTGAGTTCACCATTTACTTCTGTTTGATATTCATGAATCGCATCAATAAAACCACGAACACCATGAATGTTTGATCGATATTCTTCTTCTGTTTTAGGTTTTTGGTGATTAAAGGCTTCTACTAAACTTTTTGTTTTCATATCTTTAACAACTTCATGAATAAACCTCTTGATCCATGTTTGAACCATATACTTTGTTTCTTCGTGATAAAAGTTTAATTCTGCATGTGTTAAACCTAAAGTATTCATTTCATTGATGTTTGCATTCCAATGTTTTTTGAATATTTCCATGATAATAATCTTTAGATCAAACATGAAATTTTCCTTACTAACATTATTAATATCAACTAAGAAAAAATCTTCTAGAACAGAATGTGTTAATTTTCCACGAATTAGATGAATAGATGGAAAAGATGCTAATTTCTCAATATAATGATGGAAATATTTTCTTGGACATTGTTTAAAAGTGTTAATAGAAGATGGTGATTGAACTCTTGGAAATTTAGATGTTGCAATATCTTCTGGTTTTCTATCTGCTGGAGCGATTTCTGGAACTTGATTACCACTAAGATCAACCTGCGCTTCATTATTATTGTTTGTTTGTCCTGTTTCCATTTAAATGCCTCTTTTTGTGAATTACTAATAATGATTAAATGTTTTAAGAATCATTTATTCTAAACCATATCAACTGCGTGATAATTTATAAAGATAATTGTTTTGTAGAATATGTTATATTGTGGTTATTAATACAACTAAGTTTTATTAGTATCAATCATCAATAGGTGTATAATAAAAACAAAATGTACATAAAATAGCAAAAATTAGCTAGAAAACAGATAAAATAGCATAAATAATAGAAAACTTTAAATACAAGGGTTACTTCCCAAAAGTAGTGAAACAGAGGGGTTTGTTATAATATGCCAAGATCAGTAAAAACAGACACAAAAAAAGCAAAAAAATCTATAGACCTTATTGTTGATAGTGTAAATCTTCTAAAAAGAATTTATTTAAATAGAAAAAATCCAAATATACCAAGTCCAATTAAATATCTTGCAGCAGTGAGCACATCTTTGTTTTTATGTTCGGAGATATATGAAGTATATCAAGAATATATAAAAATAAAAGATGATGTTTATAATGATCAAACACTTAATGCTAGCGAAAAAAGAGAACATTATACGCAAACAATTAGAGAAGGAATTGACTATCTTGCAGAAAATGCAATTAATTTAAGTGGTAACGCGCCAACAGTTAATATTCCAGTACCAACACTTCAATCTACAGAAAAAGTTAAAGTCAACATAGAAGATTTGGTAAAGGATGGAGAAAAAGTTATTGATATTTATACTAATAATGCTCCTATGTCATTCTTAAGAAAAACATGGAAAAAGATTAGATGTACTCTTTCTATTGTAAACACAGCCAGAAGAATATATGATAAATATTTAACAATTAAAGACAAAATTGACTCTGATACTACAATTGCACCTGCAGATAAAAAACATTATTTTAAACAAACAGCCAGAATAGGTGTAAATCATTTTGCTGAAACAATCATTAAAAAATATGTTAAATAAATCATCAGATTAGATTATTCATTCTTTTTAATAGAATTTTCGCAAATTATTTAAACCCGTAATAGTATGGGAATCTAAGAGTTAAGAGGGTTAGAAGGGTATGGAATGTTTGGAGGGTAAAAAACCTTCCAGACCTTCCAAACTCCTAACCTTCAAAACCTTCAAAAAATGTGGATATGTAAATTAAAATGGAAGCATGATTGCATCATAGGAAAAAGATGCGAAAAGTATAAAGTTAAAGTAATAGGTTACCCCATTGACTTCTATGAAGAAGATGTAAAAGTTAAAGGTAAGAATGTAAAAAAGTATTATTATTTACATTTTGAAAAAATTCATGGGAAAGATGAAAACATTAAAAAATTCTTTATTGATTTTAAGAAAGATAAAAAGCTAAAACATCTTGAAATAGAAGGCAACATGTTCTTTTTTGCATATGAAGTTAATTTATATGATATTCCTACTTCACATTATTCTAAAAAAACATTTTTTCTAAAACCAATCATAGTAGATGAGCAAGGTTATGAATATTGGGAGATTGCATCATGGAATCGACAAAATTTAATGGACTTTATCAAAGAAACAAAAGCAAAAATAAAAGACATGATTGACTTTCAAATTATGAAGATTGAGAAAACAAAATTAAGTGAAATCTATTTCCCACAAATACTTCCTAGTCTTTCTCCTGGACAGAAAAAAGCATTAGAATTAGCAAGCGATGAAGGTTATTTCAATTATCCAAGGAAAATAGAACTTAGAGATCTTGCTAAAATAATGGGCGTTAGTCTTTCTACATATAGAGAACATTTGAGAAGAGCAGAAGGTAAGTTGATCCCTGGCGTTAAAGAGAATATTTGATGATTAAATGAAAAAACAACATGGCCAGGCGAGGCGACGCCGAGTAAGACTTTCGAAGAAAGTCTGTCTGTGCCTATGTTGTTGTTTTTTCTAAGACTATAATTTAAACATAACCGTACTATAGCGGGTAAAGTATATTATACTTCTTATGGATTATAGGTTTTATGAGTTTGAAAGGTGTATGAAATGAAAACAAACAAAAATATGAAATTGAAAGCAACTGAGGAGAAATGTCCAGTAAGGACTGGTTGTATTCATCAACGATGTTCTATTTAGTTTTAATTATGCTAATTTATTTGTAAGAGAAATAATTTGTAAGGTTTGTAGGCTTCAACTTACCCTAATTACAAATCTTGCTAACCTTACAAATTCTTATTATGCCACAAATAGTATTAGTTTTATAAGTTTTCTAAATGGCGACGTTGGTGTATTGGTAGCATACAAGGTTGTGGATTCTATAGATAATAATTGTAGCTATAGATGCAAATACCTTGGGGATCGGGTTCAACTCCCGGATGTCGCCCTTTGTAATTCTAAGAAAGAAAATAAAATGTTAAGAGATGGAGATGAATAAAATGAGTCAAGATATAGCTAATTTAATTGATAAAGAAGGAAAACAAGAAATAATTGATCAAGAAAGTGTTGTTAACCAAGATTTTGGTAAGTTAGGAACACTAACATTAGATACAACAATAAAAGAAGTTAGTATTCCTGCAAACTTTATGATGGGTTTTGGTTATAACCCAAGATTAAGCGAAGCAGGAGAAAGATTAGACATATTACAATACTTTTCCTGGATGAAAGTTTTACAAGAAAAAGGTATTGCAAACAAATGGTTTATTTGGGATGCTAGTTGTTATGCAATTGTTAATAGTGCAAGAGGAAAGAATTTCAAAAAACTTGGAGATAACCCAGAAGCAGAAAGCATACTTGAATTCTTAATGAATGAATTAGCAAGGCCAAAGAAACAACAAATAAGAGATAATTGTGAATTAAGAGGAGCCTACTTAAGAAAAGCAATGGAAATCGTTGGTATGAAAACTGGATTTAATGCAAAATACATTGATGCAAAAAAAGTTATTGAACAAGACCCAGGATATGCCATTGCATTAGAGTTTGCACTAGAATATGTTCAAGATCTTGAAAAAACAACACCAGATCTAATTGCAAGAATCAATCCAAAAAATCCAAATCCTGTAAGTAAACTTTACTTGCCATTAGAAATTGCTGAAACAATTTATCTAAGAGAAACATATGACGCATTAGTTAAGTTTGGACCTGACAAAGAAGAAGATTTTGATAAATGCATAATTGGGTTTAATGAAGACAATAATACAAGTTACGCAACCATTAGATGCAATCCAGGTCCTAGAAAATCTGGTTATCTAGATGATGAATTATCAGTAAGAACAAGTAGTCCAGATAAATATGTTAAAGAATTGCTTGATAGAGATAAACCATACAGAGATTTTGTTAGATCTTTTCTAGCTTCAGTTGAAACTGAAAAAAGAGATTTGTTATCTTCTACACTATTTTTTAGAGATCAATTAAAGCAAGGCAGATTAGAAATGGAAGTGATAAGATGAATTCAGAAATTAGAAATCAAAAATTCAAGAAGATTGGAATCATAGGAGGGATGGGACCAGAAGCAACTGCTGATCTTTATCTAAAGATAATCAAACTCTTCCAGGAAAAGTTTAATGCCAAGTATGATACAGATTTTCCAGAGATGTATATTATTAATTTGCCATTACCAGATGTTGTTGAAGGACAAGATGAAAAAAGTGAAGTAAAGGAAGCAATGTTAATTGAAGCTGCAAAAAAACTAAAATTAATGGGTGCTGAAATAATCACAATACAATGTAACACAGCTTCATATTACCAAGGCAAAATCAAAAAAGAGATAGATGTAGATGTAATTAACATCGTAGAAGAAACCTCCAATCAAGTTAAAAATCTGAACCTAAACAAAGTTGGATTAATTGCAACAGAAATGACAATTAAAACAAAGATCTATGACAAATTTCTGCAGGGAAAAGAAATCAGAATTCCTGAGAAAGAACAACAACAAGAAATAACTAGAATAATCATGAGAATTCTCTCTGGAGAAAAGAATGAAAATGATAAAGAGTTCCTTTACAAGTTAATTGAAGATCTCCAAAGCAAAGGTGCTGAAAGAGTTATTCTTGGTTGTACTGATCTACCATTGTTAATTACAGATGATGAAAAAACAAATGATAAAGAAAAAAAGAACAAAATAAATAACAAAAAAACAATTGACTCAACTATGGAATTAGCAAAAGCAATTGTAAATGAGTCAAGATAGAATAAAATGACAGAAAACATTCAGATAGCATTAACAAGAAAAGAAGAAGACATAGTAGGAGAGAAATCATTAGATGAAATAACAATCAAAGAATGTAATGAACCTCTTGTAAAGATTATTGATTATGTCCCTTCTGCAATAATACGCATGAGAAAAGAAAGAAAAAGATTTCCAGAAGAAACATTATATGCAAGAAAAACTGTTGCTGAACAATTAGCAAAAATTGCAGAGGATGTTTTTCCTTTAAAATTAGTAATTTATGATGCATTTAGACCAATTGAGATACAAGAAGAATGGTACAACAAAACCTATAAAAGAATTAAAGAAAAAAATCAATCTTGGACAGCAGAAGAATTAAGAGCAGAAACATTTAAATTTATTTTCCCCCCTTCATGGGATTTACAAACACCACCAGCACACTCAACAGGAGGTGCAATTGATTTAAACTTAGCAAATGAAAATGGCATTGAATTTGAGATGGGAAGCGCTTATGGTAATTTTGATTCACCATATATTTGTACAAATGCAAAGGGCATAGCAAAAAAACAAAAAGAAAACAGAATATTATTAGTAACCACAATGTGCAAACAAGATTTTGTTAATTATCCTGGCGAATGGTGGCACTTTTCTGTGGGAGATAGAGAATGGATTGTTTATTCAGGGTTAAAAGACCAATCAGCAAGATATGGAAGAGCAAATGACCCTTGTAAAGGCAAATAAGAAGGTTTTGTTCAACAACATTTAAAAATCTAGCCATATTACTCCTATATATCTACTATCTTGATTATATATTGTAAAATAATAGAAATAAATAGTAGAGGCAGGGGAAATTAAAATGTATCAACCATGGGAAGTAGATTCTGTAGAAAGAGAACAAAACAAATAATTAGATCTTAAAATACTTACAAATCTTAGACAAAGTTTAGTTACAAATGGTTTAGAAGAAGACCAAGTTAAAATTTACGTTGGAAATTATATTCAACCTGATTTTGAACAAGATACTTTAGACCTAGAAGGAATTTCTAATAATGGTTTTATATTTTCAGAAGAAGAAGCTGAAAAAGCAAGTGTATTAATTAGATCTATTGGCTCATCAGGAAGAGATACTTATTTGCCAGAAAAAGCAGATGTTGATATTAATATTCAAATACAAGATGAAAATATTGCAGATTTTAAACATTTTATTGCAAGAGCATTAAGTATTGATGTTCCTGCAACTGATCAAGTTGGAAGAAGGGGAACTGATTTTGATCCTGAACCAAGATTAACTTATTCATTCAGAAATGGAAGAAGGGTTGATTTAAGTTTAAGAGTAGCAGATGATAAAGGTTCTTTAGAGCATGTAATTTCAGCTGTTAATTGGACAGAAGAACAAAGATTAGAGATGAGAAAAGCAAAACATTTCTTTGGAACAACGGGCGCATACCACAGATCCAACCATGGAATTAATGGCATTTCTGTTGAAAGATTAGTTTTAATGTATGGTAGTCTTGAAAATATTTGTGGTGAAGTTGTGAATGTTGGTTTAGTAGATGAGAAGAAAACAAGAGGATTAAAACCAAATAGAAAAGACGTTACTCCTCTAAAAGATGCTGATTTTGAAATTAATTTCCCAAATGATGATGGAAAAGGAATATTTAATTGGTGGGTTGGTCAAAATCCCAAAATGTGGGAAAGAATTGTTTTAGGTGCAAAAAGTTTTCTGGACTCTGGAATAATAAAAAGAGACTGGTATGATTTTGAAGATTTTAAACAAGAATATTCTGAAAATGGTTGGCATGTTTTTGAAGTTAACACAAGACTAGAAGGTGTTGATAATATCGAAAGAACAATATTTGAAAAAGCAAATAAATATTTTAATGAATATGTAGATAGAGTATCTGATTTTGATGTAATAACATGCAAGGATAAAGCATGGATTGCAATGAAACCTTACCAACAAAAAACAGACCAAAGCCCAGAACAATTAGTTGAAGAAAATATAAAATTATTTAGAAATTATTTAGACCATGAACTAAACGAGTTCATGCCTTATGTTGATGAGGAGAGTTTTATTATTAAACCAAGAAAACAATTAATTGTACACGGCCATAAAGCTAAATTAGGACCAAAATATGTTGTAATGGTATCTAATGACAGATATTTTGATATTGCTCAAAAAGTATTTGAAGAAAACCCAGAATATAATGGAAAATTAGTAAAAGCAATTACCAGAAGAGTTGAACGTTTCAGTGCAAATGATATTGAATTTGATATTCTTGATTGTGGTGGTGGTTCCATTGCAAAAGATTGGGTTGATAGATGCATTGGATTTGGTGCAAAGTATTTTATTAATGTAGGGATGGTTGGTTCTCTTGTTCCATATATGGATATTGGTGACATTGTAATTTCTGGAGAAATTGCAAGAATTGATAAAGATAGCAAAGACATGGGAACAGAATCTGCTTCATTACACTATGCACCATTAAATGTAAAACCAAGTTCTAGTCCAATACTTATTGATACATTAATTGATGCATGTGATGTTAATGAGTTAAATTGGCAGATAACAAAAATGGCAACTGTCACATCTATATACAGCGAATCAAGAAGTTTAATTAGACGTTTAAGAATGGATGGACATGCAACTACAGTAGATGCAGAAACTAGCCATATTGCAACAACAGTTGGTTTTAGATCACAAGGTTATTCTCCAGACCACCCTGATAGACTTCATTTTGGTGGAATTTATTTTGTTTCTGACAGATTTACTGCAATTGATCACAAAGATATGAGAGGAGATTCAGAATTAAGAAGAACAAGATCTCAACAAGTAATGAAAGCAGCAATTGATACAATTAAAATGATTGAAGAAAGATATGAACAAAGAAGAGCCTTACTTTAAAAATGATTGAACTAGCATGTTGTTTTCTAGAGCATATAGATGTTTTAACAGAAGGATTTAATTTAGAACAGTTTAGAAATACTGATATTCAATTAAATTGTTATCATGGTTTCAGAGGAGTAAATCATAAAAGTGTTATTGAAGCACTTGAACGTGAAAAAGTAAGAGTAATATCCCTACATCTTCCAAACATAGCCATTTCAGATCCTTATTTCATGCAAATGTTAGAAGAGTCAAAAGAATTTTATGGTGTAAACTTAGTTACAACCCATCCTGTGAAAGCAACCTATACTGGAAGAGCGAGAGAAGATATAACAGAAGATGATGTTGCAAGGCTAAGAGATAAAGAATTAGATGCCTTGGTTAGAAACTCAGGTGCAATTAGAGATTTAGGAGTTATTATTTGTTTAGAAAACTTCCCACAAAATAGATATAGGTGGGTGTCACAGCCACATGACTTATACCAACTTGCATCTGAATTTCCAAATCTTGCGATTACTTATGATTTTTCACATACTGAAAAAAATCTTAATCTAGAAAAAGAATTTGCAACAGTTGCAGATAAAACCAGAATAATTCATGCCAGCAATAGAGATACAAGTGATAATGACAAATGGAAAGTACACTTACCAATTTCAGAAGGAGAATTACCTGCTGTTGAATTATTAGAAACCCTTGATAAATTAAGTTTTCACGGACAAGTAATTTTAGAATATAAAAAAAAGTATAGACAAGAAATGATTGCAGATTATAGACTAATGCGCGGACTTAGTTCTTAATTATTATGTTGAAAATCCCGTAGTTTTTTATGAAAAACTATATAAATCTTTTAATCCCTTGAAGAAATTACAATGAAATCTAATAAACTAATCAATCTAATATTTGAACTAGGACAACTCAAGAGAGTAAAACATGAAGGCTGGCGTTTAGTAGGAGTAGAACATCCTGAAAGTGTTGCTGAACATAGTTTAAGAGCTGCACAAATTGGTTATCTAATTGCAAAACTTGAAGGGTATAAAAACCCAGAAGAGATTTGTGCAATGTTAGTATTCCATGACATGGCTGAAACAAGAGTTGGCGATATACATAAAGTTGCGAATAGATATGTAAAAAGAGATGAAAAAAGTGCAGCAAAAGCACAAACAAAAGAATTAGGGAAATTAGGTATTGAAATATTCAAATTATGGGAAACCTCAGAGAATATAAAGACTGTTCAAGGTATAATTGTTAAAGATGCTGATTTATTAGATATGGCATTCATGGCCAAAGAATATATGGAACAAGGCCATAAATATGCAAAAGATTGGATTCACAACATTGAAAAGAGATTAAAAACAAAAACAGCAAAAAAATTACTTTCTGGATTAAAAAAAACACATTCAAATGAATGGTGGAAAGGATTGAAGAAGATAAAGACAAATAAAATTTAGTTAGAAGCAGATAGTTATGGGTTTTGAGTAGTGGGTAAGGAGTTGGTTCTGAGTAAATCAGTAATGAGATTTGGTTATGAGCTAATTAGTATTGAGAAAATTCAACAACACCCAAAACAACTTACTGATAACCAACTCACAACCCAAGACTCATTACTCAAAACTATAATAACTTAATACTTAAAACAATATAAATCTCAAAAGCCATCCAATCCCAATAAAATAAGTTATTAAATAAGCAATTAAAAAACTAGGAACAAATGGAATTCCAACTTTAATTTCTATCTTTTTTGTATACTTTCCTGATTTTTTTAATTTAATTAATTTTGCAATTTGTTCTTTACTAATTCCTAAGTCTTTGGGACCACAGAGGTATTGTTTTTTTGTTTTCATATTTTTTGCAGATGTTTTTCCTGCATTTACCTTCCCAGCGTTAACATAAATATCCTTACTAATCCAATCTCCTTCTGTTAATTTTTCAGGGTTAACAAATTGAATCATTGCTATTTTCTCAATTGATTGAATAAAATAAAACATGTAAAAACTTAATATGAAAATAATTACAACACCAATTGGAAAAACCTTGAAAATAACATTATTGGAGAAGAGAGTAATCACAATCGCAGTTAATGCACAAATCAAAAGAATAATTTTTACAACTTGTGCAAGTTTAGTACTTAGTCTTTTCTTAAAATCAGGCAGAAATTTTTTTCTATGAATAATTGCTAGTCCAATGCTCCAAAACAACCCATAAAAGGCACCAACAATAATTGATAATATCAAAAATGATAAAAGAAATGGAAATCCCGCCCATAAAGAAAATGTTTCTTTAATTGAACTTAAGAATGTTGTAGAGAAAGTAATTGGTAGTCCAACTAATGCTCCTAAACCCATTAACATTTTACTATCGCCACCGCCCCATTGGCCTGTATAGAACATCAAACACCCAAATCCTAACATAATTAAGAATCCAATAATACTACCTACAATAATTGCATAATTACGAAGAACAATTGATAATATGAGAGAAACCCCAAATCCAGTAAAAATTAATCCATAATTCACCCAATCAGCTACTTCTCTTTTTTGTAGGTCTGTGTATGAACCGATTAATAATGCTGTCAGACCAATAATAAATATGATTAATTCCATAAATAATCTCTCCATTAATGGTAATATCAACTCTCGTATATTGCCTGTCAATTTCAGTCCATCAGAATAAATGCGTTTCTTTCATATGATGGACAACAATTATGCCTTACGATTTAATATGTGAAATTGACAAAAACGAGGCAATCACACTAAAGTTGATATTACTCTTATATGAATCAGAATTTAATAAAGTTTATAAACTTTTTTATGCACCCAATGTAAATGCTTGATGTACTTAAGTTTCTTAAGAAGAAGGACAAACCAGTAGAGATAAAGCATTTAGCTATCTCAATCAAAGGTTTAGTTAGATGGGCAAAGAAGAATAACAAGCCATTAGAAGATGCATTTACTAAAAGAGATGGCCTTATTACAGAATTAATCGAACTTATTGTTAAGAAAAATATTCCAATCCTAACTCTGTATGTATTACCAAAAGAAGGTGAAACAAATCAAGAATTTGATTCTGCAACTGATTCATTAATTGAGTTATTCAAAAAACTTTCAAATAATGATTCAATTAAAGAAAACCAAATCAAAGTTTCTGTTTTAGGTAAATGGTATTCCCTTCCAGGAATGGTTGTTGAATCAATTAAAACATTAATAGATAAAACCAAAGATTATGATCAATTTTTTCTAAACTTTTGCGTTAACTATGATGGAAAAGAAGAAATAATTGATGCTTTTAGATTAATACAACGAGAATCTATGGAAAAAAGTGCAGAAGATGAAGAACCAGTAAGCCAAGATCTAATAAAAGAAAACACTTACAGTTCTTATTTCATTCCCCCTGATTTAATAATTGAAACTGGCCCAGATCATAAATTTTCAGGAGTGTTATTATGGGATTCACCAGGAGCAAAGATGTATTTCATTGAAAAACTATTTCCTTTGATAAAGATTGATGACTTTGAAGAGATTGTAGAAAAAGCAGGAACTAAAAAAGAAGAAGTTAAAGAAGAAAAAGCTTTGGAAGAAAAAGATCTAAGTGAGAAAGAAGAAAAGGAAATTAAAAAAGAAAAAGAAGAAAATCCTAGTGAAAAAGAGCATCCGCAAGTTGTTGATGAGTCTAATAAAGAGAATTCTAATAAATCAGAAATTAATTAAAAATAGAAAAAGAAAATCCCTAGTGAAAAAATAGCATCCGCAATTGTAATGTTCTTAAGTAAATAATGTATAAGCAAAAAATAACAACAACAAAGGCACAGACGGACTTTACATTGTAAAGTCCTACTCGGTTTCACCTCGTCTGGCCATATTATTATTTTTTGTATAAGGAGGTTAAAGTATAAACTCTTGCAACACCAGGGCGAAGCCAATGTCACTCACTAATTTTTTAAGAAATCATAAAAAGGAATAAGAAAAAATTAATTAAAAGTTATTATACACCTATTTCCCTAGAAACCCTAATCCTTCGTCTATATTAGTAATTTCAACACCACTTGACATTTCCCCTATAATAAAACCTTTGGAGTTGGAAATAATACCTGACCCTAAACTTTGAGAACCAAAGTTAACAGTTGCTTCTGTAAATTCTTCAATTCCAAACAATTCCTTTAATTTATCTTTTTCCTTGTCTAAAACACCAACACAAATAATGGCATCAGTTTTATTAATAACACATAAAGAACCTGGAATTCCAAACAAAGCAATTGTTCCTGGATTAAGATTAACTCTTAATGCTTGTCTAATTTGTTTTTTAATACTTGCACTAAATTCAGGATTAACTAATGCACCAATCTCAGTGCAAAGAATATTATTACCTAATGCAGTTAAATCTGATTTTACAATTTCATATTTCATATCAACTTCTTTACAAATCCTATCTAATTCTTTTATCTCATGTTCAGTAACTGTTGATGGCACTAATAAACATTCATTATTTCCTGCACAAAAAACACCAACTAAATCAGTCCCGCAAATGGTGATTTCATAAACTGGAACACTTAATGCATCTTCTATTTTCTTAATAACTTTATTTTTAAATCCGTAGCCAACTAAGCAAACTTTATCATTTGCCCACCCAAACAAGCCAACATTTGGATTACTTTGACAATCTGTTTTTAAAACATGCATTTTATTTTACCTTCCCATTATTTATTTTTTTGATTTCTTTCCTTTTTTTGATTTCTTTTTTGTCTTTTCTGTATTATCTTTGAACAAATCTATTGGATCTTCTTCATCTTCTGCTTTATATGCATCCTTAGCTTCATCAATTTCTACTTGAATTTGTTCTGGAGTAAATACTTTTCCTTCTGGGAAAAAAACATCAATATCTGCTAAATGATATTTTTGATCAATACCAACTTTATGTTGATTTGTTAAATGCAATAAAGGAATAAAAGTAAAAATCTTTGCATCCCTATCATCTGAATTAACTAATTGAGAAAAACTAACTGTGTTTTGTTTTTTATCCCAAAGATAACCAATTATTTCTTGATAAATATTTCCAATTAATTCTGAAATATCATATTTTTTAGTTGGAATGTGCACTTCTATTGCTTCAATATCCATATGTCTTTTAACTCTTCTTTTTCTAACTTCTAAAGCTTGGTTAAGTGCTTCAACTAAATCATAAACACTAACTTTTCTTTTTCTTGGTTGTGGAGTTCTTGGGATTAGTTTAAATTTTTCTTCATCTGTAATAATTCTTCCTTTTTCTGCATAATCTTCATCCAACCCTTCATAAAAGTCATCATCGCTTTGTTCACCCATAGCAATAAGTCTATCTAATTCACCTAAATCATCAGTAAGAAGTTTATTTGATTTAATTCTAAGCAAAATTGCAGCTGCTAATATAACTTTCCCAGAAATGCTAAAATCCATTTCTTTAAACTGGTGAACCATATCTAAGAATCGCCTAGCTAAAGCAGAGATATCAATATCCCAAGGATCCATTTGTTCACTTTTCACAGCATTAAATATCATGTCTTTCCAAGTAACATCCTGCTGATCAAATAACACATCAAAGATTTTCTCTTGCATTTTATGAAAGTGATTTTGGGTGTTTATAAATGTTTTTACTGTTTATAAGGTGCTTCTGAAGATAATTTTACTCTTATTCTCTTATTCAAATTTCTAAACCTTCTTTTATTGCTTTTTTTAATTTGGGATGGTTATTGCATATCCAGGTAATACCTTTTAGGCTGACAGCAATCTTATTGCTATCTTCAAGGTATTCTAAGATTTGTATCAATGTATTATGATTTACCTGCCTAGGAAGATGCTTCTTAATATCTGCAACTGTAATTATTGAATTATCAGCATTCTTTATTGTCTCTTCAACCATTAAGATGGTGTTTAGAGTAGGGGAATGTTTTACTTTTTCAATTATTTTTTGTTTCATATTAATCACCAATTGTTACATATATGTAATCATTAGTGACATATAAACTTTTCGATTTTCGTAAGAAAATCGTAAAGGTTTGAAGTTTTACTTCAAAATGTTTTGATTATGTTCTTAAAGGATTCCTAATCCCAGTTATTCTTGAAGGATTTGGCCTAATATAACCATAAGTTGTCCTAATACTGCTATGCCCTAATAATTCCTTAATATCTCCTAAATGTTCACCTTGGTCAATTAAGTGAGTTGCAAATGAAGCCCTTAAACAATGTGGATATACTCTTTTATTGATTTTAGCTCTTTTTGCAGCTTTTTTTAGTATCATTTGAGCAGATCTTACAGTAAGATGGCCATTTCTGCCTGAAAATATGTAATCATTAGAATTTCCTGTGCTAATAGCATTAATTTCATCTGATAATTTAGCAATAATAGAAATTCTGTCTTTATTACCTTTGCCTGATTTAACAAATACAATGCCTTTATCAATGTCTTTAAATCTTAATTTTAAACACTCAGAAACCCTTAAACCTGAGCTGTAAAGCACCTTTATGAAAAATTTATGTTTAGGATTTTCTGTACAATTTATCATACTATAAATCTCCTCTTTTGACAGCACAAATGGAATAGTTTTCCCAACTTTTGGCCTTTTTATATTCTTAAAAAATCTTCTTCCAAGGACATCATAATAATAGAATTTGAGAGCATTATAGGCAGCTGCAAGAGTAGCATTTTTTAGCCCTTTATCTACTAAAGATTCCAGATATAGCCTAACATCCATGTTATTTACGCTTCTAGGACTCTTTTGGATGAATTCTAAGAATTTTTGATTAAAATAGAGGTAATTTTCAATAGTTCTTTTGCTAAAACCCCTTATTTTCATTTCCATATGCATGATTCTAAATTGTTTATCAAATTCCATAAACACTTAAGAAACGTTTCTATATTTAAACCTCACACCAACATGTCCAGTGCTCCATCCAAAACCAAAGAATCTCGAAAACCTTCCGTGTTTCTTTATAAACAACACCTTATTTTAGCCATTTTCATCCAGTGGACAATAACACATATTAAACAAATATTACACCCAAAATCTTAAAGATTTTGTCCAGTGGTTCGTTTAATAGGTGTTAAGTTCAATTGTGTTTAAGTTCTTTCTTCTTTTAGAAAAAGAAGCAAAATGGGGGGAGTTCGGTCTTTCAGACATATACACTCGCTACGCTCAAAAATTTATATTAAAAGAAAGGGGGAGTTCTTTAAAAAGAAAACTTTATAATGTTTATACTATAACTGAATATTATCATGGTTAACTGTGCAAAATGTGGTAAAAAGTTAGGATTATTTGAAAAGAAATTTGATTATGAAGATGAAAGTGGCAATCCTCTAAAATATTGTTCTAAATGTAATGACGAATTTGAAAAAGAAGATAACATAGATCAAAATAGCGAAAGTGTTTCTGAACCAGTTCTGGAAATGCCTTCTTGTTTTGACACAGAGAAAAAAAGAATAGAACAAATAAGTATTAGAAAACTCCATCTTAATGAATATAATAAAAATAATGAAAGAATTCTTGAGAAGTTAAGAATAAAATCTGAACCTATTCCCAACAAAGATTTTCTAAAGGAAGTATCTTCTTTTTGTTTTATATGTTTAAAAGAATTAAATACTAATCCTTACGTGAATTCCAATAAGGAATACACTACAATCAATAATTTTAAAGTATGTAGTGACTGCATTTCTAAAGTTGAAAAGACTTCAAATAAACTAAAAACTACAATAGAAAATTTAGATCCTAGATTATCTAAAGAAGCGAATTCAGAAACTGTTAAGTATATTGAAAAATATCTGTCTTCAAAGGATTTTGATTTCAAAGGGATTATTTTAGGGATTTGTAGGAATAAAGATTTATTTGGTTTAATAGAAGAAGATGATTTAGATTTCCTTCAGGAACATTTTGTCAAATTATATCAACAAGCACAAGAGCATTCTCCTTCAACATCAGCAGATTATGACGAATTAATGTCATTAGAATCAACTTGCAATCACGGACTTCAAATAATTGAAGACGTAAAAAAAATAAAAAAACTTCTTGATAAAAAAGAGATAAAAACTGACTACATCCAAATTTTTGAGGAGATGGCTCAAATTGTAGAACACGATATGAAAAAAACTATTGAGAAACTTACAATTCCAGCATATAAAAGAATATCCAAGATAACAACCACAGATAAAGAATTGATAATAAAAGAGTATCTTAAACTGGGTTTTGATGAACCAAACGAAATGATAATTAAAGACCTTTTTGATAAATTTGGATTAGAATATTCAGATTCTGAACCAGAACATCTACTAAAAGATTGTCTTGAAGAAATGGAATTAGAAGATTTTGAAAACAATTTAGGATTAGAAACCAAAAAGAAAATAGGGGACTTTTCTAAACTAAATGGTCATCAGTTTGAAGATTATCTTAAAGAACTATTTTCTATTTTAGGTTATCAAGTTATGAGAACAAAATTAAGTGGAGATCAGGGAGCTGACTTAATCATTAAAAAAGATGATATGAAAACAGTTGTTCAAGCAAAAAAATATGCCGGAACTGTAACTAATAAAGCTATACAAGAAGTAGTCGCTTCTAAAAAACATTATGGAGCAGATAAGGCTATGGTAGTAACCACTGGAACTTTTACTAAAAGTGCTATTGAACTAGCTAAAAGTAATAAAGTTGAGATTTGGGATAAGAATAAATTAAAAGAGATAATCAACAGTATCAACAAAACATCAAATAAAAGTAAAGGATTCCAAAACCAACAATCATTAAATCTTAAAGGAGACACTTTCCCTGCACATTGTCCTTTTTGTGATTCCGAAATTAAGCTTAATGTCAAAGATTTACCAAAGAAAAACAAACAAAAAACATTAAGCTGTCCAGAATGTAATGTAGATTTAGGCATTTCTATCCCAGATAACTTTTATTCTTGTATAGGTTGTAAAAAAGAGTTTGATACTGTAAAAGAAAGGATAGACCATTCAAAGCTATGTAAAAAAGTAAAAGAAAGACAATTCAATTGCTCACACTGTAAGAAAGAATTTACTTTAGATGATGATGAGTTTAAAGAATTTACCAAGAAAGGTAACCTAAAAGTTGAATGTCCAGCTTGTAAAAAAAACAATATGCTAAAAAAATAAAATGGCAGACCCAACACTATTAACAACTTTTTACAGTTTTACCTTAGCTATAATAATATTTCTAGCAACCAAATTTTTGGATCATAATGAAAAAATAAGAGAATTTTTAGCTTCAAATTTTGATAAATGGGAGAAAGATAAAGAAACTTATGAAAACCTTAAAGATGGCATTTATGGTCAAATTTGGATGATGATTCCAATACTATTCGCTATCTTCCTCAATCTTTATTTACTTGTGGATACTGTTTTTGAAAATTGGAAATCAATAGGTTGGAAAAATTATGTTTTAATAATATTTATCTTCATTAGTATATTACTAATCTTCGCACAACCAATAATAAATAACATTGTTACAGTACATGCAGGTTATGAAGGGAATCCTGAAAAATATATGAATTTTGGTAAAAAGAAAAGATAAGAACTCCCCCCAGTCCTACGGACAGTTACACTCGCTACGCTCGAATTGATTGGAACTTAAACACAACTCTAAAATTTTCCTTCGGAACGTTGCACTAAATTTTAGGTCTTCCCTTTGGTCAGACGAACTTAACAGCGATTAAGAGATTCCGAAGTCTTGCAGACTTCTCCATCCAAATTCGGTTTTGTGGGTTGCCTCAAAACCGAACTTCTCTTAATCGCGATGTTAAATACAATCTTTTGTTACCTCTAACGAGGCTGGTGCCGTAAATAATAAAAATGCTATTGCCTTCGTTTATACGTCTAAAAACGGAAAGAAAACCAATTACTTCGTAACTGGATATAACATTGTATAAACAGTTCACTTCGTTCTCCCAAATTTTTTTAATGAATCTAAACGGGGGGGAATCGGGTAAAAGTTCTATATTCTTATTGGAATATAATGTTCAACAAGATATTTATATGAGAATACTCTTAGAAAATAAATGACTTACACAAACATAAAATCTAACTTCGTCAAAGCTGAACTAAAAAAGACTAAATGGGGGAATCGGGAATACGTTGAAAATCTCATGAAAATTGAGGGTTTAGCACAGGGAAAAACTTATGGCATGGTTACTGGCTATATGCTAAATGGATTTCCTAATAAATATCCAAAGCAATGGGAAGCTATTTGGTTAGAACTTAATCCTAAACAATACAAGAAAAACTTAGAATACAAAAAGAAAGAAGCTGAACGAGAGAAAAAAGAGGATGAAAAGTTCAGAAAAGAGGAAAAATTAGAATTAAAGAGAGATAGTGAAGAATGGAAGAAAATGGGTGGAAAATAAAATTAAGAAAAATTTTCCAGTTCATTAATTACTGAAATTATTTTATTCTCCCTTTCCAAAATATTCTTTTTAATGACATCTGGCTTATCAAAAACAGTTTCTTCATAATCCATTTCTTTATACTTTGATATACTCAGATCATAATTATTCTCTCTAATTTCTTTAACAGGTACAAAGAAACATTTTGCTTTCCTATCTTCAAATTTTTCTTTACCAAGTTTATTAAAATTAGTAATAATATCTGGAATATCATTTTGAGTTATAGGTTTTCTTTTATCATCTAAACTAAAACCGTCATTTTCCATGTCATAAAACCAAACATTTTTTGTTTTACCCTTTTTTGTAAAAAATAAAATTGCTGTTGAAACACCAGCATATGGTTTAAAAACACCAGATGGCATGGAAATTATTGCTTGTAAATTGGCATTGTCAACAATCAATTGTTTGACTTGTTGATGTGATTTTGAACCTCCAAAAAGAACTCCATCAGGGATGATTACTGCACATCTCCCTCCGTCAGATAATATGTTATACATTAATTCTAAGAACAGTAATTCTGTTTTCTTTGTCTTTATCACTAATTCTTCACTTATTTCAGATTCATCTACACTTCCTTTAAATGGGGGATTAGCTAGAATAACATCATAATATGGTCGCTGATCAAATAAACGAGAAAGTGTATTTAATCTAGTTATTTTTGGATTATTAATACCATGCATCATTAAATTCATTAAAGAAATTCTTGTCATTGTTTGATCAATTTCAAAACCATGTAATGAATCATGAAGCATTTCTTTCTTAGTTGAATTTAATTTTTTAGAATCAATTATGTGTTCATAAGCAGAAACTAAAAATCCAGCAGTACCACATGCAGGATCACAAATACTTTCATGTGATTGCGGGTTTGTTAATTCAACCATCATCTTAATTATGTGCCTTGGTGTTCTAAATTGTCCATTTTTCCCTGCAGTACTTAACTCAGATAATAAGTATTCGTATAAATCTCCTTTTGTATCAGTGTTTTGTTCTTTAATATCTAAAGAATTAATTATGTTTGTCGCTTCAATGAGTAATGAAGCTGACGGAATACTAAAAACAGCATTTTTCATATACTTTTGATAAACTGTATCGGTTCCTGCCAAATTTCTAAGAAATGGAAATACTTCATCTCTAATGTGCGGAATTATTTTATCAGCACTAAAATTAGACCAAACGGACCATTTATATTTATCTTCAGTAAATATTGATGAATATTTTAAATTATTTTTTGATGCATTTTCAATTCGTTTACTGTCTTCATCTTCTAATTTCTTTAAAAAAAGTAAATAAGAAATTTGTTCTATTGCTTGCAATGGATTAGATACCCCATTACTCCAAAATTTATCCCAAAGTAAGTTAATTTTTGATTTTAATTCTTGATCTAACATCTTTCTACCTCATTATTTTTTTAATTTCGCTTAGATTGTATTTGATTTCATCTTCTTTGACAACTAATTTCTCAACAATATCTTCTGGATCATCATATTTGATCTCTTTATAGACAATTTCTTGAAAAGCTGAAAAATTTAAATTCAAATTGTTTTCAGGTTTTTTAATTTCATCAATGCTTACAGTAAAACATTTTGATTTTCTATCTGTTGGTTTATTTTTTGCATTAAACTTATCTTTGATGTCTGGGATATCGTTCTTATCTGTAGGAGTTCTTTTATCATCTACAGTAAAACCATCTTGTTCCATATTATAGTATAATATCTCTTTAGTTGGTTCTCCTTTTGTAAAAACAATAATATTTGCAGAAACATCTTTTCCAAATGGTTTGAATATTTTAGGATGCATCTTAATGATTGCATCTATTCTACAATCATCAAGTAGTTTTTCTTTGATTAATTTTTCAGCTTTATTGGCACCAAATAATACTCCTTCAGGAACAATAACTGCACATCTTCCACCTGTCCTTAAAATTCTAACAATTAATTCTAAATACAAAATAATACTTTTCTTGGAACTTATTGTGAAATCCTCGCTGACTTCATCTTCACTAACTTTATCACTAAATGGTGGGTTAGTCAATACAACATTATATTTGTCTGATTCTTTATATAATCCTGAATATGTTACCATTTGTGTTATATTTGGATTCTTTGCGCCATGAGTCATCAAATTCATCATAGCCACTCTTGACATTGATTGGTTTGCGTTGAAACCATAAAAAGTTTCATTCTTCAACTTGTTTTTCTCTTTAGTTCCCAGATCTGACAACTTAAACTTAGTTGAGTATTTAGCTACAATATGTTCATATGCTTTAACAAGAAAAGTTCCAGTAGCACAAGTTGGATCACAAATTAAATCATTTATTTCTGGCTGAACAAGATCCACCATCAAATTAACAATATGGTCTGGTGTTTTATACTGTTTATTTTCCTTTTCAATATTAAGATTAGAAAGTAAATGATGATAAATCTCACCAATCTTATCTTTATCAGCAAATAAATCTGAATTTATGATCTTTATTGCTCTCGTTAATTTCTTACCATCTGAGATTGCAAAATTAGCATTGTTTAGGTATTTTGCATAAGAAGTTTGACTTTCATCCAATTTACGTAAAAATGGGAACACAACATCCCTAACATGTTTAATCATCTCTTCCCCTTGCATATTGTTCCAATTAGACCATTTACAATTTTCTTGATTGTTGAACATGGAAGAATATTTTTCTCCTTTGATCTTAGCATTTCTTATGTTTACTTCATCATTCTTTCCTAATTGCTTCAAGAAAATTAAGTAAGAAATTTGCTGAATAGATTCAGTTGGGTTATCTTTACTAAATAAATCTAATAATTCGTCAATTTTTTCTATTTCAGTTTTATCTAACATTTTAGTTCCCCCTTGAAAGCTTTCTGCATTAGTGCATTGAATAAATTATCAAGTTCCTGCTTTGATTCTTTTTGATGTTCTTTCATCTGTTCAACTTGTTTGACTATGGAAGCGAATTTGTTTTGTAGTTCTATTGGTGGTTTAATTATTTCTAATTCTTTTAAAGTACCAGAAGTGATGCCTTTTATTGTAGCTCCCCTCATCTGACTTTCAAAATGCTTTTCATAATATCTGAATACTTCTAACAAGAATTCAACATTCATTGATTTATCTATATCCACTAAAGAAGCGATATCTTGATTAGTACACATCTCACATTCGTTAATTGATGCTTTACCAACACCAACTCTGACTCCCACCATTATAGAATTTTTAGGAATTATTTTAGTTGCACTTTTTTTAATTGCTTCTTCAGTAATATGTTCAACGGCATCTTTATCAGAAATATATTTCTGTCCTAAAGAAACTGTCGTAATCCAAGGAATTTTTCCTTGAAAAAATTTAGGTTCTTTTCTAGATGGTGTACCTCCACTTTTTAAATTACAAATATTAACTAGTTTGTCTGAGGGATATTTCTTATTATTTTTTATGGGATCTCCAAACATATCAACAAAAACACTTTTCAAATAATCTTTACTTAATTCATCTGCTTCTTTTCTAAGTTCTTTTGCGTTCTCAGCTTTTTCTAAGATTGAAACAATTTTTTTTTGTGTTTCAATATTTTTAGGATAAGATATTCTCATTGTTTGAATGTATCCTTTAGAAATGTGTTTTAATCCTGCTCCTTTAAATCCCTCTTCAAGTAGTCTTATTTTTGAAAACAAATAATAATAAACATATTTTGCTAAAACAGCACCATCTACTTTCACAATAAAACAATCTGTACTGGTAGCAAATTTCTCATTACAATAATGTATTCCAGCATGTCCACCCGTTGCAAAAATTAAGTATTCCCCGTCTTGGTTATATTCATCAATGAATTTGGTTTGTTTATCGCTGGAAGTGAAAAATTTATATTTTCCTTCTTTTGATCCATCTCCTGCTTTAATTTTTGATTTTTTTTGAAATTCAAATATTTTCCCTAATTCAACTTCTTCCCATCCTTCTGGTAATTTTGTTTTCATTTTTTACCCCTCATTATACTACTTGGTATTGGCACAGAATCTTTTTTATTCTTCTTAATTGCACTTTCTCTTAGTTTCCAAGCAGTATTCATTTTTTCAAATAAGTTTCCTAAGTAAGCAGGAGAAATGTTTTTTAAAACAGGTATTTCCTGTTCATCGTCTAGAACAACAGACCACTCAAAGTTATCTTTTGTTTTGTTGTAATCAATTTTATTTTTTCCTGCAATATTGTGTGGAACAGATAATTTAATTTCATCCTGCAATAATTGTCTAATAAAAGAACTAACGGTAACACCCTTTTTTTCACAATAATTTTCAACTCGTGTAAACTCTTCCCTAGAAACCTTTGCAGAAATTGATTTGTATTCAGATTTGCTTTTCATACCGATATGAAAACACAACTAGTATTTAAATCTTTATGGTCAACTCGGGTTGACCTTTATTTAAATTTAATCTTTTGGCATTTTTCAACAATCGCTTCAATTTGTTCTTCTTCAAATAAATCCCAAGCTTGATCAAGAGGCTCTTCAGTAAAATCAATCAATTTGATATTCTTTCTTTCAGCAAAAAAATCCCTCACAATTAATAAAAAATCTTGTTGCTTCTGATTTTCATAGTTTCCGACCATAAATTTATCAAATTTCTCTTTGATAAGCTGTTTAGAATCAACTTTATGTGTTAAACCAACCATTTCAAAAATAAAATCAATGAAATCTTTTTTTGTTCTTCTAATATTATCTATTGTTAAAGCAGGATTAATTTTTACTAGTCGTTCAGCAAATGCTGAAAGTTCTTTAGGTGTAATTTCCTTATCTTCTTTTAACTTTTTAACGAGCGGATCTTCTTTAAAGAATTTTTGAACTTTGTCATCTTTTTTTGTCTCTTGAATATCTAAAATTATTTCGTCTTTAATATTTAGTTTGATTAAATCCCCCCTCTGAGGAGAATAATACTTCATCAATGGTGCTAAATTTCTAACAATGTTTTCTACTTTTTCAAAAGTTAATTCCTGCCAATAATCTTCACTTATAACTTCTTCAATTTTATCTATATTCTTCTTGACTTCTGTAATATTATCTTGTTCCCATACATTTCTTAACTTAAACTGAACTTCTTCTTTAATTTTTGATGTCTTTTTTTCATCATTTTTTAAAATATGATTAAATAGTCTCTCAACTTTAAGAATAAAAGAAGCCACTTGTTGATGATCTCCTTCCTTGTACCTCATTAGCGGAAGAATTTCTTTATTTAAAGTATCAATGAATTCGTTCAAATTAAATTTATTACTTAATTCATTTATCAGATCAGTTTTCTCCCTAATCATTAGACTTTCTGTGTCTAAACTGGATAAATCTTCATGAATTTTTTTTACAATGATCTTTTTTTGATTTTCATCTAAACCAGATTCCAATAGTTTAACTCTATTTGCAAAAATTAACACTGCAGGTGGTTGAGATGCTTCTTTCTCTTTATTTTCACCAATTTTGTGTTCTTTTACATTACTCCAACCACCAATGGCAAAATCTAAAAGCTTAAAGTCATTTTTTTCTTTATTCGGTAACCATTCATAATGTTTACAAGCATCAATACTTCTTGTTCCCCTTCCAAACATTTGCCAGAATCTAATATGGGACATAACCGGTTTTATAAAAACAAGATTGCACACTTCAGGTATATTAACGCCAGTATCTAACATTCCAACTGAAAAAGCAATTCTCGGGCTAGATTGATTTTTAAATCTTTTAATCTCTTGTTGTGAATGTGAGTAATCCGATATAATTGCCTTACAATGTCTTGCAATTCGTGGACTGACTTCATGGAATAATTCTTCTAAATCTTCAGCATGTTTTTGACACATGCAAAAGAAAATAGTTTTTGCAGGCAAATTGTCATCAGAATAATAACAGTATTCTAAAAAAGTCTTTATAATGAATTTATTAGTATCTTCATTTATATATTTACGATAATATTGCTTACCTGTTGCTTCAAAATTATCAGGATCTTCTTCTTGTCTTCTAAGTTTATCTTTATCTTTTGCATTAAGTTTATCGCCTTTCAAACCCTTTGTAAGAATTTTTGTAAATATCGTTCTAGTTTTAGGCAAAACTAAAGTTCCATTATCAACTGCATCGTAATAAGAGTATTCAACAGTAGGTTTCTTATCTTCACACTTAAATAATTCATAGGTGCTTTTGTCCTCTAAATCTCTAGGTGTTGCAGTTAAACCAACTTTAATAGCATCAAAGTATTCAATCAATTCTTTTGGTTTAAAACCAAGTATTGACCGATGAGCTTCATCAAACACAATTAAATCAAAAAATCCTGGACTAAATTTTTTATATGCTTTATTTTTCATTAATGTTTGTAATGTTGAAGAATATAGTGTAGCAGTATTCGTAAACTTTTCACGATGTAGTTTTGTTATTGGTTCTTCTTTGAAAAATTTAGTAAATCCTTCTTCAGCAGCCTGGTCTGCAAGAGCAATACGATCAGCTATAAATAAAACATTTTTAACGTTATTTGATCGCTTTAAAAGATCAATTAATCCCATTGAAACAAAAGTCTTACCTGTACCGGTAGCCATCTCAATTAGAGCATATCTGTGCCCTTCTGAAAACCACGCTGATAATTGTTCTAAAACTTCTTGACTTTTTTTTCTATCAATTATTTTGTTTAATTTAACACTTTTTGGATCTTTATAATTTTTAAAAAGATATCTTCTCCTTTCTAAATCTTCTCTACTAAATGGCCCAAATACTTCTCTTTTATTGTTAAATGAATCTACAAATTCCCATTTTCTACCGTTAGTTAAAAATATAGGTAGCTTGTATCTAATTTGTTTTTCAATATCATCACGATATGTAATTGCTTGACTAGAACCTTTTTTTTGATTCTTAGAATAAGATTTAGCTTCCACAATAGCTAATGGAGAACGATCAGAAGCAAGCAAGATATAATCTGCAAAATGATCTCCTTTTTCAATTTTACTTTTATCTTTTGGGACTAATTCATAGTGCTTTTCTTTAAACCTTGACTTAACCGTGTTTACTTCTTCTTCCCACTTAGTAGGTTTCCAACCTACTCTATCCAGTTGCTTATCTATAATTACTTTTCTTGTTTGGTCTTCATTCATTTTCTTCTATTTCATCTTCAGTAGGCAATTCAATTTTTTCTTTTCCGTGAATCCTATCATGACATTTATCGCACAATACAACAATATTTCCCATTTCAGATTTTCCACCTTCAACATGCCTTACTCTATGATGGTATTCTGGTTCTTTATAATCTTTAAATGAACGATTACACAATTCACAGTTTGGATGTTTTTCAAAAGATGCAATTTTTTCTTCATCAGAAATTTGACGTTTTTCATCTAATTCTTCCAATTTATGTTTATCTAAAAATTCTCTAATTAAAAGATTTCTCCTAAGAGCAATAATTTTTTCAGACCACCCTCCCCTTACATTATCATAAAATCTTTGGTATGTTGGATTTGATTGTCTTCGATCTTCAGAATAAACTTTATTATGAAAATTTTCAATAAATTTTCTGATTATGTCTTCTTTCCCAATTAATGAATAAGATAAAGACATTTCTCTAATCATAGTATAAACTGCAAAAACCCATGCGTGTTTACTTAAAAACTGGTAATTTTCTTCAGGAAAACATTTTCTTAAAAAATTTAATATTTTCAAAGCATTTCTATATTCTTTAGATTCTTTAGATAATGAAGAATTGTTATCAAAAAAAGTTTGAATTGCGGGAGTTCCAGTATCTTTTTGACCATATTTTTCATAAAATAAAATTCTGGCCGCATCTGGAAATGCACCATATCTTTCTTTTGAAATTCCTATGGATTTAGACATAAATGGATGTTTTGCAATTTCTCTCATAGATAAAACAATATTTCCCGGATTTGCATTTAATCTTTCTCCCAATGTTAGCTGTTTTCCTCTTTGCAAACGAGAAAAGATTAACCTAATTCTTTCATCATCATAATCTTCTAGTAGATGAAATTTAAGTGTATAATTAAGAAATGTTTCTCTTTGCTCATCAGAAACGGGATTTTCTCCATTGAATGTTTTACCATGATTTTCTTCTCCAGAAAATTTTTTATTTAATTTAAGTTTATTATCATAAAATAGTTTAATTGCATGTAATCTTTGTTGACCATCAACAACATAAAAAATCTTTTCATCCGTTTTTTCATTTATGAAAAAAAGAGGAATTGGCTCACCTTTCAATATACTATCAATTAAACATTGATTATCTTGTGTAGACCAAGCACCTGCAGGTCTTTGATAAGTTAAATCAACTTTGTATTTATGCCTATTATTTATGAAATCTTGAATTTTTGCCATTTTTATGTTTAATTATTATTCCTCCCTATTTAACTATTTGCTTTAGTTTCTCAACAATCCAAACCATCGCTTCTGTATCCAATTTACAATACTTCAACAAGTCCTTACGACAATCTCCATTATCTGCGTAAATCATGCTCAAATAAGATAATGAAGCAGTATCGCCATCAGATATTTCTAATTTAGAATAATCTTTACCAACAATTGCAGGTAAAACTTTCTTTAATCCACAACTACCTTTCTGTTTTGGATTGTAATAATGAAAGTTTCTGAATGGAATAATTAAATCAACCACACGAGCAACAACATTTTCAACCCAATCTTTATATTCAGGATAAGCAGAAGCCATTTCTCTTAAACGAGAGATTTCAAAAGATTGATTATAAGTAATAATTGTTCCTTTATCCCCTAAAACTTCTTTCAAAGATTTCAAAAAAGCTAAACGTGGATCTTCTTTAGAATCATGCAAAAATTCATAATGCTTCAAATCACCATTAGAAGAAACATGCAAAGACCATTGAAATGGAATTTGTTGATATGGTTTTGTTCTATCTAAAATTGGAATTGCTGTCCTAAAAGTTTCAAAATCAAGATAATATAATGTTCCTTTCAAAGTATTCAAGAAATGTTTAATTCCTTCTTTATTTACATAAACTTCATTTTTCTGTTCACATTGATGTTGAATCCCTTGTTTGTCTGTTAATTTATACTCGTGAGGAATATCTGAAATATGAACTACACCATCTTCAAATAATTGAAAACATTTTTTTCCGCCACGATATAAATCAAATACAGAAGATTCTGGCAAAAATCCCCAACAATCTCCTTCTAATGGACAATCATATGGATCTGCACAATCTTTACTTATTTTGATGTCTGGACATAAGTCATTTTTCATTACATTAAGCATATTATCTATCCTATCCTTAATTCCAACAATGACTTCTTCAACTTCTGAAGTGATTTCTTCTTTAGTAAGAATTTCTTCAGGATTAATTTCTCCCTCTTTTACATATTCGTTGTTAATATGGGTCAGAAAACATTTCTTAATTTTTAATCCAGCTAATTCATAAACATGTTTCTGAAAAGCAACATCATGAACATTAATATCTTTAACTTTCGTTCCACTTTTTACTTCAATAATATCCCAACCATCTCCATTTGGAACAAGAATATCTGCTCTTGAATACAAATTTCCAACCATAAATGCTGGTTCAAAAAGAGGTTTACCTAATTTAATAAATTCTTTAGTCTTTTCAAGATTTTGTTTAAAATCTGCTTCAGGAATATCTATCCCATCAGGAAAAAGCTGTTTAGCTAATTGACCAACTAAGTTACCTTGATCAAACTTATGCAGAGTAGCTAAATCTACTTCAGGAATTCTATCTTTCTCATGTAAAGATATCCAAAAGTATTTCAAACATTGAAGTCCTATAAGATACTTGGATTTGCTTAATAATACCATTATTTAACTGATAATGCACCACAATTATATAATTTACTATTTAAAAGTCCGATTCCCCCATTTAAAAAACAAAAAACAAACTAAAAACTAAAAAAAACCGATTCCCCCCAGTGCTACGCACATATAGTCTGCTAAAGCAGTAATTAATAAAAAACGATTCATTAAAAAAACTACGGCAATAGCATGTATTTACGGTAACAAAAGACTTCTGCGGTTTAATATTCCTTTCAGGAATTTAAACCTTGACCACGCTGCGCTCTCGCTAACGCTCGGGGTATTTAACAGCAACTATGCGGAAAGTCCCTCAGCTCGGGACATTTCCCAAATTGTTTATTATCCTTCGGATATAAACAACTTCGCATAGTTGCGATGTTAAGAGAAATTTTCTTTGAGTTAAGATGGTAAGAACGGGGCACTAACTGATGAACTTCTTTTTCTTTATAGGGGCAAAAACTAAGATGTAAAAATTAAAATAGGGGCTCTCTCTTTAACGGAAAATAAAACAATAGGGGCAAAAATCATCTAACTAATCTATAAGATAAACTAGTAACTTGTGATAGTTCCTCATCAACAATATCTCTTATCCCTCGCTGGATTGAATCAAAATATTTAGAATCTGCAGTAATCATAACTGAAGCATTCTTTGGATGATCTATTGGTTGCCCAATTCTTGAAAGCAAATAAACATCTGCATTTTCAACTTCAGGAAATTCTCTCACAACTCTCTCTGCAATATCAAAAGCAAGAATGGAATATATCTTTCCTGTATGACTTACTGGATTTTTTCCAGCAATCGCTTCCAAAGTCATAGGTCGGCATGGTGTAATCAATCCATTTGCTCTGTTTCCTCTTCCTACACTACCATCATCACCCATCTCTGCACTGGTTCCACTCAAAGTTAAATAAACAGAACCTGCTTCTTCATTGTCTGCGTGGTTTACCATAACTGAAACTTTCTTATCTGTTGTTTTTCTAGCAAATTCAGTTGCTTCTCTTTCTAATATTTTTTTAGCCTCCACATAATCACCTAGACTTCCAATATATTTAGAAACCAACGCAGCAGCTATTGTTAACTCAGTTGCTTCTCCTGTTCTAAGACCCATTACTTTAATATCTTCACCAATCCAAGAATATTTTCTTTTAAACCCATCAGAATTAAAATACTGCTCAACTCCTAAAACTAATCTTTCTGTTTCAGTGAATGGAGCATATCCCACTCCAAAGCTAGTATCGTTCGCTAATGGAATATCTCCTCTTCCCGATAGTTCATCCCAAGTTGGCCATATTTCAGTTATTGTTGAATCTATTTGAACATTTTCAAGATTTAGATTTCTTACACTTCTTGTAAGACAATCTCTAGCTGCTTGTACTGCAATGTCTTCTACGGGAATGTCTCCATAAGCACGACCACTCAAAATTACTCTTATTGGGTTTACAAAACGACCACCCATATACTCAACTTCTGTTGTCCCACCACAAATTAAACCCTTATCTACATTATGGTGTCTAATCCTGCCAAATTTTTTAATATATTCTCGGCTAAGTGAAGCACTTACATTTTCCATAATGTCATCAATCAGAGTATCAGGATGACCTGAACCCTTCCTTTCAACCATTTCAAATGGCAACTCTCTCACTAGATTACTTCTTGCTCTTTCAACAATTATATTTCTCATTTTAATCAGCTCCATGAATAGTCATAAATGTTCTATCGTCACCAAGATAGATATTACTTCTTAAGACAGGATCATTTTGTTCAGTACGGAGAAGCATCCCTCGTTCTATTCTTTCATAGTGTGGTGTTGCTTTCATTTGAGACATATCGTCTTCAACATAAAAATTTACAACTGCGTCACAATCTTTCTTCACAAATTCCCCTATGGCTGAAGCCGCTCTTGTTGGACATGATTGATATCCACCAAAACCAGGCAGGGGATTTCCTGCTAAACCACACTGAAGAAATATAGTTACAGGTAAACTAATTCCAACTTGTTGGTCAAGAAGCTGTTTGTGGGAAAGAAATCTTGCTAAAGTGTCTTTAGTAATATCTTGCTCCGTTATTCCTAGTTTCTGCAACCTACTCTCACTCTTTCCAAGTATTAAATTGTCAATACATATTCCCAAAACAGGATCAATTCCTCTTTTATAGCTAGCATTTGCTAAAAGTAAACCCATATTGTATAGAAAATTTACATCTCTACAATATCTTAAAGCAGAGTTTAATGGCCTTATGCCTGAATCAGTCCCTTGAGTAAATGCATCATAAATTCTGCGATCTTCTTCACTTACTTGCTGTCCAGATTCAATTCGCTCTTTAGCAGAATCACTTCGTCTTTTATAGTATATTCTATCTGCCAGTTTAGAGTATGAAATATTTGCAATTTGGATCCCCAATCTTGTTCCAGTTTCAAGTCTAGATAATATTGGATTAAAATCTGAAATTTGAATTGCAAGAGGATTTTTGTAATTCTCAACTTCTACATCCCTCGCCTCACTCCATTTTGATTCTGATGTTAACCACCTATAAACTAAGTTTTCAGAGAAAAGATATTCTAACTTCGAAAGTGGATTTTGCACTTCATGAGGACCATTTTCAGTTAGAGCAAATACTTTTACTTTGCCTTCTTCACAATAGGCATACGCTTTGTTAAGTACGTCTTCTACTGCCATATTGCACCTCGTAAATTGTTACTTTCATCAAAATAAATTCCAGAACCACTATTAACTATCAATATGCTTTTACCTTCAGGAATTTCTGTTTTTCTTGCAGCTGCAAATGCAACACCAGCACTAGGTTCAGCTTTGATTCCTGCTTCTTGCAAAGCAAAATAGGCAGGCATAATCTCATCTTCACTGACAACAACTATTTCTCCGAACTTACCTATTCTTCCAGAAACTTTTTCAAACAATCCCGAAAATGGAGTTGCCAACTTTTCTGCAAGAGAAGATTCTTGGGTTCTTCCCCCATAAATACTTGCATTAATTGTAGTTGCAACCAATCGTGGCACTTCTCTACCTGTTTTTCTTACTCTTTCCAAAGCATTTAAAACAGAATTTACTGCTTCCCCTCCACCCAATGGCATAAATACATAATCAGGATTAAAATCTAGAACTGCTTCTGCAAGTTGAATATAACTAAAATCATAATTTTCAACATCAATAAATTCTCTTCCTTTTTCTCCTATTGCTTCGGTAACTATGCCCCTTATTTCTTGTCTTGAGTAAACTCTTTCATCTAAAGAAACTTCTACTAATTCAGAACATTCAGATAATAGTCCTTTGATTCTTGCATCTAATCCTTGATCAATAACACTAACAACTTTAATCCCAGTTTCTTCATTAAACCCATTTAGCTGATTGTATTCTCTTACAATATTTCCTAAACTATAACCTGCAGTGGTATAAACTATTGAATATAAAACAGGATTTCTTTCACCAAAATCATTAACAAGTCTTGAACTACGGTAATCTTTGAATGTTCCTGAAGAAAAACCTGCTTGTGTTCGCACCTTACTACAATCTTGAATAGAGACGTTAGTCTCCCCACAATAATCATTGATAGCTCTACTTTGAACTATGGGTGCAGGTTTCAGAATAACACTTTTGGTTTGAATCATTTTATCACTATTAAATAACAACCACCCAACTATATTAAACATTCTACTAAAATTAAAGCAATTAATGGAAATATTTATAAATAACAACGGCTTTGTCAATATAAATGGCTTATCAACTAGACAAAATTAATAGAAGAATCTTATATGCGCTGGACAAAAATTGCCGAATTAGTGATAACCAGCTAGCCAAGATTGTCAAGCGTTCCAGAGAAGCAGTAAGAAACAGAATTCTCAAATTACAAAAAGATGGTATTATTCAGGGATTTATCACTTCTATTAATCCAAGTAAGTTCGGCTATATGTTTTTTAAGATGTATTTTCAGTTAGCAAACATTCCAGAAGAAAGAAAAAAGTTTTATCAATATTTTGAAAAACTTCCAGGATTATATTGGTTTGGCGGGAACGATGGTGTTTGGGATTTTCATACAACAATTTACGCTAAAAATGTCAATGAGTTTAACAAATTAAAAAATAAAATTTATACTGATTTTAAACATTTAATTATTAAGCGCGATATTGGGGTTTTGGTTAATGTTCGTCAATATTCAAAACGATATCTTGTTGAAAATCTCAAAGAAAGAACAGAACCAGCCATGTTTGCCGATGATGTTGTCGATAATATTCTTGATGAAACAGATAAAAAAATTCTCAACAATTTAGCTCAAAATGCGAGAATAAATTTAGTAAAGTTATCTAAGAAAACAAAATCCACTGTTGACATAATCAGAAACAGAATTAAGAAATTAGAAGAGAAGAAAATAATCATGCAATACAGAATTGCTGTTGATCATACTAAATTAGGATATGATATGTTCAAAGCATTTGTTTTCTTCAATAATCTTTCTGAACAAGATGAAAATAAATTATTTGAATATGCAAAACAAAATGACAGAATCCTATATTTGATAAGACAGCTTTCGGCATGGGATGTTGAAATAGAAATTATGGCAGAAAGTTATGAAGAATTTAATCGCATCATGGACGATATGAGATTAAAGTTTGCAGATTCAATGAGGAACTATGAATTCGTATTAATGAGAGAAGATATTTGGGTCTTTGGTGAGAAAGACATTTTCTAAATTTTTGCCCCTTTTAATAAAAACTAAAAAAACGAGAGAGCCCCTTAACTAAATACTAAAATGAAAAAGTTTTTGCCCTTAATCAATGTGATAAATGAAGATGTTAGTGCCCCTTAAATTCTAGTCTGCTTCGCAGGATTTATTGTAACTCAAAGAAAACTCTGCGCTCCCTTTGGTCGCTTGGGGACGCTGCGCTTTCGGCTACGCCTCACCCTCGTTTAACAAGCGTTATCCGAGAAATCCCTCGGCTTGGGATTTCTCCAAATTCGGTTTTGTGGGTTGCCTCAAAACCGAACTTCTCTTAATCGCGATGTTATAATCAATTCAGAATGAGTCCTATTTTTTAGAAGGGGCTAGGCATTATATCCTTTGTTAATCTCTTAAAGTTATTTTCAACAATCTTCTCTATTTGTTTTGAAGTTTTCTTTTTTATCTGTGCAATTATCTTGACAACATCCTTTATCAAAATTGGCATTCCTTTCTTTCCCATTATGCTTTCAGGACCACCTGGATTATCTGTTTCTGTTAGAATCTGTTTTAATGGAATCATCTTTACTATTTTTTTAATATGATCTGAAAGCATAACTTCTGGTCCAATTGAAAAATAATATCCTTCCATAATCATCTTTTTCAATATATCAATTTCTCCAGAATACCAATGAATAATCACTCTTTTATTCTGATGTTTCTTTAACAATCTTAAAACATCTTTTTCTGCTCCTTTTGTATGCACAGATATAACTTTATTCTTAGTCTCTTTCAAGAAAACTTCAAAAACTTTCCTTTGTGCAGAATATTTACTTTTATCTTTTACAAAAAAATAATCCAATCCAATTTCACCAATAATTGGACTTTTCTTAATCAATCTTTTCAACAAATCAATCTTGTTGACATATTTAGATGCATTCCATGGATGAACACCAAAAGTTGGAATTATATATTTAGATTTTTTCTGCAATTTTTAAAACTGTTATATTTGGTAGTCCTTTTTTAAGTGATTCTAATTGATTCTTATTAATTAAAAATTCTATTCTGTGCATACCATTATTTAATGTCGTTGGGTAAAGTATAGTCATATCTTTTTGTTCAATCTTTTTTAAGAATGCTGACTTAATATGTATTTTTATTACATTTCCAATTTGATCTATATTTATTAATGCTTTATGTTTTTTTAAAAATAGAAAATAATCTTTTTTCCATTCTGTGCAAGTGATATATAAAATTCGTTCATTTTTAGAAATCCAATGTCCATTAGTAATATTGAATGTTATTTTAGGATATTTTCGGCTTAAATCGCCAATAGTTACACCATTAGGTATTTCTGCATTAATAGTTATATGTTTTATTGTTGAATTCATCCTATCACATTTGGTTTATCTGTTAATTTAATAATTTTTTCAATTACTAACCCCATAATCATCACAAAAATTATTGTCAAAATTAATCTTAGTAACATAAATTTTAAACCTAAAAATTGAAATTCAATGATTTCTTGAGGTATTTTTATACAAGCCCATGCTGATAAAAAAACAATAATATTAGATATACTTGCACCTTTCTTTAACCATAATGCAGCTAAGGGGAATGCAATATATAACGGACCTGTAGGAAGTGTACCCAAAAGAATTGCAATAAACATTCCTTTAATACCAGATGCTCTTCCTAAATAATCTATCACTAATTTATTTGGAATAAAAACTGAAAAAAGCCCCATAAAAAGCACTACTGCTGGAAGTACAAATATCATTTCTAAGAAATAACTTGTCATAATAGATGTTACAGGATTTATTTTTTCAGGATAATACATGAGAAGAATTATTGAAAAAACAAGCATTATTACAAATATGAAACTGTTTTTAATAATGTTTTTCTTAACCTCCTTTTTCATAAGATTGCCCCCATAATATAGGCAATAATTATAGCAACTATAAAACTAAAAATGTTTCTTAATAATGCAAATTTCTTGCCAAGTTCTTTTATTTCCAATGGTAATGTAATTATGCCAACCATAGTTAATGTTAAGATAAATGTTGAAATTGCTGTGATTGATGCACCATTTTCTAAGAGTGATGCAGATAAAGGAAACGCGAGTATTGCAGGGATATGCATAATTGCACCAAATAATCCTGTAAAAAGAACACCTATAAATCCTGATTGATTTCCAATAATCACTGAAATTTTTTCAGGTGGTAAAAAAACAAGAGTTAACCCTATAACTAATATAATTATAAGTATCAATGGAATCATTTTGATAAAAGACATTACTGCTATTTTTAGTGATTGTTTTGCTTTTTTACGATCTTTAATCAAAGCTATAACAAAAAGTATTATTGCAATAAGATTAATTACAATTATTGTTATATTCATTTATATTCTCCAATCATTTTTTATCAGTGTTTAATATTCCATCTTTAACCCATATTATCCTGTCTGCCTTTTTTCCTTCATCTAATTCGTGAGTTACCATCACTATTGTTTGCCCAATTTCTTTATTTAACTGTCGAAATAATTTTACTGTTTCTCTTGATGAATCTGAATCAAGATTTGCTGTTGGTTCATCTGCAAACAATATTTTTGGTTTATTAACCAATGCTCTTGCAATTGACACTCTTTGTTGTTGCCCACCTGAAAGTTCAGAAGGGTAATGATCCATTCTATCGCCAAGACCTACTTTTTTAAGAATATCCCTTGCTTTTTCTTTATATTCTTCTGTGGTTATTCCTTGTGCCATTGGAGTAATGTACACATTTTCTAGTGCAGTAAGTTCTGGTATTAAGTTATATGATTGAAATACATAACCTAATTTCTCCAGTCTGAATTTTGTTCTTCCACCATCAGATAAATTAACAACATCTTCATTGTCAATTAAAATATTTCCTTTTGTTGGAATATCCAATAGACCTAATTGGTGTAAAAGAGTACTCTTGCCAGATCCACTAGGACCCATTATTGCAACAAACTCTCCTTCTTTAATGTTTAAACTTATATTTTTTAGAGCGTAAGTTTTAATTACACCATTAAAATATAATCTTTCCAAATTTTTTGCATTAATTATTATTTGTTTAGTCATCTTTATCCACCAAATATTGCATCAAGTATATTATCATCTGCTGCTTTTTTTGAAGGGAAAAATCCTGCAATTATTGAAGCAAAAATTAATGTAGTTGATGTTGTGATCAATCTCTCAGTTGTAAGTATAGGTACAACATCGCCAATTGGCATATTTAAAGGATGTATTGTTAAAAGAACTAACAACCCTTGCATTACAAAATTACCAATGATAACACCTACAACTCCATAAATTAGTGATTGTAACACATATGATCCTAGAATAATCTCTTTTTTAATTCCTACTGCTTTTAAAATTCCAATTTGTTTTCTTTTATTTGTAACATTAATGAAAATGATTATGTAAATTGTTGCAAAAGCTGTTAATAATCCAATAAATCCTGTTATTTGATTTGTTATTTGTAAACTACCTACAAATTGTTTTACAGCACCCATCTTTGTTTGCCATGGATTAATCTGATCGCTTACTCCTAAATCTATAATTTTTTGCTTATAATAATCTTCTTTCTCTCTTTCAGGTAATTTAATTAAAATTTTACTTGCAACATCACTTGTATGAAATATTTCATTGTATTCACCATAATTAAGAAGTATTTTATCATCACTAAATTTGGATCCAGTCTTAAATATACCTTTAACCTTGTAATCATCAACAAAACCATTGCTCAAACTTAATTTAATTGTATCGCCCACATTAATATTTAATCGTTTTTGAGTATCATCTTCTTGTGCATAAGATTGAATTATATCTGCTCCAATAATTAGTTCATTTCCATCTTTTTCTGAAAGATACTCACCTAAAATCATACTTTCGTGAAAATTTGATACTTTTAATTCATCTTGAGGATCAATAAAAAATACAGGAATACCCATTTCCGTATTTTTATACGTGGCAATAACACTTGACTCTAACCTGGGAGCTACACCTATAACACCAGGTATTCGTTTAATATTCTTAACAAGAGTATCAACATTCTCTAAATATAAATTGTCTTCAGTAGGTTCTATCATTAAATGTCCTGTTAGACCTTCAATCATACCTTCTTCAAATTCATAACCTAAACCATCAATTATTGCTGCAAAAAAAGTTATTGAAAGAAAACTCATTGCCATTACAGCTATAATTACAAAAAAAGTGGACTTACTCTTTATAATATTTTTATATGCTAAAAAAGCTATAACTTTGAAATCTTTCTTATCCATTAAAAAACCACCTCGGTTTTTTATGCACAAAAATTTTTAATTTTTCTTGCATTTTTAATAACCTTTAATTATTTGTTTTTTTCTTTCTTTTTTTTGTAATAAAAAAAACCCATACCTGCCAGTACAACTAAAATGACAATTATTGCTATTATTAGATTATTTGTTGGTTTTCTAACTTCCTTATCAATACTTGTTTCATATGAATGAAATCCAAAATCATCGTAGTAAGAAACTCTTAACACAGCAGTCTGCATCCCAACTGATTCAGGTTTGGTATCAAAATAAAAAGGGGAGTCATCATCTGCTTTTAATTGACCAATAAAAGCTTTGTATGTTTTTCCTTCTGAAGTTATCAAATCAACAGTAACTTTATTAGCATCTCCAGTACCAGTATTTTCAATTATTCCTTCCATATGAACTTCATCAACTAAACTAGGGATTGTTGGTGTTATTTTTATGCTTTGAAAACTAATATATGCTCTATCTAATACATTTACTCCAATATCAAAACTAGTTTCATAACTACTTCCTTGCTCATCAATGTATTCTAAGGTTATAGGAAATTTGTATGTGTCTGGAACAAGACTTTCTTTTACAATAAATTCTAAATTAAAAGAAATAATTTTTTCAGGATTTATCTCATTGATTAAATTGATGTTGGATCCAAGCATTAAAATATCATCTGATTGAGGTATTACTTTTATGTTTCTTGCAATACCTGTTCCAATATTTTTTGCATCAAAATTTAAAGTAAATTTATCACCTGAAGAGATATTTGATTCTATTATTTCTGTTTCTAATATAATATCTGGCTTACCAACAATTTTAATATTTATTGTATCTATTGGTTTTATAGTTATATCATCCCTATAAATCTCAAAATCTAAAGGATATAACCCTGATTTAGCATTTGCATCAACCACCAAATAATAGGTATTATCAATAGAGCAACCAACACATAAAGTTCTTTTATTCTCAAAATTATTACTCTCTGTTTTAATAAAAAAAGGATAACCTGCATTTAGTTTTAAAGAAACATCTTCAGCGCTATCACCTCCTTCATTTATAAGCCTAATTTTTACTGTAATATCTTGACCTGGTTCCACTGGTTCTGGACTTATTTCTTCAGCAATAACTCTGATATCTGGGGAATCAGTGTTATATGCACTTGCAAAAACGCTTGTTATACTAATTAGGATTAGGGTTATTAGTAAAAAACTAAACATTATTATTTGATATTTTGATTTCATTTTGACACCTCATTTGATTTATACTATGTTAGTATGTACAAGTATATAAATACTACGTACCTAACATAGTTTCTAATCTAAATTTATACTATTAAAAATGGAAATTTACTTTGTTAACACAATTCTTCCACACTTCATAAGGTAAAAGTATTAAACAAAGATTATCTTAATTTTATATGTAACATTACCTATAACCTCGCCTTACGAATATTTTAAATATCAATTAATTTTATCTTTAGTATTATGAAAATTGTAAGTGCCTGTTTAGCCGGAATAAAATGTAGATATGATGGTGAAGCAAAACCTTGTCAGAAAGTTATTGAATTGGTTAAACAAGGTAAAGCAATTCCTATTTGTCCAGAACAATTAGGAGAATTAACTACACCAAGAACTCCAGCTGAACAAAAAGAAAATAAAGTTTTTACCAAAACTGGAGAAAATGTTACAGCTCAATTTGAAAAAGGGGCAGAAAAAGCATTAAAAATTGCATTACTTGCTAATTGCGAAAAAGCAATTCTAAAAGCAAAATCACCTTCTTGTGGTTCTGGTAAGGTTTATGACGGCACTTTTTCTGGGAAATTAATTGATGGCGATGGTGTATTCGCTAAAATGCTAAAAAAGAATAATATTAAAGTCTTCACTGAAAATGAGATTTAACAATAAGGCTCCTACGTCACACTATATTCCCTTTTAGTTTGTATTTTTCTTGCAGAAAAAACTTTATGCTAACATTAAGCAAAAAAACTCAGTCTGTTTTAGAGGAGCATTAAAAAAATGCTTTAATTATGGTTTAAAAAAAAAAGTTTTATAAATAAAAAACATTATTATAGCTTTACCATGGAAATTTCAGTTATAATCCCAGCTTATAATGAAGAGAAACGAATAGAACCTACATTAAAGAAAGTCATTAACTATTTAGATAATAACTTTGATAAATATGAAATTATTGTAGTTGATGATTGTTCAACTGATAATACTTATAAAATAGTTTCAAGATATAAAAAAAACAATGTTAAAATTTTAAGGAATGAAATAAATAAAGGAAAAGGTTATTCTGTTAAGCGTGGGATTTTAAATGTGAAATATTCTTTAGTTCTATTTTCAGATAGTGATTTAGCTACTCCCATAGAAGAGTTAGAGAAATTTATTAATTATATCAAAACTTATGATATTATCATTGCTTCAAGAAATCTAAAAGAATCTGATATAAAGATTAAACAACCAATGTATAGACAACTTATGGGGAAAACTTTTCCATTATTAGTAAATTTGATAGCTCTGAGGGGGTTTAAGGATACCCAGTGTGGATTCAAATTATTTAAAACTGATGTAGCAAAGAAAATAGTCTCATTACAAACTTTTGAAAGATTCTCGTTTGATGTTGAAATATTATTTATTGCAAAAAAGTTAAGATATAAAATAAAAGAAGCACCAGTTATCTGGATTGATAAAGAAGGTAGCAAGGTGAATCCAATAAAAGACAGCATTAAAATGCTAATTGATTTGTTCAAAATTAGATATAATAATCTATTAGACAAATACAGGGTGAAATAAAATGCAAGTAAAACTATCAATAATACTGCTTGTCGCTTTTTGTGCATTATTAGGAGCTACAGGACAAATATTTTTTAAATTAGCTTCAAAAAACCTAAGTTTTGAAATTATACCTTTATTAACTAATTGGAAACTTTTTTTGGGTTTATTTTTTTATGGAATTGCTACAATACTTTTTATATTTGCACTAAAAGAAGGAAATTTATCAATCTTATATCCTATTATTGCAACAAGCTATATCTGGGTAACAATATTTTCAATAATTTTTTTAAAAGAGATTTTTCCTTTATATAAATGGTTTGGTGTATTATTGATCATTTTAGCAGTAGGAATAATCACAAGATGACTAACAAACTATTTAGATATATTAAAGAAAATAAGTTAACAATAATTTTATTTATTATTGTTACTTCATTTTTTATTTATCAACATTTTGTATCACTATCATGGGATTTTAATTCATATGTTCTTAATGGAAAATATTGGTTTGCTGAGGGGAAATATTTTGAACCATTAAGACCTCCACTAATGCCTTTAATTATAAGTTTATTTAGTTTTTTGGGTTGGAGAGTTTCAGAATTTATCTTTATTATTTTAACATCATTTTTATTTATGTATTCAAGTCATAGATTAGCAAAAAGCATCAAATTTAATCCAACTGTATTTTATGCCATAAGTCTTAATTTTTACTTGCTCAATAATGGGTTAATTAATGGAACAGAATTACTGTCGCTTGTTTTTTTAGAATTGTTTCTAACTTTTTTAATAGAAAGTAAATCATCATCTGGATTCTTTTTAGGATTAAGTGCATTGTCAAGATATACAGGACTGGCCCTATTTCCTCTTATTTTTATGCATTTAAAAATTAAACAAATATTCAAAAGCTTAATATTATTTGGAGCAACACTCTCTTTGTGGTTTATTTATAATTATTATAAATATGGTAATTTTTTCACAAGCATTACAGACCAGTATGTTAATAATATTCTTTATAGAGATTATATAATTCAACCTATGCAATTATCGCATTTTTTACAAGTCCAAAATATTTTAATCCCTTTTTTTTTAATTGGAGTCATTATTATAACATATAAATTATTTAGTAAAATCAAAATCTTAAAAAATTATAAATTAAACTCTTTATTAGATCTCATCAATAGATCAAAAATAGAAATAATTATGTTATTATTATTATTTTATTCTATATATAATTATTATAATATTCCAATAAAAAATGTAAGATATCTATTTAATTTGGTTCTACCCACATTCTATTTTTCTTATATAGGTTTATGCTATATAGTTAAAAAAATAAAAGATAACAAAAATTTATTAATTTCGATAGCAATTATAATTTTTATTGTTAATATTTTTATTGTAGTAATTCAAATTCCTTATCAAGAATATGATACCCCAGAAATTGATAATTCTGCAATAAATAAATTAGATGAATTAAAGATTTCAAATTGTTCAGTTATGTCTAATTCATGGGTAATGTTAAATTATTTGAATAAGCCTTCTTTGCCATTCCCAAGATTTGAATTGATTAACCAAAGCATTGAACAAGGTCAAATAATTATTTTATTTAAGCATGTTAAAGAGCCAAATTATGTTCAAAACGATTCATTTATTAAATCTTTGCCAATTATTTACGAAGATAAAGAATACATAATCATAGGAGTAAAAAGATGTCTTTCAATTACATCTTTTGAAGATAGTTATTTACAACAAATGGATAATATAATCTTTAGTTTACATGGATATCATATAAATCAGAACCCTTGTTTTATTTTGTTTGGTAGCTATTCGTTTATTGAAAAAACATGTAATTTCATTAATTTAAATGGATTTAAGCTGGATGAACATAGAGCAGTCCAATAGTAATTTTAAAAACTCTAATTAAAAATAATTATTATTTTTTTGTAAAAATTAAATACGATAAAATTTAGATCAGATATAATTAATTTTTTATCGTTTTAAAATGAACCAAATATAATAAAGTATGATGTTATATTCAATTAAATTTTCACTAATTTATATATTTATTAAAAAAACACAAAGATATTATTTTTCTACAAAAAAATAATATTACCAACTATCTATTTTATCTTCAATTTTATTAGACCAATTTCTAATTATCCCTTTAATAATTTTTCTAAATTCATATTTAGAATTACATTCATAAGTATAAACATACCCACCATTATCTAAATTTTTTTGATATCTAATAATTATATGATCATCTAATAATTATATGATCATCTAATAATTTTTTTACAGCTTTTTGTATAGTAATTAGATTTAATTTTAATTTTTTTGATATAGAACTTGTTGTGCATTTTTTACTAGTGATCTTAATAAAATATTTCATTATTTTAAATTCAGTCTTAGTTAATCCTAATCCACATTTAATTATATTATCCAAATTAAATTACTTACACGCAAAATCAATCATTTTCAACAACATCCATAATAAGTTCTACTACTTTATTACAAGATTCTGGAAGACTTTTTTGAATTTTTTCATCCCTAGATAATAATCCTTTAACAAAATCGCTTCCAATAAATAAAAATGATATTGTTGTTTTATTAATTTTATTATCCCTATATATGCTAACTTGTTTAGGCATAATCATAGCAGCCCTTTTTGGATTCATATTTACACTTTTATACGCTTTTTTTGGAATACAAAGCATAATCGTATGATATTGAAATCCTTCTTCAACTTCAACACCATGCTCTTTGAATTCATTTGCCATATCTGTGTCATATCTTACAATAAAACCATAATTTTCTGCTTTTTTTCTTATTCTTTCTGCTACTTCTTTTACACTTTTATTAGTCTCTTTTGAAAATATCTTACTTTCATTCATTTTTACCACCGTTAGCATATTTATCCAATATATTTGATTTAGTCAAGACCCCTTCTAAATTGCCTTTTTCATCAGTAATTAAAACTTTATATTCATGTTTCCTTTTCATAGTCTCAATAACTTTTTTGATAGGTGTTGTTTCTTTGAATTGGATAACAGGTAATAAGTTAATAGATTTCAATTTAGAGTCTTGTTTTTTACCTTCTGCTAAGAGATTAATTAGCATTTCAGCAGTAATCAAGCCAACAGGATTTTCTTTATTATCTAATACTGCAATTGAATGAATATGTTCTTCATCAATCAATCTAATTGCATCATTAACTGTCTGACCATAATGAAGTGAGAATACACCTTTTTTCATAATATCTTTTGCAGTATCTTCTGGAGCTGTTCCAAAAATCTTTTCTGAAAATTTAATATACCAAGCAGCAGACTGTACTTGTATAATATAAGCAACTGCAACAATTAATGCTATTTCAACCCCATCATCACCAAATACTGTAAGTGCAATAGCGAGGGCTATAGATAAATTTCTCATAACTGATCCATAGACCAATGCTATACTTTCAGCTCTTGATAAAAATAATTTTCCAATTATTGAAGATAATGCATAATTAAATATATAAAAAATACTTAATGGCACTAACAAATAAATAATACTTAAAGGATTTGCAATTATAGATTTTGCTTTTAATGCCATAGCAACAAATATTATTCCTAAAACTGCTAAAGTCGATAAAAGTGGAAATTTCTTTTTAATATCTTTATTAAAATGAGCTTCACCATATATCTTCTTTAAGATAATCTGTGTAATGAATCCTAAAAATAGTGGTAAGAATATGACTTTACCTAATTGTGTAAATGTTTTGATTAAAGGTAGACTAATTACTTGTCCCATAAAAAATTTGGTGTAAAATGGCATCAATAATGAACCTAATATCAAACCAATAATAGTTGTTTTAATAGCAATATTTACATTACCTTTTGCAAAACCAGTCCAAGATATTGTCATACCACTTGTTGGAAGAAGCGCTATAAGTAAAAGCCCATAAGCAAGATAAGGACTATTTTTAAAAAATAATAATCCCAGTCCAAATCCTACTAAAGGAATTATAATGAAATTTACTAATTGAATAATAACTTGAGTTTTTGGTCTACAGTATGAGAATAATGTTTTTATGTTTAAAGTAACCATCATAGGATAGATCATCATTATTGTAAGTGGAAGAATTAATATTTTCAAAAAAGAGGGATTATAGAAATATCCGAAAATTATTCCTAAAGCCATAGCTATTGGGATTGTATTTACAAGGTTTTTTTTAATATATATTAATATATTCCACATTTTTTTACCCTCAAACTGCAGCTTCTGCAACAATTTCCCCCATTGTTACATAATATTTTTTGACATTGGTACTAAATCTATTTCTGAAAACATAAAACTTACCATAAATGGCTACATTTTCATGAATTGAAAATACGTTTACCCATTTTTTTATACAATCTGAATATCACTCTTTTATTGAAGAGTGAATTCATAAGCATCAAGAACCACATAATGATGTTGGTCAATATATTCATACCATAGGTCTATTGATTAGTGGTTCTTAATACAAGCTAATAAAATTAGCTGTACACAATCTGACCTTTGATCAAATGTGCATCCAAGCTTGCTTGGATTGCATTTAAGATTCCCTTAAATTGTACCCCAATCTTCAGGTTTGGGATAGGACGAACATAAAAATGAACAAATTTTGATTATTTAATAATGGGGAGTTGATTAATAATATTATTAAATATTGATTTATACTTTTTATCATAATCTACTATTGGAATTAAACTAACTAATGACTTAACAAAATTTTTATCATACGCTAACTTAGCCAAGATTTTAACACAGTTTTCCTTTGCAAAGAATTCTATTTTTTTGGTATGATCTAAATTAATATCAAATTTATTTATAATAATTCCATAAGGAATTCTAAAGTGATTTACGACTTCTATTGCTTTTCTCATATCAGAAAACCCTGAAGGTGTTGGCTCAGTAACTATTATGGCATAGTCTGTTCCTGTGATAGATGCTATTACTGGACAGCCAATTCCTGCAGATGAATCAATAAGCATAATCTCTGAATCTTTTGCAAGTTCTCTTGTTTTTTTTCTTACTTCAAAAACAACTTTTCCAGATCCTGATGCACCTACATTTAATTGCGCAGATACAACCTTAAATCCATACTTTGAATTGGAATAACCAATTTTTGCATTATTTATTTTTTCTAATGTAATTGCTTTTTGAGGACATATTAGTTCACATAATCCACAACCTTCACAACTAAATTCTTTTAACTCAGGTTTATCACTCCATTTGATAGCATCAAAATAACATCCTTCATAACATTTTTTGCATAAATTACATTTTTTATAATCAAACTTAATTTTTTCATTTGTTGATAGAGTATCCCATAATTCTTTCTTAGTTGCTCCCAATACTAATGCTAAATTTGATGCATCAACATCACAATCAGCACAAATTATTTGTTTATATTGAGATAATACAACAGCAAGTGAAGCAGTAATACTACTTTTACCAACACCACCTTTTCCAGAAAGTATAATAATAGATTTCATCTGTTCAAATCCCCTATAATATCAAGTGTTTTTATGCTACTAATGGGTTCACCTTTTGCATAACTTTGTATTATATCTTTTGAATAAGGTATTTCTGAAATAATTGGAACATTATATTTTTTAGATAAATCTTTAATTAATTTCCTATCACCTACATCACATCGATTTATTATAATCTTAGATTTTTTCTTTAACTTTTTTAATAATCCTAAAATTATCTCAAGATCATGTTTACCAAGGGGTGTTGGTTCGGTTACAGAGTATACTTTATCACACATTTCAAGCGCTGCTATTACAGGACAATGTGTTCCTGCCGCAGTATCAATGATTATGAAATCATAATATTTAGATCTTTTGTGTATTTCTTTATTTAAGGCATTAACAATAAATTCCGACACTAGTTCATTTGCTTTTAATTCCCCACCTAAGAAATCAATATTATAATTTATTCCAAAATAAAGCTTACCTATCTCTTTTTTCATCCAACTAATTGCATTATCCTTACAAACATAAACACAATTTCCACAACCATTACATTGATTTGGTATAAATATTGGTGATTTATCTTTTATTGATACAATAGCATTTGTTTTACATACCTGTCCACATTTTCCACATTTAGAACATTTTTTTACATCAAATTTTGGAATTCTTTGATATACTGTTTCTAAATTATTTCTTTTTATACTAAGAAGTAAATGATCATTAGGACAATCTACATCTGCATCAACTAGTAAAACTTTTCTTACTTTGGCTAATTCAAAAGCAAGAGCTGTAGCAACTGTTGATTTTCCAGTTCCACCTTTTCCTCCAGTAATTCCAATTATTTTAACCATTTGATTTACCCTTAACAAATAATAATGGAAAGATTATATCACTCAAACAACAAGGTACCAATACTGCAATAAAAAGAAATATAAAAATTATAATAGTTAATATTGGACTTATTGTTCCACCTAATGCCATCATAATATGAAATAATGATGCCCATGTACTAAGTAAAACATGTCCTGCATGAGGAAATTTAGTAGTTGGATTAAAATAAGCAATTGCTATTCCTAAAAATGCTAACGGATTTACAAGCCACCATTTCTCAATAAATCCTAAATGAAGTCCAGGATTAGGTAAATTAAACATAATTTCTCCAATATAAGGAATAATTGAATCGCTTATTGTAGCTATTCCTACTGAACCCATATATCCAACAAATATCAATAATAAAGGATTAACTTTTTTTGAATATTTTTTATATATAGAAGCAGTTACAAGTGCACTTAATATAACATGCATTGGATGTAATACATAGAATATTTGGGAAGATAACATGGCTGGAATTTTGTAAAATAATAACATTATTACTATTCCACTAATAGCACCAATAAAAGTAAAAGGTGTATGGTGCTTTAATTCCTTTAGTATATTATGTTTCATTTTTCATATATCTCTTAACTGCATATCTAAACGTTTCCATCAGTAAATTTAAACAATACATATGGATTATCAAAAATCTAAAAAGTACATCTAAAGTTTGATCAATGATAATATTTTATTGATATATTTTCTTTTAATCATATCAATAAGGACATCAATTGTACTTATTACACTTGTGTACCCATATACTTAAAACTTTGTATTAATAACTTTATTATTTTTAAATTTAATAAATATATTAATCATATCAAATCAAACTGGATTAACAAACTATCCAATAGCATTGTAATCATTTAGTTCTCAAATATTTAATTAGGTTCTTAAATCCCCTTAAGGATTTTTATATATACATTTTTCACATTATTAATAGTGTTCATGCCCACAACCTTCGATCTGTTCTTTTAATTTGTTTAAATTATTAATAACATCTTTTATAGTTCTATAATCTCCTGTTTTTAATTGTAGTCCAGATTCTTTGATTAATTCTATTGCACGTCCTCCAATCCCTTTTGCAAAAATAGTAGTTGGGTTTACAGCTTCAACAATTTGGTCAATTGGACTTTTATTTGGATCTGTGTGGTTTAAATTATTAATAATAATCTTTAATTCTTTTTTATTTATATTATATATACCAAAGAATGGGGCATGACCAAAATGACCACTAATTTCTGAATCCATGCCATTATCTTTTAGTAATGGAAAAAAGATTCTTTCTTCATTTGTTTTATGTTCTTTTGTAATTTCTGAATGTGGTTCTGAAACTTCTTTTATTTCTTCTAATCTGTTTTCATTAAAATTATCAATTGCATTTTTAATAACCCCTGATGCACGGTAAGGTATAATTTCTAACTTTTCTAAAACTGCTATTGCATTAGGTCCAATACTTCCAGTAATGATTGCCTTAACTCCTAGTTTTCCTATCTGTTCTGCGGCTTTTATTCCAGCACCATGACCTTGTACAACTCCCTCATTTTCCACTACCAAAATTTCATCCTGATTGTCTGTTTCTGCAATAATAAAATATTTACATCTACCAAATCTTTGATCAATTTTACTTTCAATTGTACTATTATCTGCACTAATTGCAATTTTCATTTTTTTCCTCCTTTAAAAGATTATTTTCTAATCATTATTGACTTACATTTAGGACAGTTTATTTGAGTACATGGTTGTCCCCTCACATGTGCTTGTTCATGTCCACATTTAGAACACTTGCATATCCCATCTGGTCCTGCAGCTATTTGTCCACTGTTTCTACCCCTACCACCATTACCAGCTCCTTGTCTTCTTCCTCTTCCTGCTATTGGTCCTTGACCCATTGGTCCAGTTCCATCTCCTCCTGGCATTTTATATTCACCTCCTTGAATTTTTATTGCCTTGCCATTAACTAAAGCATCTGTTATTTTTTCTCTTGCTCTGGTTAATGTTCTTTGAAAAGTAGATTGATGAATTTTCATTTTAGATGCTGCATCTATTTGATTTAAATTTTCAAGATTTGATAACCTTAAAGTCTCAAGTTCATCTAGTGTTATTTCTATTTCTTCTAGTTCACTTAAAGGTACAGCCCTAGGCTTAAAATAAGTTACATCTGGTTCAGAATGAATGTATTTTATCTTTCTTGGCCTTACCATAATGCATCATAATGCAGAACTAATATATAAAACTTTTGCTTGATTTAGTTGTCAAAAGATATTACCATTTATTTTAATACATCATATAATTCTTTATTAAGTACTATTTTATTTATCTTACCTAATTTTTCTTTATGTATAACCCCTTTTTGTTCTAGATTAATTAATATCCTATGTGTTCTTAATTTGTTTAGGTTGGGTAGGTGAGATAAATCATATTGTTGTACTCTCCCTTCGTTTTCAAGTAATGTTTCAATAACTTTTTTTTCTTGTCCTGTAAGAAAATTAAGTATTATTTTCGTATTTTTTTCTAAATATTTTTCTTGTTGAATTACTTTATCAGACATGATGTAATAAACAATTGTTCCTATTAACAAACTAAAAAATGCAATAAATGGTAATAAATAAAAACTATGTATTGTTGGTTCTGTTTCTCTTCTTTCTTCTAAAAAATATTTAATTTCTTCTATTGACATATTATCAACTGAGTTTATATCTAATCTTGTGTCTTGTCTTAAATCATGTTTATAATTAAAATACATGCTTATTGAGATTATTAAAAGCGAAAAAGATATAATTATTCCTATTCCTAATATGATTCTTCTATTGCTTTTGTTGTTCATTATCACATTTTAGATGTTTTTCTATATAAATTTTACTATAGTTTCATAATATTGAAACTTAGTTTCATGATTATTTCAATAGTTTCAGCAATTGACTTATATGGTTTCAAACATACAAAACTATGTGCTGGAACAAAGATTCTAGCGAAAGAGGTAAACAAAATGAATAAAACAACAATGTTTGGTTTGTTGGCATTAATGGTTGTTGGATTGATTGCATCAACAAGTTTAGTTAGTGCTTACAAAGGTGATTATATAACAAAAGGACCAGATTATACAGATGAAAGACATGAAGCAATGGAATCTGCATTTGAATCATTAGATTATGATGCATGGGAACAACTAATGACTGAGAATGGTAGGTATCCAAGAGTTGTAGATGTTGTAACAGAAGATAATTTTGAAATTTTTGTTAGGGCACATGAAGCTGGAGAAAGTGGAGATTATGAACTTGCTACTGAGTTAAGAGCAGAACTTGGACTTAATAATGGTAATGGACCAAAAGACGGAACAGGTTATGGTCAAGGTATGAACCAAGGCAAGGGACAAGGTAAAAATATGCAGCAAAATAACTATGTTGATGCAGACAATGATGGTGAATGTGACAACTTAGGTAAAAGATTAGGAAGAGGAAGAAAATAAATTCTTTCTTTTTTTACTTTTGATTGATTTTCATAGTTTCAACAAATAATAAATATAGTTTCAATTTATGATATTATTATGGTAATTAAAAAGAGAGGTGAATAAGATCTTAAAATCTTTTACAAAAATGGGTTTTAAATCTCATTTATTAAAAAATGGATGAAATAATTATTAATATGGATAGAGTTTGGAAAACATATTCTATGGGTGAAACTAATCTTGATGCTTTAAAAAATGTCTCTGCTGTTATTAATAAAGGGGAATTTGTTGCTATTACTGGTGCAAGTGGAAGTGGTAAAAGTACTATGATGAATATCATTGGTTGTCTTGATACACCCACTAAAGGAAAAGTTTTTTTGCAAGGAAAAGATATTGCAACATTGAACGAATCTCAATTAGCTCAAATTAGAGGTAAAACAATAGGATTCATATTTCAACAATTTAATTTATTACCTACATTAAGTGCTTTAGAAAATATTATGTTACCTCTTGAATTTCAAGATGAAGAAACAAATAAAGCAAAAAAAAGAGCAAATGAATTGCTTAAAATAGTTGGCCTAGGTGATAGAGCACATCACTTGCCATCTCAATTAAGTGGTGGTCAAAGACAAAGAGTAGCAATTGCTAGATCGTTAGCAGTAAATCCTGAAATTGTTTTAGCAGATGAACCTACTGGGAATCTTGATAGTAAAACTGGAACTTATGTTATGGAATTCTTAAAGAAACTTAATGAAAAAGAAAATAAGACAATTATCATTGTAACTCATGATACAAATTTAATCAAATATGTAAACAAAATATTTTATGTTAAAGATGGAGAAATAGTAAAAATAATTGATAATACAATAAGGAGGAATAAAAAATGAAAATACCAATTAAAAGTATCATGTTAATATTATTTATTTTAACATTAATCGGATCAGTATCTGCATCTGAGGGATATGTATCAGATGGAAGTTTGATAAAAGTTAGTATGTTAAATCAAGATCCTGACCCTGCTAAATTAGGAGACATTATTGAAATAAGGTTATCAATTGGTAATTATGGATTATCATCGATTGAAGATTTAACAATTTCTTTAGAACCTGAATATCCTTTTTTAAAACTTGAAGGAGAAGAATATGTTCAACACATTTCTTTACTTAAAGCATCTACTGATAATGAACAAGAGATAGGAATTAAATTTAGAATGATGGTTGATAATAATGCTCCTGATGGAACTCACACAATAACTGTTAAAAGTATTGAAACAAATAGTCCAGTAAACACAATGTCCAAAAATTTTGAGTTTGAGCTAGATGTGCAAGGACAAGAATATGCCCAAATAATTACAATCGATAAATCTCAGATAAACTTAGGTGTTGAAGAAGATTTAAAATTTGTTATAACAAATACTGGTGGAATACCTTTAAAAAATGTAGTTTTTTCATGGAGTGAAGATTCAGGAACAATTTTACCAGTTTTTTCAGACAATAATAAGTATATCAAATATTTAGGTGTTGGAGATTCACAAACTGTTGTTTACACAGTAATGGCAGATGTGAATGCAGTTCCTGGATTATATCAATTAGATCTTAATATGAAATTTGATAGTTATGAAACATCCACTCAGGAGATTTTAACAACTGCTGGAGTTTTTGTTGGGGGAAAAACTGATTTTGATGTAACATTTTCGGAAGGAGATTCAGGTAAAACATCTCTTTCAATCGCAAATATAGGTAATACTCCTGCATATTCAGTTACAGTAGTTGTGCCCAAACAAAATAATTTTAAAGTGACTGGGAGCTCTGCTTCAATTGTTGGAAATCTTGACAAAGGGGATTATACGATAGTGTCTTTTAATATTATGGATCTTAGAATTGCACCCACATTTACAGAACCATTAACTGATGAACAAAAAGCTGCAAAACAATTAGCAAATAGTGAAAATGGATTAAAAGTAATAGTTCAATATACAGATACTAGTGGGAAAAGACATGATATTGAAAAACTAATCCCTATACAATTATCAATGACTAGTGGTGATGGAACTACTCTTGTTCCTGGAAGTAAAAAGGGAATGAGGGGAACGCAAACACCAACAAGCAATGGAATATGGACTAATCCTACATTTTATATTCCTGTAATAGCAATAATTATAGGCATAATTAGTTATATAGTCTATAAGAGAAAGAAAAAAGCAAACAACAAAAAAATAAAATGAAAATCCAGAATATGTAAGTAAAACTTACTAATAAGTTAGAGAACTTTGTTCTCAAACTATTTGTTATCCCAACCGGAGCAGAGCTCCTGGGGTACAACAAAATCATAGATTTTGTTGTATTACGCGAACATTAATAAATCAAAGATTTATTGTGCACAGAAAAGCTTTGCTTTTCTTGTGTTTTCAAAACGGATTTTATGTAATTACAACTTGAAAAAATGATTATCGTTGCAAAGCAATGGGATATTCTATCCAAGTTGCAATAAAATATTAGGTGAAAAATGAAATTTTCCAAATCATTAAAATTTTCAATAAATAGCTTACTTCATAGTCAGCTTAGAAGTTGGTTGACTATTATAGGAATTGTTATTGGTGTAGCAGCAGTAATTAGCATAATTTCAATTAGTAATGGAATGCAACAAGATTTAGATAATCGAATTTCAAGTTTAGATTTAGATATTATAACCATCACACCTGGGGCAGCTAGTGCAACTACTCGTATGCCTGGAATGGGTGGGGGGGGAGGAGGGGGAAGTGGTTCTTCTACAACAATTTCAGATACTGATGCAGATAATCTTACTAAAAAGGATATTCTTACATTGAGAAAAATTGATAATATCAAACTAGTAACAGGGACAATTATTAGTAAAGAAGATGTTTATTATCAAGGACAATTAGCAAAATTAACTTTTACTGGAATTGAACCTATGGAATATAATGAGATTTATACGCCTGAAATATCTTCTGGAAGATTACTTGGATCAGGAGATAAACTGGCAGTAGTTATTGGAAGCAACGTTGCTAAAACAATATTTAAAAATGAGATTGGAATTAATAGAATTATAAACATTGAAGGAGGATCACTTATAGAGCCATTAAGTAAATCATTTAGAGTTGTGGGTATTTTAAAAACAACAGGAAGTAGAGTTGATGACAACATACTTATTCCAATTGATATATTAAGAGAATATGCAGAAAATGAAGATAGTATGGATAGTATTATAGTTAAAACAGATAATAGTGAATATGTTAATGAGTTAGTAAAAATAATAGAAACTGATTTGCTGAGAAGTCGGAGATTGACAGTTTCTGAAAAAGATTTTACAATTGTAACTGCACAATCATCTGTTGAAAGAATAACAGATATTACTGATTCAATGAGTTTATTTTTAGGAGCAATAGCTGCAGTATCTCTTATTGTTGGAGCAGTAGGGATTGCTAATACTATGTTTACATCAGTATTAGAAAAAACTAAGGAAATAGGCATTATGAAATCTATTGGTGCAACAAATAAGGATATCTTAACAATATTTATTTTAAACGCTGCATTATTTGGTTTTGTTGGAGGAGTTATTGGTGTGTTTCTTGGAGCTATGGTCTCAGCGTTAATACCTTTAATGGGATTATCCATTATTGGGGGGGGATCTATGAAAGCAGTTTTTACAATTGATTTAATTTTTTATGGCATTGCTCTTGCAATGGTGATAGGTACTTTTTCAGGGTTAATTCCTGCAATTAGGGCATCTAAACTTAAACCAATAGATGCGTTGAGATATGAATGAATTAAATTATAGTATAGTTTCAACTTATGATACTATCTATATAATTAAATTGGAAGGTGAATAATATGTCATATGGTAATGGATTAGGAAATGGATTTACATATATGTTAATCACACAAATACTATTTTTTATAGTGACTATTGTTTTAATTTTATGGTTTATTAAAAGTAATAAACAAGATAATACTCCATTACAAACTCTTAATAATAGGCTTGTGTCTGGAGATATTACAAAAAAAAAATATAATTCATTATTAAAAACAATAATGAATACTGAAGAAAAAATAAAATGAAAAGAACAATTGGAATATTTATATTCTTTGTATTAACATTATCTATCTTTACAGTAAGTGTTAATGCAATTAATGATGGGATTGAAAAAGGAATGGGAAGGGGAATTCCATTGGATGATGATCAAGATGGAATACCTAACAAGGATGATCCAGATTTTGTGAAAACTTATCAGAATCAAGATAACATGAACGATAATGATGGGGATGGAATTCCAAATGGACAGAATTATGACTTTGTACCTTTTAAAAATGGAACTCAAACATAAATTAAAATTTAAACATAAATTTTCAAACGAAATTTTACAAAACTTTGTTTGAATATTAATTATTTAATTTTTTATATAAATGAAAAAAACCTAACATATTAAATATAAGTATAATTGAAGATAAGATATATAAATAGATTCTTTTTATCTATTAGATACATGAAAGATATAATAATCAAAGGGGCTCGTGAGCACAATTTAAAGAATATAAACTTAACTTTACCTAGAGATAAGTTTATAGTGATAACTGGACTTTCTGGCTCAGGTAAGTCCACTCTTGCGTTTGATACATTATACGCAGAAGGGCAAAGGAGATATGTTGAAAGTTTATCTTCATATGCACGCCAATTCTTAGGTTTAATGAACAAACCAGATTGTGATTCTATTGAAGGGCTTAGTCCTGCAATCTCCATTGAACAAAAGACAACATCAAAAAATCCTAGATCTACAGTTGGCACAGTAACTGAAATATATGATTATCTAAGACTTTTATATGCCAGAGTTGGAACCCCTTATTGTCCAACACATAATATCAAAATTGAAGCGCAAAGTCCACAAAGAATTGCGCAAAAAGTAGAAGAAGAATTAAAGGGGCAAATTACAATTCTTGCTCCACTCGTCAGGCAAAAGAAAGGAACTTATGAAAAATTGATAGAAGATTTGAATAAAGAAGGATTTACTCGAGTTAGGATTAATAAAAATATTCAAAGAACTGATGAAAAAGCTCGCCTTGAAAGATACAAAAAACATGATATTGAAGTTGTAATTGATAGGGTTAAAGCTAACGATAGTACAAGACTTACAGAGGCCATTGAAAATGCAATACTTAAATCTAAAGATCTAGTGATAATTCTTGATGATAAAAATAAAGAACATGTTTTCTCTGCAAATATGGCTTGCCCTAAATGTGGGATTGCTTTTGAAGAATTACAACCAAGAATGTTTTCTTTTAATTCTCCATTTGGTGCTTGCGAAAAATGCCATGGCCTTGGAATAAAAATGGATTTTGATCCTGACTTGATTATACCTGACAAAAATAAATGTATTGCTGATGGCGCAGTTATGCTTTATAGAAATATGATGGATGGATGGAGAGGACAATATTTAGGAGCTGTTGCAAAACATCATGGATTTTCTGCATTTACCCCGATTAAAGACCTTAAAAAAGAACAATATGACATACTTATGCATGGATCAAATGAAAGAATAAAATTTAACATGAGTATGAAGGGAGGGGATGCAGAGTGGTCATCAACCGGATCATGGGAAGGACTAATTCCTCAATCAGAGAGATTATTTCACCAAACTAAATCTGATTATAGGAGAAGGGAACTTGAGAAATTCATGAGAATAAGTACTTGCCCAAAATGTAAAGGAAAAAGACTTAAAGATAAGGTTTTAGCCGTGAGAATTGATGGGAAGTCTATAATTGATGTTACTACTCTTCCTATTGCAGATGCAATTACTTTCTTTAAAAAATTAAAACTTACAGATAAACAGACTAAAATTGCAAAGATGGTTCTTAAGGAAATTAAAGATAGAGTTAAATTTTTGCAACAAGTGGGGCTTGGTTATCTTACAATATCTAGAAGCGCTTCAACACTTAGTGGAGGGGAAGCTCAAAGGATAAGACTTGCAACTCAGATTGGCTCAAACTTAATGGGAGTACTTTATATTTTAGATGAGCCAAGTATTGGACTTCATCAAAGAGATAATCAAAAATTAATTGACACACTACATCATCTTCGTGATATTGGAAATACTTTAATTGTTGTTGAGCATGATGAAGACACAATAAAAAGAGCTGATTATGTTGTAGATATTGGCCCAGGGGCAGGTATTCATGGAGGTAGAATTATTGCTAAAGGAACTCCAAAACAAATAGAAGCGAATCCTAAATCACTTACTGGGCAGTATCTTAGTAAAAAATTAATTATTGAAGTTCCAAAAAAAAGAAGGACACTCAAGGATTACATTAAACTTACTGGATGTCGTGAAAATAATCTTAAAAATATTGACATAAATATTCCACTTGGAGTTCTAACACTTATAACTGGAGTTTCAGGAAGTGGTAAATCATCTCTTATTTATGGGACTTTGTACAAAGCTATGATGAAAAGATTACATGATTCAAAAATGTTACCTGGAAAGCATAAAGAATTAACCCTAGATAAGGATGTTGATAAAATAATAGTGATTGATCAGTCACCTATTGGAAAAACTCCAAGAAGTAATCCTGCAACATACACCAAAGTATTTGATGAGATAAGAAATTTGTTTGCATCTACCAAAGAAGCAAAAATGAGAGGATATAAACCTGGAAGATTCTCTTTTAATGTTAAAGGTGGACGATGTGAAGCATGCCAGGGGGATGGTACAATTAAAATTGAAATGAATTTCTTACCTGATGTATATGTAGAGTGTGAAGAATGCAAAGGAAAAAGATATAATCATGAAACTTTAGAAGTAAGATATAAAGGAAAATCTGTTGCAGATGTTCTTGCTATGGGTGTTGAGGAAGCTTACTTATTATTTTCAAATATCCCAATGATTAAAACAAAACTTGAAACACTGATGCAGGTAGGTCTTGAATATATTAAGTTAGGGCAATCATCAGTAACATTATCTGGTGGCGAAGCACAAAGAATAAAACTTACAAGAGAACTCTCAAAAAGGGGAACAGGAAATACTCTTTATCTTCTTGATGAGCCAACAACTGGCCTTCACTTTCATGATGTAAGAAAACTAATTAATGTGTTAAATAATCTTGTTGAAAAAGGAAATAGTATTGTAGTTATTGAGCATAACCTAGATGTTATCAAATCTGCAGACCATATTATAGATCTTGGACCAGAAGGAGGGGATATGGGTGGGGAGATTGTTGCTACAGGTACGCCTGAAAGAGTTGCAACAAATAAAAAGAGTTATACTGGTAAGTTCCTAAAACCAATGCTTTAATTATGATGATAGATATAACAAAAGTTCCAACAAATCCAGGATGCTATTTATTTTTGGATTCTAAACGTAATATTATCTATATAGGAAAAGCTAAAAATCTTAAAAAAAGAGTGAATTCATACTTTCAAAAAAAACATGAAGATAAAAAAACAATAATGCTTGTTTCTCAGATAAAAAATATTGAATTTATTGTTACCGATAATGAAACTGAAGCATTAATACTTGAAAATAATCTGATAAAAAAACATGAACCTAAATATAATATAGATCTTAAAGATTCTAAACGTTATGCATATATAGAAATTACTGATGAAAATTTCCCACGTCTTATTCTTGCTAGAAAAAGGAACAATAAGGGTGATTACTACGGTCCATTTGTTAGTGCTGCCAAAAGAGATATTATAATGGATCTTCTTATAAAGAAATTTAAACTTAGAACTTGCATAAAATTACCAAAAAAAGAATGTTTAAGATATCATATAGGACTTTGCGATGCTCCTTGTACTAAAAAAATATCAAAATATGAATATAATGAGAATATAAAAGCAGTTAAAATGGTATTTTCTGGGAAAATTAATGATACTCTGGTTCTTCTTAAAGATAAAATGAAGAAGTATGCTGATAAAAATGAGTATGAGCGCGCAATTGATATAAGAACACAAATTGAGTCAATAAAGTGGCTTAAAGAAAAACAAAAGATGGAAAGACAGAGAAAATATAATGAAGATATAATAAATTTTGTCAAAAAAGGAAGTAAGATGTATCTTATTCTGTTTAATGTATATAAGGGAATCCTAGAAAATAAACAATCATTTGTCTTTAATTATGATGATAATTGTTTTGAAGAGTTTTTGCTTCAATATTACAGTGATAAAGAAGTCCCTAAGGAAATAATTCTTCCTAAAGAAGTAAGTAGTCCTTTGCAGACTGTTTTAAGTAAAAAGAAAAAGATTACTTTTACTATCCCTAAGAGAGGTGAGAAGAAATTGCTTCTTAATCTCGTTAGAAAGAATATTGAAATATTATTTTTTAAGGAAGAAGATGCCTTAATTGAACTGAAAAAAGAATTAAGACTAACAGAAATCCCTAATGTTATTGAGTGTTTTGATGTTTCCCATTTATCTGGAACTAATACTGTTGCTTCTATGGTCCAATTTAGAAACGGGTCAGCTAATAAAAGTAATTATCGTAGATATAAAATAAGAACTGTAGAATCTGTTGATGATTTTGCTTCTATTTCAGAAGTTGTTAGAAGACGATACTTGCGGCTGATTAATGAGAATGCAAAAATGCCAGACCTTATTGTTATTGATGGTGGAAAAGGTCAGCTTACTAGTGCACTAACTGTTTTACAAGAGCTTGAAGTGAAAGTCCCTATAATTTCTCTTGCAAAGAAATTAGAGGAAATATTTGTTCCTGGATTGCCTGTTCCATTAAAGATTAATAAAAAAAGTAAAGCATTAAAACTACTGCAACAAATCAGAGATGAAGCTCACAGATTTGCAATAACTTATCATAAATTACTTCGAAAAAAATCAATATTTAAAGACGATGGAAAAATTTAAACTAAAAACGGATTTTAAACCTGCTGGATCTCAACCAGTTGCAATAAAGAAATTAATAAAAGGAATAAAAAAAGGATTTAAAAATCAAGTACTGCTAGGAGTTACAGGTAGTGGAAAAACTTTTAGTGTTGCTAATGTAATTGAAGCAATTGGTAAACCAACTCTAGTTCTTGCTCACAACAAGACGCTTGCAGCTCAACTTTACAATGAATTAAAAGATCTTTTTCCAAATAATAGGGTGGAGTATTTTGTATCTTATTATGATTATTATCAACCTGAAAGTTATATTGCTGCTAGAGACCAATATATAGAGAAAGACGCTCAAATAAACCCTAGAATTGAGCAAATGAGACTTAGTACTACAGCTTCACTTATGTCTAGAAAAGATACAATTGTTGTGGCTTCTGTGTCTTGCATTTATAACATTGGTAACCCGACAAATTATGATAATCTTTCCTTTGAAATAAAAAAAGGAGATAAAATAAAGAGAAATGAACTTATTGAAAAATTAGTAGATATACAATACGAAAGAAATGATATTGAATTAACTGCAGGCAGATTTAAAGTAAAAGGAGATACTATTGATATTATTCAAGGCTATGGTGCTAATGTTATCAGAGTTGAAATGTTTGGTGATGAAATTGATAAGATTATTGAACTTGAAAAAACATCATTAGCAATAATTGAAGAATATAATTACATGCATATTTTTCCTGCAAGACATTTTGTAGTTCCTGAAAAAACAATTAAAGGTGCACTAGCCAAAATTGAGAAAGATCTTAAAAAAGAGATACCAGGACTTGATGCATTAGAAGCGCATAGACTCAAAACAAGAACTAAGCACGATATTGAAATGATTGGAGAAACTGGTTTTTGCAAGGGCATGGAAAATTATTCAAGATACTTTGATGGCAGAAAAGTAGGTGAGAAACCCTATTCATTATTAGATTATTTTCCTGCAGGAGAGTTTATGTTAGTAATTGATGAATCTCATCAAAGCATACCTCAAGTTCATGGTATGTATAAAGGAGATAGAGCTAGAAAACAAAATCTTGTTGATTATGGGTTTAGACTTAAATCTGCATTAGATAATCGTCCTTTAAAATATAATGAATTTGAAAAATATATTGATGCTAATACTACGTTGTTTGTTTCGGCTACACCAGGAGATTATGAAAAGAATAGATCTAAACAAATTGTTGAGCAAATAATAAGACCAACTGGCCTTTTAGATCCTGAAGTTTTTATCAGACCAATTAAAGGGCAGATTGAAGATTTGAAGATGGAAATTAGTAAAACTATTAAGAGAAAAAATAGAGTTCTTGTTACAACACTAACCAAGAAACTTGCTGAAGAACTTACTGAGTTTTTAGCTGAAGCTAAAATTAAAACCAGATATCTTCATAGCGAAATTGAAACTCTTGAAAGAAGTGAAATAATAAGGGAACTTAGACTGGGTAAATTTGATGTTTTAGTTGGAATTAATTTACTTAGAGAAGGCTTAGATATTCCAGAAGTTGGTTTTATAGGTATACTTGATGCAGACAAAGAAGGATTTTTGCGTGATACTAAAAGTTTAATTCAAATTATAGGTAGAGCTGCGCGTAATTCTGAGTCTAAAGTTGTAATGTATGCAGATAAACAAACTGATTCTATAAAGAAGGCAGTTAAGGAAACTGCAAGAAGAAGAAAGTTGCAAATTGAATTTAATGCTAAAAATAAAATAACACCTAAAACCATAGTTAAACCAATTAAAGAAAAAGTTGTTGATATAAAGGATACAAAGCATATTGCTAAGAAAGATATCCCTAACCTGATTATTGAAATGGAGGCAGATATGAATGACGCTGCAGATACTCTTGATTTTGAGACTGCTATTGTTCTTAGAAATAAGATTAAGAAGTTAAAAGAGAGAGTTGATTAGTTCTTAATGGTGTTGAATTTATCCAACGTACTTTAAACACTAATAATTATGCTAAGCACCATATGGATGTATCATATTAAAAAAACAGCTAACTTTTCTTAATTTTATACTCTATTTCACCATATTTACGTTGAAATAAGCCAAATTAAGAAATATATTTATAAAGGAGTACTCATTATAGATAGCTTATATTCAAGATTTTGAATAAATGGAGGTAATAACAATGGTAAAAGCATATTGTGTTAAATGTAAGAAAAAGGGTCAAAAAATGAAAGATCCAGCTATTAATCAAACTGCTAAAGGTGGATTTATGGCAAAAGGTAAATGTCCAGATTGTAGTACAACTATGTGTGCTATGATGTCAAAAGACAATGCAGAAAAAGCTGTTAAAGACGGCGCTAAAAAAAGTTATTAACTTTTTTTCTTTTCTTTATATTTTTAAACAAATTCTATTTAAACACTTAATTTTTCAAATTCAATTAATTTTTCAAATCAGAAATGTTTATTAACCAACACAACAATCTCTACATATATGGATACGGGAAAAGAAATTTATCAAAAGGTTCAGAAATTTGAACCAAAAAAGATAACTTGTTTAGAATTAACTAATTCAGTTATTTTTGATGCTAGAACAAAGAAAGAATTTGATAACCACCATATCCCAGGTGCAATCCACATCCCTCTAGTAAATAATGAAGAATACCATAATGTTGGATATTTGTATAAACAAGTTTCTCCAAAAGTTGCATATGATGTTGGATTTGATTACATATTCAAAAATGTGCAAGAGATCATAGAAAAAGCAAAAGAGTTTAAAGATAAAAATATAGTTGTTTATTGTGCAAGAGGAGGATTAAGATCAAAAACTTTAGTGTATCTATTGAAAACACAAGGATTTAATGTTGTTCAATTAAAAGAAGGGATGAAAGGTTATAGAAATTTTGTGTTAGCAGAATTAGAAAATATCAAAATTCCTAAATTGATTGTTCTTCAAGGATTAGCTGGAAGTAGAAAAACTGCATTATTGGAAAAATTAGATAATAAAATTGACTTGGAATTATGTGCAAAACATAATTCTTCTGCTTTTGGTGCTTTAGATCATGTATGTAATTCTCAAAAACAATTTTTGTTTGATTTATACGAACAAATGAAAAAAGTAAAAGATTGTGAATTAGTATTTATCGAAGGAGAAGCTAGAAAAGTTGGTTCTGTTGAAATTCCAAAAAGATTATGGGAACAAATGAATAATTCAAAAATCATATTTTTAGATGTATCTCTTGAGAATAGATCAAAACATTTTACTGAAGAATACCCAAGTATGAAAAAATATTTTATGAAATATGTAGAATCAACAAATAGTCTAAAAAAACTAATCTCAAATGACATGCGGAAACAACTAATTGAATTTATTACTGCAAATAAACCTTTTGAATTCTGGATGTTAATTCTCAAAGATTATTATGACCCAAGATATGAACATGCATTTAAATCAATAACCTTTGATAAGACAATTGATGCAAATGATTTTGAAAAGACATTAAAAGTTCTAAAGTCGTTTAAACCACTCTAAAAAAAGAGATGTAAACTACAATATATACAATCACCTTTATAAATCAACCAGTGATATCTTTGATTATGGTAACTATTAGAGAGCATGAATTTAAACAGGTAATTATTCGAGATTCATATAATCGGAGAGCTTTACAATACACAAATAAGATAATAAGCAATTTGAGAAAATTTGGATTAACTGAAGATGATATTGATATTTCAATAGAAAAGATTACATTTCGAAAAGCACAAGCTTCAGTATCATGGTATATGTTGGAAGAACATTTATTCTTTAGTTACAATGGTGCTGGAAAATTTGTTGAAAACCTAGCTATGGTTGCAGAAGTTATGGAATACTTTACTGATATGTTAAGTGAAAATAAGATTACTCCAGAGAAATTTGTAGAATTATTTGCTGAGGATAATGATATTTTAGATCAAAGGAAAAAAGCAAGAGAAATTATGGGTGTAGAAGAAAATTCAACAGATTTTGAAGAGATACATAAAAACTACAAAAAACTATCAATAGAACACCATCCAGACATGCCAAAAGGAAACACAGAATTATTTAAAAAAATAAACAATGCACATAAAGTCCTTAGAAAAGAATTAAATGAGGCATAAAAGTTAATAATAGATATAAGTCATTAATGGTAAAAAAAATGTTATTCAAAGAATTAAATCTAATACCTCAACTTGAAAGAGCAATAACTAAACAGGGCTATACTAAACCTACACCAATTCAGTTAAAATCAATCCCGAGTTTATTATTAGGAAAGGATTTAATAGGTATTGCACAAACAGGCACAGGTAAGACTGCTGCATTTGTATTACCTATATTGCAAAGGATGATCATAAAAAATCCAAGAGCGATTAAAACTTTAGTTCTTGCCCCAACTAGAGAACTTGCTGCACAGATTGGAGAAAGTTTTTCTGTTTATGGTGAGTTTCTTAAATTTAGACATACTGTCATTTTTGGGGGAGTAAGACAAGGAAAACAAGTTAGAGAATTAAATAATGGAGTAGATATAGTGGTGGCAACACCTGGAAGATTATTAGATCTGATGAATCAAAGAAAACTTACATTAAAAGATATAGAGTTTTTTGTATTAGATGAAGCAGATAGAATGCTTGATATGGGATTTATTCATGACATTAAAAAAATAATTGAACGATTACCTAGAGAAAGACAAACATTGTTTTTTTCAGCAACAATGTCACCAGAAATCAATCAACTTGCAAAAAAACTACTTAAAGATCCAGTACACGTTGAAGTTGCACCACAAGCTACTACGGTTGAACTTGTAAAACAACAAATATTTTTTGTTGATCAATCTTCAAAAGAAAAATTATTATTAGAATTATTAAAACAAAAACATCTTACTAGTGTTTTGATTTTTACACGAACAAAACATAGAGCAAATAAATTAGCATTATTTCTTAATAAAAATAAGATATCTTCTGATGCAATTCATGGAAATAAATCACAAAATGCAAGAACCAAAGCAATTACTGATTTCAAGAAAGGAAGAGTTAAAGTCTTAGTAGCAACTGATATTGCTGCAAGAGGAATTGATATTGATAATATTTCACATGTTATAAACTTTGAATTACCAAACGAACCAGAAAGTTATGTTCATAGAATTGGAAGAACTGCAAGAGCAGGAACAGAAGGAACAGCATTTTCATTTTGTGCAGCAGATGAAAGAAATTTTCTTAGAGATATAGAAAGATTAATAAGAGAAAAAATAGAAGTTATGGATCATAAATTTCATTCAGAATCTGCTAAAAATGCTGTAGGAGCAGCAGCTAAACCACTACCGAGAAAACAATTTAATAGGAATTCTAGATTTAAAGGTAAATCAGGATCAAAAAATAAAAAATCATTTTCTAAAAGTAATAGTTCAAGGACTAAATATAAACCAAAAAGAAGATAAAATATAGTTTATTTTAATTGTTAGAAATATAGTTCTATCTTAAATGATTATAGAGTATATTCTAATCAAAAATTCTTGATGAAATTTTTGTACGTAATTACATCTGCCCAGTATCTATGAATTTCTTCATAAGTCTTTCAATTACAACATTAGGAGCATAACCCTTTCGTGAACATGCTTTGACAAAGTCATCATAAACTCCCCTATCAACATTATAATCAAGTCTCATCTTTTTTGCAGCTTTTGGAGTTGCAGCCATAATTTATCACCACACAGAATTTAGTATAACATGTTTATAAAATGATTGTATTAAGTATGTGCATAGCTTCTTTTATGATGTTGTTACTGCCTCAAATTTGTTATAATGGCATTTTATCTTTTTTATATTGGGAACTGAAATCCAATTATACACTACATAATTTGTTTTAATAAATTATTCAATGAGATTTCAACCATTATAACCGGCAGCAACAACATCTCTTTTAGGAGCTATGTACATACGTATTAATTTAACCTTTTACTAACTTCTTCATAAAAGACTCTAGACTTTTTCAATTCAACTGCCTCAGAAGGATTATTTCTAAAATATTCTACCATCCCAATTCCAACTTCATAGACTTTTTCTTTTGGTTTTTGAAATGGTGCAATTAAGGCATCTGTCAATGAGAATAATTCATAGAGCTGTAAGTAAACACCCCTCCCTTGTAAATCAGGCATTGCTTTAATTATGTCTGTCTGAGCTAGATATGCATCACCTTCTTGATAACAAGATAAGAAATCCATTACAGGTATATTCTCTTTAAGAAAAGAATCAAGTGCATCCATATCAACACCTGCTATTTTAGCAACAGTTCTTGCTTCTTTAGTATCTAAAAAATTAAGTTGATGACTTTCCATCGCAATATCCATCATCATTTTTTTTAGTGTTGGAGACCTACCAAATGAGTTTGTAAAATTAGAATAACCCCCAATATCAGATAAGCCAAATAAGACTTGATAAGTTTGTTCTAGTTCTGGTTGTAATCCATGTTTTAATTCATGAATATTTATAATAGCTGAATATGCTGGCATTTGTGGATCATAATTAATAAAAAATACTCTCTGTGGAGTTTTATCTCCCATTTGACCCATTAAAGAAATACCTCCCATTCCTGAACTAACATTTATTTTTGAAATTTGTGCTTTTTCTAGCAATTCTTCCATAGAAGTAATTCCAAAATAAGCTCTAATAGCAGAGGTTGCAAAAGCTAAAGCAAGTTCATGATTACTAGGTTTTAATTGAGCAGGAATAAATTGTTCAAAACAATCTATCATAAAATTAAGATTCCCTCTAGTAGTATTTCCACCTTCTTTAATATTCCCTGTTAAAGTAACCATCTCAAGGATTTGTTTGTATTGATTAAGTTCTCTTTCCACTTCAGGCATTTGCCGTGGAATAGAAGATCTAAGAGAATAAAAAGCATCTAAAGTTCTCTGTGCAAGAGACCTGTATCCTTCTTGCATCATATGTTGAATATTTGTCATTTTAATTCTTAATCCTCCACAACATTAATGTTAACCACATCTCTCAAATTCAATCTTTCTTGATGCAGTATAAACTTTTAGATTGTAATGACCATCTACTGGATCTTGTTCTAAATGATTTCTAACTCTAGTAATCCCTTTTGATTCTAACATTTGTAAAGCCCATATTCCATGTGCTCTATACTGTTCTAGAACAGTTTGAAAATCATCTCTGCAGAATTTAACATCTGCTTTAGACAAGGGAATATTTCCAACAACTGTAACTTCTAAGTCCCCAATATTTCTTGCCTCACTAATCGCGTGATCAACTAAAGCTTCAGACGAAGTATCAAAATTAAAATATTCTCCAATATAAGCTTTTCTTTTCCTACGATTAAGTATTGCAAAACCCATACAAGTTTCAATACCCTCTATTTTACCTTTTCCAGGAAAAGAAATTACTTTGGGTTCCTCTCCTGATTTAGTAACATGATATTTTATCATTTTATTATTAAATAATATTTAAAATTCATAACCCAACTTCCTCATTTCTTGTCTTGAATAAAGTTTGTTAGGTTTTAATTCTGGTTTTTCAACTTTATAAGCCTTAACTTCTCCACCAGGATTAATACCTAATGTACGTGTTTTAGCTAATATTACATCTAATGTATCTTTTGCATCTAATGAATTTAATCCCTCATTTACATTTAAAGCAACATTACAACATCCAAGATTTCTGTTTAAATCAGGATCTCTAAATGATAAAAAATACCATTGTTGATTATCTTTTCTTTCTTTATGAATTCTAGTTACTGTTCCCATTTTAATGAATGTAAAAATCCACCATTTATAAAGATTCCCCTTATTTACTACTCGCAAGTAAGAATCTAATCCACCAAAGTGAACATATTTATAAACTACACCCCATTTAATCATTAAATGGAATATGACATAATCTTTTTACTGGGGGAGATCTTATTTGATCATCCTTTATGTGGAGTAGCTATATTGAAAAGGCTGTTAGAGAAACATGGCTATAAAGTTGGAATAATTGAAAAACCACTAAAAGAAAAAGACATAACTCAACTAGGAAAACCTAAATTATTCTTTGGTATTACATCAGGAGCAATGGATTCTATGGTTAGAAATTACACTCCACTAAAAAAACCAAGATCTGAAGATCAATATTCTGATTATGATGAAGAAGTGCCTGATAGAGCAGTTACAGTTTACAGTAATTGGGTAAAAAAGAACTTCAAAGAATCTCCAATTGTAATTGGAGGGACAGAAGCAACATTAAGAAGATTTACTCATTACGATTATTGGCAAAATCGATTAAGAAAATCTATTTTACTTGATACTCGCGCTAACATTCTTGTTTTTGGTAATGGAGAAAAACAAATTTTAGAGATTGCACAGAAAATTAAAGATAAAAAAACATTAGAAAACATCCAAGGAACTTGTATGGTTAGTAGAGTCTTACCTGAGAACTTTAAATTACTCCCTAGCGAAGAAGAAGTTATGGAATCTAAAGAAAAATTTTGTGACATGCAATTATTATTAAAAAATCACCAGAACTTAGCACAAAAAACAGGCAACAGATATATTTTACAACATCAATCACCAGAATACACTTCAAAAGATTTAGATGAGTATTATGAATTACCTTTCACAAGAAGAATTCCTGTCCATCATTTAAGAGGATTTGAATTTAGTGTAGTAACACACCGTGGTTGCATTGGTAATTGTAATTTTTGTGCATTAAAATTAATACAAGGAGATAAGATTATTTCTCGTTCAGAAGAATCCATACTTAAAGAAATTCGTAGCTTTCGAAAAATGCCTTATTTTCGTGGTAACGTCGATGATTTTGGTGGTCCTAGTGCAAACATGTATGGGATGGATTGCCACAAATGCAAAAAAGATTGTTTAGGTTGTATAGACTTAGATAAAAGCCATTCAAAACAATTAGCTCTTCTAAGAAAAGCAAGAAAATTAGATGGAATAAATAATATTTATATTAGAAGTGGAGTTCGTTATGATCTTGCACCAAAAGATTATATTAAAGAAATTCTTGAACACCACATATTTGATACACTCAGAATTGCTCCTGAACATGTTAACAAAAATGTTCTTAAACTTATGAACAAAAGAGATGGTTCATTTAAAGAATTCATTAATTTCTTTGAAAGTTTACATAGTAAAAAAGATTTATCTTTTTATTTCATCACTGCACATCCTGGTTCAAATATGGAAGAAGCAAAAGAACTTGCAAAAGCAGTAAAAGGATTAAAAAATGTTAGCTTACAAGTATTTTCACCAACACCATTAACAATGTCTACGTGTATGTATTATACTGGAATGGACCCAGTTACAAAACAAAAAATACCAGTACCTTATACTTACCACGAGAAAAAAGAACAAAAAAGAATTGTAATGAGAGAACTTGAAGAGTAAATTCTAAGAATTATTTCTTGTAAATCTTTTTCTTAATTCATATGAACTAATTGCAACTGCATAAAAACCAAGATCTGCAGCAATCTTTCCCACGAACACACCAATCTCTCTTCCAAGATATTTAGCACATAATCCCATTCCTGCTGGCCTTAATATGACTGAATCTAATATTTCAGCAGGTCCAAACTCAGATAATAATTTTCCAGCAGTTTTCAATGCACCAATAACTCCATATTTCCTTTCTTCACTTTTAGCTTTTTTAATATCATCAATTACTTCTTTAGTAATTATTGTTCCGTAAAAACCAATATTTTCTCCCATTGCACCTGCATAGGCAGCAACAATATCATTATCCGTAATTTCCTGTCCAAGAAAGAATCCAGCGTAGGCTGTAGCTGTACCTATAACCTCTGCTAAACCATATCTCTTTACCCACTCTTTTACTTTTGCACGTTTAGTTGGTTTAGTATTAACAGAAGTTTTATTTTTTAAATATGAAGAAACAAGTACTGCAATATCTTGTGAACTTAATTGAGAAGTATCTACTTCAAAATCATATTGTTGATTTACATGAACTTTATCAAATTGATATTCTGCAGTACCAATCATTCGATCCCTTCTATCTATTTCCATTTGTTTAAGAACATCTAAAGGACAATGTAATCCAACCATTGTAACATCATAATCTGCAAACTTTTCTGTCCAATCCTTAAACCATTCAGGCTCTTGAAAAAGATGATCTACAATTAAATTTTCCCCAGCTAAAGCTCTTTTTGCAACATCATCATGAAATAAGGATGCAATATGATCACGTGCTTGATTTTGGGTTCTTCCTTCAAATATTTTATCTTTCTTTTTTTTTGCACGTCTGAACATATGATCTTCCCAAACTTGTTTTGAAAAGCCATCAAGAGAAACACGAGTATATTCGCCATCTAATCTTTCTTCTAATTCTTTTGCAAGAGTACTCTTTCCAGAGCTAGAAGTACCATTAAGAAATACTATTTTACCAAAATTACTATTTGTTGTCATTTCTATTCATCTAGTTATTTTAATCATTCAATACATGTTCTACTTTCTTAGGAGCAGGTTTAATTAAATGCTTGAACTTCTTAACCATGTACTTAATGTCTTCTGTGAATTCATTTGGATTTCTTTTAATTTCTTTTTCTAATTCTTCAATTCCATAAATTTGAATTCCACAAGCTTCTTTATCAATAAATTTAATATGTCCATCATAATATCCAATATAAAGTTGAAGCATATTTGGTTCTGTCCACTTTCCTTGTTTAGGACTTCCCCTTACAGATTGATTATTATCAAAATATGTTAAACGTTTTAATATACCAAGAACTTGTAAGTCTGTAACAGATACAGCCCTATCAAACTCTTCTTCTTTTACAATTGTTGAAGGAATACCTAATTCCTCTGCACATTCTTTAAGCATAGATAAATCAAATGATTCTCCAGCAGTAACGTGACCACCAACTGATTTATCCCACAAACCTTTATTGTCACCTTTCAGGCTAGATCTTCTTTGTAGGATTAAACGTCCATTAGTTGTCATTAGTAAAAGTCTAACGTGTTTATGTCTTACACTTACTTTACCCTTTTTGAAGAATTCCTTACGCATCTTTTCATGCATTTCTTTCTTCTCCATACTACCGATAAATTCACCTTCATAAGAGTAATAATCAAGCATTTCTTTTCCTAATGACATTTTACTGTACCCCCTTTCTTTCCTTGATTAATTTTGTAGCTGCTACTTCGAAAAAATGAGACTTATTTCTAAAGGCTTTAGATCTAAGTACATCTCTAATCTGAGATAAAGTATCTTCCCCCACTGTAATACTAAGTTTATGCTTCATATAGAGCATAAAATACTACTAGTATATAAATGTTTCCCTTTTGTTACTACTGTAAAGGGAAAACAGAAATAAATGCAGGAATTGTTATGTATATATATATATTAAGGAGTTATAAAGAGATTTCTAAAAAAAATAATTAATAAAAGAAGATAGATTAACCATAAAGGATTGTGCCCACAACTATCAAAACATAAAAGATTTCCCAAAGCACATAAACCACAATCAAAGGTTTTTCTTTATGAACAACACCGTAAGAAACCATTACTGCACCAACAACAAGATAAGATATCCAGGATATTACAGAGATTCCCGCAGCATTTTGTTCAATCCAAATTTTCATGATCTGGGGAATGGTCATAGCTAATCCAAAAAAACCAGCAATATAAACTAATTTATCAATTGTATTTTTTAATTTATTTGGATGAGGATACTTCTCAAATTTCTTATGTATCCTTTTTCTAATATGTTGATGATGTTTTACATGCGTATCATGAACCATAAGCTTTTATGAGAAGTACAATTATATAAATGTATTGAGAATGATGGCTAATATAAAACATTCCCCAATACGGAAGTGAACACCATGCAAAGCTTTAGCTTTATACAAGGCGCCGACTGTTTTAAGACTGCCTATCAATAGTCGGCTGTGAACGAGAAGGTTTTATATTAGCCAAGAATAAAAGGTTTATTTCACTTTTAACTCAGAAACAACCTTATCAAAAACAGCTTCAATTTCATTTGCACTTTTAGAATTATCTAGAACCCAGATCTTACCATGTTTATCTCTTTCAATTGCTTCTTCCAACTTTGTCATTTTATTATGAAAACCAAGTTGACTATCTAATCTTCTCTGCATTTCTTCTGGAGTTAAACCACGTGAAGCTAAACGAGATGTTTGAGTTGGTTTATCTGCATACACCATCACTACATTATTATTAGATAAATAACCCATATCAAATTCTGCAGTTAAAGCAGCATTAATTAATATCAATCCTTTTTTCCCATACATTTCTTGTTTAGTTCTAATTAATAATGGATTTAGCATGATTTCATTTAACTTATCCATTTCATCATTATTTCCAAATACTTTTGCTCCTAATTCTTTTCTATCAATTGTCCCATCTTCTAATCTTACTTCTTGTCCAAATGTTTCAGTAATTTGTTTTCTTGTTTCCACATATAATGGTTCCATTAATTCACTTAGAATTTGATGCCCAACATAATCTAGTTCTATATTATGAACATTTATACCTTTTGCATTTCCAATCTCAACAAACTTCCTGCCCACATATGATTTCCCACATGCAATCCCCCCGGTTAAACCAACAACATATTGTCCTAAAACCTGTGATTCCATATATTGTTTAACATAAAGTGGAACAAAGTTACGAATCATACTTTGGTCTTGTTGTATTGCCATTTTCATGATAGAAGGAAACACAATTAAATTTATAAATTTTTGTAGTATTTTACAGTTATTCTTCTTGATCTTTGAATTTTAAAGAAATAGAATTAATACAAAATCTTTTTTTTGTGGGTAGAGGACCGTCATCAAAAATATGACCTAAATGTCCACCACATTTTTTACAAGTTACTTCTATTCTTTTCATCCCATGGCTTGTATCTTCATTAAATTGAACAGCATCGTTTTTGGCATCATAAAAACTTGGCCAGCCACAATTAGAATCAAATTTAGTATCTGAATCAAATAATTCATTCCCACAAGCAGCACATATATACTTCCCATTTTTAGAAAACTCAACATACTTTCCAGAAAAAGGTGCTTCTGTTCCTTTCTCTCTCAAAATATGGTATTGTTCAGGACTAAGTTTCTTTTTCCATTCGTTTTCAGACTTATTCATTTTTTCTTTAAGAAATTTAATAAATTGCAGGAATAATACAAATGTAATACTACAAAAATAATTAGTGGATATATTAGATATGAATGAATTTTAAAAGATAATGGTTTAGTTAGTAACCCAAAAGTCAACATGCCCATAATTTTAAATTGTGTTATTCCTAATCCAGTTATTATAAACAAAACAATAGTAACTAATGAAAGATATGCAACAGATTTATTTATAGTATTTCTATTCATTTTAAAAAACCCTCATTTAAATTTCCAGTATCTGAATAACCTCTTTGTTCCCAATACCCTTCATAATTCTTATCATTAGACAATTCAATTTTAGTTATCCATTTTATCCATTTATAACCCCATTTACTTTCAGCTACGAGTTCAAACGGAAACCCTCTTTCAGGAGGAAGTATTACATCATTCATTTTATACGCAATCATGATATCATTATCCAAAACATAGTTTAAAGGAAAAGAAGTTGAATATCCATCATATGCATAAAATATAATAGTATTTGCTTCTGGTAAAATTTTTGTTTCTCCCAAAAGATCTTTAACTAATATGCCTTCCCACAGAATATTAGCACTCCAACCCTCTACACAATTAAGTTGAACAACTTTCTTATATTTTTGATGTTCTAAAACTTGTTCATAATTTAGTTCAAGCTCTTCTTCTATAAGACCAGTCAATTTAAGAGTATAATTTTCAATGTCAATATATTGAGGACCCTTGATTGAATTTTCTCTAAAATCACCAATTGAAGATAATTTTTCCCCTTCATATTCACGAATTTCTGATTTTTGAAGTGTTTTAATGTTAGAATTTGTACAACCAACTATTAAAATTAAGAATAATGTAAAGAAAATGATTGTTTTCATGCTTTTACTCATAAAAGAACTTATTTATTTAATAATCTATAAATCTTTTGTTTATGAATTATGCATTCTGATTTCCAAATTTTAATTCCAGTAAACAAAGCCATAAAAAGATAAGAGATTTATGATAAAAATCAATAGATTTATAACAAATACTTGCTTTTTTCCTCATACAATGGGAGAATTTAGTAAATTAGGATTAAAGAAGGAGATTCTTGAGGTTTTATCTAGATTAAAATTTAAGAAATCTTTTGAAGTACAAGATAAAATAGTCCCACTAGCAATGCAAGGAAAGAATGTTGTGTTCACATCTAAAACAGGAAGTGGAAAAACATTAGCTTATCTTTTAGGTTTTCTAGGAAAAATCAATAAAAAACAAGGCCTTCAAATGATTGTTCTTGTTCCTACAAGAGAACTTTGCGTACAAGTAGGTAAAGAAATTAAGAAGGTTTGTGATCTATTAGGAATTAGTGTTGGTATGCTTTATGGTGGCAGAGATGTCCCAGGAGACTATAGAACATTAGATAAAAAAAATCAAATAATGGTAGGAACCCCAGGAAGACTTCTTTTGCATGTAAATGAAAAGAAAATTAAAGCAGGGGAAGTAAGATATTTAGTTTTTGATGAATCTGATCAAATGTTTGATCATGGATTTTATGATGATTGTGTATATTTGAAAAGAAGAGTAAGCAAAACATCTCAGATTATGTTCTCATCAGCAACAATGACTGAAAAAGTTAAGACCTTTATTGAAGAAGAAATTGTTGATTATGAATTATTAAATATTGGAGAATTAGTTCCTAAAAACATTGTACAGGAAAAACTATATTGTGAAAAAATAGAGAAAAATGAAATATTACTAAAATTATTATCAGAAAGAAAATTCAAACGTGCAATGATATTTTGTAACACAATCATAAAATCAAGAAACATTGCTAAATTCTTGAAAGAAAATAAATTCAATGCGAAATCATTAAGTAGTGATCTTGAACAACAAGAAAGATTAAGCCATCTTAATTTATTTAAGGCTGGGAAGATTAGGATATTAGTAACAACAGATGTTGCTGCTAGAGGATTACATATTGAAAAAGTAGATATAATTGTAAATTATGATGTTCCTACAAGAGAAGAATTCTATATACACAGAATAGGAAGAACAGGAAGAATTGATAAAAAAGGATATTCTTTAACATTTATCTGTCCAGAAGATGTTGATAGGTTTTATAATCTGGAGTTTGAGTATCAATTAAAGGTAAAAGAGATTGAGAAAAAATTGTTGATGAATGAAGAGTAAATGTATACTTTTAGGTTAAAAACACAGCTATAATTCTTAAAATTCAGTATAAAGATATAGATTGCACACAATTAAAAACAAATTCTTTAAGGCAAACACAATTAACTTGATATTGCTATTATTTAACAACCTTTATAAGTATAAAAAACTGCCAACATTCATTATGGATAAAAAATGGGTTGGAAGAATATTTATGTTTGTTATTATTCTAATATTCATCTCATTCTCCAGTATAACAAGATTAATCACAGATTATATGTGGTTTGATGCATTAGGGTTTGACCAGATCTTTTTAATATCATTCTTTTCTAAGATTAAGTTGTTTTTAGCAGCAACAATAGTCTTTTTCATTTTTGCATTAATCAATGTTTGGATATCCTCAAAAATCATTGAAAAGAAAGTTATACCTTTCAAATTAAAATTATTAGTCATTGCAATTTTATCTTTTGTAATTGGAATTGGTGTTTCTCCAAAATGGTTTAGCATCTTACAATATATTAAACAGACATCATTTAATCTAGTAGATCCAATCTTTGCAAAAGATGTTTCATTCTATGTTTTCACATTACCTTATTACCAATTCATCTTAGGCTTCTTAATGGCTGCAATTAGTATAACAGCAGTTATTGTAATATTAGATTACTTAGCTTCATACATGAATCTTAAACAATTATTTAATAATAAACCAACAGAAATTCCAGAAGGAGTAGTTCCTGTACAACCTAAAGCATTTGATTTAAAAGAATTGTTTACTAAAAGAAAAGCAATTACTCATGTAGGAATTCTATTGTCAATATTCTTTTTATTATTAGCTGTAAAGCACTATCTTTCAAGATTTTCAATTATGTATTCAAAGCAAGGTATTGTTGTTGGTGCTGGTTATTCAGATGTTGTTGCATACTTGCCAATGATCAAAATCTTAATGGTTTTAGCAGTTGTAATGGCAATAATGTTATTAGTTTGGGTTTTTGTGATTTCAAAACAAGCTAAGTTAAGAAAAAGACATATTTTTGTTTATGCACTAATTGTTTATTTGTTGTTTGGATTTATTGGTCCAACAGTTATTCCTGGAATGGTACAAGCATTAAAGGTTTCACCAAACGAAATTAATCTTGAAAAACCTTATATTGAAAATAATATTAAGTTCACAAGAATTGCTTATGGCTTAGCAGATGTTGAAGAAGAAAACTTTGATGTTGAAATGAGTATAACATCTGATACATTAGATAAAGCAAAAAAAACTATTGATAATGTAAGAATATTAGACTGGAGACCATTAACTAAAACATACAAACAAACGCAAGAGATAAGATTGTATTATGATCTTGCAGGAATTGATATTGACAGATACAACATTGATGGAAAATATACTCAAGTAATGCTAGCTCCTAGAGAATTAGATCAAAAACAAATTACAGAGAATGCAAAAACATGGGTAAACTTGCACATGGTTTATACACATGGTTTTGGTGTTGTAATGAGTCCAGTAAACCAAATTACAAAACAAGGATTACCTAATTATTTGATTAAAGATATTCCTCCAGTTTATACTGTTGAAGAAGAAAGTTTAAAAATTTCAAAACCACAAGTGTATTATGGTGAAAAAGATAATGATTTTGTTTTAGTTAATACAAAAACAAACGAATTTGATTATCCTAAAGGAAATACTAATGAATATATTAATTATGATGGTAAAGGTGGAATTAAATTAGATTCTTTCTTAAAAAAAGTATTAATGGCAATTAAATTTGGGGATATTAAAATACTATTATCATCTGATATTTCAGAAGAAAGCAAAATAATGTTTTCTCGGCATATTGTTAAAAGAATCGCAAAGATCACACCATTCATAAGTTTAGATGAAGATCCTTATTTAGTCATTGATAACGGAAAGTTATTATGGATAGTAGATGGTTATACGTCTTCAGGAAATTTCCCTTACTCTGAAAAGTTTGGGAAAATAAATTACTTAAGAAACTCTGTTAAGATTGTTGTTGATGCATATGATGGAACAGTAACATATTATATTATGAACATAGATGATCCAATCATGGAAACTTATTCCAAAATATTCCCTAAGCAATTTAAACAATTTGAAGAAATGCCTGAGAGCATAAAAGAACACATTAGATATCCTGTTGATTTATTCAAAGTACAATCTTATATTTATAGTAATTACCATATGGACGATGTTAAAGTTTTCTATAATAAAGAAGATGCATGGCAAATTCCTTACGAAGTTTATGGTGTTGGCCAAAAAGTTAATGTTGAACCATATTATATAATTATAAAACTTCCAGAAGAAGATAAAGAAGAATTTGTTTTAATGACATCTTTCTCTCCAATTAAAAAAGATAATATGGTAGCATGGATGGCCGCAAGATCAGATGGAGACAATTATGGAAAATTAATATTATACAAATTTCAAAAAGATAAATTAATTTATGGACCTTTACAAATTGAAGCAAAGATTGATCAAGATTCTGAGATCTCAAAACAACTTACACTTTGGTCTCAACAAGGTTCTAGTGTTACAAGAGGAAACTTATTAGTTATTCCAATAGATAACAGCATCCTTTATATCGAACCATTGTATATACAAGCAGAAACGGGACAATTACCAGAACTAAAACGAGTTTTAGTTTCTGATGGTGAAAGTGTTGTAATGGAAGAGAATTTAGCAATGGCTTTAGAAGCTTTGTTTGGTAAATCTAAATCTGTTACTGTTAAAGACACTTCAACCACAGATAGTGATATAGAAATTGATTTCTCAGATAAATCAACAATAACACTTATTGAAGAAGCACAATCATATTATGAGCTTATAGAAGATTCCATGAAACAAGGAGATTGGACAGGTATTGGAGATAATTTTGATAAATTAGGCAATGTTCTTGAAGGTTTGAGTGAAGAGTAAAGTAAATTCTTAGTATATTATTTTAAATAAACATTTCTGTGTAAGGTGAATACATTTATAAAGGGTAACCAATATCTATGCCTTATGCCACCATTTAGAAAATCAGGAAGCGGAAAACCTAGAGGAAGAAGCTCAAGTAGAGATTCTGGTAGAAGTTCTAGTAGAAGAGGTCCTAGTAGAGATGGCGATAGCTTTGTTAAGTTTGAAGACAGAGACAGATCTAGGGAAGGAAGTTCTAGAAGAAGCAGTGGAAGAAGTGGCGGTAGAAGCTCAAGTAGAGACTCAGGTAGAGGCAGAAGTGGCGGAAGAAGAGATTCTGAACTAGAAATGCATAGAGTAATATGTGATGAATGTGGTAAAAGTTGTGAAGTTCCTTTCAAGCCTACATCAAGCAAACCAATTTATTGCAGCAATTGTTTCAAAAAAGATGGAAAAGACGGTAAAGTTGATAATTCAAAAGCATTCAAAGAAATACATGAAAAATTAGACAAAATTATGGAAGCTTTGAATATTGAATAAATTCTAATCACAAGATTTATTAAACATAGTTTAAAAGGTAATAAATTATGAAACTATTAATAATAACCCCAACATATTATCCAAACATTAGTGGTAATGCTATAGATGTTGAAAGAATTAGTTTAGGACTTAGGAGATACATAAATAAGATTATGATAATTACTTCTGAGAAAGTAAATATTAAACATATTAAAGAATTTAGTCCAAACATTATACATGCATATCACGCATATAAAAGTTCTATAGCTGTTAGATTATCAGAAGAGTTAGATATACCTTTTGTTCTTACTTTAACAGGTACTGATTACAATCAAGATTTAAAAAAGCCACAAAAAAAGAGAATAGTTTTAGATACAATAAACAAAGCTAGTGCCATAACTGTTTTTTCTGATAAAACAAAAAAAGTAATTTTAAATAAATTTCCAAGGATTAAAAATAAAATATATGCAATAAAAAGAGATAAACCAATGTTAGAATGTATAAAATGGGAATTCAAACACAGAAATGAAATAGATAGAAAAGATTTTGTGTTTACTTTAATTGCAGGAATCCGACAAGTAAAAAACAATAATTTTCCTATTAAACCATTAAAAAGGTTACATAAGAAATTCCCTAATATCAAATTTGTAATGGCTGGGCCTGTTTTAGATAAAAATTATTTTTCAGAAATAAAAAATGAGATAAAAGATAAACCATGGATAAAATACATTGGCGCAATCCCAAGAAACAAGATTAGACAAGTATATGAAGATTCAGATGTAATAATTAATTGTTCTAATTCCGAAGGATTGAGTAATGTTATTTTTGAAGCAATGTTTTTAGGAAAAGCAATCTTAGCATCAGACATTCCAGGTAATAGGTTCCTAGTCAACAATAACATAACCTGTTTAAGTTATGAACATGGCAATGAAGAAAAATTCTATAAACAAGCATTAAAACTTTATGAAGATAAAAAGAAACTTAAAAAATTAGGTTTTAATGCTAAAAAAGAATGTGATAAGTTGATAAATTCAAAAGAAGCAGAAGAATATTATAAAATATACCAATCCGTAGTAAATTAATTCTTTTTAATAAGAAACTTATTCAAAAAGCCATTAAATTTTCATAAGAAACATTGGCTCCGCCCTAGTGTTGCAGAGTAATATATAGCATAATACTCTTCAACAATTGCGAATGCTATTTTCTCACTAGAATTTATTTTCTAAAAAATTACATGAAATTTAAAAAGATTATGAAGATATAAAACGTAGTTAATTATCTTTCAACAACAAAATATTTATTAATAATGCCAGATTAAGATTGTTATAATGGAAATAAATGATAGAGTTTACGGCAAAATTACAATTAATGAACCTGTTTTAATTGAATTAATTAATTCTAAACCAATTCAAAGACTTAAAGGCATTAATCAAGCAGGAGCTTCTCAATATGTAATAAAAGGTAAAACTGTAACCAGATATGAACATTCTTTAGGTGTAATGATTTTATTAAAGAAATTAGGAGCAACAATTGAGGAACAAATAGCAGGATTACTTCATGATATTCCGCATACTGCATTTTCTCATGTTATTGATTTTGTATTCAAAAAACATCAACATAACCATGATTTTCATGAAAAGTTTCATGAAAAGATAATACTTCAATCAGAAATACCTCAAATTTTAGAAAAGTTTGGTTTTGATATTAATAACATTATAGATGAAAACAATTTCCCATTATTAGAAAAAGAATTACCAGATTTATGTGCAGATAGAATTGATTACACATTAAGAGACATAACTGCTTCTTATGGATTTAGTAAAAAAATGAATGATTATATTTCAAGTTTTATAATTCACAATAATGAGATCATAATAAATAATGAACAAATTGCCAAAATGTTTGCTGAAGATTATCTAAAAACAGACCAAGAAAAATGGTCACACCCTCTTGAGGTTGCTTTATTTCAAATTCTTGCAGATGCAATAAGAATTGCATTAGATGAAAAGATTATTATTGAAAAGGATTTATTTGAAGATGATTTATTTGTATACACAAAATTAAAAGAATCAAAAAACCAACAAATTTTAGAGAAATTAAAGATGATTAATCCAAATTTAAAAATTATTGATGATCCAAATGACTTTGACTTTCATTCTAGAAATAAATTAAGATATATCAATCCAAAATATCTTAATCCTGATAAATCTATTAATAGAGTTGCAGATAAATTCAAAGATTTTGCAGATAAGCTTGCAAAACATAAAGAATGGGTTAAAAAAGGTAACTTTGTTAAGATTGTATCATATTGAAAAAGAACTTAGATATTGAAGCATAACACTCTTCAACAATTGCGAATGCTATTTTCTCACTAGAATTTATTTCATTAATACATTATAATAGTTACAAAACATATTTCCCAGCAGACAAATCTTTAAATAAAAGGGAAATAAGGAATATGCTATGACATTAAATGATAGTATTAGGGAACTTGTAATTACAGGACTTGAAGGTGTAAAACTTTCTACTCTTAATACGTTTGCAAAAGAATATGGTGCTATGATTTATTCTTTATATCAAGAAAAAGTAATTAGTGATAGAGATATTGATACAGCCTTAGAAAAAGTAATCTATGAACAAGCTGCAAAAGATTATGGCAGAATGACAAATGAAAAAAGAACACACCCATTACATGCAGACCATGTTGAGAGAACAGATTGTCTAGCTTATGCATTGGAAAAAGAAGCTTTTTCAGTTGAAGAAGTTCAACAAATCCCATTTGATCATGGGCAAAACCAAATAACATTCGTAGCAAGATATAGAAATGAGAATCTTCTAAGAGAATTAAGAGAAAAGTTATTTCAGCAGGAGGAAGAATTAACAAATAAATAATTATCTATATTCTCTTGCTTGTTTAACAACAGCCATAAAATCCTTAATCTTTTGTCTATCTAAGGGATTGTAAGTTTTATCATCTACTTTAAAGCAAGTTCCAACAATTGCTCCATTAGAAAGACATAATTGTTCGTAAGCATTCTCCGGTGTTAATCCAGCACCAACAATTAATGGATGATCTCCAATAATTTCTCTAAACTTTCTTATTTTATCAAGTGGTGTTTCTTTTCCTGTGCCTTGTCCTGTTACAACAATTGCTTCTGCTCTTTGCATACCTATTTTCAGATCTTCTTCTAGACTAGAACCTTCAATAGGATCATAATACTTTGGCCAAACACCACCTAAAACAACTGTACTTGAAAACATCTCTTTAACTTTTTCATATGCTTCAAAATTTAAACTTCCTCTACTATAAGTTCCAGCAATATGATCTAATTGAACAAAATCAGCACCAAATTCAGATGCTAATGCTAAAGAATAATGAAATTCATTAAGAAGAACATTTACACCAACAACTAAATTTGGTTTTCTGTTATGTGTTTCTCTAAGAGTACTATGAATATTCTGAATAGAACCATGATAGTTTTCAACAATTACTCCGTCTACGCCTTCTTCTTCAAAAATAGCAATTTCTTCTAGGGCTCTCTTAATTGGGTTTGAACCTGCTAAATGAATCATTCCAAGAATAGGTATCTTTCCAAAAATCTCATTAAATCTATCATTTAATTGCATAGAAAATGAGATATCATAATAATTAATAAATTTAATTGTTTTCTGAGAAAAAAGAAGATAAAAAAATAAAAAAACAAATGTTTTAGATGCTAAATGAATCCTTGAATAATTATGAAATTATTCTGAGTCTAGTGAAACATTCTCTGCTTTAGGGCCTCTATCGCCTTCAACAACGTCGAATGTTACTGCATCATTTTCACGAAGTCTTACGCCTTCATTTAAACCAGTTTGATGTACAAAATACTCTTTGCCATCTTCGCCAGCAATAAATCCAAAGCCTTTGCCTTCGTTATAAAATTTTACTGTACCTTTCATTTTACGCTTCCTCCAATAATTTTTGCCTTTTATTACATAAAGACTATGATGTGTTAGTGAAATGAAAGGCTTGTAAATCTTTGATTTAGATTGCCTTTCATTTTACGCTTCCTCCAATAATTTTTGCCTTTTATTACATAAAGACTATGATGTGTTAGTGAAATGAAAGGCTTGTAAATCTTTGATTTAGATTGCCTTTCATTTTACGCTTCCTCCAATAATTTTTGCCTTTTATTACATAAAGACTATGATGTGTTAGTGAAATGAAAGGCTTGTAAATCTTTGATTTAGATTGCCTTTCATTTTACGCTTCCTCCAATAATTTTTGTCTTTGATATCATAAAAACATTAAGTGTTTTCATGAAAATAGACTATGATTTGTGATTACCTATTTCTAGGTCCTCCCCTTGATGAGTTTCTTCCATGAAACCTTCTTTTGGGGCCATTATTGCCTCTTGAAGACCTATTATGCGGTCCCCTTTTAATGTTTTGTGGTGTTTCATCCTTAATTGCGAAGATTCTAGGCACATTTGGTTTTGGCTCTAAGTTCACTTTAAAATCGCCATATTCCCTTAATATCCTTGAAAAGTTGTCATGATCAAACGGACATAAGAGATTAATTACCTTACCATTTTCACCTGCTCTTGCAGTTCTTCCAATCCTATGAACATAATCAGTAGGATCACTTGGAAGTTCATAATTGTAAATGTGTGAAACATTATCAATGTGTAATCCTCTTGCAGCAACATCTGTACAAACTAAAACGCCTGCTTTTCCATTATTGAATAAGTCAAGTGATTTTAATCGTTTGTTTTGTGCAAATCCGCCGTGAATAGCAATTGCATTTACTTTGTTTGCTTTAAGATTATTTACAACAAAATCAGTTGTTCTTCTAGTATTACAAAATACCATTACTAATTCTCCTCTTTCATGTTGAAGTAAATGAATCAACAAAGAAAGTTTAATATTTCTTTCAACATCGTAATAGATTTGTTTAAGTTTACTAGGATCAACCATTTTTGTAGCTGAAATTTGAACAGGATCATGCATAAATCTATTAGATAGATCTCTGATTCTTCCTGAAATAGTAGCTGAAAAGAATAATGTTTGTCTTTTTGTAGGACAAGCTTGGATTATTTTTCTGACATCGTCGATAAATCCCATGTCTACCATTCTATCTGCTTCATCTAATACTAACAATTTAACTTTAGAAGTGTCCATTGTTCCTCTTTGAAGATGATCTAAGAATCTTCCAGGTGTTGCAACAACAACTTCTGCTTTTGTTAATTGATGAATTTGCGGATTAATTGCAACCCCACCATAAATTGCTGTGATTAGTAAGCTTTTGTGTTTAGAAAAGTCAGCTAATGCTGATTTAACTTGTTCTGCTAGCTCTCTTGTTGGTGTAAGTACAATTGCTTGTATTCCTTTTTTGGAAACAACATGATCAATAATACCACAACCAAAAGCTAATGTCTTACCAGAACCGGTTGCAGATTCTCCAATTACATCTCTTCCTTCCATAATAGCTGGAATAGATTTTTCTTGGACTTCTGTTGGTTCTGTGATTCCTAACTTGTGAATATTAGTTAGTAATGGTTGGCTTAAGCCAAAATTTTCGAAATTCATATTATATAACCTCAATAGTTTTATTTTTAAATTTAGTTTTCTAAATTAGTTCCCTATTTTATGTTTGTAACTCAGTTTCATAAACTAAATTTTATTATCTTAGCACTCACCTAGAAAAAGCAAAATGTTCATATTGAGCAAGTGCCCTCTCATCTTAAGTAATGCGATATTACATTGGATTTTCTAATCATTTATAAAGGTTTCGGTTTTGTCACCCTTAGGGGGTAGTACAAAATTAATGAATATGAGGAGAATAAACAGTAACAACTATAATAATGGCAATCCCCAATAATATCGCAAATAAATGAATTAAAGAATCTTTTAGTTTACAATGTCTATGCAGCTGAGGAAGTAAGTTTGTAGCTGCAATATAGATAAAATTACCTGCTGCAAACGGAATAATAAACTCAGTAAAGCCATCTAATCTTCCAATTAAAAGAATACCAACAAGTGCTCCTACAATTGCAGTGATTGCTGATAAGAAATTAAAGTACAATGCTCTTTTTCTTGACATTCCAGAATACAATAAAACACCCATATCTGCAATTTCTTGAGGTACTTCATGAAAGATAATAGATATTGTTGCTGTAATACCTAATGTAATATTCACTGCATACGCACCTGCAATTACTAATCCATCAAGAAAATTATGAATACCATCTCCAATTAAGTTAATCGGAGCTAAATTATACGCATGTCCATGGCCACAATTACCATTTTCACATTTTTTATCATGATGATAATGAACAAATTTTTCAATAACAAACATCAATAAGAATCCTAATAAGATAATCAAGGGTGCACCAATAATATTATGTCCATGATCATGTTCTTCAACATGCATAAATATTTCAGGTAAAAAATCCAAAAACACAGTGCTTAACAAAACACCAACTGAAATACTTAGTAAAAATAATAATGTCCCATGAGATAACTTTTTCTTAATCAAAAATGGTAATGCAACTATAATTGAAATTAGAGAAACAATCAAAACACTAACTAATGGATATATTATGTTCATTCTTATTCATGGAATTACTAAGTTTATATATTTTATTGAATATCTAATTAAAACAACAAGATATTAAAGAAGATTAAATTTAAATACTAAAACATTCATGAGAATAAACAGGTGATATTATGGTAAAAGCAAAAAAAAGAACTACAAAAAGAGCAAAAACAACTAAAAAAAGTAAAAACCCGTTTGCAAATATAAAATGCAAAACAACACCTAGTGGACACACATGCAAAACAGGGGGAATATATTGTATCGGTTTTATTGGGGCAGCAGTTTATTATATCTCTACGGCACCAGGATTTTGGATGGGAGTATGGGGAGTTATAAAAGCACTTGTATGGCCAGCATTTTTAGTGTTTCAATTGTTTAAATTTTTAGGTTTATAGAGAATTAACTAATTAGTTAATTCTTTTATTACAATCAAATAAATAACAATAGGTGATACTATGTCAAAAATAGAAGTTGATATTGGACCAAAACTAAGCAAACACTCAAGCAAAATCATGACAGCAGTGTGGATTATCATAGCAATTGCTGTGATTGTAGTGATCTTTAGTTTGTTTATGATGTTTAATATCTTCCAAAAACTGCCGTTTTAAGAGAAATATTTAAAAAGGACAACCTAATCTCAATGCTAAGGCGGGCCTATGGTCTAGTGGCTATGACAGTGCCCTTACATCCTTTACGGGAAAGAAAGGCATTGATCCCCGGTTCGAGACATTAATTTTAATGCGAAATTCCGGGTGGGCCCATCTTTTTACATGCGGTGGTAGTATAGTGGTTAGTATGCGGCGTTGCCAACGCTGCGACCCGAGTTCAAGATTTAAACTGTGTTTAAATTCTTATAAAAACGCAGTTTTCATGAATATCTCGGCCGCCGCATTCATTTTCTTTTTTAAATATTAATTAATTTAGAGAATAATTAAATTAAAAAAATTCTAGTGAGAAAAATTATTTTAGTTAGTAATGAAAAAACAAAAAATAACAACAACAATGGCACAGACGGACTTTTCCTCTGGAAAAATCCTACTCGCCTCACTTTGTTCGACTCGCCTGGCCTTGTTATTATTTTTTGTATCAGAAAAATAAATTAAAAAACTCTTCTACACTAGGGCGGAGCCAATATAGCTCACTAGTTTTTATTAAGAAAAAGAAAAAAAATCAAGCATGATCTGCTTTTCGTATTAATTCTCTTGCTTTATGATATGTATCTTGATTATGTTTGTCACATGCTCTGATAAATGGCGTTCCAAATTTCTCTTTACGTTCATCTGTTGCTATACCTGAAACAATCATTGCAGCCATTTGTACAGGTGAATAATGTAATACAATTTCTGGAGAGTAAGCCTTAGTTACATCAAAACCAGTAGCCATGAAATCAGTATCAAGAATATTGTTGAAATAGGATTGCGCCGTACTCCAAAGATTTTGATTTTCTGAATCTGCTTTTATTTTTTCTGTACGTTCAGAATCAACATCAATCACACCCTTATGATACCAAAATCCTGCATCTGGGGCGAGAGTTATTTTACCCAAAGATTTTTGACCATATGATTGCAATTTAGGGGTTTCTGTTGTTGACTCCATATCAACATATTGATTTAATAACCTTTCATAAGATAATATACTAATATGATCCGGAGTCATCATAAATAATTGATAATTTCCATTATACACACCAACTTTCCAAACCTCAAAATCATCATTTTGAATAATACATTGAGATTTAAGTTCCTCGTCATAGTATTTTCTAATATTATCAGTTAAATCAGTACTATTTTCAATAACTTTTTCTAATAAAGTTCTACATTTATCAGAACCTTTTTCTTCAAATGGTAAACCATTATCAAAAGATTTATACATTGCTGAGACTACAACATCCATATGTAATTCAATAACAAATTCATCAGCACCACCTTCTATAGAAATGTAAGCAAATTCATAAAAATAAAGAGGAGTTTCATAATCATGCCAATCCATTCCTGACATTAAAACACCACGTACATCAACTACTTCTCCTTCCTTCTTAGTTTCATGGTATGCTTGAACATCAATATTTTCTCCCCAATGATCAATATTCTTCAACATTGGAAAGATAGAAAGCCTTAAACAATCAGTAATATCTTTGCTAGTAAAATTATCTTTGATTGGATCGAGATCATCAATCTCATCAGAATTCATCTCCCCATCAACATAATCACTAAATAAATAAAGTCTATTAAATAATGTTCTAAACAAATTCGCATCAAAACCAGTTACTTCATTGGTCATTCTTACACCCCAGTATTTCTATATATTTTGATATATTTCTATTTCAATCCCTAGAAAATTAACTGTATTTTAAAGTTTTATGTAATAATTACTATGGATGGTTAAATTTTTTATTTAAATTATTAAAACATCAGCAAAAAACCCAACATTAATAAACAATGAGATTAAATAATATATTATGGCAGCAAAATATAAAAAAAAGTGTTATAGATGTAAATCAAAATATGTTCTTGTAACTTGGAAGGATCGTTATCCAGTTTGTTATGAATGTCAAGAAAAAGAATTAAGTGGTGAAATAACAGACAAAGACATGATAAAATTTTTTGATATCCCTGAAGAGTTTTATAGAGAAAATGGTTTTCTTAGAAGCATTAAAATAAACTATTTGAGATATGGGAAATTAACAGAACCTCAGGTAGATGCATTCAAAAAAACAGTTGCTAAAATGAAAGAAGAAAAAGAGTAAAGATTTAAAAAACCATTAAGAGTTCTTTGAATTATGTTATGGGGAATAGTTAAGAATCTACTTGAAAGGAAAGAAATTCCAATAGAAGACAGAACAAATAGACCAAAGGTAGTTGTTGATAGAGTCATAGCTAGAAAAGGGAAAGGTGGATTAAAATATTTATCTGAATTTAATGTTTATATTCCAAGTTTAAGAGGAGAAGAACTTATGTTTGCAATTCCTTCTACAACATATATTGCATACAAAGCAAAACCAAGAAAATTACATAATGGGGACTGTAATTATTGGAATTTTGTTACCCCAAAAGACAGATATATTGATGAGATTATGACAGAATTAATGCAAACTTATTTTGATGGGAAAATTTCAGGAAATGAAAAAGAAGCCGCACAATTAGTTTTAGATTTTCTTCATCAGATACCTTATGAAGACAGAGATTTACTTTATGTGAAATATCCCATTGAAACATTATGTGAATTCGGTGGAAATTGTGTTGATCTGCCTGTGTTAGGAGCTTCAATGTTAGCAAATATAGGAATTGAGACGTGCATTTTAGGATTAAGAGATCATGCACTTCTTGGAATTGCAGTCCCTGGAGAAGGAAGTGGTGTAAGATATAAAGGAAGATTATATCAAGTAGGGGAAACAACAGGAACATTTATGCCATCTAAACCAGTAGATGATAGAATAGGAGAAACAGAAGAAGATCTTTCTACATTAGAAATAATTGATTCAAAGTATGGACGAAAAATAATTAAAGAACCTGACCATTAATTATTTAAACTCTAAAAATAATTCTATGTTTATGACAGGTAAAAGAATAAATAAAAAAACAAAAGCTAGACATCAAAAGAAAAAAGAAGATGTTAAAAGAATTTCTAAAGATAGAATTAAAACTTTATTCAAACAAGCTGTTGATACTTTCAAGGAAAATTCTAAGTTAAGTGATAGATATGTTACATTAGCAAGAAAAATTGCAATGAAATATAAAATTAAATTTACTTCTACACAAAAAAGAAAGTTTTGCAAACATTGTTATTGTTTTTTAATGCCAGGAAAGAATTGTACTGTTAGAACAACCGGAAAAACAATTACCTATAGTTGTAAAAATTGCAAAAAGTTTACAAGAATTAGTTATAAGAAAAAAAGTTCTGAGTAATGAGTCTGGAGTTATGGGTTGGTTATCAGTAATAAGTTCTGAGTTGGTTATTAGTAATGGATTCTGAGTATTGTTGAATTTTCTCAATACTAATTAACTCAGAACCAAATCCCATAACTGATTTACCCATAACCAACCCATTACTAACAACTCAAAACCCATTACAAAACAGAAAAAATCTTTCAACTAAAATCTTTAAATTTCGCCACTTTTAGGTTGTAAATTCTCGAAATGTATGAATTTTAGGCAGAAAACCTTATAAATGCGTCACCCCCCCTCAGTAGAAAAGGGATAATGAAAATTAATATTTTGCTATTATATAATACTATACATATATTATTTGGGGGAGAGAAAATGTTAGAAGAAGCAGTTCAGAAATACTTAAAAAGAGTAAAAACAGGAGCAGATTTAGAAGATATGGGGGTTATTCCAAAAACTTCTTCAGAGCATGTTGCTCTAATTACAAGATTAAGATTAGAATATATTAGAGATATGATCTTAGGATCTATTAATGATGAGATGTTAGGAACATGGTTGCCATTAGCAAAGGAAGAAAATAAAGAAGAAATTGATGCTTCAGAAATAACTGAAGTAGCTGATATGAGAAAATATGCAGAAGTTGGTATGAGAGTAATTGGAATTGGAGAACATGATAGTGAAGACTTAAGTAATAAACTAGGAACCATAAGACGAGCAGGAAGTAGAAGTTGGGGAATTGAATTTGATGAACCACTTGTTAATGGCCATGACTTTAAAGAAAAAATTGAGCCACCTTGCACAGACAAACACGGTTATTTTGTTGGTCCAGAAGCATTAAGATTTGTAGAAGGCCAGAAAATAGAAGTTCCTGGTGAGTTTGTTCTTGAGTCATATGCAACCGCAGACAAACAACTTGGTCACTGGGTAAAGTTTAACGCAGATACAAACATAAATTTTGATGGAAATGAATATAATATCCCTAAAGATGAAGTTGCAAAATTAACTAACTATGACGCAGAAAATAAAGTTATTGAATTTCATACAGAAAACTCTCACGGAAACAACAGAAAACATTTTGCTCTTAATTTATCAGATATTTCTGATGTACTTGAAGTTTCTAGTTTAGGGCAAATGATGCCAAAAAATAAAGAAGCAGAAGTAAGAAAAGCATCATTGTTAGAGTATTTCCCAAACACAATTCTTGAGGAAATAAGATCTCAATGGATTATAATGGCATTATTAATGGGCGGCGACACGTTACTTTATGGTCCACCTGGAAGTGGAAAAAGTAGTGTTGCAGAAGATATTACAACCATTGCATCAAAACATCAAAAAACAATATTTATTGTTGAAGGATGCCAATCACAATGTAACCCATATAGTTTATTTGATGAACATTTTGCAGGAGTACTTGATGCTTGTCCTGAATGTAAAATTCAATACGATGAAGGTTTTAGAACAAGTGGATTTTTTAATATGCCAAGTTCAAAAGATGTTGCAGTTACTGTGGCTAAGTATGCATCAGCAAGAGGAATTGAATTAACAGAAGGAACAGTTGCCTTGCAACGTATGCATTTAGTTGGAGCTAAATTTCCAGATTTAAGTGATGCAAAAACTTTGTTGTTATTAATGACGGCAGCAGGAGTTAAAGTTAAAGGCATGGCAGAACTTCTTCAAATTGAGACTAAAAAAAATAATGATTTTGATCCAGAAGGTTTTTCAGCAGGAATTCTTGAAAGAACAAATAACGGAATTTTAGTTATAGATGAAATGGAAAAGTTAAGACCAGCAACAATTGATGGATTATTATCTGCTTTAAATTCAAACAAAGTAAATCCAGAACAATTAAGATATGGTTTCCCTGCAGACGCATTAATTATTGGTACTGCAAATGACCACTCAATAATCAGGAATGCGATTAATGATAGAATGTTATTCATTGCTGTTCGTTATTCAAAAGATGTCGAGGTTGCTCATGAAATTACAAGGAGGGCATACCATAAGATCAGACCTGAATCTGATGCAGTTGTCCTACCAGACCCACATACTTTGTCTTCATTTAATTTAAAAGATATTTCAATGCCAGTTATAATTGAAAACGCAATAGATGCATTGTTCATAAAATTTGCAGCAGAATATCAAGGTGAAGGAAAAGAAACAATTACAAGCAGTAATAGATCCAAAAAAAATGCATTGGATGCAGCTAGAGCAAAATTAGCTTTAGACCAGATATTTTATGCAGACACACCAACACATGCAACAGAAGAATATGCTATTCTTGGTGTCAAATATGCATTTTGTACAAGAGTTCAAGGAAAAAATCCAGGAACAGATGTAAAACACAAAGAAGAATTAAGTACTTGGGTAGATGAAAATTATAGTGATTTACTTCATAAAGAAGAAAATGTTTGGTGGTGCAGTGCATACAAGAGAGTTGCAATAATGAACACACAAATTCCTGGAATTAAGGAAAGTTTCATTGAAGAATTAATCCTGTATGAGGGAGAAATCCTAAATGCATTAGATGCATTTAAAGAAGTAAGATATTCAATGGCAAACCCAACTGATGTTGAAGCACAACAAGCATTGCTTAAATATCCTCTAATAAATTACATGTTTGAAAAACAAGTTGGATTTGCTGAAATGGAAGATAAAGAAGTAATTTCTGTTATGTCTTACATGATGAATTCAAGAAAAAGCACAGATTGTAAAATTGGTGTGGAAGAATTAGATGCACATCTAGAAAAATAATAATTACAATTAATTTATTACAAATTCGGCCCTAATACTGCATCTTTCAAGTTGCAGATACAAGGCATAGCATGGCTAAATTTGTAAGAATGAAAATTTGCCGATCAGTTTCGAGCCACTAATACCTCACGCTTTAGCGTGGGGATAGTTGGGGAGACAATTTTAAACTGGCAAATTTTGATTATTTTTTATTTGTTTTTTTATTTTCATTAAATTCAAGATTAAATCATAAAAATCAACAAAAATGACAAGCATAATGGATTATCAAAAAGCTGATTGTGCCCTTTATAGAGTCCCACCTCTTGATATGACTACTATTAATAGCAGAGTTGAACAGTTATTAGTTGAAGCATGGAAAAATGGACAATCTGTTGAAGCAGCTCTTCAAAGTATTTCACGAAATAATTCTGTTGTTGGAGATTTAGTTTCTCAAATTGCTGAAAATTTAGCCTTCCAACAAAGAATGGCAAGTGATGCAGTTAATGATGCTTCTGGAAATAGAATTCAAAGTTATGAAGAACAAAGAGCAGAAGAACTTTATCAAATTGAACAAGCATTTGGAACAGTAAAAGGAACTCAAGTTGCATCAGTAAGAGCAGCAGAAGAAGAAACAGCAGAAGAAAAACAAGAATACACAATGGCTCAGCAAAAATTAAGTGAAATGCGAGCAAGAATTAAAGCACGTCTAAAAGAAGTTGGTGGTGAAGAAGGCTTAAAATATTTGTTGCAGATAGATGAATTAGTTGAAGAAGAAGCACTATACGGAGTAGATACTAGTGTTGCTGGAACAGGACAAGAATCTGGAAATTATGAAGTTGGACAACAAAATTATGATCCAGGAACTACACAACCATCACGACCATATAAACAATCACAATCATCAAGTGCTTCTGGAAAAGGATATGAAAATACACTACAACCATCTGCAGGAGATGGATCTTATGTTGATATATTTGAATTAGGAGCAGAAACTGGAAGATTAAAATATGGTAACAAAAATCAAGGAAGAAGAGCAGACGATAAAAAAGATGAGAAAAAAAAGCATAGACCAGGATTGCCAGGGGCTGCAGCAAGAGCAAGAGCAGCAAGAAGAAGAAGTAAAGCAGCTGAAGAAGCTGAATTAGAATTAATCATGAGTTTAGTTGATGGTAAAAGAGAAATTGATCCATTATATGATCCTTCAAGTGTTGAAGCAATTGCTGATAGAGAATTAATGCCTCATGAACCAGGCAAAGAAAGAGAAAAACCTGGGAGATGGAAGAGATTTAAGAAAAAAGCATGGAAAGTTTTGAATTATAAATTATGGTAAGAAAATTACAAGAAAATGGATGACGAAGACACAAGGACAAAAGAAGATGCAGAAGTTTTAGATTTACCTAATCCTGAAACTACTGAACCTGAAAATTCACAAACTAATGATCAAACAACTACTATTCCAGATAGCGAAGCTAGTATAGAAGAAGTTAGTACCACACCCATAACCACAGAAACAGAAACCATAAATCCAGATGGAAGAGAAGACTTAGAAGGAATTGCTAGGAAAGCAGCATCACAAGTAATAGTAACACCTGCCCCAGAAGATCAAAAGGTATATGAAATAGATACTGAAAAAAAAACAAATGGAATAGAAGCATATATTAAAAGATTTACAAGAAGATATGAAAAAGAATCTGTTTTCCAAGAAATAGTTCACAAATATATGAAATTAACTGGTTTTGGAAAATTTAAATTAAAAGTAGGAAGAGTTTTTAGTGAAAGCTGGTATCAGAAAAAAAGAAATGCACTTATTGGTAAATATGCTGAAAAAGTTAAACATGATGTTGAAATTGCTGATGAAATTAAAAGAGATATGCAAGCATTAAAAGAAGGAGCAACACAATTAACTGGAAGAGCAAGAGACGTTAAAAGTGCAGATAATAAAAAAGAAACTGCACAAACAGAATATCAATTAACTCTTGAAGAAGAAAAAGCGAAAGTTATAGAAACAAACAGATTAGCAGAGGAAAAAAGGAGAAAAGAGTTATTAAAAAAACAAGCAGCTCTTGAAGAGATTAGAATAAGAACAGACGCAGAAGCAATTGTTCAAGAAAAACTTGTAGCACATGTAAGAACCTCTGGATTAATTCAAGAAGATCCTATGGGCCGGTTGAGTTTTGATGAAGAAAAATTAGTTACTCATCTTGAAGAGATGTTTTTGAATGAAATTGTTACAGGTATTGAAAAAGAAGATGGAAAAACAGGATTTGTTGCAAGAATAAAAGAAGAATGGTCAGATGCAATAAGTCATTGGGCTGAGATAGAAAGTTTAGGAGAATTAGCAGACATAGATTGGCACCAATCAATTATTTATTCTAGAATGCATGGTTATAAAAAACCAGTATTTCCATTTTTAATAACTGCAAAATACGAACCTGTTTCAACCTCAGTTGCAGGACGTGTCTCTATTCCAACTGCAATTTCAATTGACACAAGTGGAAGTATGGATCAAAATAATAGGTTTGCAGTTGCAAAAAAAGCAGCAATGGCAACAAAAGCATTAATGAGAAGAATGAATCCAGAAAATAATACTTTCTTATCTAGATATTGTGATAATGTTTTTGAGTTAACATCAAAAGAACTTTATAATTACAATCATATTTACAATGGTACTAACACTCATCTTGCTTTAGATTGGATGTTAGAAAAATTAGCTCCAGAGGGTGTGGGTTTTGCATATTTAATCACAGATGGTTATCCAAATTATCAACAAGCAGCAATAGAATCAGCAAGTAGATTTAGAGATCATCCATTAATTCAATTAAGAATATTTCTTATTGATCCAGATAGAGAATCAAAAGGACTAGTAAAAAGAATAGGAGAAGCAGCTGGTCCAAATACAAAATTTATTCCAATTGATAATTACAATTTAGGAGGCGGAATGATTAGAGATGTGTCAGAATGCATTAATGGAATGTATGACATGGCAAGTTTTGGATAATGTTCATTTATTTTTATTTTTTACTATGAATGAAAAAGGGGAGATAACGCTTAAAAAGGAAGTAAGCTTACTAGATATAGGTAAGAATAATAGTTACGGGAAAGACAAAACCCAGAAAAATTCAAAAGAGAGTGAACATGAGTAGGAGCTTAAAAATTAAGTTCAATAAAAACAAAACATTTGGGGGAGAAAAACATGACAGACGAAACAACTGGAACAGAAGGAACTGTAGCAACTAAAGCTGCAAGCATATCAGATTTTGCACAACTTGCAGGAAAATATGGGCAGACAGCTGGTTCAGCAGATGCTAAAAGAGCAGAAACATTTGATAAAGGTGCAAGACCTAAAGCAGATACATCAAAACTTGAAAGAATTAGTCAAGCACCTGCAACAGACGCAGATGATGAATCAATTGGTGAAACACACAGAGCAGTTGCAGAAGTTAAATTAAATCTAATTAGTCTTGCAAAAAGATACGGAAAACTAGAAGCAAGACTTTCAGATACCTTTGGTAGTGATGCAACATATTCATATACACAACTTATGAAATTGAAAATTTATCCGCATCTTGGTGAAAGGTTTGAGAAAAAAGCAGAGAGTATTCAACTTGATGCAATTGAGGCTAGAGGAGATACACTTAACTACATAGTTAAGAGCATGGCAACAATTGTTGAAGAAATGCACCAGGGAGCTATCACTGGAAGAGAAAAGGGTGAAGCAATTAGAGAAGATGTTGTTACTCACACCAAAACTATGCATAGAAAATTGATTGATATGCTTAGAGGAGGAAAATATAGTGATGCAGATCTTTTTACGGCAGAACGAGAAATTGCACAAATTGGTCAAGATCTTGATAAAGTTGAAGCAGGTCTTAAAGAATACGAAACATTAATTGGTGAAGCAAAAGCAGCAGATAACCAACCTGAAGTAAAAAGATTAACTCAGGAAGCATTAGGATTACTAGACATTAAGTATGGTATTCTTGATAATGAACTTGAAGCTGATAAGATAAGATCTGAAATAAGTAGAGATATGGTATATCATGCAGAAGGTGTACAATCCACACGTGGTGCAATTGCTGCATCTAGGGTCAATTACAAAATTGCAAATGCTTTAATTGATTCATTTTATGGATTAGAAGTAAAGTATGAACATGCAATGAGTGATATGATACCAACATTCAGGCATCAAGCACAGTTAACTGATCTTTCAGAAGCTGCTCTTGAATCCAGAGATACTTTGTTAATCATAGGAAAAGCATCTGAAAGATTAATGGAAATCAACGTAGAGCTTGCTACACATGTAGCTGCAGAAGTACTTGAGTTATTAGAAACACCAATTTATGATGTAGAACATGCAAGAATGGTTGAAGAAAAATTAACTAAGTACATGATTGAGTTGAACGAAAACAAGAAAACATGGGCTGACACACAAACTAGGTTTACAACAGAAAGTGAACGGTTCAACAAAATATACAACGAAGATCAAGCAAAAGTTCAACACGAATAAAAGCAATGCTTTTATTTTTTTATTTTATTTTTTTATTGAAAAAAAGATGTAAAGAAGGAAAAAAGAATTATGTTTATTGATGAAAAAATAATAACATTGACTAGGCGAGTTGAACAAAGTAAGAAAAAGTCCGTCTGTGCCAGTTTTGTTATTAATTTTTTATAGATATCATTTAAAAAAACAACAATGTTAGAAAACAACAACAAAAATGAATGAAGATTTAAATTTTCATAAAGTTAGGGGAGAAGAAAAAGACAGATATTTATCTATGTTAGATAGATCTCTAGAAGTTTTAGCTCAAGGTTTAGTTGATCAAGACATTACTAGACAAAAACAAGTATTGTCTGAATTTGGGAAAGAGAATGAATGGGATTGGGGCAGGTTACCAGGACAAGAACAGATATGTAAATCAATTGCAAAAAATGTTGAGAGAATAAGACAAGAATATCTTTGGTTCCATACATTAATTGACCCAAAAGATCCAGAACAAAACAGAGGTTATTTTGATGAAATTGGTATAAGTAAAAACTCAGGGATGCCATGGATTTTTAATTTTGTTACACTTAACAGGTTAAAAAGAGAAATCGAAGCAGAATTTGGAAAATTACCTAGCTATGTAGATGCAGTAAAAGAACTTAAAAAAACAGTATTAGAAGATTACGTTGATGTTGATGATGTTGAAGCAAAATTAGAAGAAATTCATAAAGGTGCATTAAAGAGAAGTTTTTTAGAACAATTAGCAGATGCAGAGTTATTAAGAAAAGATTCATCTGCAACTTATACAACACCAGAAGCAACAAAAATTAAATCAATGGGTGCAGAAGAATTATGGAATATTACTTATATGAAATTAAATCACGGAACAGGAACTTTTGAAATTTATTCCATAGATTTATGGCAAGATAATAGAGAACAACACATTACAGAAGATGCTGAAGGTACAAAAGTATCTGAAAGATTTAGAACATCATTAAGCTTTAGTCAAAAAAACCATGCATGGTATATTTTAAGAAGAATTGATCAAAACTTTAAAAGTTTACATCCTGTCCATGTTACAAGAGCAACTGTTGGACCATTTGAAAACAAATATTTAACTGCCCCAACTAGAGATACAAAATTACTTTCTCCTGTTCAAAGAATATTAGAGACAGATGCAGAGGCAGGTGTATTAAGATTTACAAGACAATATTCATTAGCTCCTAATCACAATGAAATCCATGGAAAATTACGTCAAGAAGTTTATCAGAAAAACTGGTCAGATGAAATTATTGTTTGTCCAGGAAAATATTCATCCACATTAGGACACATGATCCTAGGAACTGATGTTAAAATATTTGAAAGGTAATGTTAAGATAAGAGATGATAATAATAATTAAACCACAAAGGTGAGAAAATGGCAGAAACAAAAGAAATAGAATTAGATAAACAAATCCAAGAAAATTTAGAACAAGTAAGATATGTTATAAGAGATACAAATTTACCTACCACTAAACCAAGTCGAGCAGAAAGAATATTAGGAAAATCAGAAAATCCTAATTTGTATGAACAAATTATTAGTGAATTATCAGAAGGTACAAGAAATACTCCTGATCAATTAAATTTTCTTAATGCATATGAAACTGCATTGTCTGTTTTCAGAACAGTTGCATTAGAGCTAAGAAAAGAAATGGATATAATTACATTAGAACAAAGATTAAATGCACAGGAAAGAGCGGTACAAGACAAAATATTAAGAAACCTAGGAACAACAGCAGGGCTAGGAAGCGTAGAAGAAGTAGAAGCAAGTCTTGCAAGACTTGAAGAAAGTGATGGAACTTCTATGTTAGATGATGATAGTTCAACAATTACATATTTAGGAAAACCTTCTGATGACGAAATAGAAGCAAGACAAACAGAAGCAAAAAAAACCCAAGCAAATGAAGCAGAAGCAGTCTCATTACAAAAACAAATAACAGATGCAATCTTTTTTTCAAATAGATATGCATTATATTTTGCAGGGAAAGTGGGATTAGAGTTATTAGGAGAAGAAAAAGCAGATGTTGAATCAATCTTGCAATTTGGTTCAAGATTAGAAGGAAGCAAAAAAAGAGATGAATTAATTGCATATCTTATCAAAGATACAATTATAAGTTTAGGAGATATAATTGGTGATAAAAAAGCTGCACCAACAGTAACAACGAATGGAAAAGAAGAAACCAATAAAGATGATGATTTAAGTTACACATTAAAAGCAACTTTCACCTCTTGGATTAACCAATTTAACTGGCCAACATGGGATGAAATTGCAGCTGAATATGGTGTTGAAGATCTAAAGATGAAATTTGGAAATTATAGTATGTTAGCTGGAGAATTCAAAAAGAAAAGTGACATAGTAATTGTTGATCAAAAATTCATGCCTGTAAGAAAAGAAGCTGTTATTGGTGGACAGGAGTTTGGTCAAACATTATGGAAATCAATGGTTAAATTAGGGTTTTACAATCACGAAGAACAAGATAATGAAGCAGACCCACCTTTTGTAATCTTTACATATGGTGATCCTGGTTGTGGAAAAACATACAATGCACACGCATATATTAGATCATTTGTTGATCTTTGTAAAGACAAAGGAATTCCTGTTTGGGCATTAACTCATAGCACAACTGACTATGCATCACATTTTCAAAATAAGACAGCTAATGAATTATCATCATTAGCTGGAAGAATTAATGATTTTCCTGGTATTGTAATGATGTATGTTGCTGACGCAGACAATATTTTCACGTCTAGAAAAAGTCCAGGTATAACATCAGAACAACAAAACACCTTAGGTGTTTACTTTAAGATGTTTGATGGTACATTAATTCCAAAAAATGGAAAAATGATGACAATAATGGATGCAAATTATATTGATGGAATTGATGATGCAACAAAAAGTAGATTATTTGATGAGATTATAAAATTAGAAAGGTTTGATCAAGCATCTCAGTTTGAAGAATTAGCTAGAAGAATGTTAAGTTATAAAACTGCATCCCCTGGTTTAACAGACGGAGAATGGTCACAAGTTGGACAATATCTGTTAGATGGGCCTTTAAGCATTAGAGAAATCACTCACGTAACAAGAGGATTACGAGGCGGTTTTGAACCAGATGAGGCATTGTTAGGAACACCTGGTGCAAGTGCAATTATTCGAGCCCAAAAATCAGATCATCTTATACAAGTGGGTTATGATCAAGTACTTGGTGGATTCGATCATTATATCACAACAAGAATGGAAATGGAAAGAGCAGCAAAAGAAGCAAAAGAAGCAAAGGACCATGAAAGATTCATGACTTCCTTGAACATAGAACATAAACCAAGCACAGCCTAAAATAAAGAGAAAGAGTAAAACAAAAAATAAAACATAAAAAAATAAATACAAAATGGGAACCTTAGATTTTTTAAGAAACATAGCAAGATTAAAGAAGATTGCTCGCGGAGGCAATGGTGCATTAGATACAAGTAGATTAGAACAGGATTTCCTTATGTTTTCTCAATATACGGGCAAGAGAGAATTAGTAGTAAAAAGACCTTCACTTTTTAGATTAGATGGTGATGACTCAGAACATTTCAAAGATGCAATACTTTCTTTAGGATCAAATGACGATTCAATTCCTAGAGCCTGTGATATTTCAGGAGCTTATCTTGCAAATCCTGAATTAGATAACATTGTAATTGTTTCACCAAATCAATTAAATGCGGATCATATTTTTGAAAGCAGATCTCATCTAAATGTAATTTTAAAAAAGATCTATGGAGACGGGGCAAGATTATTGAGAGATTTTACTGTGCATGAAGCTGTGTTAGGTGAAGCTCAATACATGAGCGGTGAATTAAATCTAGGAGAAATATCATTATTTCCAGAAAGATTTAAGAAAGGCCCATACCAAGTAGAAATAAAATTAGATACACCATCTAAAACAATTTCTGATATTAAAGGATTTTTTGATTTTTTAGATCAAGTAGAAGAAAGTCCAAAAAAAGCCATTCTTGATCCAGCACAAATAGAAAGAGCAAAAAAAGGAATTGGTCTTAGAGAACGTTTAGGCTCATTATCAAGATATGATTATCCTGAATTACAAAGTTTTAAGGTTAATACAAATCACTGTGTTATCAAAAACAAAGATTCAACATATTATTTTTTACATAATGCAAAAGAAAATCGTAATGCAGTTGTTTATTTTGGAGTAAATCCATTTGAAGAAAGCAAGGTACCATACGGTTTAGAAGTAATTAATGGTGAAGATCCAAAAGATGCACTTGTAAAATTAGTAGAGTTTGGTGTTTTTGATCCTAGTGAAGCATTATTAGAACAAAGAATTACAGCATTGCAAGAAATGTATGATTCAGCATCAAGAGCAAAAAGAAAAAAAGCAACAGATGATAAATCAGATTATAATACATTATTAACAAAATTAAATAGAGTAAAGGATTATTTTGCAAAAGTTATTAATCCAGAGCTAAGAAGAGCATATACAGAAAGACAAGAACCTGAAATAATGGAATTTATTGTTCATCCTGCCAGTGATAGTCCAACAATTCATGAGTTATTACCACGAGTTTCATGGAACCATACAATTAGAGATTATCACGATACTAATTATTTTATAGAATCCTTTCATGCAGCCACAGAAGAAGGAAGAAAAGAAATAGTTCATCAAGTAGCTGCAAACATTATGTTTTCTCATCATCAAAGCCAGGATACAAATTTATGGTTGTATCTAAATCATAGAGAATTATGTGAACAAGAAGGAATTTCTTTTAAAGTTGCATCAAATGGAAAGTAGTTATAGTAAGTAGTTATAAGTTTGAAGTTAGAAGTTGGTTGGTAGTGGTTATAGTAAGTAGTTCTAATATAGTAAGTAGTTATAAGTTGGAAGTAAGAAGTTGGAAGTTAGAAGTGGGTTGGTAGTGGTTATAGTAAGTAGTTCTAATATAGTAAGTAGTTCTAATATAGTAAGTAGTTCTAATATAGTAAGTAGTTATAAGTTGGAAGTAAGAAGTTGGAAGTTAGAAGTGGGTTGGTAGTGGTTATAGTAAGTAGTTCTAATATAGTAAGTAGTTATAAGTTTGAAGTTAGAAGTGGGTTGGTAGTAGATGAGTTGGTAGTTTATGGTTATTAGTGACTAGAAACCAACAATTAGAAACAAATACCAAGTAACTAATAACATTTATATATCTGTTATATTAATAAGTATATATTAAAAAGAGGTATTAATATGGTCAGCTATAAGATAACTAAGATCAAAGCTAGAGAAATACTTGATTCTAGAGGAAATCCTACTGTTGAAGCAGAAGTATATACTAAATCAGGAATGGCTTATGGTCATGTTCCTTCAGGAGCTTCCACTGGAATACATGAAGCATTAGAATTAAGAGATGGTGGAAAACGTTATGAAGGAAAAGGTGTTCAAAAGGCTGTGAAAAATGTTAATCTCAAGATTTCTAAAAAACTAAAAGGCATGGACGTAAGATATCCTAAGAAAATTGATCAAGAAATGATAGATTTAGATGGAACAGTTAACAAATCTAAATTAGGAGCAAATGCAATCTTAAGTGTTAGTTTAGCATGTGCAAGTTTGCTTGCTCAACTTGAAAAAAAACCATTATATTCTGTATTAGGTAAAGGTAGAATGTTACCAATTCCATTTATGAATGTAATTAATGGAGGAAGGCATGCAGAAAACAAATTAGCAATCCAAGAATTCATGATTGCTCCGTTCGGAAAGAACTTTAAAGAAAGTTTAAGGATAGGAGATGAAGCAGACCATGAATTAAAAAGAGTTTTAGCAAAGAAATATGGAAAAGCATCAACAAATGTTGGAGATGAAGGAGGGTTTGCTCCTAATGTTAATAATGTAGAAGAAGTTTTGCATTTATTAATGAAAACTTTTGAGAATTTAGGTTATGAAAAAAAGATAAAAATAGGAATGGACGCAGCTGCATCTGAATTTTTCAAACAAGGATATTATCATGTTGATGGCAGGAAAATGGGATATCATCGTTTACTTGATTTTTATGAACACATGATTAAACATTTCCCAATAATTTCTATTGAAGATCCTTTTGCTCAAGACCACTTTTTGCCATGGAAAGATATGACAGAAAGATTAGGCAGTGGTTCTGTTAATAAGAAATTACAAATTGTTGGTGATGATTTGTTATGTACAAATCCTCGACGTATAGGAATGGCAGTTGATAGAAACATGTGCAATGCTTTATTGTTAAAAGTAAATCAAATTGGAACTTTAAGTGAAGCAATTGATGCTGCAAAATTAGCAATGAAAAACAAATGGAATGTTATGGTTAGCCATAGAAGTGGAGAAACAGCAGATCCATTTATTGCAGATTTAGCAGTAGCACTTAATTGCGGACAAATTAAAACAGGCGCTCCTTGTAGATCAGAAAGATTAGCTAAATATAATCAATTACTAAGAATAGAAGAAGGCTTAGGTAAGAGAGCAAAGTATGCAGGAAAGATTTTGAAGTTTAGGAAGTGATTATCTTGTTTTTTCAAATTTATAAGTGGTTCCATCTTCAAATCCAATAGATAAAACATCATATGATCCGCTGAGTGTTGGAACAGATTTTAATTTAATTTCTTCTTTGTTTTGTTTTGCTGCATCTAAACGTGAAGCTAAACCCCTAGTATTACCAGGCCCATTATAATTCACTGAAACAGTACCATTATTAACACTAACTGCATACTCTTTTAATGAACAATAAACACCATTATTATCCATTGTAAGACAAAATATTCCGGGATTAAACCTAGACTCAGCATATGTCATCCCTTTTATTTCTCCGTTATATTCAGAGTAATCATAAGTTTCTGAGTAGTGTTTTTTAGGATTAGATAATTCATCACTGGGTCCACAACCACACATTGCAAGTGATAACCCCAATACAATCAATGTTAATGTTTTTCCCATTGTACTAAGTATTAGGACAAACTAGCTTAATAAAGTTTTGAGTCGAGATTCATTCAAAATAAGAACTTGTTTTTTTACTAGGTCCGTTAGGACATGTCACTCACTAATTTTAATTAAATTAAAAAAATAACGGGTTATATTGGCTTCGCCCTAGTTAAAAAAAGAAAAATTTTAACCACAACCTTTTTATATCTATATATAGTAATATTATATAATAAAGAGGTAAAATGGTTAAATCAAAGATTCCAAAGAACAAAGTCCTATTAATAATCAGAGATGGTTGGGGTTTTAGTAAGAAAGATCCTAAGAAGATAGGTAACGCAGTTAAACTAGCTAAAACACCTAATACTGATTTCTATGAAAAGAATTATCCTTTTACTTTACTAGGTTGTTCAGGTCACTATGTTGGTTTGCCTGATAAAACACAAGGTGGAAGTGAAGTTGGCCATTATACAATTGGTGCCGGTAAAATAGTTTTACAAGAGTATGAAATGATCAATAGAGCAATTGCAATCAAAAATAAGAAAAGCAAAGACTCATTCTTCAACAATAAAACATTATTGAAAGTAATAAAACATGTTAAAAAAAATAAATCTAATTTACATTTAATGGGATTGTTTAGTGATCAAGGTGTTCATGCTACAACAGAACACATGTATGCCTTAATAGAGATGGCAAAGAAAAACAAAATAAAAAACATATACATTCATGCATTTCTAGATGGTCGAGATGTCCCTGAAAAATCTGTATCAAAATATTTTGTAGAGTTCAATAAAAGAATTAAAAAACTTGGAATGACAAAAACTGTTAAGATTGCATCCATCGTTGGAAGATATTATGCAATGGATCGTGACACTAATTGGAATCGAACACAATTAGCATATGAATTATTAGTTTATGGAAAAGGGTTTATTGAAACAGATACATTAACAGCAATGAAAAAAGCTTACAAATATGGAGCAATATCTGACTATTATGTAAAGCCTATGAAAATAAAAAATACACCCAACATTTCAGATAATGATGCACTTGTATTCTGGAATTTTAGAACAGATCGAGCTCGACAACTTACATATGCTTTTACAGATAAAAAGTTTAAACATTTCCGAAGAAAGGAATTCAAAAAGTTATTTTATGTATGCATGACTAATTATGATCAAACTAGAAAACTTAATTGTGCATTTCCTGAGGAATACTTAAAAAATAATTTAGGTTCTATCTTAGCAAAAAACAAATTAAAACAATTAAGGATAGCAGAAACAGAAAAATATGCACATGTTACATTCTTTATGAACTCGCAAATAGAAAAACCAAACAAAGGAGAATCTCGTTTGCTAGTACATTCTCCAAAATGTCCAAGTTATGCAGAAATGCCTGAAATGAGTGCATATAAAATAACAAATAAATTAATTCCACAAATTAGGTCTGGTAAATTCCATTTTATTGCATTAAACTTTGCAAATGGTGATTTAGTAGGCCATTCTGGAAACTTAAAAGCAACAAAGAAATGTTGTGAAATTGTAGATGAGTGTATAGGAAAAATAATTCCATTAGCATTAAAGAAAAATTACACAATAATGTTAACAGCTGACCACGGCAATTGCGAAGAAATGATTTATCCAAATGGAGAACATAAAGCATCACATACACTTAATCCAGTACAATTTTCTTTAATAAGCAATAATAAAGCATTAAAAAACATAAAATTAAAAAAGAAACTAGGATTAGCAAATATTACACCAACAATTTTGAAAATTATGGGTATTAAAAAAGTCAAAGATATGGAGGAATCATTAATTTAACATGGCATTCATAACAGTAACTGAAATCATTGATATTTTAATAATGACTTTTGCAATAGGTTTTATTTTCAAAGACTTATTTAAAAAACCAACTGAAATTGATCATGACCCATTAACTTATCATAAACCAAACAGATTCATTAATTGGAATGATTTAAAGTTTGCAATGTTAGTTACTGCTCCTGCTGTTATTTTTCATGAACTAGGACATAAGTTTGTTGCAATGAGCATGGGATTATATGCTACTTTCCACGCTGCTTATACATGGCTAGGTCTAGGTGTTGTATTAAAATTAATTGGAACCCCGTTTATATTCTTTGTTCCAGCATATGTTGCACATAGTGCAGCTGCTTCTCCACTACAATCTGCAATAATTGCATTTGCAGGACCTGCTGTTAATCTAATATTATGGTTAGGATCAATGTATATTTTAAAAGCAGCTAAGAAATTAACTAGAACTCAACACGTAGCCTTAGTATTAACAAAAAGAATAAACATGTTCTTGTTTTTATTCAATATGATCCCAATTCCACCATTTGATGGCGGCCATGTTGTGTTTGGGTTGTGGAGAACATTCTTTTAGTTTCTCTTAACTATTTTTGTGGTGTTATCGGCGCCTAGGCCTTATTTTAATTTCTCTTTATTCTTTCTTCTCCACCAAATTACATAACTTAAACAAACAATAACTAAAATTAGATTAGTAGTCATAAACCAACTAGTTCCCCAGCTAATGCCTGGAAATACCCAATCACTTACAGGCCATAAAAAAGGAGTTGGTAAAAATTCCCTTGTATGTGTTGGAATGTCTATTAAGATATGAATTGGCCAAGCCAAAATGTAAATAGGAAATTTCTTAGAATAATATTTACATATACCGAATATCAATAAGATAACTAATGCTGCAACAAATATACTATGTGAAATATCATACAAAGTAAAAACCCAATCAGGAATACTTCCTAAATGTGGCGGACCGCCTCTTGACATATTTCCCGTTACAACACTAAATATAAAATAAATCAACCAAGAAAACGTATCAGGAATTAAACCACATAAAAGAGCATAAATAGGCTTCTTAGTTCTAAAAAAGAATATATAACTCCATATTGCATGTGAAAAATAATCCATTTTACTTTATTAAAGTAATGATAATATAAATATCTTCTGAAAAACAAAATACAACTATACAATTAGAAACCAATAATCTTTATATAAGAGTATTTAACCTAAAACTAAAATGAGTAGCGATAATGGAATTTCAACAGAAACAAGTTCTGCAAGAATAGGCTATCTTCACTCAGGAAAGCTTCTTGGTACAAATATTAATGGGGGAGATTTAGTAAGATTAGTTAATGAAGAATTCAAAGGAACAATTCTTGAAGTTCCTATAGATGAACCAAAAGAAACAGATGCGCCTTATTTAATACTTATGCGAAATGCATTCTACGGTTTTGCTTTAGACACAGTATTAGCTAAAGAAGGTATTAAAGACATAAAAGTTGCATCTCCTGGAGAAGTAATGGAATTAATGCATTCTTTCATAAGTGGAAACAGAGAATTAAATGGATTTCAATATGCAGAATTTTCAACTGGCGTAGTTTTACATGAAAGAAAAGGTCCAAACAAAGAATATGCGAGACATTTATTATCTCAATTAAAACAAAGTAGTTACAATGATTTAGTTCAGCAAGGTATGCCATTCATTCTCGCAAGATTAGTATTGTCTAAAGATGAATCTTTTCCAAACAGTTTAAAACTTGATGTAGAAGAACATACAATTATAGAACCTGCGCCTAGTCTAAAGAGCGGAAATTGGTATGGTGTAGAAAACAACACAGAATTAAGTCATGCAGTTAATGGTGCAGACAAGATAGATCCAAGAGGGCCTGGAAGAATTGATTTTAGATATTCCTCAAATGGGTTAAGACCATTGCATGTTTTTTACGGCAATAATTTTAGTTCTGTGGGATATGACTTAACAAGAAGTGTAGACTTAGGAAAAGGTTATCTTCTTGTATCGAAAACAAAATAAAAAACAATGTTTCTTATTCAATTAAGTTTATTTTTTTAGAGAATAAATAAGTGATATACTACTCATAACAAAGATAAAAGCATTTAATATTACAAAGATAGTATCTCCAATTTGATAAGAATAGATTGCTAATGCTAATGATCCTAAAACATACAAAACACCAAATCTCCAATCAATTTTATCTTTTTTATTTCTAATAATTTCTATTGTTTCAGGTATCCATGCAACTGCTAGTAATATTAATCCTACTAATCCTAATATCATAATAATATTAGATATTGCCATATATATAAAGTTAATGTAAAATAAAGGACAAAAAAAAAGAAAAAAGATTGGGATCTAATTCATAAATAACTTATTCCCTGCAATTACACCATCTGTTGTTAAATTAATTCCTAACTTTCTAATTGGTGATTCATCTCCTTTTTTAGGAATATGTGTTGTATGCATCTCCGTGTTCTTTAATTTAGGAAGCTGCTCAAGTGCAAGTTTTGCTGTTGGATTTGTTGATGCACTTATTGCTAATGCAATCAATGTTTCTTCAACATCTAATGTTTCTGCAGTTTCTTTATAGGCTGTAACTTTGAATTCTTTTATTTGTTGAATAATCTGTTCTGAAATCAACAAAATCGGGTCTGGAATATTTGCTAATGTTTTGATTGCATTCAATAATACAGAAGACTCTGCGTGAAGCAACGGGCTATTTTTGCCAGCAATAATTTGCCCATCACTTAATTCAATAGCAGCCCCACAAAATATTCCATTGTGACCTTTTCCTTTTTCTTTTGCTTCTTTTGCTGCATTTCTTGCAGGTTCTATAACTGTTCTGTCTGATTGTTTTAGATTAACTCTCCCCATGATCTTTTCAGCAATATCAACTGTGTCTTTCTTTTCCAGACCTAAAACAAATTCCTGATTATATCTAAAATATCGCCTAATAATCTCTTGTTTAGCTGCTTTTTGACAAGCTTCATCATCAAAAATTCCTGTCTTAGCCATATTAACGCCCATATCAGTTGGAGAATGATATGAATTAATGAAATTATTAGGACTAATAATTGCTTTCATTATATTTTGAATAATCACAAAATTTTCAACATCCCTATTATAATTAATTGCAATTTGATTATATTGTTTCATGTGATGTGGATCAATTAGATTAAAATCTTTTATGTCTGCGGTTGCAGCTTCATATGCAATATTTATTGGGTGATCAAGTGGAATATTCCAAATTGGAAATGTTTCAAATTTTGCATAGCCTGAATCAACGCCTCTTTGCTTATCTTGATAAACCATTCTTAAACAAGTTGACATCTTCCCCGAACCTGGGCCTGCCCCTGAAACAATTACTATTGGTTTAGTTGTTTCAATAAATGGTGTTGCCCCATAACCTTTTTCAGATGCAATTAAATCTGTGTTTGAAGGATAGCCTTCAATTAATCCTGCCGTATATACTTTAACTCCTTTACTTTCAAGAAACTCTTTTAATTGTAATGCTTTGCTTTCTCCAGAAAACAAATTAATCACAACAGTAGGAACATATAATCCATAACCTCTAAGATCATCTATTAATTTTAGCGTGAAGTCATTATAATTTATCCCTAAACTTCCAAAAATTCTTCCTTTTTGTATGTCTATTGCACTTACACATAATACTATTTCAACCTCATCCCCTAAAGATTGAAGAATCTTAATCTTAGTATTAGGTTTATAACCTGGTAAAACTCTTGCAGCATGATGATCAAATAACAGTTTACCACCAAACTCAATGTAAAGTTTTTTATCAAACTTAGAAACTCTCTCCTTAATGAACTTTGTTTGTTCTTCTACATACTTGTCTGTATCAAATCCTTTTTTAAAAACCATAACTTCACCTCATGTTAATATCACATCAAATTATAATAATTAATAATTACTTTTATCAGACTAAAAACCAAGAATCCTTATAAATATTGTTAATATCTTACAATGCTGATTAAACATATAGTTTCTAAACCAACAATATTTTAATATCATTTGTGAGGGTTCTAACTAATGCACGCAAAAATTATTACCAAAATTTGTTCTAATATGTTACTAAACAGCTTAATCTTAATTAGAATTAATAAAAAAAGGTGGAAAAATGAATGAAAATAATTCAGGATTAAATATTCTTAAAGAAATATCAGCTAAAAAAGAAGAACATGAATTTTATGAAGCAGAAGTTAAAGGTTACATACCAGGCAAAACTAAATTCATTATAATTATGGGAACAGTAATGAGTGGCCTAGGCAAAGGAATAGTAAGCTCATCAATTGGTAAACTATTACAAATAAATGGATACACAGTAACCCCAATTAAACTAGAAGGTTATCTTAATGTTGATTCTGGAACACTAAATCCCTACAGACATGGAGAAGTTTATGTTTTAGATGATGGAATGGAATGTGATATGGATCTTGGAACATATGAAAGATTATTAGATACAACATTAACGGGGAAAAACTTTACAACCAACGGCCAAATTTATTCTAGTATTTTACAATTAGAAAGAAAAGGTGGTTTTCTTGGTAGAGATGTACAATATATTCCTCATGTTACAGGAGAAGTAAAAAGAAGATTAAGAAAGCTAGCAATGGATTCTAAAGCAGATATTGTACTTATTGAAGTTGGTGGCACAGTAGGAGATCTTGAAAACAGTGTTTATATAGAAGCACTAAGAGAACTAGAATATGAAGAAGGTAAAGAAAATGTTTGTAATGTTGCATTAACATTTATTTTAGAACCTAAATTTTTAGGAGAACAAAAATCAAAAGCTGGCCAATTGGGATTAAGAAGTTTAATGGCAATGGGAATTCATCCAGATGTTGTTGCCTGCAGATGCCATAATTTAGTAACTGAAAAAGTTAGAGAAAAAATAAGTATTTTTTCAAATGTTCCTATGGATAGAGTAATTAGTGTTCACGATGTGGATTCCATCTACAAAATTCCTGCATTAATGAAAAAAGCAAACCTTGATCAAGAGATTCTTTCTCTTCTTAAATTAAAACCAAAAACAGATTTTTATCTTCAACAAAAAGAATTAGAAAAAATTGAATATTACATAAAAGCAATTGATAATCCTAAAAAAGAGATTACTATTGGAATAACTGGGAAATATACCAATATTAGAGATTCATATGCATCAATTGCAAAAGCATTAGAACATTCTGGAGCTGCAACAAACACAAAAATTAATATCAAATGGATTGAAACAACTGAAATAGAAGATGGAAAATTAGATATTGTTGATGCACTTAAAGATGAAAATGGAAATCTAATTAAAGGTATTATTGTTCCAGGAGGATTTGGAAAAAGAGGCGTAGAAGGAAAAATTGCATGTGTTAGGTTTGCCAGAGAAAATAACATCCCTTATTTAGGATTATGTTATGGATTTCAGATGGCAATTATTGAGTTTGGAAGAAATGTATGTAAATTAGAAGACGCACATACGACTGAAGTTTCTCCAAATTGTAAAAATCCAGTGGTTGATATTTTACCAGAACAAAAAAAAATAGAAGGTCTTGGTGGAAATATGAGATTAGGTGGAAGAAATATTGATGTTAAAGAAAACACAATAACATCAAAACTTTATGAGTTAGATAATGATGCAGTAAAAAATAGTATTAAACAAAGTAAAACACAAGTTAGAGAAAGATTTAGACATCGATTTGAGTTTAATCCTGAGTATCTTGAACAATTTGAAAAACAAGGAATTGTATTTTCTGGAAAGGCCCCTCAACATCCAATTATGCAGATATTAGAACTGCCTGAGCATAAATTTTTTGTTGGAGTTCAATACCATCCAGAGTTTACTTCCAAAATGTTATTTCCTAATCCTCTGTTTTTAGGGTTTGTGAAGGCATGTATAGAATAATTTTATTTAAAAAATAGATTTAAAAATTAAAAAAAAGCTCCCAACCAGATCAAAGCCTGGCTAGGTCGCTTGTCAGGAACTGGGTGAAAATACTAAAACCAGTTACTAAACCATTTCATAAGTTTGTTTAGTATGTTTTTGGTTTCTTTCAGTTCTTTTCCAATATCCATGCATTCACCATTGCTACAAAAATTGCTTCCACATTCAAAGTTGTTATCACAAACATTTCCTTCTTTCTTTTGCACATCAAAGTTTCCTTCCATGCCGCAATAAACTGGTCTTCTATCATCAACTTTTCTTGTGCCTAATGGTAAACATCTATCATCAACAAAGCAACCATCGCATTTGTATTGTGTTCTAGGCAAATTCTCAAAAAACTCTGGTCTTTCTATGAATCTTCCTCTGTCTTCTCCTCTTTCCATTCCTCTTTCTTCAGGAATATATTGTTCATTAAACCAAACATCTTCTGCAAATTCTTCTTTGATCTTTTCTTGATATTCACCATCACCTAAGCAAACACCATTTGAACAACCATTTGCACATTTAACAGGATCAGCATACCTTACTTCATAGTATCCTTCACTTGTTTCCAAACAAATAGATTCATGTTGAAAAGCTCCTGTGTCTGTTTGTGAACCCCATTCTGTTTCTGTACAATAGTCTCCCCAACTAAGTTGGCCGTCATTCCAAATATTAAATCCATGAGACCATGCTTTAGTTGTTCTACTATTTCCATCCATGTCTTTACATTGACCAGGCTCCAATACACCATCAAAATCTTCAACAATTTCATCAGGAAGTATTTCATAACCAGCATTATCTCCTTTAAGACACATTACTTTAAATTCAACAAAATCTTCAGTAATTTTTGAAACAATTACTTTAATTTTATCTTCAGGGTCATTAAACTTACCATGAACACCCATGATTCCGCTTGTATCACCTTTTTGATCATAAGCTAATGATCTAAGATAAGCTCTGTAACCAAAAACACCATCTTCATTTGTATCAGGATATACATAAATTTGGAATTTGTCTCCGTTTAATACAAAATGTGAGTTTGTTTCTTTCTTAATTTTAATGTATCCACCACATGTTAGTTCTTGTGAATAAACAGCTGAAGTTACAACATCGTCTCTTGTTCTACCATCTGTTGTTCTTCTATAATCATCTGTTTTTTTTACACATGCACCATCCCTACACATAGTATCTCTTGGACAAAAAGTTCCACTAGAACTTAGCCCACCAGACCTTGGATCTTTATTCATTACATCTACTCCTTCTCTGTTGCAGAAAAATTCAACAACTTGTGAAGGTGAACTGCAAAAATCAGCATATCTCATATTGCCATCCCAAACTGTTCCTCTATTAAATAAATCTTGTCCACCATCACTTTCTCTACAAAGTGAATTATCATATGCCGGCATTGGTTGAGCAGGCATTGGTTGATCAGGCATTGGTTTATAATCAACAGGCATTGGTTTATTTACTGGCATAGGTTGATTAGGCATAGGTGCTGTTGTAGCATCATTTCCACCACAAGGTTTGTAACAAACATTATATTTTTCATTACCAACACACTCTAAATAATAGTCTTGCCAACCATGTTGAGGATCATGTCTACAACCATTTGTAAGAACATATTCTTCACCATAATTTCTAATCTTTACTCCTTCAGGAACACCCTGACAACCTTCAACTAAAACATCATTACATGAATAAGCTGTTTCAGGAGCATGAGGAATTGGCTCTGATACAGCATAATCTTCTTCAGGCATTGGAGCTACAACTGGTGTCGGAGCTGTAACAGGTGCAGGCATTTGAGCTGGTTCAGTAGTTATAGCAGAACCTGCAGGTAAACAAGCACCATCTGAACATCCATGTTGACAAGATAATACATTAGAGCCAACAATTCCATTTTCAGAACAAGCCCATTCTTTAATTCTACAATTTTCACCAGAACATGCATTAGTCATCATGTCTGTTTGTCCATCATAAGTACAATAATCTGTGTTTTCAACTTCATAGCCATTAATATGAGTTCCAATAATTGTTCCTTTAACATCTAAATTCCAATTACCATCACTATCTGTACATTCACCGCTTTCAGCATATGCAAATGCCATTGGTACTAAACTAACTAATAATATCAAAACAATTCCAAGTTTTAACCATAATTTTTTCATCATTTTTTTGTCCTCCAAATTTTTAATTTGTTTGCTCTGTTTAGAGCTTTTTATCGTGAGATGTACATAGTATGTTGCAACAATTATATATAACTTGGGTGGGCAATAGATGTGAAACAAGCCCAAAAAAGTCTTATTTTCTAGAGAAACCTTTTAATTAATGCCCAAATTAGAATCTATCTAAATTAATCTATTGTTTATCCAGAAAGAAATCAGTAAGACCAACTTTCACCATTTTTCCATGTTTCTCAATAAAAATTATCTTTTTACCCTCTAATCCTTGTAATAACCTAGAAAGTGTTGTTCTTGGCAATCCTGTATTATGCCTAATTTTTGCTTGTGATGTTTGATTATTATTAGCTAAAAGATATTCAACAACTGCTTTTTCTTTAGCATTAAGTGTAGTTAAGATTGTATTAATATGGTCTGTTACTTTATTCTTATCATTATTGTTTTTGCCATTATTATCTTTATCTAAATCATTTTTTGTATTTACTTTTTGTTTTGCATTTACTTTTGGTTGAGATTGTTTTTTATCAACTGTTCTTTGATACACATACAATAAAAGCAAAATAAACAATACAATCAAAAACCCACCCATAAATGCATATATATTTCTTGGAGATTCTTGTAATAAACTTTTATCAAGATTAATTGTGACTTCAGTAATTTCTCCTTTTTCTACTTGAACATCAACCATTCCAACTGCTTTCCCATAACTAGCTAAAATATCTGAATTACCCACTGCAATATTATCTACTTTAAAAAAACCAAATTCATCAGTCTCAACAGGTAAATCTTTTGGATGGTTTGGACAGTCAAATTTAAGATCTGCTTCAGGAACAATATTATCTAAACTATCTTTAACAAAACCCCGAACAGAACCAACCGGAGTAAGATAAATTTTAGTTGTAGTATCTTCCTTAACAACTAATTCATACAAGAGATAATAATCTATAGACAAAGTTTTAGTGTCATCTACTTTTAGTTCAAGATCATATTTACCTTTTTCTAAATCTAATTCAAGTAATCCATCATCAACATAAGTAGAATATTCATCCCCATCAAGATTATAGTTTAAAACAAAATCACTTATTTGATAATTAGTTGATAAATCAAAGAATTCTAATTTAATATTATATTGTTCATCACCCAAAACCAAAGGAAAAGAAAATAACATTATAACAATCATAGACAAAAATAAACTTATCAATATATACCTCTTTATCATATATATCTATTTATTCATGAAGTAATATAAAAAGATTACGTTAAAGTAAGTAGTTTTAAGTTGGAAGCAGATAGTTATGGGTTTTTAGTTGTGGGTAATGGGTTGGTTCTGAGTAAATTAGTAATGGGATTTGGTTATGGGTTAATTAGTATTGAGAAAACTCAACAATACCCAGAACTCATTACTGATAACAAACTCAGAACTCAAAACCCATTACTCAAAACTTAATACTTATTACTCATAACTCCAAACTATTTCTTCAAACTCAACATATCACCAATAGTTAATGCAGCTGATTTTGCTTTAAACTTTTGTTGATGTGATTCTTCATGTTGTTCAATTAATTTAATTTTCAAGAATCTTTCAAACTTTCTTGCTAAATCCATGCCTGGCACAAACTTTTCAGTTTCAATATTCTGAATAAGAGATTCTTTTTCTGCAATTTTCCTTGCCAGATCTTGTTGTTTCAATCCTAATTTTTCTCTTGCTTCTTTAATTACCTTTGCATAATCTTCTACAATCAATTGAAGAAGTTCTCTTTTTACTGTTTGAACTTGTTTTTTAGCAGGTTGAGATTCTGATTTCTTGTTTTTAATAGGAGCCCTAACTCTAGAAATAATCTTACCAAATTTAGCACATTCATTACAAACTACTAATACTGCGCCTTCAATATCAGCCTTTAATACATTTCCTTCTTTACCGCACATTTCACATGGCATGTTATCACCTTATTTTAAGTATAAATATATGGAAATTTGTTGGATTTATAAATCTTTACATCAAATATTTAAGTTATTTGAAGTTATTTCAAGCTATTATTACTTGGTTTTTGAATGCTTTTTTTTGGTTTTCTTTTTCTTATAGTGAGATAATAAAAGATAAGTTAAAAGCGCTATCAAAATAATTAAAAATATTAACAAAAGAGCAATAAGCCACCATGACCAAATACTTTTAGGTTTCATTATTACAGGATCACATTCTAAATCATTACATAAACCACCACAACCATCATCTCCACAAGTTTTTTCTGCACAATTTGGAACACAAACACATTTGTAATTAATACATTGTTTCAAATCTGGACATTCACCATTCAAATCACCACAAAACCCATCACAACCATCACTCCCACATTCTTTTCCTACACAATTTGACATACAAATACCAGCAGTTTGCACATTTGTTATGTTCTCAAAAGGGGAATCAGTATCACTATGAGCCATTTGAGGATGGTAAGTATCACCAGTATTAACAGAACCATCATTGGAGGATCCATCATCATCGTCCACTGGAGAACTTTTAGGAGCAACAATAACTGATGCACTGTTTAATTCATTAATTAATAATGCTTCTGTTCTATCAGGATTAAAAGAGTTTTCAATATTAAATAATTCAAAAGTAATTGCTGAAGATGCACTTGCTGTAGAAGTTTTAGCTAAGAATTTTAGCTCAAACAAAACAATTGGTTCAAAATAATAAAGATCTTCAACAGGATTATGCCCATATGCATTAATCTTTAATAATCCTAAATTTTCATCTTCATCTTTAACTTCTTCAATGATTTCAAAACCATAATTAAGAATTCTTTCTTCAAGAGAAGTATATTCAATAATATCTTTATCATAACTAATTTCAGCATAAAAATTATTTAATTTTTGCATATGTTCAGGAGTGTCTTCTAAAAAAGGATTAGCAGCAATCTCAAAACCTATTTCATTCCCAACTATAACATTACCTTCAGAAGGATAAATTAATACGGACTTGGGTTGCATTTCATTTAATTCTTCACCAATTGCCATTCCTGTTATTAAAATTAAACCATCTTGTGGAGATGGAAATAATAATAAAGCAAAAAAGATCATAAAAGTAAGACCAAGGAAGAATTTATGAGTAGTATCATTAATCTTCTTTTTGTTAACTCTTTTTTTAAGGATTGGTTTTGCCATTTTATTTCAAATTTGTTGTACATGTATCAGTATTTTTATTAAAATAACTTAATGCAATTGTAATATCTTTATTTGTAAAACAACCATCAGGACTTACACCTTGTCCAGAAGTTGCAATATCTCCTGAATAACAACCATAAGATGTAATTTCACCAGTATTTACATGAAGGACTCCTCCAAAAGTATCAGTATTTGGACAATAATCTTTAGCATCCATAATCCCATCGTTATCAGTATCAGGAGATTGAGGAGAGAACCAATCACCTGTAGGATCAATAAATACCTCATATTCATCAGGTAATTTATCAGAATCATCGTCTGTAAAAGTAAAGCACCCTTCACCTAAATTAATTTCTGTATAGGTAGGACAAACAAAATATTCTTCAGGAAGACAATCAAAAGGACAACTAATAAAATGTTCAAATGGTTCACAAACATTGTTTCCACATGCAGGAGTTAATGATGGAAAGAAGTCTTGAATAATAGGACCCTCTGGACACTCAACATTAGGAAAAGGGTCTCCTCCAGTCATGTAATTTTCTATAGGCATCCAGTTATAATACCCATTTACGTTCATACAAATAAGTTTTCCATCATCACTTGCTCTTCCTTGATAACTTTCATCACATCTTATCCAATGATTGTGTCTACCACAAACATATTGATTTTCATCTACAGATACTTCACCTTCGTTATAACAAGCTAGAGTAAAAGATGGTGGCATGGGGGCAACCATACAAATTTTATTCCCATTTACATAAGTATACCCTAGAGTACAGACAGTATCAACACATTGAGAAGGTTCACAACAACCAATTAATCCAGGCTCTTGTGTAATCATCTCTTCTGGATGATAACTCCATACAATTACTTTTCCATCTTCACAATTTCCAGGATGTCCTCTACAGTCTAAATCTTTTTCATCAATTGCATTGTCTCCATCATCATCTAAACCATTAGTACATTCTTCTAAGGGACAATCCCCTTCAATAGGTTCTTGACAAACCTCTCCTTCATAAATAAAACCATCAATAATATTATCACAATTATTATCTACTCCATCACATGGATCAATCATGCCAGGATTAATACAGATTGCACAATCTTTATATTTATCATGAATAACATTCCCTGTTTTACCAAAATAACAATCAAATATTGCTTTAGGACATTCTGCAGGATCATCTGTTGTACTATCATCACAATCTCCTGATTCAAAAGCACAACAATCTCCATTTACACAAAACTCATCTGCATCAATTGTTTTTGTTTTACCAAAACCATAACCATCGCCATCTTTATCATTAAAACATCTATATCTGAAAAAGATAGTACCTTTTTCAAGACTATTTTGGTTAATTGCACTATTATCTGGTGCAGATTCACTTTCTTTAACAGAAACTGAATTAATCATAACATCAGTTTGAGAAACTTTTGGTGTTGCAACAACTGGTTTAAATTGAAGCTTCAATAAAATTTGTTCACCATCAGAAAGACTAGTTTCTTTGTAATTAGTTGGATTTCCACCTCGATCAAAATTTGTTGGAAGAGTTATAGAACTGCCTTCAATAGTTACTTTATTAAAGAAACCAAACTCTTCAACAACAGGATCCTTTGTTTCCATTATAGTAGGGCCTCCAACATTTATGAGTTCTAAATGTATTGGAACATAAACAAAAGAGACTTTAAAATATTTGTAATTTAATCCTGCATTTGGATTGATCACTAAATCAACTACAAAAGTATCTGGATCCATATTACTAATCAGAACAGTTCCTGCTTTAGGATCAATTGCCGCCCCACCAGAAGCTGGAACCCCTTCTGTAATAGGATAATTAGTTGAAAAAGCCATACCAGTAATCATGTTCCGACCAAGAGAAGAAGTTTCCCTTAATGAATCTAAATAAAACATTCCCATTAAGCCTATACCAACTACTATAAACACTATCAAAAACTTATACAATCGTGAATGTTCCACTATATTACCCCTTTTACCTCACACTCTTTTTGATTTAATTAATATAATAAAGCAAATAAAAATAAAAAACAAATTTATTTCATGCCTTCACTAATTGCTGCATTAACTTTATCTTTATCCCAACCAACTTGGAGTAATGCATTTCTAATTTGATCTTCATTTGCACCTTTTGCTAAATTCCTCTTCACGTATGCAACTAATTGAGGAGATGCAATTGATTGTTGTGTTTCTTGTTTTTCAGGTCCTAAAATTGGTTTTTGTTGAACAGTTGTTCCAAATTCTTTTTTCTTCTTGAATTTTTTATAACCAATATAACCAAAACCAATAAGTCCTGCTAAAATAAACAAGATAGCTGCATATAATAACCAATTAAGATTAAAGTCACTTGGAGTTATGGAAACTGCATCATCACATTCAATATCACTACATAGTCCACCACATCCGTCATCACCACAAGCTTTTCCAGCACAATTTGGTTTACAACCACATGCACCATCCAAACATAATTCTCCATCAGCACATTGTCCATTAAAAGCCCCACAAAAACCACCACAACCATCTGTTCCACATTGTTTTCCTTGACAACTTGGAGTACAAACAGCATATTGGCTCTTTTCTTCAGGAGTTAATTTATCCCAATCTGCTTTAACTTGATTTTTTTCAGCATCAGTTAAATCCATCCATGTTTTTCCAGGATAATTTTCAGCAATAAAGTTTCCTAATCCTGCCTCTAAAATTGTAAGTTCTGAAGTTTCTAAAATTGAGAAGACTTCTGCTTCTGTACGGTCGTCATTAAAAGAATTTTCAATGCTAGGAGCAACTATTTCTACAATTAAAGGTTCAGTATCTGCTTTTATTTTTGCAACAAACGTTACTCTTGCAATTGCTAATGGTTCAAAAACAAAAACATCCTCAAACGGATTCATTCCATAACCGGTTATTTTAACAGCTCCTGGACCATTTACTACATTTAATTCAAAGTTTTCTAAAAGTGATTCTGTAAATTTATGTTCTAAGTTTTGTTGTGGAAATTTGACTGCTACAAAGAAATTATTCATCTTCTGCATATTTCCAGTAACCCCATCTAAATAAGGATAAATAACAACATCATAGCTAATTTCTTTTCCAACTTCAGTACTTGCTTCCACAGGATAAAGCATTGCTGTTTGTGTTTCAATTTCTGCAAGTTCTCCAGCTGAGATTGCATATCCTGTAATTAATTTGCTAAAATCCAAGTTAGAAAAACTTAAAACAAAAACAAGAAAAATTAAAAAAACAAAGAAAACTAAAGAAAAGCTTTTCTTGTCTCCCAACTTTAGGTTGTTTTTCATTTTCGACATTACCAAACATTAATTGGTTTACCCAATTAATGCAGTACATGTTGCTGTATTTTTATTATATAATCCTAACAACACAGTAATATCTTTGTTTGTAAAACAACCATCTGGTCTAACTCCTGCTCCAGCAACAGCAACGTCTGGACTGTAACAACCTAAAACATTTATTTCTCCTGTTGCTAACTTAAATACATTGTTGAAAGTGTCTGTATTTGGGCAAAAGTCTCTATTGTCCAATACACCATCACCATCTGTATCAGGTGTTCCAACATTAAAATAAATTTGATCAAGTGTTGCTTCATATGGATCTGGTATCATGTCACCATCATCATCAACAATTTCCTTAGTAACTGGATCAATACAGATGGTATCACAATTTTCATTAAATTCATCATCACACATACATCCATTACCCATGTCATCAACACAAGTAGTTTCACAGAATGTTATAAGTGATGGACATTCAACTGGACAAGTCAATGCATGTTCCCAAGCATCACAAATTCCATTTCCACATGAAGGAGTTGAAGTATCTGGAACTGGCGTAGAAGTTGCTTGACAAAGATAAAGATCTTTTTGTAAATCATCAACAATATTTTCACAATCTTCAAGATTACCTTCACATTCAGGATCTCCTTGATCCATGTTAAAGCAAAGATTAGCTTCATTTTGCCAATCCATGTTACAGTCTGTAATCATGTTATCACAAATTTCTGGTGCACCAGGATAAATACATACTGCACATGCTCCAGTATCATCTGTACAATGATCAGAATCAGCAGGACATATTCCAACTGGATCATCTGTCATATCATCATCACAATCACCAAAATTACCAACATATCCAGCAGGAGTAGTACTTGCAACTTCAGTCACACCTGGGTTACCAAATAAATCACCATCTGAATCTTCGAAATATTCCATTCTAAAATATATTTTAGAATTCAAAAAACCTGCTAAATCAAACAATGTGTCAACATCTGTATTATCAGGATTTAATGAATTTCCAGGAAAAGAAATATCAAGTAATCTAACTAGCGAAGTTACTGCAACAGTATTAGCATCATCTACTTGATAAATTGGTGTAAATTCAATCTCTGCTAAGGTTAAGTCTGTAATTGCTAAGTCTGCATTTGTATATGTAAAGAAATCAGTTACAGAAACTGCCCTAGCTTCAACAACTACCTCATTAAGATCAGCATTAATAGGAATATCATTAATAGCATCTACATAAAAAGGAACACCCGTGTCAGGAAATTTAACTCCAGAATTTACATTAAAATTCAATTGCTTTGGATTATAGCCAAATTTAAATGTAAAATAATTACACTTTTTCTTAATATCTGGATAAGCACTTGCTTCAGGATGTGCAATAATATCAATTGTAAATTTATTTGCAACATCTGTAAAAGAATTAAATGCAACATAACCAGTAGCTGGATTAAAGGCAGCTGCACTAGCTAGCAAATCAGGTTGTGGCTTATACGGATTGGCATCATTCATAGTACTAGTAAATCCACTTATTGCCTGACCAACCAATCCAACAGACTCTTCTTCATCAGGCGCAAGTGTTTGAACACCTTGAGAATCTGCTTCTGTTACAACGTCTTGTGTTTCAAATTCTGTTCTCATACTCATGAATACGAGTAGCATTAACAAACCAATAATAACAACAGTTGTCACCAAAAAAACTAATTTACTTTTACTAGAACTACCATCATCTACCATCTTTTCTCACCTTTTTTTGTTTTTTATTTATTAATCATATAATTGATTATGATTATACAAACTAACTAATTATCCACTTATTGATTTAACTATTTATATAGTTTTCTTATATTTACATATAAATCTACTAGAATTATTCATTTACTACTACTAATTACTCAAAATATTATAACACAAAAAACTACTCCTCAAACTTTTCCACACCATAAGTTTCTATTTCAACATCCTGTTTCCATTGAAATGGTTCTAACCCTGCTTTCATACAAAGATGAGTTAAGAATTCTTCTGGTTTTGGTAGATCATCCCAAACTTGCGGTAGAAAAGTTGCTTGGTTCATACCTTTTTTTAGAATTACTCCTGGTTTATCTTTTACTAATTTTTCAATCAAATCTGTTTCCCCATTGAAATTTAATTTTTCAGGAACATCTAAAACAGAAATTTCAATATGTAATGCTTTAAATTCCATTTTTTCTAATGGGGGAAACCTAGGATCTTGAAATGATGCACTTAAAGCATTTTCAATTACATCTTTATATAATTCTTGAACAGGCAAAAGATGGCCAATACATCCTCTTAAATTTCCATTTGATGTTAAAGTAACAAAACATCCTTTTTTTACTTTCAAAGATTCTGGAACTTTTTCTTCGTCTAAGTTTATTTCCTTTCCATTTAATTTTTCTTCAATTGTTTTTCTTGCTAATTGTAATAGATATTGTTTTTCTTCTTCTAACATCATTTCCACACCCCATTAATTTTAGTTTGACACTTTGGACAAGCACCATTATTAATTTTGTTTTCCTTAATTTCATACCTTACTCTTTTAATCAAAATCTCATTACATTTTGAACAATTAGTATTTTCTTTTCCATCTAATGCGATATTTCCCACGTATACAAAATTAAGTCCTACTTTTTTTCCAATTTCATAAGCCTCTCTTAATTTTGGTTCTGGCGTTATTGATGTTTGCTGCATTTTATACATTGGAAAAAACCTACTAATGTGCCAAGGAATATTCTTTCCAGAAATTCCTTTTTCATTTTTTTCAAGAGAAACAATAAACTCTGCAATCTTTGTTAATTCTTCTTCACTATCATTTTCTTCAGGAATAATTAAGGTCGTTATTTCCAACCAAAAACCCATTTCATGTGCAAGTTTAATTGTATCTAAAACAGGTTGAAGACGAGCACCACATAACTTTTTATAAAACTCGTCGTTAAAACTTTTTAGATCAATATTAATTGCATCAATAAATGGTTTCATTAATTCTAATGCTTCTTTTGTTTCATAACCATTTGTTACGTAAATATTTTTTATTCCTTTTTCTTTTGCAAGTTTCGCAGTGTCGTGTGCAAATTCTAGAAAAACAGCAGGTTCATTATAAGTATAAGCAATACATTCAACGTTATTTTTAACTGCATAATTTACAATTTCTTCTGGTGAAATTTCTTCTCCAATAATTCCTTTTTCTCCTAATTCTTTTGCTGCCTGACTCATTTCATAATTTTGGCAAAACTCACATCTAAAATTGCAGCCAACAGTTCCAAAACTAAGAACAGAACTTCCAGGTAGAAAATGAAATAAAGGTTTTTTCTCAATTGGATCAACTGCTAACCCTAAAGCCTTTCCATAAACTAAACTATACAATTTCCCTTTTACATTCTTTCGAACACCACATATTCCTCTTTTCCCTTCTACAACAATACATCTCTGAGAACACGCATTACATTGAACATTTCCTTCTTTTTTCTCATATAAGTAACATTCTTTCATCTAATTTTGTTGATACATGATAGTATATATTGTTTGTGAAAAAAAGGCTAATAACAACAAAAATAGAGGAAGAAAATAGAAACAAGAAAACCAATTCGTGAGTGACATTGGCTCCGCCCTAGTGTTTAAGAGTCTTTTAATTTATTCATTTTATACAAAAAATAATAACAAGGCCAGGCGAGGTGAAACCGAGTAGGACTTTGTTTACAAAGTCCGTCTGTGCCATTGTTGTTATTATTTTTGGATTATATTATGTTAATAGGCTCTTCACATTAAATTTAATTTCCTAAAATTAACAACAAATTATTTAAGTCAACAAAATATCCAATTATTCATGAAAACTAGACAACCAGCTGTTGCAGGAGCGTTTTATCCAGGATCTAAGGATGAAATAGATAAAATGTTGCATCATTTCTTTGATAATGTGAAAAATCTTCCAAAGACAAAGAAAATAAATGGAATTATTGTTCCTCATGCTGGTTGGGTTTATAGTGGACAAGTTGCTGCTTATGCTTATGAATTAGCTAGAGAATACAAAGAAAGTTCTGGAAAGAAATTCAAGAAAATAATTCTTCTTGGCCCAAACCATACTGTTTACTTAGATAAAGCAGCAATTGATGATAATGATTATTGGGAAACACCCCTTGGGAAAGTAAAAATAATAGATAAAGATAATTTAAATTTAGAGAGTAATTATTTTACTAAATCTGGACTTGCTCATCAAAAAGAGCATGACTTAGAAGTCCAAATTCCATTCTTACAATATGCATTTAATGATTTTGAAATATTACCAATAATTGTCGGAGATATTGGAGAAAATGGTGCAGAAGAAATTGCAACTGAAATCATAAAATTAATTGAATCTCTCGACGATGAAACCTTGTTAGTTATCTCAACAGATCTTTCACATTATCAACCACAAGAAAATGCTGAAAAACTTGATACAAACACAATAAAAATACTAGAAAACTTAGATTTTGGAAACGCCCATGTAATGGATGCCTGTGGTAAAAACCCTTTGTTAGTCACCATGCACATTTGCAAGAAACTAGGTGTTAAACCAACCACATTAAAGTATGCAACCTCAGGAGAAGTTAGTGGTGATTATACAGGTGTTGTTGGTTATGTTAGTATGTATTTCTAAAAATAAGAATTAATAGTTATGAGTAATGAGTCTTGAGTCATGAGTGGGTTAGCAGTAATTAGTTCTGGGCATTGTTGAGTTTTCTCAATACTAATTAACCCATAACCAAATCCCATTACTGATTAACCCAAAACCAACTCACTGCCCATAACTCAAATCTCATTACTAACCTAACATTCAATAGTCTTCAGAAACACTAGGATATTTCAAGATAAGATGAGCAATTAATACTATTCCCAAAGCAAAACCAAGATTAGAAAAGTTAATTTCAGACCACAATAAAATACCTAAAGCAGAAACTAAGGCAAACATCCCTATTGTAATTCTATACATATCACTACGACTATGATCTAATACCATTGATTCACTCGCTAAGGTAGTTTTTAATGGTGATTTAAATTATTTCCCCAAAAACTATTTAAATAAACTCCTCCTTATACAAATATCATGAAATTAGAGCGAGCTAAAGGAACCAGAGACATAATTCCTGAGGAAAAGATAGTAAGACAAGAAGTTATAGATAGCTTGCGGAATATATTTGAAAGATATGGGTTTTCTCCGTTAGAAACACCAACTATTGAGAGATTTGATGTGTTAGCTGCAAAATATGCAGGTGGATCAGAAATTCTTAAAGAAACCTTTCAGATGAAAGATCAAGGTAAAAGAGATTTATGTTTAAGATATGATTTAACAGTTCCTTTCTGCAGATTTATTGGAATGAATCCTACAATTAAAATGCCTTTCAAAAGATATCAGATAGGTAGAGTATTTAGAGATGGCCCAATTAAGACTGGAAGGCTAAGGGAGTTTTGGCAATGTGATGTTGATGTTGTTGGAACCAAAAATATGATTGCAGATGCAGAGATTATTAAGATTACTCAAAGATTTTTCAAATCAATTGAATTAAATGTAATTATTGAAGTTAACAATAGAAAACTTCTTGATGGTTTAATGGATGACTTAAAAATTCCTGAAGGCAAAAGAGAAGCAGTTATTATTGCAATTGACAAACTAAAAAAAGTCCCAATTAAAGATATTGAAAAAGAATTAGAAACAAAAGGTATCAAAAAAGAAAAAGTAGATGAACTTTTCAAAATATTAAACACAGATGGAACAAATATTCAGAAATTAGAAAAACTGCGAAAGTTATTAAAATCAGAAAAAGCAATTGAAGGATTAGATGAAATTGAAAATCTCTTAAAATATGTTAATGAAAAAGATAAAGATGCAAAAGTTGTTTTTGCAATTTCTCTTGCAAGAGGTTTAAGTTATTATACAGGAACGGTATTTGAAGCATTCATGGCAGATGGTAAATTTAGATCTAGTTTATGTGGTGGTGGACGTTACGATAATATGATAGGTAATTTTTTAGGAGGAAATAGAGAGTTTCCTGCAGTTGGAATTAGTTTTGGAATTGAACCAATTAGTGTTATGATGACTGAAAAATTAAAATCAGAACAAAAAAAGGATTCAGGAAATGAAAATATTAAAAAAACAGTAACAGAACTGTATGTTATTCCAATTCCATTTGATCAATCTAGTGTAAAAGCAGCAAAGATTGTTGAAGAATTAAGAGAAGCAGGATTAAAAGTTGATATGGATTTATCAGGAAAAGGAATCAGTAAAAATCTAAACTTTGCAAATAGTTATAATATTCCTTATGTCTTATTTGTAGGGGAAGAAGAGTTAAAGAAAAAGAAATTCAAACTAAAAGATATGATTAAAGGAAAAGAAGAATTCTTAGATGTAAAAGGCATTGTTAAAAAATTAAAATAAATACTCTTCTCAATAAGCTTCATATTTTTTTGTTATGATAAATTCTAATTTTTTAAGATGTTTTACTTTTCACATCAAATAATGATATTGAGATAATCCAACCACAGCAGAATCCCTTTTGTTTCTTAAATGTATGGGAACTTTTAGGATTTTATTTATTCTATTAAAATTATTAACTAACTTTGATGAAATTGGCCTGTTAACAGGATTAATTTCAAGGCAGCTTGCAATTAATTTCTTCATATACCAAGGAATATCATCTGCTTTTAAAGCATCTTCAGGAACTAAAAAACCTTGTTTTTTCCAAAATGATGTGTCTTCTAGTAATTCTTGTTTGGCTATTTCTTGTTTACTTATTATTTGGCCTGATTCTGTATAAGGTCTAATTGCATAAGCAAGTGAATTAGCTTTAATGTTATAGCTATAATCATCTGTAAACCATCTGTACATCATACAACCAAATGAATAAATATCTGCATTTTCTGTTATTTCATTAGATGAAACAATTATTTCTGGTGCAGCATATCCTAAGGTAGTTCTAAATCTATCACCAAACTTTCTTTTGTAAACAACAATATCTTTTTCTTCATCTCTTTCTCCAATTAATGTAGAATCAAAATCAAAAAAATTGAAAAAAACACTGTCTTGTGTTAAATTTAGGTTTGATAAATGAACTAATATATTTCCTGGTTTTAAATCAACATAGATAGCATTATTTTGATGTAAATAATCTAAAAAATCCAAGATTAATGTACTAAAAACCATTACTTCAGTATTTGACATTCTTATATTATCTTCTAAATATCTTGTTGCTTCATCCATATTTAAAGAAAAATCCAAACCCTCTTCATAGCTGATAAAAGGAAATACTGCTAATTTCTTACCTTGGATTTCAATTACATCTTCTAATGGGATCATGTTTTCATGTAAAAATTCCGCTTGATTAATATGTTCAAAAAATTCTAATTCCGCACTCCCATCAATTACTTCTTTCAAAAGAACTGTTCTTCCATTTATATCAGCATGAAATAAATTTGCTTTTTCTCCTAATAATGCTGAAGGTTTTTCTGCTTTTTCTAACATCATCATGTGTATTGGAACATATTTACTAGTAACATTATAACTTCTTCCAGAATTCCCTGTTACTTCCGCCCCAATTAATTTTTCTAAATCCATTTTATTTTACATAACTCATCTAATTTGTATATATTCTGTTACTTCTTGCCCTACTAAATCTGTTAATTTCATTTTCTTAATATTTTCTTTAGTTTAATTTTATCCTGCATGATTAAATAACTTAAATCCTTCTCTATGATATCTTGCGTATTCTTCTGGATCATAACTTGCTTTTACTCCCTTGAATTTATGACTAAATTCTGCTAACCTATATCTAGATTCTGGATTTGTTTCAACACTCCCTGCTATTAATTCTCTAAATTTTTCAGGGATGAATTCGTTAAATAAAATATTTCTTGAGGTTAATATTCCCCTCTCCTGCCAAAAGTCATAGTCTTGCAATAGTGAAGAGTCAGGTGATTCTCCATCTTGTTTAAGATCTTTTTTTATGCTTACCCTATCTGTATTCATTGAGTGTGGATAAAATGCAGCAGCTAATATTCTTCCAATTGCATATACCATAACCTTTTCTGTTATTGGAAGTTCATGATTAGGAAGTTCGCTGTAAAAAAGTTCAGGAGCTGCAAAATCGTTTGTGAAGTAATGATCTTGTTTTTTCTCATTAAACATTGTTATTAATCCACTTTCTTTTTCAATTTTACCAGGCAATAAACCCTCTAGATCACAAAGATTTAGCATTGGATGAACACCATCAAAACATACAACAATATTTTGCGGTTTGATATCTGTTTCAATAACTCTTTTCCCTTTAAAATATTGAGCAACATCAATAAGAAATTCAGCTAATGCTAATGCTGACAACTCACCAATAGTTTCATGGGAAGGTCTTACTCTGTTTGTGTTAAATCTAGTCTTAATTCTTTTTCCTTGGAAAATTTCTCCTAAATTTTTTGAAAAAGGCACATCAGGAAGATAGCTTAAGAAGGGATAAACTGCAAAGGTGTTACCTTGAAACTCAATCATATCAAGCATTGGAACAATGTTAGGATGGGCATCATTACTCATTGCAGAATAAAGATGAAGGCTCCTTTCACTGTTTCCAGGTCTTACATATTTGATAAATACTTTTTTACCTAAACATTTCCCAGTTAATAACGCTTTCCTATTAGTAACATTAAGGTTGCTTCCATAGATATTTAATCCAAAATAGTCCCTACCACTTCTTCCTCTTACAGATCTCCCTATTATATTTCTGAGTGTCATGTTATATTTCTAGTTTCCATACTGTTTATGGAATTCTTTTAAAATTATAATAATAACATAAATAATTCATTTTTTAATTCTCTAGGTATGTATCTGTCTGTAGGCATAAATTCAAGACAATTGGCAATAACAGGTTTAATGTAATCTGGTATTTCTTTAGCATTCCTAGCATCACTTGGAACTAAAAAGCCATAATCTCTTAATGCCCCTTCACCTTTTGCGTCCATCATTAATTTAAACGCAGCTGTATCTCCAGAAAATGCACTTATAAATCCAAATATATTTTGATTTCCAGCTTCTCTTTCTCCGCAAAACAAATCATATAGGATACAACCAAGAGAATAAACATCTGCTTGTGGAGTAAGTTGTTTTTCTATAAATTCAGGAGATGAATACATTGGTGTGAAAAGAGTTGAAAAAATATCTTCTACTTCTATTTTTAAATTACCATTTACAGATGATCTTTCACCTATTTTTGCAGCTTCAAAATCACATAAACGTAAAGGATAACTATGATCTTCTGGACAACATAAGATATTTTGTGGTTTTATATCAAGATGAATTGCATTATTTTCATTCATAAAATCTAAAGCATCTGCAATTGCATAACCTATACTTAAGATAATTTTATCTTTATCAGGTACATCTTGAATTCTCTGTAATAACATATATTCATCTAATGTTACTGAATTATCTGCACATGGAAAAAAAGGAACAAATGGAAATACTAATAACTTTTTCCCATTATAATGAATTACATCTTCTAAAGGCATAATTGCAGGATGTGTTGCTCTGTTTGCTTTTAGATGTTGATAAAATTGATGTTCTCTACTTAAATATTTTACAGGTTTAAGAAAAACAACACCTATTTCTGATTCAGCTTTAAAAAAGGTTCTTTCTTGTTGATTATTTGAACTTACTTTGACATATTCTGCACCTTCTGGCGCCAGATTATTTCGAGCAACAGTATCATCAAATGCAATTTGTTTAGCATCCAATGTAGGATCAAACCCCATACCATTATCTTCTAGATCATTTGGAAGCCCATTACCACTATGAACCTGGATATTACTATATCTAATTCCAGCTTCTCCCGTGAGTGTTTGACCAATGATTGTTTTTATATCCATTTTATCTTAGTTTAAAGGGGGGTTTTTAAATCTTTCGCTATTGTTCGTTACTATGCAGTGATTAATGGGAGAAAATATTTAAAGGATTAATGCATATTGGGTGTGAAATGGCCGGAAAATGCTTAAAATGCGGAGAAACTGCTAAAATACAGCAATTATGCAAGAAATGCTTCCTTGATAGCTACAGCAACATAATTGGGTTTAAAAAGTTCAATTTAGCAGTTTGTATGGATTGTAGTAGCTATTGTTATGGCAAGCAATTTAGACCAGCAATATCTCAAGATAAGGACCTATTAAAAACAATTAGAAAAGCATTCTATGAAAACACCAAATTTAAGCAAAAACCTGAAAAATTTGAAATTAAAGTAAAAATTCCAAAACATACAAAAAAACAAGGTACAAAACTTTATTTAAAGGTAAGAATTTCAGTTTTAACAAGAATAGGGGAAGGAAAAAGTGCATTAATTAAGAAAGAAGAGTTTGAATTTCAATTAAGGTTCAAATATGGTATTTGTGAAAAGTGCAATTTAGGAAGATCTAATTATTTTGAAGGAAGAATTCAATTAAGGAATGATAAAAATCATTCATTTGAAAAAGCAGCTGAATTTATCAGAGAAAAAGTAAAAAAAGCAAAGAATATTTTCATTACAAAAGAAATGAAAACAAAAAATGGAATTGATTTTTATGCAACTTCTCAGAAATACATTCAAACAGTTGGTGCAGAATTATCAAAACGGTTTGGAGGAGAATTAAAGATTACGTCATCTCTCCAAACAATGGATTGGACTACTAGTAAAGAACTTTATAGAGTAGATGTATTATTTAGGTTAAGTGAATTTAATGTTGGTGATATTATAAAGATAAATAAAAAGTTAATACTTGCAAAATCCATCTCAGGAAAAATGGCAAGTGGTTTTGACCTAAAAAACAATAATAAACCAGCAAAAGAAAACTATACAAATAAAGAATATGAAATAATAGCAACCACAAAAGATTATAAAGAAGTTAATGTTGTTAAAAGCATTGAAAAGAAGGTTAAGGGGAAAAAGGAATTATACATTGAAGTTTTAAGTCCAGAAGATTACCAAACAGTAAAGTTAGAAAATCCAAAAGATATAAAAAAGGAAAAAGACTTAATAAATGTTGTAATTATCGACGATAAGGTTTATTGTGTTAGTTTCTAAAAATTATTAGTTTACTTCCCACCATGCTTATACAAAATTGCACACAAATCATCTTTACAGCCATTATTTCTTGCCGTACTTTTTAGATGCATTAATCTATCTTCAACTGAGCCAACAAGTCCATAAAAAACAGCCTTCATATATCTGTCTGAAACACCCTTATAAAAACCTCTATTACAAAGTAAAACAAAATCTTTTTCTGTTAATTTTACTCGTGATAATTGCCCTATCATATTACCTTTCATTCCAACAGAAATATCAACTGTTGTAGCCCCGCCTCCTAAATCAGTAACATGATCAATTGTTCCTTGAGTAAATCCCCCATTAGAATAATGATAAATTCTGTTTTCACCAACATGTCCGAAATAAAATCTATCATATGCAACTAATCCAATATCTAAATTTACATCATTTAATTCTACACCCTTTGTTTTCTTTTCAGTTGCTTTAAGAAAAGAAACTCTTCTATGTGCTAGTAAAAATGCTTCAGTAAATGCTTTTCTTATTGCATCAACATTATGATTAGAGGAGTTATAATGACTAGTAAACTCTTTATGTGCATATTTAACTGCATCCCTAGCATTGTTTTGTTCCGGATGTTCTTTACCAAATTCACTTGCAATAAGAAATATCATTAATTCAGGATCAATCATAAGATATGATTGGTTATTTACTTTGTCTGGGCCCTTATTAAGAACATGTGCAAATACCATATTATAATGATGTCAATAAAGGTATATAAATTTAATTGATATATTGTAAACATATTATAGAGATACTATTATTTCCTAATCAATAATTTACAAGAATATTTATAAATCTCTTTATATTCCTCCCCATAATAGAAAAGTTTATTGTAGTGAGGTAATAAAGTGAGTTTATCAGATAAAGTAATGCCATACATTCTAAGCAAAGTTCCTCCTAAATTAATTCATAAATCAATGGAATTTATGTGGGGAAAATATCAGTTAGGAGTTATTGAACATTTTGCAAGAAACTATTCTGTTGGATTAAGTGAAGATCCTAAAGATGAATCAAAAAATGGCAGTCTTGAAAGACTAATGGACAAAGCAGAAGAATTAGGGAAAGAAGGTTATTTAGTAACAGTTGATAATCTTGGAGAAAAATCAAAATTTAAGCAAGACATTCTAAATAAAATAGACCTAAATAATCAGATATTAGATATTCTAATTGAAAGAGGTATGTTTGCTGCATCTGAAAAAGCAAAAAAAAAAGGAAAGCCCTATCCACACACATTTGGACCAACAATTTCTTTAAAACCATCTGCATTTTTATATCATAATAATGGTAATAAACCAAATTTAGATAATGATAAATTATTTGCAGAATTTTTAGATGATTTCTTAACCAGGGCAGAAGACAACCATATTGGTGTTACAATTGATATGGAAGAACCTTATCTTGTTGATTATACTATAAACTGTTATTTATCAAGCGTAGCTAAACATAAAAATATTGGTATTGTTCATCAAACAAGCCTTGATAGAACAACAGTTGATTTAGACGAATATATTGGTCTTGAAGAAATAGCTAGAGTAAGATTATGTATAGGAATTTATGACATAACTAAAAAGAAAATTTGGGATGAAGATGATTTAGAAAGAAAAGAAGACAACATTGGCACAATGAATTTAAAGAAAAGAAAAGAAAGATTAATTAATGAAGCACTTGCTATGACAAAATGTGGAATTTATACTGAGATTGCTACTCATGATGTTGATGTAATAAAAGAAATCCAAGAATTATTTAAAGAACACAAGATTTCAAAGGATCTTTATGAGTTCCAAGCATTGTATAATGTAAAACCAGAAGGTTTAGACGAGATTCACAAAGAGTTAATGGCAGATGGTGTTAAAGTAAGAATATATTTACCATACGCTCCTACATTAGATGATACAATTGATTATGGAATAAGAAGAGCATCTAAAAACCCACAATTGCTGTGGACATTTATGAAAGAAGGTGCAAAGTTTTATTGGAATAAACTTTTTTCAAAGAATAAAGAGAGAAAAAACACAAAATGACCAAACAACACAAAAAATACATGAAGATTGCCCTGGATTTAGCTGCTAAAGGAAATCCTTCCCCTAACCCTTATGTTGGTTGTGTAGTTGTTAAAGACAAGAAAATTCTATGTAAAGGTTATCATACTAAATGCGGAAAGGCCCATGCAGAAGTTGAAGCAATTAATCATTTTATTTCTGGGGCTAAAATAGAAAAACTTCAAAATCAGAAAAAGAAAAAGAAAACATCAATTAAAAAAATAAAAATAAACAAAGCATTAAGAAAAGACCAATTAAGGGGTTCTACAATTTATATTACATTAGAACCTTGTACGCATTATGGAAGAACTCCTCCTTGCGTTGATAAGATTATTGATGTTAAACCTAAAGAAGTTGTTATTGCAATGCTTGATCCCAATAAAAGAATATGTGGAAGGGGTGTGAAAAAATTAAGAGAGGCAGGAATAAATGTAATTATTGGAATTCTCGAAGAAGAAGCAAAAAAGTTAAACAAAACATATGTTCAATATGTTACAACTGGAAAACCATTTGTGTTTATGAAATCTGCAATGACCATGAATTGGAAAATCACATGGGGTGATGGTAGAAATAAACAGATCACCGGAGATAAAAGTAATGAATTTGTGCATGAGTTAAGAAACAAAGTAGATGCTATTCTTGTAGGAATAAATACAATCATGCGAGATAATCCACAATTAACAACAAGATTAGAAGGAAAAGAAACAAAAAATCCTATTCGTGTTATTCTTGATTCAAAATTAAAGATTCCATTAAGTTCAAATGTATTAAGAGATAATAATGTAATAATCATAACTGGAAAACAAAATAGAATTTCTTCTAAGAAAAAGAATTATCTTAGAAGTAAAGGAATTAAAGTTTTTGTTTTCAAAGAAGAACGCATTAGTATTAAAAAAGCAATTTGGGTATTAGGAAAACTAGGAATTAGTTCAGTATTAATTGAAGGTGGAGCAAGAATCAATACATCTGCACTTAAAGCAGAAATAGTTGATGAAATATTCTTCTTAGTTGCACCATTTATAGTTAATGATAAGAATAGTTTAGGTGTCTTTTCTAATAATGCAGGTAATTTACACTTCAAAAAGATTTCTATTAACAAATTAGGCAAGGATTTCATTGTAAATGCAGTTCCTAGATATTGAATATTCTTTTGATTAGTTATAAAAATAAGTTTTGAGTAATGAGTTCTGAGTCATGAGTGGGTTATCAGTTAGTAGTTATGAGTATTGTTATATTTTCTCATTACTAATTTACTCAAAACCAACTCATTACCCATAACTCAAATCCCATAACCCTTTGAATCACACCTAAACAACAGTAACATTTAAAAGCTCAAAACCACTTCTTTCTATATATGGGGATTGAAGATAAAGTAGTGACTAGACATGGTAGAGTAAGGTCCTTTGTTAGAAATACTGGATTAGCTTTAGCTTTAGCTGGAACTGTATTAAGTTCTAGTGGTTGTGGAATGTTTCCCCAAAAAGAAAAGTTATATGTTAAACAAGGTATTGATCGAATTCCAAGATGGCTGTCAAGAGAAGACGGAGAAGCAGAGTTAATGAGATTAGCATCTGAAGAATTAAATGAAGAAGGATGGATATTTCTTGAAATATTAACTCAAAGTAAAGGAAAAGTTGGGATGTGGCTTGATAATTCTAACTTTGCTGGATCTAATTCAGCTAAATTAAATTTATCTTATTCCTACAGCTTCTTAGATGGTATGAAAGAAGAAGGAGAAAAACTAAACTGGAAAGATATGGTTGTTTCTACTTATCATATTCACACATACAAAGCAATGTCTCCTTCATTAAAAACATTACCAATGACAAAATTTAGAAGAAAAGCAGGAGATGCAAAATATCTTGAAGCAATTAGTATCCCAAGTCCTGCTGACTGGATGTATTATATTAATTTTGATGAAGAAGCAAAATCAATAGGTGTTGAAGTTGGATATCACAAAGTTGCAACACCATGGGGTGTGTTTAAGTGTGCTCCAATGGATAAAGTCAAAAAAATATATAAAAGGTTAGGTGGAGGCATTAGAGGAGAATTATATGTAAGAAGAACATGGGGTAAAGCAAGGGGTATGATAGATCAATGTGGTTTAGAGTGTGGACTAAGAGAATTCCATAAACAAGGATTTCATATTTATTATAAACCAAATAGTAGAAGTAAATATAGATAAAATAAATACAAATAGAATTCTAAACAAGCTTTTAAGAAATTAAATAAAACAAAACAACTTATGCTCTATACACTTTATTATTCTCATGAACTTGTTTATCTGATTTTAGTCCTATTTCTTGGCCAGCTTTTGCTTCATTTACATTTTTATGTTCAACTTGCATAGAAGTTACTTCTTGAATAAAAGGTTCTTGAACTGCAAATTCAATTTTATCACCAATCTTAATATCTTTTTCTAACTTAATAATACAAACACCAAGTTTATCAAAGTAATGAGTAACAACACCAATTAATTCTTTTTCATCCATAAACATCACCTTAAATACATTTATGGAAGTCTTAGTATTTATTATTTGTTATTATTTGTGAGAAAATGGGGATTGTTAAACAAAAAACAATGAAAAATTAAAATTAAGAAAATTCCAGTGAGAAAAAGAGCATCCGCAATTGTTTATGAGTATTACACTGCATGTCACTCTACAACACTAGGTCCGAAGGACATGTTTCTCACAAATTATTTAAATTTTAAGAGAAAAGAAAAGAAAAGAAAAAATTAACTATTATCTTCTACCCACTTCTTCAACCTAGCAATTCCTTCTTTAATATGATCAGTAGAGGTTGCATAACTAAATCTAATGTGTTGGCCTTCTCCTTCATTTCTAGTTCCGAAATGATTATCACTTAAAACAGCAACATGTGTTTCATTCAAGATTCTTTCTCTTAATTCTTCTGAATCTTTACATCCTAATTTTTCACATGCTTCTGTTACATTTGGCCAAGCATAAAATGCACCGCCTGGTTTAAGACAACGAAATCCAGGAATTGAATTAAGACCATCAACAATAATATTTCGTCTTTCATCAAAAACTTTTTTCATTTTTCTAACTTCTGCCCATGATGACTCATGATTAAGAGCTTCAACAGCCGCATGTTGACATAAATGAGTTGCACAACTATCTGTGTTTGTAACCCATCTAGCTAAGTGAGGAGCTAATTTTTCATTTGCTGCATACCCAATTCTCCAGCCCGGCATTGCAAATGTTTTTGAACTAGAATCAACAATCACTGTTCGTTCTTGCATTCCAGGAACTGATACAATACTATTAAATTCACCATCAAAAACTAATTCAGAATAAACTTCATCACTATAAACCCAACAATTAGGATATGGTTTAACAATTTCTGCAATTTCATATAATTCATCTTTGCTTAAAACACCACCAGTTGGATTTTGCGGAGAATTTAGAATTAATAATCTTGTATTTGCATTCATCTTCTTTTTCAGATCATCCATATCAAAATTATATTTTTTCTCTTCCAACAAAGGCAGAGGAACTGGTTTTGCACCTTGTGCAATTGTTTGCGAACTATAAATTGGATAACCAGGATTAGGAAAAATAACTTCATGACCTTGCCCTGGTTGAGTAACTGATCCAATAGTATACATTATGAATGGTTTCCCACCAGAACCAACAACAACACTTTCTGGAGTAACATGAACTTTCCTTGTTTTAGTAAAATAATCAGCAGCTGCTTTTTTTAATTCTGGGATTCCATCTGAAGCTGTATAAGTAGATTTCCCATCATTAATTGCTTTAATTGCTACTTGATTAATATTTTCTGGAGTTCTAAAATCTGGTTGCCCAATACAGAAACTAATAATTGGTTTACCTTCTGCAATTAATTTATTAACTTTTGCAAGTACTACGAATGAATTTTCTGTTCCCATGTTTAATGTTCTTGGAGAGATATCTGTCATTTTTTCACCTTCTATTTAGTTTTAAGTAATAAATTCTAAGTTTGAAGTGAGTAATAAGTGATTTAGTTATTAGTTATTGATATAATTGCTTTAGCCTATAACTCAAAACTATTTTACCACTAACCCACTTTTTACTTACAACTTAAAACTACTTACTTTTCTTAATATCATACAATTTCTTTGCAGTCATTGCAATATGTTCGCCACTAACTTCAAACTTCTTAACTAATTCCCATGATTCTCCTGATTCGCCGAATCTATCATCAACACCAACCATGTCCATAATACAATTATGACCATAATCTTTGATTGATTCAAGAATTACTGCTGCTACTTTATTACCCATCCCACCTTTTTGATGTTCTTCTGCTGTTACTATAATTCCTGTTTCTTTTGCAGCGTTTTCAATTGCTTTATTATCTAAAGGTTTAATGGTATGTAAGTTAAGGATTCTTGTTTCTATGTTAAATTCTTTTTTCAGAATCCATGCAGCTCTCATTGCTTCTGGCACCATAGGACCACAAGCTGCAATTGTAAGATCTTCTTTTTCATCTGTATAGTCTGATGCAAGTTTATGTTCAAAGGCTTTTGCGAAATCTGCATTTTCTCCTTTAAATCTAATAACATTTGCTTTTCCAAATACAAATGGTGTTTCTGCGTTTGTAACAATTGGTGTTGCTTCTCTTGCAAACCTAATATATTTTGGTCCAACAACCTCAAATAAGAATGCTTCTGTTGCTTTTTTTGTTTCTACACTATCACACGGAACACTTACATGCATATTTGGTAAACCACCAACCATATACAATTCTTCTAAACTTTGATGTGTTGCACCGTCTGGTCCAACTGAAACACCACCATGTGCTCCTGCAACTAAAACATTAAGGTTACCATAACAAACAGTTGTTCTTAATTGATCTGCATTTCTTGCACTTGCAAATACACCATAAGTTCCAATTACTGGAATCTTACCTTCTTTTGCCAAACCAGCAGCAACACATGTACCATCTTGTTCAGAAATACCAATGCTTAAAAATCGATTTTTTCTTTCCGGATGATTTTTGTAAAACATGTCTATTAAAATAGATCCTGAAATATCTAGACCAAGGCAAACAATTCTTTCATCGTCTCCTTTTTCATCTAATGCTTCACCAAAACCTTTTCTTGTTGGTTTCATCTCTGATTTCATTGTTTCCTGAGAATTCCACCAATAGTTTTGTGAAAATTTTGGTTGTGCTTGTTCTAGTTCATCTAAAACTTTCTTATGATAATCCTCTGCTGTTTTCTTCATTTCTTCAATTGGTAATTTATCAATTACTCCTAATTCAGTTAATGCTTTTGTTAGCTCTTCTCCACAAGGAGCTTTGCCGTGCCAACCTGCTTGATTTTCCATGAATGAAACTCCTTTACCTTTTACAGTTTCAAAAATAATTACTGTAGGTGCGGTAGTTCTTTCAGAATTTTCATTTGCTTCCTTAAATGCTCTAAGAACATCATCCATATCATGACCATCTGCTTTTATTACATTCCAACCAAATGATTTGTAACGTTCAGCTAATGGAAAAACATTTTTGATATCTTCTACTTTCCCGTCTATTTGTAGATGGTTTTCATCAAGAATACCAATTAAATTATTCAATTTATGATGTGAAGCAGTCATAACAGCTTCCCAAATCTGTCCTTCTTGTTGTTCACCATCTCCCATGATACAAAAAACTTTGTAATCTTTTTTATCTAACCTTGCTCTTAATGCAGAGCCACATGCTAAGCTTAAACCTTGGCCTAAACTTCCAGTGCTAAATTCTACACCATTTAATTTGTGCCAATCAGGATGTCCTTGATATGGTGATCCTAATTTTCTTAATCTTGCAACATCTTTCACATCAAAATAACCAGAATAACCTAAACTAACATATAATGCAGGTGCTTTATGTCCGGCACTCCATACAACCCTATCCCTATCATCCCATTTATAATTTTTAGGATCATGCTTTAGAATTTTCAAATACAATGCAGCACAAACATCCATCATAGACAATGTACCACCACTATGTCCACTTTTTGCAGCACATAACGAAATTAGATTATAACCCCGCATCATACTAGCTGCTTGTTTTAATTCATCTGTAGAATATTCCTTAACTGTTTCTCCTGTTTCTGAGTTTACTATTGGCATTTTATCACCCTTTATTATTTTATTAAAGTATTATTTTTAATTATAATTACCCCTAGTTTTGCCAAGTTTATACTCCTATATATAATTTATCATACAATGTATTACCTTAACCCATAAAATCAAGAAAAAAGAGACCTATACTGCCAACAGGTAGTTAATTACTAAGTAATAAAAAAATAAAAGAATAGAGTATAGTATTAGAAATATGATGAACGCATAAATCAAACTAACTCTCCCATTACCAACTCAGAACACAAAACCCATTACTCAAAACTTCACTACTAACTACCTATTACCACCAACCCACTTCTAACTTAGAACTACAAACTTAAAACTACAATTCAGAACTATTATTTACTGATCCTTATCTTAGATATTCTTTGTCCAATCTTTTCTTCTATTTTAATTTTAAAACTATTGTGTGTTAGTTTATCTCCCACCATAGGAATTCTTCCTAGTTTGTGTAGAATAAAACCACTGATAGTATCATAGTATTCAGAGTCAGCAATTCGCATTTTAATTTTTTTGTTAATTTGTGGAATTTCTGCTTTTCCTTTTACAATCCAAGTATTTTTGACAGATGCTTTTTTAATATTCGGAATAGTTTGATCTGTCTCATCTAAAATTTCTCCAACAATTTCTTCAAGAACATCTTCTAGTGTTATTAAACCAGAAATTGCACCATGTTCGTCAACCATAACTGCCATATGTCCTTTTCTTTGTTGAAATTGATGCAGTAGTTGACTAACTTTAATTACTTCTGGAACAAAGAATGGTTTTTTCATATATTTTTTTATTTGAGTTGCTTTTTCTTTTCCATGCATATGCATGATAACATCTTTGATGTGGATAATCCCAACTATGTGATCATTATCTTTTCTATACACTGGCATTCTTGAATGACCTTTATCTAACATTAATTTTACAACATCTTTAACTGGTGTTTTTTCTTCAATCATCACCATGTCTGTTTTTGGGGTTCCAATTGTTACTGCATCTAACTCATCAAACTTAAATATATTTTTGATTAACTTTTTTTCAATTTGTTTAATAGAACCTTGTTTTTCTGCAGTATCTACAATATTAATAATTTCATCTTCAGTAATTTGTTCTTTTTTTGCTTTTATTCCAACAAATTTAGTAAATGTTTTTGTAAAGCCTTCAATAACAAATAAGATAGGAGTAAGAATAATACTCATATACCAAATTGGTGGTGCAACAAGTTGTGAAAATTTTTCATTATTATTAACAGCAATTGATTTAGGGGTAATTTCTCCAAAGATTAAAACTAAAAGAGTCATAACTCCAGTTGCAATTGCTACTGCATAACTTTGAAACATACTTAGAGCAAGTGAAGTTGCAAAAGCAGATGCACCAATATTAACAACATTGTTTCCTATTAATATAGTAGAAAGCATTCTGTGTGGATTATCAGTTAATTTTTTAATAAAACCACTTGCTACTTTTCCATGTTTAACCATGTGTTTTACTTTAAATCCTGTAAGACTAATTAAAGCAACTTCTGCTCCAGAGAAAAACCCAGACAATACTAATAATACAACTAAAATAAATATATCAGTTCCCATAGCCATTATTTATATATTAATAATTCTCTTATTTAAAAATATTGTCCAAAATAAAGATTAATACTAGTGAAAAACAATAACATGGCCAGACGAAGCGAAGCTAAGTAGGATTTTTTCGAGCATCGCGAGAAAAAGTCCGTCTGTGCCATGAATGTTGTTGTTTTTTACTTTTACAACATCAACAAAGACTAAAATTACCTAAAAATATTAAAAGACTCATACTTTTCAAACAAAGATGAACATAAACTTCGTAACTGGAAACAGACATAAAGTAGATGAAGCAAAGATTGCTCTAAAAGGTAGTAATGTTCATATTCAAATTCTCGAAGCTGATAAAAGAGAACCAGATGAATGGAAATTAGAAGAAGTTGCAACAAAGAATGCAAAGAGAATTGCAGATGAGACTGGAAAAGTTGTAATGATAGAAGACACAGGTATTTATTTTGAAGCATTTGATGATTTCCCAGGAAGCAAACCAAAAAGATATTTTGATTCTTTAGGTTATGCAGGATTATTAGCTAAATTCAAGTTTGGTCAAGAAGATGAAGTTAAAAGTAAGAAAGCTCATTTTAAGACAGTAATTGGTTTATGTGAGCCAGGAGAAGAACCTATTTTATTCACTGGAGAGCTTCAAGGAACAATCACTAATGAAATCAAAGGCATGGATGCTGATGTATTACCTTATGAACGAATATTTGTATGTGAAGATGGCAGATATTTATTTGAATACCCTCGTGAAGAAAAAAATCTAATTAGTCATAGAGGAAAAGCTTTTAGAAAGTTAAAAGAATTCTTGGATAGTAAGTAAGTTAATTAGTTAAAAAAACAAATTCTAAACAAAAAGAAGCATCCGCCAGTGTTGAAGAGTATTACACTGCGTATCACTCTACAAAACTAGGCCGAAGGCAATGTCACCCGTGATTTTTTTATTGTTTAATTATAAACCATCCATTATTTGTTAATTTCTGTTAAAAATACCCATAAACAGTACAAAACCAAAAGGTTTATATAGTTGTTGGAACATATGTTCTTATTAATGACAAAATCTGGAACAGTTAAAAAGGCACCAAAGCTAGATGATAAAGATCTAAAGATACTAGATTTATTAAAGGAAAATTCTGCTTATACAACGCGACAAATTGCCAAAAAGACTTTGTTGCCTGTAACAACAATTCATAACCGTGTACAACGGCTAAAGCGGGAAGGGGTTATTAAGCGCTACACAATAGAACTAGACGCCACCATGGTTGGCAAAACAGTAGTTGCTTATATATTGGTGAGTGCTGATCTAAAATATTTAAAGGAAAAGCACAAGACCCAATATGATCTCGCAAAAGAGATGAAAAAAATCTATTGCGTTGATAAGGTAGATATTGTTACAGGGGGCACTGACCTTGTTGTTTTCTTAAGAGTCAGTAGCATACAAGAATTAGATGACAATTTACTTGGTAAAATACAATTAGTTGATGGTGTTGCCAACACCAGAACATTAGTTGTATTAAATGAAGGATAAAATTCTTAGAAATTTTTTAGAAAAAGAAAAAAAAAGAAAAAACAAATCAATTAATTTTTAGTACCGAAATAGAAAAACTTATCGATACTTACGTCGTTACTTTCATATCCGCCTGTTCTTGGGTTATTACCCTCTTCAGCAGATCTTACTTGGTGATGTGGTTTGTTTTCTGGCTCTCGAACTTCTTGCACCGGATTCAAAGTAGTCTGCGCCCGTTCAATAGGGTGGGAGGGGTGCATCTCTTGTACAACAGGCTGTTGCGCCTCAACATTCACTGCTGTTTTTGATTCCATTTGTGCAAGTTGTTCTTGTAAATATGAAAATTTAATTTCTAAGCCCTTAATTGTTGCATTAAGATTACTTATTTCTTGACCAAACATGTCACAAAACTTTTGAAGAATTGCTTCTGTTTGAGTTCTTGATAAAACATCAGTAGAACTTGCCTTTTGTTTTGTTTCTAAGATCATTTTTTGGCCATTACTTGAATGAACAACTTCCCATTCTTGTTTTTCATTAATTTTTAGACCCTCTAAATAATCTGTTTCTTGTTTCCCATTAATTTCTCTTGCAAGATTTGCCGCATCCATTCTATTAGCTGCTAATCCATGCTTGTTTAGAGTACTTGCTAAACTATTCACTTTCTTTAATTTTGCAATATTAATTACGTCTCCCATGTTATCACCCGTTTTTTTGTCTTTGTGTTACAGCCCAAATAATCAGTAAAAGCTATTAGTATATCTTTTCGTATATTGGTGTTGATTATTAGCTCTTAGGTTATATATAAATGTTTCGATTTTTGAGGCGTTATAGAGAAATATTGAGCATTTAAGGCCCAAATTGGTCAAAAAATAGAGAAAATTAGAAAATAGAATAACAAAGTTTAAATAGATAAGTACTACTCCTTAGTGATTATGGTCGAAATAATTACAAAACACAATATACATACACACACTAATTTATCAGATGGATCATTATCACCAAACAACTTAGTAAAGAGTGCAAGTAGAGAAGGATTGTATTTAATAGGAATATGTGATCATGCATTTACATCAAAAATAAAACCAAGAGATCAAGTAACTGAAAGACTTGAAATTTATTTAGAAGAATTGAGAAGAATACAAACATCACACCCAGATATAATTATTAAAGCCGGACTAGAAATTGATTCATCAACAGGATATGGAACTGCTCCCGCAGACCTACCATTTGATACACTTAATCAATTTGATTATCTTCTTTTTGAATATGTTCATACCCAATCTGAGAGTTGGGGCAATGTTGGATTTAGAGATATTTCTGAACTCGTTGCCATTAGAAATAAACTTCAAATACCAGTTGGCTTAGCACATAATGATTTACAAAAAAATTTTAAAGGAAAAGAAGAAGAGCTTGCAAAAATATTAGCAGATAATAATATTTTTGTCGAAATATGTGACGGAGAAAGAGGAAGAAATAACAGAGACGGCATGTATTATTTTGAACATTTCTCAGCATTCTTGTTAGAACAATTAGCTAAATATGATGTAAGGGTTGCAATTGGAACAGATACGCACAAAAGTGGAAATAGTTTAGCAGAAACAGAAAAAGCAACAGAATTTATCAAAAAACACGGATTAAAATATCCTGAATTAATTGAAGAAGATAGAATATTAGAAGTAAATTTAGCAAGACTTTATGATTTTGAGAAAAATCCTGAAAATTTTAATGAAAAAGAAATGAGAGATTTAAAAGAATATTTTGAAATCGCAATAAGTGTTTTTAGAGAAAGAAAGGACACAAGTTCTGTGGAAAGCCATTACGATAATATAAAAGACGGATTAGATGCCACAATTACTGGTAAAAATGAGAGAATTGCAAAAGAATTAAAACCATTAAATGACTTAAAGGACAGAGTTGCTGAACTTGAAGCAGAATTAGCAGAAAAAGAAACAGCATATCAAACAGGAGTAGCAAAATATGAAAAAAAATTAGGGGAAATTCAAGCACAGATTGCAGAATTCAAAACATACCTTGAAAGAGGAACTATTCCAGATCCAAGAAGAATTGCAATAAGAGCAAATCTCCCAGGAAATAAAAACACATCTTTCAACAGAGTATTTTTAGAAACATATATGGGAGAAGATTTATCAGCTATTCCTGACGACCAATTACCAAAAGTCACTGAGTTAGGAACATTTAAGACATTAGATGGAAAACAAGTTATTGCTTATTCTATTTTTGATCAAGTTGTTCATGTAAAAAATGGAAAAGAGAAAAAAGGAAGAATGGATGTAGAGATATTATATTTACAAGAACAAAAATAGATTGATACTACTCTTTATTAAGGATTAAAATGGACGATGAAATGATGTTAATTGTAATGTACCTTAGAGACATTCCTGAACTACCAGAAGATTATGATGTTATAAAAGAATTAGATACATCAATAGCAGAAGATGTTAACAGAGCAATGGAGCTCAATAATGAGTTAAAATCAGAAGACGATCCAGTACCAGAAGGATTAAGAGAAATGGTAGAACATATGAGCGAATATTCTGCAGGTTGTGGTAAAGAAAAAATGTTATATAAAGCCGCAATCCTACAAAGAGATGAAGAAATTGAAAGATTAAAAGATGAACTATCTGCTTATAAAGAAGGGCCAGTTCCTGATCCAAGAAGAATTGCAATAAGAATAGAACCACCAAAAACACTTTTTGGGAGTTTAGAACCTGCTTTTAACAGAGTTTTTTTAGAAACATATTTTGGAGGAGATTTATCAGCAATCCCTGACCATGAATTACCAAAAGTTACTGAACTTGAAACTTTAAAAACCCCAGAGGGTGAAAAAGTTTCAGTATACGAAATTAGAGATAAAGTTGCTCAAGAAAGAGATGGAAAAGAAACTGGAATTCAGATATTATATTTAAAGAAATCATAAACTTTTTAATATAAAATTCTAAAATTATTTAAACCCTAAATGTAATCATTGTTATTATGAAACTAATATCACAAGGAGCAGAAGCTAAAATATATTTAACTAAAAATAAAATAGTTAAAGATAGAATTAGAAAAGATTACAGAATTAAAGAAATAGATGATAAACTAAGAGGATTTAGAACAAGAAGAGAAGCAAAGATATTAGATAAGTTACATAAGTTTGGTTTTGTTCCAAAAGTATTACATAATGATAAAAAAGAAAAGCTAACTATTGAATATATTGAAGGTCCAAAAGTTAGAGATATTCTTGATAAGTTATTTATTAAAGATAAAAAGAAATGTTTTGCAATTTGTAAAGATCTTGGAAAGAAAATAAGATTAATGCATGATAATAATATTGTTCATGGTGATTTAACCACAAGTAATATGATGTTATTAGACAACAAAGTTTATTTTATTGATTTTGGTCTTAGCCAAGTTTCAACAAAAAATGAAGATAAAGCAGTTGATTTACATTTATTAAAACAAGCATTAGAAAGCAAACACTATAAAATATGGGAAGCATGCTTTAAAGTAATTGCAAAAGCATATGGCCATAAAGAAATTCTAAATAGATTAGAGAAAGTTGAATCTAGAGGAAAGTATAAAGGAAAAGGAAGTTAAACAATTAGATTTAAATTTGTCAAATACTAAAAACAGAATAACTAATTTTTAAAATCGTCGTGGTCTTCATCCCTTTCTTTAGGTGGTTCAACAAACCAATCTTTGTCAATTGGAGTTTTAAGTTCATTAATATTTTTTAGTAGATTAATTTCAACAAAATCTGATTTTGGTTTGTCTTCTATTAATTCAATTTTAACTACAGATACTGGTTCTGGAGCAGGTTCCTTCTTTGGCAAAGGTGGAGAATGTGGATCTACTTGAATATCTTGTAATCTTTTTAGAACTGCAAAATGTGAATAGTCTGTTAATCTATAAGTTCTATCACCCTTAGATGTAAACCCATTTCTTGGTGGATTGTATCCCGTTGAACCATCATAATTTGGATGTTCATGAGAAATTGTTACTTTACCAACGCCTTCCCCAACCAAAAAACCAGCAATTTGTTCTTCTTCAGATTTATACAACAAAACAACATCACCAACATCTGCTTCAATTCTTTTATTATCTAATGGTTGAAGTTCTTCCCAACCCATAAGAGCGTAATACTCATACTTTTTTAAAGCATATTTACGATCGCCCTGAATAAATCTATCAATAAGTGTTGTTGTACGATTTTCTTTTTGATGAGAAATACGTATCTTATCAGGCATTCGTTTATCTACAAAGCCAGCAACAGATGGACTATATCCTTTTCTATAGCTTTCTTTGTATAAAGCTACAACATCATCAACATTTACTCCCTTCATAGTATCTTGTATACCCATAGTAATCCCCAATACAGTAAAAGAACACAGGTTTATTTATAAGGTTTTTGCTCATTTACTACTTAAAAGAGGACACTTAATTAACCCATTTATGAGTACCATAAACTATATAAGTAACCATTTCTCACAGAAATACATGGAAAAAGAGAGTAAATTAGAAGGAAACATCCAACACATACCTTTATTGTTATATTTATCACAAAAGTTAGGATTAAGTAAAACAGATATTCTTAGTACAACTGATATTGCTAAAGATATGAATTTTTCCCAGCAGACCGCATCTAGAAAAATGCAGGAATTAGAAGAACTAGGATTTATTAAAAAACAATACTCACCAAATGGTTTAATGATTGGGTTAACTGATAAAGCAACTGAAGTGTTAAAAGCAAATTATTCACATCTAAAAAATATATTTGAAGAATCAAAATCAAAAAAACCAGTAAAAATTCAAGGTGCAATTCTTTCTGGGATTGGTGAAGGCAAGTTTTATGTGCAAATTAAGAATTATAATGAAGCATTTACAAAACTATTAGGAGAAAAACCATTTCCAGGAACATTAAATGTAATTTTTGACAAAGACGAATTTAGAGAATTAATTCTAAAAAAAGAATTAGTAAGAATTGAAGGGTTTAAAACAAAAGAAAGAACTTTTGGTTATATTAATTGCTATAAAATTACAATCCAAAAAAATAATAAAAAAGTTTTAGGATTTATCACAATACCTGAAAGAACTTCTCATCCAGAACATATTGCAGAAATCATATCACCAACATATTTACGTAGAGAATTTAATCTAAAAGATAATGATAAGATCGAGATAGTTTAGATTATTTTAATTAATAAAAGGAAATTCAACAACCTGGCCAGATGAGGCGAAGCTGAATAGGATTTTTTGAGCAGAGCGAAAAAAGTCCGTCTGTGCCATAGTTGTTGTTGAATTCTCCGTCAAAAGATTTACAAAAAATGACACACACAATAGGGATTGCAGATACTATGTTTAGTAGAATTGACATGCATGAGATAGCTAAAAAAACAATTGAAGACTCTGAAGAATCAATTAAGATTGAAAGATATACAGTTCCAGGAGTTAAAGATCTGCCATTAGCTTGCAAAAAGTTATTAGAAGAACATAATTGTGATATTTGTTTAGCACTTGGAATGCCAGGTCCTGAAAAAATAGATAAAACTTGTGCACATGAAGCATCACAAGGATTAATCTCAACGCAATTAATGACTAACAAACATATTTTAGAAGTTTTTATACATCTCGATGAAGGAAATAATAAAGAAGGAGTTATCGACAAAAAGAAACTTCAAGAAATAACTCAAAACCGAGTTTATGATCACACAATAAATGCAATTGCATTATTAAAAAGTAAAACAGCATTATCAAATAAAGCTGGCCAAGGAATCAGACAAGGCCATGATAATGTAGGATCATTATAATTAAAAAAATAAAACAATATGGCCAGATGAGGCGAAGCCGAATAGGACTTTGGAACAAAGTCCGTCTGTGCCGTTATTGTTGTTTTATTTTTCATATACAAATCAAAAAAGTAACAAGGAGGAAAATTAAAGTGACAAACGAAAAAATTGGAATTGTAGTATCAGACTTTAACGCTGAAATAACACATATAATGGAAAAGTTAGCAAATGAACATGTAAACTTTTTAGGTGGGCAAGTTGTAAAAACAATTCATGTCCCAGGTGCATTTGACATGCCATTAGCAGTGAAAAAACTAGTAGAAGATGCAAATGTAGATGGAGTTGTAACATTAGGAGTTGTTATTGAAGGAGACACTGATCATGATACTATCGTTGCACAAAACGCAGCAAGAAAAATAACAGATCTTAGCGTTGGTTTTAATAAACCAGTTTCATTAGGAATTTCAGGTCCTAAAATGAGTCGGGCAGATGCAGTTAAAAGACTAGATGGCTACGCAAAAAGATCAGTAGAAAGTTGTTTTAAAATGTTAAAAGCAATGAAAGCATAATTAGTTTATAAGTTTAATAAAAAAATGCAACAAATAATCTCAGAACTAAAATCTGGCAATTTCGTTATTGTTACAGACCACAAAAACAGAGAAGATGAAGCAGACTTAATCATGGCTGCAGAGTTTATTACTCCAGATAAGATTGCATTCCTATTAGATCATTGTAGTGGAATTATTTGCGTTCCAATGAGCAAGAAGAGAATCCAAAAGATTGGAATTCCAATAATTGAAAATATTACTGAAATTATAAACAAGGGAGAGAAAACCTGTCCATTTACAGTTGCAGTTGATGCAAAAGAATGTCATACAGGTATTAGTGCATATGATCGTTTTTTAACAATCAAAAAACTCTGCGATGATAATGCAACAATTAGTGATTTCTCACTTCCTGGCCATATGTTTCCTTTATCTGCACATCCAAATGGTTTAGCAGAAAGAAAAGGACATACAGAAGCAGGTGTTGAATTAATGAAAATTGCAGGATTAAAAGAAGTTTCAGTTATTTGTGAATTAATGAACAGTTCTGCAAATACAAATGATAAAGAAAAATTAGGAACAGTAATGAAAGCACAAGATATAAAAGAATTCTCTGAAAAACACAACCTAAAAGTAATAAGTATAGAAGATATAACACAAAAAAATTAAATTAAATCAGCATTACCAACAAATTCCATTCTCTTTACTTCTATTGATATAGCAGGTTCATTTACACGGATATATCGAGGACATTCTGTGAATTCTAATTCATTAAGATCACAATATTTTTTTATCTCACTTTCTGCTTTTTTAGTTTTTGCTTCAACAACTACAACAATTCCTCTTTTATCAGAATGAAATACATTAAGGCCCATTTCAATTAATTCTTTTTTCATTTGATTACAAGTTTCTTCTAAAAATATTAATCTTTCATGAGCTAATTTAATTTTTCCTAATAATTGTTCTTCATCTAAATCTTTAGGACTAACTTTTTCATTGATCTTGTCTGCAGATTCAATTATTTCAATAACTTTTTTATCTTTTGCAGAGATAAACCCACCTTGTTTATTATCCACGACTTTCCACTTCCCAAAACTACAAAGAATAATATCTGCTAATTTGCCGTTACAAAGTTTGTCATCTCCAAAAGCATTTGTATCTTCTATTAAAAGAATATTATGTTTCTTACAAACATCAGAAATCCCTTTAAGATCTTGTTCTGCATAATACCCCGCATAGCTTGTAATTAATAATGCAGTTTTCTTCTTAACTTTTTTACAAACTTTTTCTAACTCATCTAAGATAACTAAACCCTTATCTGTCTTCAATTCAATAATCCCTAACTTCATTTTCTTAGGATATTGTTTGTAAGTAATCCAACCACCTTGATCAGGAATAATAATTTGTTCATAACCTTCTTGTTTAAGATAATACATGGCTGCGTAAATTGCTTTATTTCCAGAATCTGTTAATTTAATATATTTATGATTAGTTTGTTTCTTAATCTCAGACAAGATTTCTTTCTGAGTTGGATTTATTATTTGATTTCCAGCAACCATAAAAACAAAAAAGACTAATTGGTATAAATACTTTTTGTGCAAAAATCACCACAACCAGGTAATACATCTGCACCAATTAGTTAATTCTTTTCCATTATATTTAAAAACCCATCTGCATTTCCCTGGCTAATGGGGGACGAGACTAGTATACAAATAATAAAGAGAAAACCAGCTGCTTCTGGAGAAGTTATTAGGAATGGTGAAACTAATATAGGCATGGTTATTACTGATTTAGAAATACAATATGGAGAATTGAAAAAAGAAGCAGAAGATGAAAGACTTAAAACAGTTGCTTATTGGTTTTCACTTGGTGAAAAAGAAAAAGAGGGAAGATATAACCAACTTAAGAAACATACAAGTGATGAAGAACTTGATCAAGCCGGTGTTTTACCACCATATAATTTTTTCTCAGAACAACTAGGACCTGCAATAAGAGAATTTGTTAAAGAAGATCCTGTTGAATTTAAAAGAATAGCAGAACTTGGTTTTGAAGTAATTAAAGAGATGTATAAAATTCCTGTTAGTCAAGGAGCAACAAAAAGATTTATGATTGGCAAGGTCTTTGATCAATATTTTAGATTCCTTATATGAAGATGATCTAAATAGATATGACGCAGAAACAGAAACAATGAAAACAGCAGCAAAAGAAAGAGAAGCAGAAAGAGAGAGAAAAAGAGAAGAAGAAGATAAAAAATATCAATTATTAATAGCAAAAGAAAAAGAGGGTTCATCAGAGGAACAACCAGAAACAGAATTATCAGAGGAAGAAGCGCTTGAAAATGATCGTGCAATGGAACGTGCATTTGAAGATGCAATGGATTTTGGAATGGATGATCATTATCAAGAAATGCAACAATTAAGAGCAATAGATGATAGAGTACGTAACAGAAATCAATTTCGTAGTGCTAGAACTGCTCCAGTATTACAATCATTTGGAACTGTTGACTTTATGGAATCATTAGAAGGACATACCAGAGGCGGCCACAGTGGTTATGTTACTGGACTAAGGTTTGATGTAGAAAAGACAGAAAAATAAATAAGTTTAATTTTCTTTCTAATAATAACATTTATAATAAAAGAATGACTAAATAGTTTCATGTTAAAAATAACACCCTATCTTGGAATAATTATACTAATTGTATCAATAGGGGGATTATGGTTTCCCAAATTAGGTTATTTCTTGTTAATAGTATTTGCTACATTATTAGCAATTGCTCCTTTTAGAGGAAGATGGTTTTGCGGCAATCTTTGCCCAAGAGGAAGCTTTAATGATTTTTGGTTAGGTAAAATAACTTTCAAGAAAAATATCCCTAAATTCTTTAGAAGTTTATGGTTGAGAATTCCTGTGTTTATTGCAATGATGGGATTTATGTTCTTCAGATTAATTACAGTAGAAAAACTAGTTGACAAAATAGGGATGGTTTTTGTAATAATGTGCATTGTCACAACATTAATTGCAATTTTGTTTGGAATTTCTATTGCTCCAAGAACCTGGTGTTCATTTTGTCCTATGGGAACTGTACAAAACTGGTTAGGTAAAGGAAAATACACAATTAAGTTTGATAAATCTAAATGTATTGATTGTGGCATATGCAATAAAGTCTGCCCTATGCAATTAACAGTAAATCAAATAACACATAATCCTGATTGTATCAAATGTGGAAGATGTATATCTGCCTGTCCAAAGAAAGCATTAAAATTCTAATCAGTTAGTAGAAAAAATTAAAATAATTTTAACATACAAATTCTTTCACATCGTCACTACAATAAGGACATCTTGCTGGTGCTTGTTTAACTGTATTATAAACAAATTCATATTTACATTTAGGGCATTTATATTTTACTTTTTCATCATCTAATCTTACTGCTCTAACTGCTTTTTCTTTTTCCTTTTCTCGTTCTATTAACTTTTTCCTGTATTCTTTTTCAATATCTACATCTTCTTCATTGGTTGTAGGGCTATTAGTAACGCCAATCTCTCCTAAAGAAGCATCTGATCTAAGAACTTCAATATTTTCTTCATTATTTGCATCAGCAACAACTAATTGTTCTTCTGTTTGTTTTTCAACATTTTTCTTTTGTTTAGATTTTCTATCTCTAATACACATAGGGCATGCCATCATCTTATAATGATGATCTAGAACAAACTGAGAAGCTTCTACTGAACTACCACAGATCTTACATGTTACTTTAACTTCTTCTACCATTAAAACCTATAAGAAATTCTTATATTTAAATATAATTGTGATGTAATGGATAAGTATTATACAAACCAGCATTAACTTTATAAATAACAACCCCTCAAAACACCCTATGATCATCACATTATCAGGAAATGTTGCATCTGGTAAATCCACTATTGGGGATGCATTAGCTGAAAAATTAGGATTTAAGAGATATAGTTCTGGAAATTTTATGCGAGCAATGGCTAAGAAAAAAGGTGTAACTTTACAAAAATTAGGCAAAGAAGCAGAAAAAACCATCATGATAGATAAAGAAATAGATGATATGATCATTAAACTCAGCAAAAAAGAAGATAATTTTATTATTGATTCAAGATTAGCATGGTATTTTATTCCACATAGTTTTAAAATTTACTTACATGTTGGGAAAAAAGAACAAGTAAGAAGGATGAAATTAGATTTAAGTAATAAAAAAAGAGGGGAAGAAGAAATTAAGAATGACAAAGACATTCTTGAAAAGATTAAAGAAAGAGAAGAAAGTGAAAAAGAGAGATACATGAAATATTATGGTATTGATTATCATCAAAAGAAATTCTATGATTTATGGCTAAAAACAGATGAATTAACTATTGATACTTGCGCAGAAGAAATAAAAAAAGTTCTTAAGAAACAAAAATTACTTTAATACAACAAATATATTCTTAACTAACGCATCTTTATCTTTAGTAATCTTTATTTTTGAATATTTTTTCTTGAAATCTTTAGAAAAGTTATCTACTATTGCTTTCTCTACAATATCAGTTTTACTTAAATAAACTAAGACAGGTAATTCTGGCCTCATTTTCTGCATATTTTCAAATAATTTAAACTGATTTTCAAAACTAAAGCTTTCTGTAAGATCAAAAACATAAACAACAACATCACAACAATGTTTCAATGCTAAGTTTGCTTGTTGTTCAATAGGATTCATTTTAAAGAATCTGTCTAAAGTTCCTGGTGTATCAATAAATTGTATTTTTTCTCTATCTGTTTTCAAATAACCCATGTTTAGACTTTTAGTTGTAAATGCATAATTCTTAATTTCAGGTTTTGCTTCAGTAATTTTAGCTAATAATGTTGACTTTCCCACATTTGGAAACCCAAAAAGACAAACTGTCTTAAGAGAAGTTTTAATTGCAGGATAATTCTTCATAACTTGCCTTGCTTGCTCTAAAATTTCCAGTTCAACTTTAATTTGTCTCAATACAGAACTAACTCTGCCATAATATTCTCTTCTAAATACATTAATTTTCTTTAAATCACCTGTTCTTTTAATTTTTGCTTTGTAATGATTGTAAAAATATTCATTTTTTCTTAATGCCCATGCTACCCCACCAAGAGATTTCTTTAATTTTGCATAGTCTAGAGTAATCTTCAATAATTTCAAATAAAACTCAGGTAAATCTTCTAAATGTGGGAATGAATTAAGAATATTCTTCATGTGTGAATCTATTGTATTATTTACAGTATTAATTCGTTCTAGTTCAATAATCTTAGATTTTCTTAGTTTATCTCTTTCCTTTGTATCTCTAAGTGAATCTGCTTGTTTCTTTGCAGAGTTAAATGCAAAATCTAAGTATTGTTGGTATGTTTCAACCTTGAGTAATTTTTGGAAATTCATATGGTAGAAAAAGAGGTGGGTGTTTATAAAGGTTTAGATCCGAAGAGTTATGAGTAATGAGTTCTGAGTCTTGAGTTGGTTATCAGTAAGTAGTTATAAGTACAGCTGTATTTTCTCAAAACTAATATACCCAAAACCAGCCCATTACTACTTACCCAAAACCCATCACTACATTATTTTATTCACTATTATACTTAACATTTGCATGATATTCGCCCATGATATCTTTCACCATACGTTTCATGCTACTAGCTACTTGTTCAATCTTTTGCTCTTTTTCATTGATATCATCTACTACTTCATTAAATACATCATATAGGTAGCCAACTGTTTGTGCATCATCACCAGTTATTGGATCATCCCTTGCAGCATATGTTTTAATTTTATTATATAAATCAACTGCGCTATCAAAAGGATTAGCATATTTAATATTTTCTTCGGCAGGAATATCTGGAATTTTTTCTTTAGCAATAGTATCTTCTAGCTTTGGTGTAGTAAATTGTCTAATATCTTCAGGTGGTTTTGCTTCTGCAAAGGCCTTTTTAGTCATCTCTTGCTCAGCTTGTTTCAAGAGTTTGTCTGCTTCTTCCCCTTCTTCTTCTCTTTTCTTTTCCAGATCTTTAATCTCTTTTTTCCTTTCCAATTCTAACTCTTTCAACTTTTTAATTCTTTCAGCTGGACTTAGCTTCATTAACTCATCTTTATTAAAATCAGCCATAATAGGGTAGAAAAGTTAATTATATATAAAAAAGTTGTGAGACTATTATTATAAAATGGGGGTTGAAGTTCTAAGTAATAAGTTAGAAGTGGGTAAATAGTTTATAAGTAAGTAGTAGCGTCATAAACTACATACTAATTAACTTATAACCCACTACAAACTCAAAACTACTTACTTAAAACCACAGAATTACCAATTCAAACATTTATTTCTTTTCTTAAAGTTTTTATAAAGCTGCCAGACCGTACCAATACCATCTCCTTTTGCAGCACTTTTTTCTCTTTTCTCTTCTAACATATTAAGTTTAATTTCAGGATTTTTTCTTTTTCCTTTAATTCCAAACAATTCAGGAATTCCACTACCTAAAGAGAAAAAGGGATCTAATATTGAACCTCTTCCTTTTTTCCCAGACTTTTTATCTTTATCAAACTGAACATTTTCACCTGCTTGTTGAAGATAATCTTCTAATTCATCACCTAATGCCTCCATTGCAGCTTTAACAGAACCATCAATTGTTGTTAACAAATCAAGATCTTCTTTTTCTTTCATTTTTACATAGGCATCAATTTGTTTTCTTGTCCAAACATAAGATTTATACTGAATATCACACATTCCTGCATGTATAGGACCTTTTTGATACTCTTGTTGAAAAGACATTGTTGGTTTTGTTCTAAAAAAGATATAAGCAATAACAACAGTATAATATTTTCTATTTTGATAAACTGGCTTATCAAAATCTCTGAATTGTGGAAGTCTATTTATTAAAAGTTCAATTTCAATAACAGATCCTTCAAAAGCACTAATTAAATCAGGAGAATTTTGTCTTTCTGCTAATTGTAGACGCTGAATATTTCTTAAATAAGGTTTAACCCAAACCATATACATTTTAATAATATCAAAATGTTGTCTTAGATATTTCAAAGTAAATCTTCTTCTATTTTTTAACTCATCATGTGTTCTAACTTTCCACTCCATGAATGTTCTTAATTTTCTTTTCAAAACTTCCTTAACTTTCCTGTTAAAGTCTAAATTATCAACTACTTCATCAACATTTTCAATTTGTTTAGGATGAAGAGAGAAAAACAAATCAGGCAAAGATGTAAACTGTAGCTCCCGAGCCATACCATAAACAGATGCTGGATTTTTTGCACCTTGCTCTACTAAATCAATCCAAATTCCCTTTAATGTAATTTCTGCACTTTCTCTACTTCTACTATCAAGTTTAAAACTATCATCATAATAACCTAATCTTTCATCTAATACCCTTAGTTCTCTAACTAATTGAAACAATTCTTTAACCATCTTACCAATTGTAGCTAAAAATTGAGAGACCTTATCTTGTTGTAGTCCTAAACGCTGTTGTGCGTTTCCAAAAAAAGATGATTGTTCAGAAGCAGAAAAGATATCAGTTATCTTTATAATCTCAACAAAACCTTGGCCTTGCTTAATCTCCTCTAATAACCAAAAATATTTTTCTTCTAATGATTGGTTAAATTCTTGTAAAATTACTCTTCTTGCTTTTATTGGTTTTGGAAATCCTGTAGGACCAACAACCTTTTGTCCAGCCTGATTTCTACCTAATTCAGCAATTTCCTCTTCAAAACCTGCATCTTCTAGTAATTTTTTACTAACTGGCATTTTTCCCTCTTTTTTGTAATATATATACTTAATATCTTACCTATTTATTTATTTTTCTTATTTATTCATGATTATCCAGCTATTTCTTATACAAAGCAATAACTCCACCTTGAAACAATACTAATTCTGCCTCTGATTGTTTTACAATCTCTTTTGCCATTTCTTTTCTATTTTGGCTATCCAAGCATGATTTCAACAATTTAATCTTAATAAGCTTATGAGATTTAAGTTGTTGAATAATTTCCTTTAAAACAGATTCATTTAGCCCTGCTTTCCCTATCCTAACAATTGGATCAATTGCTTTTGCTTTTTGCTTTAGTTGTTTTTTATCCATTTTTAATTATGCCTCTTAATAATGTGAATGATGAAGTTCATCACTAATATGTCTATCTTCTAGGAAGTGATCTTTATGTTTGTTTAACTCTTTTATATGTTCTCTTCTTTTCCTAGATAATTTACCGAGATTACCATTTCCTAATAAAAAGGAAATATAATCACCACCAAGGAAATTTGGCAAAATAACATAATCTGCACCTTGTTCATATAATAATAATGCTTCACTAATTTTATTTGCACAATCAATAATTAATATCTTTTTATTAAGACGCTTTGCTTCTTTAATTAATAATAAAGACGTTTCTACATTTCTAATAGTATTAATCAAAACTTTAACTTTCTTAAAATCAAGATGTTCTACAATCTCTTCATTAGTAATATCACCATACATAACTGGGACTCCTTGTTCTTTTAATTTACTAACTATTCGTGGATTATAATCAACAACTAAAGGATATGTTTTTTCCGCCATTAATTTAGTTAAAATACTTCTACCAATCCTATCACAACCACATAAAATAATATCACTATTCTGTTTTTTATAATGATGCTTTGTTTTATGCAAATGTTCAGATGCTTCAATGAAACCTAACATGTGACCTATTTTCCTATATAGACTAAGTTGTCTATCCATAACATAAGTTGTAATAATGATGGTTACAATTGCAAGCATTACAACTAAAGAAAATGCTTCTCGTGAAACAAACCCAAGAACCATCCCTTGGGATATTAATATTAATGAAAATTCACTTACTTGCGCTAAAGATGTACCTACTTTAAATGAAGTATATTTTCTATAACCAAACGACCCCACAATCAACATAGTTAAAAATGGTTTTAAAAAAGTAATAATTAATAATGATGCAATAAAAAAAGGCATAAATCCCATTAATCCTTCTAATTGAAGTTGCATTCCTAAGCTAACAAAGAATAATGTAGAGAAAAAGTCTCTCAAAGATCTAATTCTACCAATAATTTCATAATTATAAGGTAAATTTCCAATTATGATTCCTGCCATGAAAGATCCAATTACAATTGAAAAACCGATTCTATGAAAAACAATACTAAATAAGAAACAAACACCAAGTGCTGTTAAAAATAATAAATCTTTAGAGTCTGCAACAAATTTAAAAACTCTCGGAAGTAAAAAATCACTAAGCAAAACAAGAACCACAATTGTAATTGTAGCAATAAATAATGAAACAAACAATACTGAAAATGTGAAATCAGAGATTGTTGTTAATACAAACAATGCTAATATCGCCACTAAATCTTCTACTAACAAAAATCCAATAATTATTTTCCCATGTAAACTTTCTAAATCTTTTTTGTCAGACAAGGATTTAATAATAACCATCGTACTTCCAAAAACAAAGATAAATGAAAGGTAAATAGCTTCAACTCCTCTAAAGCCAAATGCTACTGACATGAAAAATCCAATTCCTATGAGTAACAATATATTAATCATAGCACCATAAGATGTAACTTTATCAACTTCTTTAAATCCTTTTAAATTTATTTCTAACCCTACAATAAATAATAATAATGCAATTCCAACTTCTGATAATGTTGTAATTAATTCATGATTACTTATAACACTAAAACCCACAGGAATATGAAATAAGTTTGTAATAAATGGTAAGTTTGCAAAAAAAGTAACCCCCGGCCCAATAATTAGTCCTGCAACTATGTAAGCCGGGATCATTGGTTGCTTAAATCTTTTTGCGAGAAGTGCAACTAGCGTAGCTACAATAATGATTACACCAATATCCAGGAATACGTTTTGTGCCATTTTAATTATCGTTTGTTATTTGTTATTTGTTGTTTGTCGTAAATTTTGATTACTACCAACTACATACAACTAACTTCCAACTTTTTTATTATTTTCCCTATTTCTTTCAATAAGTCACTAGCAATTAATCCATTACCAACAACTTTCTCCACTTTATCTCCTGCTAAACCATTTACAAAAGCAGCAGCGCATGCAGAGTTAAACAATCTTTCTTCATTACTCAAATTACTTAATGAAGATTGTGCATAGAAACCTGCACACAATCCAGCTAATACATCTCCTGTACCACCTACGGTCATTGCAGGATTACCAGTATAGTTTAACTTAATTTTATCTTTATATGCAATAATATCTGGGTTTCCTTTAAGTAAAATTACATTTTGTTTTGCATATTTTCTGATCAATGCAATTTTTCCATTCTTTCCTTCAAGTTTCGTAGGCAATTTACTACCAGTCAACATTTTAAATTCTTTTGCATGAGGAGTTAGTATACAATCTTTAACATCCTTAATTTTAATTGCTTTTAATGCATCTGCATCTAAAACAAAGGTTCTGGCTTTAGCTTTCTTCAAAAGTTTCCTAAGAAACTTATCTGAAGATCTACCAAAACCAGGACCTACTAATAACACCTTTTTCCCGACAAACATTTCCAATACATCTGCAACATGGCTTTCACCAAAGCATCTGCATGGAAACTTATTAATTATTAAATCTGGCAAATATTTGTGCATTACCCATCCAACATTTGAAGGAGCAGCAATTTCTATAATGTCTGCACCTGTTCTTAATGCAGCTAATGAATTTGCAACTACACTTACAGCTGCTTTTGTCATTAATACAGATGCTCCAGGATATTCTTCTGAGCTAGCAACAACTAAAATCTTACCATAGTCATTTTTATGTGAATTTTGTTTTCTTTCTACAACAATTTCTTTTAGATTTCCAGGCCCAACTCCATAAATTGCTTTTTCAGGAATACCTATTGGAATAATTTTAGTTTTAAAGCCTGTTAAACAAGGTTTAGTATCATGTAATGTTAATACTAAATTTGATTTAACCGAGAACCCCTTCCCGCTTTGATTTAATCCACTAGGAATATCTATTGAAATTTTGTAAGTATTTAGTTTATTAACTTTTCTTATCACTGAAGCATAGGGTTCCTTTACTTTTCCTTTAACTCCTGTTCCTAATAAGCAATCAACAATAACATCAAAGTCTAGTTTGTTTGTAAATTGTGATTTCTTTAGTTTTTTATAATTAGTTAGAGCTTCTTTCTTCAGTTTCTTTTTTTCTCCAACAAAATAAACTTTACAGTTTAGATATCTTGCAATAACAAATCCATCCCCACCATTATTACCATGTCCTGCAACTACTAAAACATCTTTGGTGTTAAGTTTTTTTGTTTTCATTATTTTTTTAATATAATTGGCACTATTTTTACCAGCATTTTCCATTAACTTTATTTTAGACACTCCAAAGTATTCAGAGTTGTCTTCAATTTGTTTCATTTGTGTTGTTGTTATCATTTTGAGATGTTTTGAAAATAAAATGCTTGAAAGGCAGCTAATTGATGAGTTTTCGCCAAAAAACCAGTACTATTTCGCCGGACCACCCTCCAAGCATTGAGTGTGATTATTTCTTAACCTCCATTTCTAGGAGTTGTTTAATTTTCTTCCACAATAATGAATTATTATTTAATTCAATAATCTTCAAATTCTTCTTCTTCCTCTCTGTAACTAATTTGTACTTTTTGAATAATTGAACTGCACTGTGTACTTTTCCAGGAGAAATATGAAGAATATCAGCAATGTCTCGAATATGAACAGATTCTTTAGATAGAAACATCAATATCTCAATGTTTTTCTTAGTAAAAATTTCGTGAATCATATCAATTTTCATAATGTTCATTATTTATAAACCTTTCGTTTTCTAACTAAATACATTTTGATCTTTATATAAAAACATATTGTTCTCTGCTAAAATACATAGTGTTCAGATAAAGTGAACAAGTGTAGAGAACAAAATATAGATTATAGCAAAAAACAACAAAAGAATAATTATTTAACACTATGTTAATGGGTGGTGGGTGGGGGCTCCTAGAGGGATGGTTAATCTTTGATCACAAAAAGGCAACAACAACGTAAAAATTCAGAAAAGAAACACACAAACTTTATTAAAAAAGAAGAAATACCAACAATTACAATGGAAAACTTCACATTTCAGAATGAAACTAAAATTATATTTGGAAAGGAAACAGAACTTCTTGTAGGAAAGGAGACAACAGATTACTTAGATACTGAAAAACTTGGTAAAAACATTCTTCTACATTACGGAAGCGGCAGTATAAAGAAGTCTGGCTTATACGATAAAGTCATTAAATCATTAAAAGAAGCAAATCTTAATGTTATAGAATTAGGAGGAGTTGTTCCTAATCCAAGACTTAGCTTAGTAAAAGAAGGAATTAAACTTTGCCGAGAAAAAGAAATTGATTTTATTTTAGCTGTTGGTGGCGGAAGTGTAATTGATTCTGCAAAAGCTATTTCAGCAGGTGTTCATTTTGATGGAGATGTATGGCAATTATTTGAAACAATGGAACCTATTGAAAAAGGAGTCCCAATTGGAGTTATTTTAACAATACCTGCTGCTGGAAGTGAATCAAGCTGGACAAGCGTAGTTACAAATGAAGAGAAAAAAAGAAAATTACATTTTAGATCTCCGTGGATAAGACCAAAGTTTGCAATTATGAATCCTGAATTAAACTTTACCCTACCAAATTATCAAACTTCATGCGGAGCATCTGATATGCTAGCTCATGTCATGGAAAGATATTTTACAAATACCAAAAATGTTGATTTTACTGATGAGCTTTGTGAAGCAACAATGAGAACAATTATTAGAAATACACCCCTGACATTAAAAAATCCAAAAGATTATAATCCAAGAGCAGAGTTAATGTGGGCTAGCACAATTGCTCACAATGGTTTGCTTAACACAGGAAGAGAAGGAGATTGGTCCAGCCACATGATTGAACATGAACTAAGTGCAATGTATGATATTGCTCATGGTGCAGGACTAGCAATAGTGTTTCCAGCATGGATGAAATATGTGTATAAACATGATATACAGAGGTTTGTGCAGTTTGCAGTGAAAGTAATGGGAGTAAATAAAAATATAGACCCAAATGAAATAAATTTAGAAGAAACAGCCTTAGCAGGTATCTCAGCCTTAGAACAATGGTTCAAAGACATTAAAATGCCTGTAAAACTAAGTGAAATAAATATTAATGAATCTAAATTTGAAGAAATGAGTGAATTATGTGCAAAAGATAGCACAGTTGGTTGTTTTGTAAAACTGAATAAAGATGACGTAACAGAGATATTTAAGTTAGCGCTTTAGTTTAAACCCAAGTACCACACAGACACATGAATAACCCCTTAAGAGTAGTAATTTGAGATAACATTTATAAATAGATATATATTTCTTATATAGATGCAAGCAGCAATATCTCAAGCACATAAAGATGAAATTACAGTTGAATGGCAAGGAAGAGTTCCATCAGATTTAGATCCAAATAATAGTATGGATAGAACCAGAATTGAATTAAAGTCAATGCTAATCAAACAAAGAGTTTTAGTTTATCCAAATCAAAGTGGAGCAATTCTAATTCACAAACCAGGTTTTGGGGAAAACAAAGAAGGATACAAATTCAAATATCAAACATTAGCAGAGCGTGTTCAACAAAATTTAGGGGCAGCAATTTTAATGGGAAATCAAGAAGTAGATTATCATAATTATCATGAAACTCATTTAGGTGATCTTAAAGCAGTTATTGATTATGCACTTTCCAATGCAAAAAAGATTTGTGGTAGAAATAATCCAGCATTATATTTAATGGGTTTTTCAGCAGGTGCTAGTTCAGTAGCAGGAGTTGCACATTTATATCCACAAGTAGATAGAATTCTTTTAATGGGTCCAACAGTTGCCTATGGATTAGATCATGAAACAAGAGCAGGAATTGAACAGTTTACTGGAAAAGTTTTTCTTGCAGCAGGAGAACATGATAGATATAAAGGATTAGGAATTCAAGTTTATAGAGCATTAACTCAAGCTAAAGAAATAGAAAAAGTTATTGTTCCAGATTGTGACCATTATTTCAGAGGAGCAACCAATGACATGATTTATAGTAATGCACCATTCTGGGCATTTACTGAAAACACAAGAGTTCTATCTCCTGAAAATGGAATTAGATTAGTTAAAAAGTAAATTCTAAAAATGATAAAAGAATAATCATTTGATGAAATGCTAGAAACTTAACAAGATATATTTTAAGTTGACATTATTTTATTTCTTTATGTAATAAATCTTCTGCAAGTCTTTGAATTTGTAATGGATTAGTTCTTGCATCCATTGTTTCAATAACATCTTTTGGAGTTTTTAATGAACCAAGACCTTTTGAAGATAATTTTGTAGGGTCTAAGAAATATACATCAACTGTTAAATCCGGATTTATATGCATAGCTTTAATGTAACAATGTTTATAGCTATCTATTGTATCACTTTCAAATCCAAATTCCCAATTTTCAAATTTTTCAGGATTTAATGGGATTAAATATTCTCTTAAATAATGTAATGCTAATCCTGTGTAATCAGTACATTTTCCAGATGTACCTTTTTCTGTTATTCCTGAAAATATATTTTTTATAGCACCATCAAGTGTTTCATATCTTTCTATAATGTTTCTTGAAAAATAACAGGCAAGCATAATACTTTCTCCAACTGTATACTCGTTAATAGGTTTCCCAATTGTGCTTGTTAATCGGCCATATTCTTTATCCCTTACAATAATTTCAGCTGTTCGTTGGGATGCTAGTTCAACAAATAATTCTTTAGATCGCATTTCAAGAAGCTTTTGTACTTCATGATATGTTGTTCCATTTGTATCATTAAGTAATGCTCTTTTTAATATTGTTTTTACTTCATCAGATTCTGTATCTTCTCCAATTTTTAATTTATCATATATTGTATCATATAATTGATCTTTATATAAATCAGGATCAAGTAAGTCTTGTGGATCTCTTATTCTTGTTGTTCCAATTATTTCCATGGCTGAAATATAAACTAATTTTATAGTCCTTAATGCAGATATTGCTCTTGAGATAGTTCCTTTACTAAGACCTTGCTCAACAATAACTCTTTCAAAACTAGCATAATTTAAAAAGAAATCTAATGGATCCAAAGTAAGATAATGGTTATCTTGATCTCTGTTTAATTGAGAAAGATTCATTGCTTCTACGAACTGTTTATTTGCCACTAACATAAAATCATAGCCGATCATAAATTTATCAGAATTAATGCCTTCTCTAAATTTAACCTCACGCCAACCAAAATTACTTGCCAATAAATTATTAATAAGGCCCATATTTAACCCAATAGGAAATTCTAAAAATCCCTTTGCTAATCTAGGATAATATAATTCAGGATTTTTTTCTAAATCAGCAATTGTAATTATTGGAGAATCTATTTGTTCAGAAACTAATGCAGGAGCTCTTCTAAACCCATACCTTTCAATAAGCATTGCACCACTTAATACATCTGTAACTCTTAATACTGATGTGTCACTTAATTCAATTCGTTGTGATTCTATGAATTCTTTTAGTCCATCAGAAACTTCACCTTCTAAAGCAGCATCTTGAGCATGTTTTACTAAAGTATTTGCTTCTACTACTCTTAATTCTAAACCTGATTTTTCTCTTTCTACTAAATCTAGTCTTGCTTCTATCTCATCTAAACCTAATAATTTTCTAAGCCATTTCTTCATAAATCCCCACCACTATATCAAATTTAATATAATAATAGAAGGAAATCAAGTTGGATTTATTAAGATGATGGTAAGAATTCCTTATTACAAGCAAAGTATCTTTTATAAACATACTTCAAGAACTCCCATTCTGTTTTCTTATCTGCTTGGTTCAAAGCATGATAATAAGACTGTCTTTTTTTATATTCAATAATTAAAATAGGATAATCATATTTATGTAAGATAAAATTCATAATTAATCTTGTTATTCTTCCATTGCCGTCTCCAAAAGGATGAATCTTAACAAATCTATAGTGTGCTTTTGCAGCTAACTCTACTGGATGCAATTTCTTTTTTTCTTTATTATACCATTTAATGAAATCTTTCATTAGTTGAGGAATATCTTGCCAATCTGGACACAAATAATTTCCAACCTTAACTAAATAATCCCTATAAATTCCAGCTATGTCTGACTTTGACTCTTTGAAAATGTCTAAGTGCCATTTTTTAATTAAATTAATTGAAAGATCAGAAAATTTGTTGTTCATAATATCATTAAAAACCGTTGTATGATTCATTGATTCCATAATATCTCCAAATGGTTTAGCAGGAGTAATTTTATCATGAATTAATCTCCTTGTTTCATCCAAAGTAATAGTAGATCCTTCAATTGCATTTGTATTGTATGTAAAATCAACTGCTTTCTCTTCAATTAACTTTTTTTTGACAGACTCAGGAATCTTTTTCCAATTTTTCAAGTAGTTTTTCTTGATTAAATCAAATTTCTTAAAAATGGTCTGATTATTAATTTGACTTAGAAAATCATCTTTGATTTTTTCAATATTTTTAGGAATGGTTTTGCCAAGATAAAGGTCTTTTGTTTTTACTATATCGCTGTCTTTGTATGTGTGGTGTAAATAATAGTAATTATTTCTTGTTATTATTTCCATAACAATTAGTTGTCACTACTTTTATTTAAATATTTCGAAAAAAAGCTAAAAAGTAGTGATAAAGAATTAAACCTATTCGTCTTCCTTCCTAAAAGCTCGACTTATCTTTTTACTCCAGAAACTAGGTAAAGGATTATCAACAAATCCAGCAAATTCATCAGAATAAATATAAGTGATTCCTTTAACGCCTTTGTATTTTTTAAATCTATCTCCAACGTCTTCGTAAATCTCTTTGATCTTTTTTCGTTCAAAATCTTTTTGCAATAGAGATGATGTTTTTAACACTAAATAATCTGCCTGCCTAATTGCATTAATTTCTAAATTAGCAGAGTTTTGTGAGATAAAAATAATACTAATACTTTTATGCCTTGCAATAAGCATTAATTCACTTAATAATTTGTTTGGTTCTGCCATTGATCTTCTTGAACTAAATAAAATACCCCCTTCATCTATCAAAACAAAAGAATTATTTTTTAATTCATTAATACTTTCAACAACATCTATCCAAATTGGCATATCTTCTTCTTTAAAACCTAATGCAAAACATTTCTTTTTTGTTTTTGCATAGATATTTTCTAATAGTTTAACAGCAATTGCTGTTTTTCCAGAACCTCTTGCCCCTAAAATAATTCCAATTGTAGAATCATTCTTACTTACTTTCTTTTCAAACTTATCAAAGCTTCCTGAATCGTGATGTATTAAATTAAATTTTTGATATTCTGCTGGAACTTCACTTCTTTGTTTTTCAATCTTCTTTTTTTCAACATATTTAGTTGTCTTATCAGTTGCTTTATAGAATAATCTAACAAACCAAATAGCTCCTAAAATAATTCCTTTAACAATCCAATAAACACTAAATCCTAAATAATAAAATAGATAGTAAATCCCAGCAAACAAGAAATAAACCCATCCTAATTTCTTCTTTAATTTAGTAAAGAATGATTTAGATGTTCCAGATTTCCTCTTTTTAGCTGATTTACTCTTTTTTGCCATATAAATTCTGATGTTTATTACCTATATAAAAGTTGCTATTTATATATAGATAGGTAATAAGCTTTTTAAATCAAACTTCATTACCTTACTACAGAAAATGGATGATTTTAGTAATAATGACAATCCCAAAGGGATAGCAGAGATACTCATTGAAGAGTTTCAAAGACAGACTGGTACAGTTATTAGTAGTAGAAATCTAAAGACCTTAGAAGGAGAGATTATAGTACCAAATATTGTTCCTAATATAGAACCAAGAGTAAAAGATTCACCTGAAAGTGTTTATGAAACAAACATTCATGGAACTGTTTCTTTTAGATTATATGAAATATTAAGAAATCCGAGATCTAAGCGTGAAATTCCAGATTGGACACAAACTTATGGTGCTGTGATTAATTCTTTTCAATTAAAAGATATAAATGCTTATAATAAACTTCTAAAAACATCTGAACATAACATCAATAGATACGTTGCTTATGCAACATCAATGTCTTCTCAACCATATTCTTTAACAGGAGCAATAACTCTTACTATTGAAGTAAATAAAAAAAGAAGAATCAGTGAAGTTTCTCCTGTATTAATTGTTCCAGGAGCATGGGATGATCCTGTTCATAGGGCTGTACTAGAAGATTGGCGAGAAAGAAACACATTTTATATGGAACAAAAAAAAGGTGGTTGGTTTGGTGAATGGAGAGATAGAAAAGTAATCCTCAAATCAAGATATAATTATCTAAAACCTAAGAGAGAAAGAAAATGAATAATGATGAAGATTTTGATAACGCACCTGAAAGAGGAATAATAGAAATATTAATTGAAGAACTACAAAGACAGACAGGAGTAGTTATCAGAGAGAAAAACTTGAATATTCTAAAAGAAAATATTTCTATGGGAAGCGGTCATTATCCAAAACCTACAGTTACTTGGAGCCCCACCCCAATAGGTGAACCAAATATACATGGAAAAGTATTATATGTATTATACGATGTAATTGAGAATAATAATCAAGGAAACGAAGTAGCAGAATGGACACAAACTTATGGTGCTATTATAAATGCATTTAAGAGATTAAACAAAAACGTTAGTAATGAAATTAGAAAAAAATCAGAAAATGATATAAACAAATATGTTGCTCATATAATGGGAAGATCAACCCAACAATATTCATTAATCGGTGCAAAAACATTAGAAGTAAAAGTAAGTGATAGTATAATAATCTATAAAACAGAACCATTAGTTATTGTTCCAGGGGTATGGAGTGATCCTGTTTATAGAGCAGTATTAGAAGATTGGCGAAAACATAATTCATTTGCAGAAATGAAAAAACAAAAAGTTTGGTCAGACGAGTGGAAAGATAAAAAAGTAATAGGTATGGATTATTTTGAAATGTTAATGCCAAAAGGAAAATAAGAACATAAAAATGCAGGCAAAACTTGGATTTAGAAATAATATGGATTCTAGCAGATTTAATTTTAGAGTCCCTTTTAGAAGAAAAGAATATGAAAAATATATTACTGCATTAAAAAATTCTGGAGCAATTGAAATTGAACATGTAGGCAAGAATTTACAGTTAGGAAAACAAAGACAAAGAGTGAAAGATTCTATTCAAGTTATACATGATTTAGAAATGAAAGCTATTTTGTACACGGGCATATTTGGTTCAATAGATGTGAGAAATAATGGTGAGCTCAAAAAAATGGTTCAAAGAGACTTATTTGAGAATGTTTTAAGTTATGGAAAACAAGGACAAGGGGCTGCAATGATGTGTCCATCTTCAGATTATATTGAGAAAGTAGTATTACCACAAATCAATAAAACACTAAAATTTGCAGCTTATGATGGAATCTTTTTAGACATCCCATGGATCATGTACGGTGGCTGTTTTTGTGAAAATTGTCATGATGTAAGAGAAGAAAATAAAAGCGAAGGGAAAAACCAAGCAGAAATTAATGCTATTAATGTAAGACAAGGATTAGAAAGATTTGTAGGTGCAATAAAAAAAGATCATCCTTATTTAAAAATCTCAGTTAATGCAAGTGCTCCTACAATATACAGACATTCTTACCATGGTGCAGAAATTGAGAACTTAGCAGGATTATTTGATCAATATGTATCAGAATGGAACCCATTAAGAATGAATCAACAAGTTTCAGTTGTAACAAAATGCATTGAAAGAACAATAGAAATTGTTGAAGAAACAGAAACTATTGAAGGAGTTCAAAAAGATGCAGAGTTTTACCATGCAACAACTTGTACAGACCCAATTGGAAAGATTTATCCTGCTGAAAAACTATCAAAACTATTTTATGCCATCTTAAATGGTGGAGCTTTACCTAGATTAGGTGTTGCATTTGGTAATGAAGGATTAGGAGTAATAAAAAATGCTTGGAAAAATGCTGTTGAAAGATATCAAAAATAGAAAAAAATCATAAAAATCCGTCATAAGTGTCACACCCCAACCTAAAGGTAGGGGTATGTCGTAACACTCACCTTTATTGACGAATTTTTAGGATGCAAATTGAGCAAAGCTCAATTGCACACAAAATCCATGATTTTGTTGTGCCAAAAATTTCACCATTAATGATGGAGTGTTAAACCCCATACCAAAATTCTTGATGAAATTTTTGTGCATAAAAAATTATTTACTTGGATCTACAACCTTACCAATGAATAGTATATTCCCAGTCATTCTTTCTTGTATTAAAAACATGAAAGGGTGGTCTGCCCTAAAAGTTACTGGTTCTGATGGTGCAATTGACCCAACACCCACAAAAACACCTGATGCAGCAATTGCAGTTGTTCCTTTTTCATCAACATCAATTAATGCATGGTGTAAAACCTCATTAATATAAAGATCAGTTGTTCCATCCATTTCAGAGAAATCAGCACCTGGCCATGTAAATGCTAATGGCATCCCCATGTCTGCTAAAATTTCTGCCATTGAATATTTAAGATCAAACTTAAATTTGGGAAAATACAAGTAAACAAGTTGATTCTGCATCTGTTCTTGTAATTCTTTTAATTTATCAGCATTAAGCGATTCCTCAACTTCTACTAATCCATTTTCTTTGATCTCTTTTGGAAGAATCACAAACATTGATAACTCATAGCCCTTATATGGCAGTTCAATTATTTGTAAGTTATCAGTTTCACCATATCGAAAATGTTCATCTGTTAATTCCATCATTGGTGTTATAATTTTTTCTTCTGGTGATATCCAAAAATCCTCATTGTCTGTGTCATCCTTATCAAATTTATCTTCCCAAGTGCCTTTAAAATAAATTGCATTTGTTAAGACTAATCTTGTTTGAGCATTTAATGCTGAAGGAGAAACTAAATCAGTTATTTTCCCATCTGTTTTGTCTTTAACCCAATCATTAATTCTATCAGCAGAACCAGTTGCATCATTAACAAAATCAAGATTTTCAGATAACGCACCATAATAATTATTTAATGTTTGAACGTAGCTTGGCAAAAAAGTATAATCTTGTTGAGCCCACATTGCATTTGCTGTGTGTAATTTATACTTTTTATCTTCTTTATTAAGATTATTATAAATCCCTGCAAATGAAGATCTAAATGCACCCTTATCTTCAGGAAAATAAAATACGTTTCTTATTTCCTCTGCAGTTTCTCCTTTTGCTCCTTCATAAGCCATTGCTAATGCGGCAGAAAGACTATAAGGAGAAAAAAATAGATTTTGATCAGTATTTAATTTTGCATACATATCAAATGCAAACTTATTATTTGATTCTGCTAAGCCAGCCATTCCTGTTGGAGTTGTACCACTGTCATCAATAGGAACAAACTCTTTGCCACACCCTAAAATAAAGATGGTAAACACAATTAACATCATTGAGATTATAATTTTTTTTGTCATAATTCTATATAGAACAAGCTATTATATAAAGATATTGATGACTTTGAATGGAATTGAAGTAAAAAAAGAAAAGAAATTATTCTGCTAATGGATCATTCACTTTACCCATAAACAAAATACTTCCAGTTGATTTCTCCTGTATCAAAAAGATAAAAGGATGATTAGCTTTGAACTCAATTGGTTTTTCTGGTTCTTCATCCATTGGCATTGCCATCGTCTCTTTCATAACAACTGCTGTTGCTGCTGCTGCTTCTGTACCTTTTTCATCTACCGCTACAAAGGCTTGATGGATTACCTGATCAATATTCAATAATTTAGTTCCATCCATTCCTGAAAAATCCGCCACAGGACTAAAAGCAGTTGGCATTCCCATTTGTTGTAAAGTTTTTGCTAACATAACTTTAGCTTCAAATTTGAATTTAGGTAGAGATAATCTAACACTTTTACCTTCAAAGTTATTATTCCATTCTGCAATTTTTTCCCCAGTTAATTGTTGTTCAAGTAAATCCATCTCACCAAGTTTAGGAAGAACCACTAACATTGATAATTCCTTACCTTTGTAAGGAATCTCTAATATTTGTACACCATCTTCTTTTACATAATTAAAGCCATAGACCATAAACATCATGTCCACATCAATTATTTCATCCTCTGAAACAAAAAAATCCCTTTCTTCTGTATTCTCTTTTTTAAACTTTTTATTCCAATCACCAAAAAAGTAGATTGCGTTTGTTAATACTAATCTTGTATCTTGGCGAATAACACCTTTTGGAATTAAATCTTTTATTTTATCTTCTGTCTTATCTTCTACCCACTTATTAATTATTTTTCTAGATTTTTCTGTTTCTTCTTTAAAGTCAAGATTAGTTGTTTTCCCACCATAATATTGTTCTACTAAACCCAAATATTCTGGCAGAAAACTATAAGTTTGCTCAGCCCATAATGCGTTAGCTGTACTTAGCTTATATTTTTTATCTGGTTTATTTAGTAAATTGTAAAGTTGTGCAAATGATGACCTTAATTCTACACCATCTTCAGGAAAATGCAATACATTTCTCATTTCTTCTGCAGTTTCTCCATTTGCACCTTCATAAGTCATAGCTAATGCAGATGAAATACTATAGGGAGAAAAGAAAACATTATCACCATCATTTTTTAGTTTATTATACATATCAACTGCAAATTGATTATTTCCATCAACAACAGAATCAAAATCTTCTGGAATTACTTGATTATCGTTAGGAAGAATAGGAATATCTTCTGGAGGAGTAAGAACATTGTCAGGATAAGACCCATCATCAGGACTACATCCAAAAATAAAAATACTAAACACAATTATCAACATAAACATCATAATTTTCTTGTTCATAATAATCACCAAATAGCTAATAGAATAAGCTTTTATATAAAGATATTGATAACTTTGAATAAGGTTGAAGTAAAGAAGAGAAGAAAATTACCTTCTCCTTCCAAAAAAGAACATTAACAAAAATCCAACACCTAAACCAATAAGAGTAAATGCAGGTATTTGACCCATAATAAAACCAATTCCTATTCCAATTAACAAACACCCAGGAATAAATAATCCACTATCAATTTTTTTTTTCTTATCTTTCCCAACAATTTTACTTTTATTTCTTTTAGCCACTTATATCACCTTTTTTATTATCTTTTCTTTAATCTAAACCCGCCACTAGGCAAAGCTCTAATAATATCATCTAATTCTCCACCAAACTTTTTCCTAACTGTTTTAGCAATATCACTTACTTTGTCTCTGCCTTGTTCTAATACAATAAAATCTTTTGTTTGTTTTGAAATTGCAGAAACAGGACCAGAAACAACTTGAATTACTTTTTTACCTTTTTCTTCAGTTTCTTTAATACCAACTGCAACTTGCATTTTTGTTGGTTTTAGATAAGTAGTTTTACCTCTGATCATAAATGCTCCTTTTGGTAAGAACTCTCCAGGATTAGCAGTTTTAGTAACTTGTTCAGGTGTAACATGAAATACTTCTAATGTTGACATTCCTAACTTCCAAGCCCTACTAAATGATGCAGTTGCATCAGATACTTCTTGAAGAGTTATTTTAGTTGGTTTTTTTGTTGCTTTTACTTCTTTTCCTTCATCATTAATTTGAGTATTACTTTTAACTACAAAGAATGGTGAGCCACTCATGTCTGTATGAAATACAACATCTTCTTTATCTGTATGCTTCTTAATAACAATCTCATTACTTGTAGCATCTCTCCCACCAATAACTAAAAAACCTTCAGAACTAACAAACCATCTAAACTTATCATACCATTGTTTTTTAACTTCTCTTTTTACAGGTTTAACTTTTTCTTTTTCTTGATCTTTTTCATACTTCTTTTTTTCCTTTTCAAGATTTTTTCTACTTCTTTCAATTGCTTCTAATGCCCCATCTAGTTTCTTCTTTGCTTTCTTAGCCTTTTCAAAATAGATTGCAGCATTTTCCTGTACAGTCTTATTGAGTTTAAGGATTATTTTCATTATTTAGTTAGAATATAGAATGAGATTTATATATTTAATGGAAAGTTTTATATAAGAAAAAAATAAAAATTAAACAATGCCAAAGAAAACAATCAACTCAATTCCTAAATCATTACGTATTTGGTTCTTAATACATTTCATAGTTGATATTATATTTGCAATTCCATTAATATTCTTTCCAGAACGATTCTTAGCATTGTTTGGAATATTAGCAGTGGAAACAGTTACACCAAGATTAGTTGGAGCAGCGTTAGTTGGAATTGGTGGAGCATCATTCTTTGTAAGAAATAAATCAAAAGAAAGCTATGACATAATGTTAACATTAAAGATATTATGGTCAAGTGCAGCAATCATAGCATTATTAGTTTCAAGTTATGTTGGCGCCCCAAAAGCTATTTGGTATATTACAGGAACATTTGCAGTGTTCTCAGCAATTTGGTGGTATTATAAGTTAAGAATTAGATAATTTAGTTTTCTTTTATCATTCCTAAGAATAATTCATGCACTTTTGTTTCTTTAGTTAATTCCGGATGAAAAGTAGCAACCATTATATTATTTTGTTTAACTAGGACAGGATCTTCATTATGTTTCCCAAGAATTTCTATTTCATCATTCAAATTAATTATTTTAGGTGCACGAATAAAAACTCCTCTTACTTTATCACCATTTTCAAGCAGAACATCATCAACAAAAGAATAAAGTTGGCAACCATAAGCATTTCTTTCAATTTTAACATCAATCAATCCTAACTCCGCTAAAACAATGCAACCAGCACAAGTTCCAAATATTGCTTTATTAAACTCTTTCAAATTAAACTTATACTTTTCCAATAATTGAAGAATAGTAGTAGATTCACCACCAGGAATTATTAAACCATCAATTTCATTTAATTGTTCAGGAAGTTTTATTTGAATTGTTTCAACATCTAACTTTTTCAATAAGCTAATATGTTCATGAAAACTTCCTTGTAATGCTAGAATTCCTAGTTTCATTTTTCTTTTCAATTTTATTTTTCTAATTTTAATTTAACAGAAGAAATAACAACAAGGCCAGGCGAGGCGTTAGCCGAGTAGGACTTTGGAACAAAGTCCGTCTGTGCCATAGTTGTTGTTATTTCTTCTGTTGCTATCATAATTTATTAAAAAGCTGTTGTTGTTGTTATTTCTTCTGTTACTATCATAAAAAAATAACTAATTTCCTCTTTCTGCCATTTTCACATCAAGAGTATCAATTTCTAACCCAGCCATTGCTTCTCCTAATCCTTCACTAACTTCTGCAACAATTTTAGGATTGTTAAAATGTGTAGTTGCTTGCACAATTGCTTTTGCTCTTCCAGCTGGATCTGAACTTTTGAAAATTCCTGAACCAACAAAAACACCATCACAACCTAATTGCATCATTAGTGCAGCATCTGCTGGAGTTGCAATTCCGCCAGCTGCAAAATTAACTACAGGAAGACGTTGTAATTCTTTTACTTGTTTAACTAATTCAACTGGAACTTGATATTCTTTAGCTTTCACATTTAATTCGTCTTCACTCATTGTTTTCAAAGCTACAATTTCAGAAGTCATTTGTTTCATATGTCTAACTGCTTCTACAACATTGCCTGTACCAGCTTCTCCTTTAGTTCGGATCATTGCAGCACCCTCATTAATTCTTCTAAGAGCTTCTCCTAAATTTCTTGCTCCGCAAACAAATGGAATTTTATAATTATGTTTGTTAACATGTGCATTTTCATCTGCTGGCGTTAAAACTTCACTTTCATCAATATAATCAATTTCTAATGCTTCTAGAATTTGCGCTTCAACAAAATGTCCAATTCTTGTTTTAGCCATTACTGGAATTGTTACTGAGCTTTTAATTTCTTTGATCATCTTTGGATCTGACATTCTCGCTACACCACCATCTTTTCTAATATCAGAAGGAACTCTTTCTAATGCCATTACTGCAACCGCTCCCGCAGTTTCTGCTATCCTTGCTTGATCAGCTGTAACAACATCCATAATCACACCGCCTTTTAGCATCTTAGCCAATCCTGTCTTTAATTCATAAGTATTTTCTTCCATTTTAACAACCACCTTTAATCATTTTAACTTGTTTTTAGAAACTTAGCTGGTTATTTAAATCTTATTGTTTAAGAAATACATGATTTAAAAATCTAATTTTACTTCAAAGAATCAACAATTCCTCTTATTCTATCATAATTATCTAAATTACTCAAAAATCCACCATTCTCAAGATCAGTAAAAACTAATGTATCTATTTTTTCATGAACAAATACTCCTTCCCTAACCATAACATGCTTTGCTTTAAGAGCATAAAAAGGACTAGATTTATCTTCAATAAATTTAGAATAGATCATAACAGAGTCACCAACACGTAATTCCTGAACAAATCTTGCTTTATATTCCTTTAAAAATAATCCAACACTATCTTCTTCAAGATTTTCTGCTGTTAATCCAGTTATTTCTTGTAATACTAATCTCGCAGATCTATAAAATGGACTAAAAAACTCATTATCAATATGATCATAAACCGGATTAGAACCATCTCCTTCTCCAACAGTAAATGAAATACAAGAATGATACTGTTCTTCTCTTGTACCCATTTTACGGGCTGCATTATCTTGCACTACAATATCTATTTGAGTAATTGTTAATTCTAATGTTTCCCCAACAGTATCTACATCCATAAAGTAAAGAAACTAAAATGAGTTTTTAAAGGTTTGGTTAGGTTTTTAAGGTGATTCAAATACCAACTTTTTCTCTTTTTGTGTTAGAACTTGATAATCTCCTTCTTCAAGATCTCCTAAATTTAACTTTCCTATTCTAATTCTTTTAAGAAATCTTGCGTTTAAATCTAATTTTTTAAGAATTCTTCTTACTATTCTATTTTTTCCTTCATGAATCATTATTTCAATATGTTTTTCATCAAGCCTTTTAACTTTTGCAGGGCTTGTTTTACCGTCGTTTAATTCAACACCTTCTTCAATTTGTTTTATTTTTACATCATTAATTGGATTAAATAACCCTGCCAAGTATGTTTTTTTGATTTCATACCTTGGATGCATTATTTTGTTTGCAAAATCACCATCATTTGTCAATAAAAGAAGACCTGAGGTATTAAAATCTAATCTTCCAATTGGAAAAACTCTTGTTTTAATTCTAATAAAATCCATGATTGTTCTATATTTATCATCTTTCAATGCAGTTACACAACCAACTGGTTTATGAAACATAAAATAAACTTTCCTTTCTTTGTTTACTAATTTCCCATCAACATATATCTTGTCTGTTTCAGTTGCTTTATCACCAATAGTAATTGGTTTATTATTTACTTTAACTCTTCCTTCTTGAATAATTTCTTCAGCCTTTCTTCTAGAACAATAACCATAATTACTCATTAATTTCTGAACACGATGTAATTTACCGGAGGTGTTCTTTGTATTTTTTGGCATAACCTAGAAATATTCACTGGAGAATATAAAGTTATTGATTACAAAAGCTTTGTTGAAAATGTCGCCATTTCATGGCAAGTGAGTGCCAAGATTAAAGGTTTGAAGGGCTAGGAGTTTGGAATGTTTGGAAGGTTATTATTGACGCCCTCCAAGCCTTCCCAACCTTCCAGACCTTCCCGGCCTCTCTATGCGAACAAGGCATTTTCAACAAAACAACTTATAATTACAAAGAAAAACATTTTTATATCATCTATATATCATAAAGAGCATGGCTAAGAATTCTAAACTAAACATTGGTGGACAAGCAGTAATTGAGGGAGTCATGATGAAGTCTCCAAACTATGTTAGTGTTGCAGTTAGAAAGCCAAATAAAAAGATAACTCTTGAGGAAATAAAGTATAAATCCATTACAGAAAAATTAAAATTTCTAAAGTGGCCATTTTTTAGAGGAGTTGTAATGTTATTTGAGATGTTAGTTTTAGGAATAAAGGCATTAACATTTAGTGCAAATGAAGCATTAGATGATGATGAAACAGAAGAAAAAGAAGAATTATCTAAATTCTCTATTTTTTTGACAATTTCTCTTTCATTATTATTTGCAGTTGGATTATTTGTTGTGATCCCATATGTACTTACGGTATTTATTGGTTTTCACGAAGAAAAAAGTTCAATATTATTTAACTTAATTGATGGTTTAATTAAATTAGGAATTTTTGTATTATATGTATGGGCAATTGGTTTAATGTCAGACATAAAAAGAGTTTTCCAATACCATGGTGCAGAGCACATGGCAGTAAATTGCTATGAAAAAGGTAAAAAATTAACAGTAAAGAATTGTCAAAAGTATTCCACATTAAATCCAAGGTGTGGTACAAGCTTTCTTTTATTTGTAATATTCTTAGGTATTATTGTGTTTAGTTTTGTACCAGTTATTATTACTGCAATTTGGCCAGGAGTTATGGATATTGGGACTGTTTGGAGAAAACTAATATTTTTGGCAACAAGATTAATCTTTTTATTGCCGTTAGCTGCGACGAGTTATGAATTCTTAAAACTAACAGCTAAGTTCTGTGGTAACTGGCTTGTTAAGATCTTAATGCAACCAGGATTATGGGTGCAAAAAATCACAACAAGAGAACCAACAGATGATATGCTAGAAGTTGCAATCAAAGCAATTGAAGATGTATTAGAGAAAGAAAAGAAATCAGGAAAAGAAGTTACATTTACTTAATTCTTCTATTAAAAATATAAATCTAAATTATGAATCAGAATTAATAATAAGAATTATAAAAAATAAAAGAATTTATTTAACTAAAACACCAGTTACATATCCTTCTTGGGCAGGCCTGTTTGTGATCTTTGCTTTGCCTTTCTCTGTTTCAACAACAGCCCCTTTAGTTAATACATTCATACGAATATATTGTTTATTTGCTGTGTTTTCAAGAACATTTGTCATTTTAACTTTAGATGTTTTTTTAGTAGCAGGATCTGTTACATTAATAAATTCATCAGACATAAGAATATTCTTAGATTTTCCACCTATTGTTCTAAGGGTTTTTATCTTCCTTGTAGCAACTCTTGGCTCTGCAGGCCTATTTCCTGCTTGATGCAGTTTTTTACTTGTACTAGACCCATATCTGCCGCCTGAAGCTTTTCTCTTTGATCTTTTCTGTGTTATAACCATTTTAGGTTGATGAATACACAGGTCCTTTAAATAGTTTTTTACTTTTTATGTTGAAGCCATATAACTACAAATTCCAATTTAAAGAAGTATAAGCAAAAAACAACAACAATCATGGCACAGACGGACTTTATGATAAAGTCCTATTCGCCTCACTACATTCGGCTCATCTGGCCATATTGTTATTTTTTGCCTAGAATAATTAAAAATAAAGGGTGGTGGGTGGGGGCTCCTAGAGGGATGGTTAATCTGTTCTCACAAAAATTAATTGTAACAAAATATTAACTATAAAAATTACAAAGTCAAATAGAAAAGGGGTAAAATGGCTCTCCGAAAGGAGTGAGTGGGGTGTTCTCCAGAATTAGTTAGTGTGGGGGAGAGCCATTATCATCATAATCTAACTAATAGTAATATTAATAACTAAACTAATATATAAATGTTACGTTTTTGTATACTGGTTGTGCTTTATATGCCTGGTTCATTTATAAATAAACTAGAAAAGTAGGTGTAAATCTCAAAAAAAAGCGAAAATAGTGTGGAATTCATAAAAAATCCAGAATAATGAAATAATTCCAAAATAATACAAAAAATAGAAAATATAGATAAACTCATTTAATTACAAATATGTCATAAAGATTAAGAATTAACTTGCTTTTGATTCTGTATGTTTAAACCTTCTAACTTTTACTCCCCTTTTATTGAGACGCATACAGATCATTTGATAGTTCTGTACCATGTACATCTCTTTAAAATCACTTAACTCTTCCGGAACAAAATCTTCGTTAAACATTATATTAAGAAAGCTTTGGTTGTTTATAAAGATTACCTAACTGGAGAATCTAGATTTAATCCTTTAATTGAAAATTTTTCATTTTCTGTTATTTCAAATTGATGAAATTTACCATTTCCTAAACGATGTTCTGGTCTGTAAACAACACCCTCTTCTTTTACTGCACAACAAAAGATAGATAATAAAATCCCATGAGACATCAAAAACACATTTCTATCAGCACAAGTATCAATTAATCTTTTTTTAACTAATTCTGCCCTTTGATAAGCAATTTCCATTGGTTCTCCCATTTCCCCATTATTATTATCGTAAAAAAAATTATAAGGATCATCCAAATGAGAATAACTTTTCCCTTCAAGAACACCAAAATAACGTTCAGCAATTAATCTCCAAGTAATAACCTCAAATTTTTTTTCTTTTGCTAATGGTAGAATAGATTCTTGTGCTCTCTTCAATGGACTACATATAATAACATCCAAACTAACATCTTTAAAAATCTCCTTAACTCGCATTGCATCTTGCCTACCTTTTGAATTTAAAGAAACATCTATTCCCGCACCCTGATACAACATTTTAAGATTATAATCTGTTTGTCCATGACGTGCTGTATATACCATCCCCATTCTCAAAACCCCACCATATAAAATTATAAACCTATAAAACAATATAAGAAGGAAACCAAATAGAATTTATATACGTTATGATTTAAGATTAGCTACTCTGTCGCCATTCATAATCTAACTTACATTTATCTTCACATTCTTGTTGTGTTTCAATAACAGAAGGAGTGCCACATTGAGTTACACACTGTTTATATTCAAGGTCATATTTCTTAAATTCGTCATATGTTTCAGAATGTGTAACTTTGTAGCCAAGAAAAATAAAGAAACCAATTGTTAACACAAATAACATTCCCAATCCAACATAAAACCTAGTCATTGTTTCCATATATCATTTCATTATTAAGAAGATTTAAATATTTTACCATATAACATGATGTTATGCAATTCAAATCTCAAGGCCATGTAAATCTGTTAGGCACACATTACAATACTTTTGAATTCACAAAAGACACAGAATTAACAAAAAAAGGAGATTGTATTATTGGTGTAAATTCAGACTTTGACGTAGAGGAATTAAAAAAATTAGAAGGAAAAATAACAATCATGATAGGAGTTGAAGACGAGAAAGATGAAATAACTGCAGAGATTAATCCTGAATTCAACCATAAAACAGAGATGGTAATTAGAAAATCTGATTTTCTGGATAATAGAACATTTGCAATTAATGCTTCAAAAGCAGCAAAGGATATAAATAGGGAATTAATTAAGAAAATGAAAGATCCAAAAGCGATTATAAACATAAAGATCGAAGACAAAAAAGAATAACAATGATGCAGGCGTAATGAGGGTTGCCCCCTTCGGGGTGTCACGCAGGACAATGTGAACAAAGTGAACATTGGCCGTCTGCAATCATTATTATTATTATTTTTTACAACAACATAAAAAAACCAAGAAAAATGAGAAAACAATTAAGTAAAAAAGAGATTAAAGAATTAATTTCTGAAATTGAAGAGAAATTTGGTATTACAGAATTATTATCAAAAAAAGACAATGTTGTTAGAGAAGATTCATTCCTTAAAGTTAATGAAAAAATTATTTTTTTTTATAATAATGAACAACTAATTCCAACATTAAAATTAATTATAAGTTTAGGAGATAAACTAAGCAAAACTAACATTAAAAAGATTATTGTTGATATGGGTGCAATTAAATTTGTTATTAATGGGGCAGATATTATGAGACCCGGCATTACAGAGATAGAAGAAGGAATAAACAAAGACAATTTTGTAGTAATTTTAGATGAACAACATAAAAAACCATTGGCAATTGGTATTTCTTTAATGAATTCAGAAGAGTTAAAAGCAGCAAATAGTGGGAAAGTCATCAAAAACATTCATTTCGTAGGAGATGACACCTGGAAGTCTTCTTAAAACACCCATTAAATTGGTTGCCACTACCGAGTAGATATAACAGTAAAATTTATAAAGAGCATATAATTATCTATATATAACTATGCATGCAGCAGTGTTAGATAATCCAATAGTAGAGAGCATTAGCAAGAAAACGGTTGATTTAATTACTGATGACAATGTAGCAGAAACAAAACGAAAATCTAATATTGAAGTTATTATTGATCAAATCTACGAACATTCTAGCACAACATTAACAGAAGATGAAACTACAATTCTAAAATTTGCAATTGAAGATATTTTTCAGAGATATGCAACTAAAAAAAGAAAAACAGGAATTCCTTATGTTAACCATCCTATTTCTGTTGCAAGGTTCTTAGCTTCTGGCAATGAAGATATTCACGCAATCTTAGGTGGATTATATCATGATGCAATTGAAGAACATGTTTCAGAAGAATTTAAAAAAACTTTAGATGAAGAAACAGATGCATTAATCAGAAGAAAAGCAATTGATATTTATGGAAGAAGTTTTAGTACATTAAGAAAAAATGAGAAGAAAAAAGTAACAAGAGCAACTAAATTTGAAAAAAGAGAATTAAGAACTAAAACAATTGAAGAGTTTAAAAAAAATGAACCAGAAATGATTCAAGAGTATATGGATGAAATGATTTCTAACTTCAAAGAAAAAATTATAGGGAAAGGCATTAATGACGAACTAGCAACTATCACATCCGAAAATCTAAAACAAATTGTTACTTCAATGACAAGAAGTTATTTTGCAGATTACTACCAAGCAATCGACCACATTATATCCCCACAATTAGACATTAGTCCAGAAAATAAATTCAGAGCTGTTCGTGTTAAATTCGCAGACTGTTATACAAATACAGAAGTAATTACAGACAGTGTATACACAGTCGAAGATCTTGAAACCGCAATTGCAAGAAACGATATAGAAGAACTTAAATCATTTAAAAGACGTTCAAAAAAAGCAAGCAAACAACACAACATGACAAAAAAAACAAGAGTTCCTGGACACAAAAGAGTTTACAGAACTTATAAAAATTATTTCTTAATTAATTCTTCAAGAGTATACGACAGACATATGAGCATTTCTCAAACATTTGATGGAATTAGACAAAACGATAAACTAAGAGAATTAATGGAAGATAAAGGATTCTTAGAACAAATCAAAAAACTAACAAGAAACTACAACACAAATAAAAGAATAAGCAGAGAAGCAGTTGCTGCCGCAGGTAAAGAATTAATTGGATATTTTAAAGGTTCAGGATCTGTTGCTGAAGAAGGTCAAGAAATTATTAGTTTTGTAAGAGGCTGTGTTAAATCAAACTTTTTTAGATACATCAAAACATTTGACGAATTTGAACAAATTGTTGACAACCACATGAGAGAAGATGAGGCATATACAAAAGCAAGAGATAGGATAAAAGAATATGAGAATGCATTAGTAAAACGAAATCAAGGCAGCGCTAATCAAATTTTAGATCACCTTGTAAGTTATCATGCATTAGGACCCCATTTAACACATGAAAAAGCAATTGCAATGATTAGAAAAAATAAAGAATATGCAATGGCTGGTGGTTATAAATTTATAACAAAACCAACGGGAGCAGTTGTAAAATTACTTGATGACAAAAAAGGAAGTGGCACAGGAATTTTATTACAAAATGGAACCAGAAAAACATTAGAAACACCTGACGGAATTATTTTAGTATTTATCGATGCAAAAGTTAGAGGAGATAACACAAGATTATCACAATTATATTCAAATAAAGCAAACATGTTTTGGGCAGCACTAGCATCAAAAACATTAGGAGACAATTATCAAAATTCAGATTATATTCTTATAGGTCTTGACACAAAAGGTGTCCATCCAAGCAGAGAAACAAGGATATAGTAAGGAATTCTAAGTTGGAAGTAATAAGATAAGGATTATGAGTTTTGAGTTCTGGGTAATGGGTTGGTTCTGAGTTAATCAGTTTTGAGAAAACACAGCAAGACCCACGACTACTTACTGATAACCAACTCATAACTCAAGACTACTTACTTAAAACTAATTTAGTCTTCACTCTTTATTCTTCTTGACTTAGGAACATGATTTAATATTTTTCCTTCCTTAAGTCTTCCACACCCATAGAAATCTTCTTTGTTCTTAACAATTACAAAAGCATTTTCCTTATCTTTGTATTCATTAACTTCAATGTCATAACCTCTGACCCATAATTTAGTTAGTCCATCACTAATCTCAATAACATTTTTTGTTGCAATTTTTCCAATAATCTGAGATCCTTCAATACTTAATCTAAGCTCATTATTCTTTTGTTCAGCAAAATAACTCCCCATAGAATCAATTCTTAAGGCATCAAAATTAACCTCAGTAATATCTTGACTAATAACAAAAATTTTATTCTTGTCATTTATTAGGAAAACATAATCAAAATCTTTTTCTTTTAATCCCCATTGTTTATCAAGAGTACTAATAATTTCTTTAATTTGTTTTTTATTAAGAAACTTTGCTCTTGCCATTTTTACACTCAAACTCCCCAAACAGGATTATTCTTTCTCATGATCTCTGCAATTTCTTTTAAAACTATTTTTTCACCTTTAGACAAATAATCTTTAAATTCTTTAAGTTTTCTGAAATGTTCTTCAGAGATCGCAACATATAGAACATCTCGTTCATGAATTTGCCTGCCCACAGTAACTCCATCTAATGCAACTGCTAATTGATCTCCTGCTTTTGCTTCACTCACATTATCTTCTCCAGATTTCATAGATTTAAGTCTTGTAATAACTACACCATCTGCTTTCATAAGTTGTGATCCTGACTTCAAAAAACCAGCAGAAACATCAACACCAACAATTGCAGGCCCAGATTGTCTAAAAGTATGATTTGGTAAAATTTGGAATTTTGCACCTCGATCTAATTTATCAAGACCTTCTAGTTCTATTCTTTTTCTTTCTTCTTCTCTCCATTTTTCATAATCATCTATAATTTTATAAATAATTTGACTAGTGATTACTTTAATCTTAGATTCTTCTTGATAAGGTTGTGCATCTTGCATTACTTCAACATTAAAACCTAAAATAACTCTAGAGAAAGGATCTTTTTCATTTGATTCTGCATCAATAAGATCTTTTTTAGAAATATTTCCAACTTTTGCTTTTCTTATTGGTATTTTTTTATCTTTTAATAAACTAATCATTGCTTCTAAGCTACCAATAGCATCTGCTTTTATGATAATTCCTTCTTTTTCTGTTTCAATAATTACTTCTTGAATAATTTCTTGAATTTGTTTTTTTAACTCTTCAAGATTATCATCCTTTCCAACAACCCAAATTGGCATGCCTGCAATTACATTATCCATTTCAGGAGCAGCAATCTTAACTCCATTAGCAGCACAAATTTGTTTAACCCCTTTAAACTTACTTTTCTTATCCATCATTTCTGATAAAGGTGTAGGTTCAAGTAAAGCTCTTACTCGTGTTACAATTGGTTCATTTAAATCACCAATCACAATTGTATCATTAACTTTAATATAACCATCATAAATAATAACATCAGCTGTTTTTCCTAATCCTGGTTCTTCTTTAACTTCAAGAACACTTCCTCTAGCTCCTTTAGCAACATCACATTTTAGTTTATCAACCATATATCTTTGAGTTAATCCAGATAAGACCATTAATAATTCTTGTAATCCTTCGCTTGTTTTTGCAGAGATAGGAACAATTGCAATTTGTTTTGTATAATTTTCTATTCTATCAAACCTTTCTGATTCATAACCCATTTCATGTAATTTCCCAACAATTTCATACAATCTAGTTTCAATTACTTTAACTAATTCAGGATTTTGTTTGTTAATGCTTTCAAGAATTGATTCACTTTGTTTTTTCCAGCCAGGCAGTAAATCAACTTTATTTGCTGCCAAGATAAATGGTGTTTTTGAACTTTTCAATATTTCAATTGCTTCCAATGTTTGCGGTTTAAAGCCTTCCTTAATATCAACAACAACAATTGCAATATCAGCTAAACTTCCACCACGTTTTCTTAATGTAGAAAATGCAGCGTGCCCAGGTGTATCAATAAACAATAGCCCAGGTATTGTAAGATCTAATCCTAGTTTCTTTAATAATTTACCACAGATTCTATTAATTGTTTGTAACGGCACAATAGAAGCTCCAATTGCTTGTGTAATCTTACCTGCTTCCCTCTCTGTTACAGTTGTATGCCTAATTGTATCTAATAAACTTGTTTTTCCATGGTCTACGTGACCCATTATTGTGACAATTGGCTGTCTAAGTGTTTCTTGTGCCATAATTGTTAAGAGAGACGCTGGGTTTTTAAAGTTTGTTGTGAAATCGTGATTTTAGATTAAGTAATTATATAAAAACAGAGACATTCCCATAATCTATGTCATTAATAGAACTAAAAGTAGGATTCATGCCCTTGTATACTATTTATTCAAGGTCCATAGATGATATTTTTGAATGGCAAACAGAGTTTCTTAATTCTGGTGATTTATTAGGAGGTGAAAGTCCAACAAATAAAGAAATTTTAGACCATGTTGACTTAAAAGAGGTTAATGTTGTAGAACATGGAACATTTAGATTAAGTTTTCCAGGGAGTGGATATATATACAATGAAGAGAATCCATGGCCTGAAGCATTTGTCACACCTGATTTTAAGTTAGGAATTGATCACAAAATTGTTCCATTCTTTGAATTATATCAAGAATTATTAGGTAATGCTTTTAAGGTAGGAAAATTATACCAATTAGAAAGATGTTTGGGTGTTCTTCCATTTGTTACTTACATTCCTGAAGATATTTATGATGCAATAAGAACATTTGATATCACAGAATTAAGAGAAGCAACAAAAGAAGCAAGGCAAAGATGTGAAAATAAATCTTTAAGACATAGATTAACCCATGGGTATGAATCAAGAATAATATCTGGTAATAGCAATTAAATTATAATAAAGTTAAAATTTAGTAAAATATATAAAATCCCTTCTTAAGTAAGTATAAAATGAAATATTTAAAAAGAGGTTTTACTTTAATTTTAATCTTATTAGTTCTATTCTCTATCATTGGATGTTCTATAAAAAGTAATCATGTAGATGGAATTAGTCCAAAAGAAATGGCAAGATCAATATTTCCTAAAAGTGAAACATCTGGATCAATTGATAAATTTGTTGAAATATATCAAGATATTATAATCAAAAAAAAAGAAACTCTCAATCTTAGAGAAAAAAGTGAAGATTTCTTATTATATAACAAAGAAAATCCATCAACAAAAGGTGTTTTATTAATTCATGGATTAGGAGCATCTCCAAATGAAGTATTGCCTTTAGGAGAATATCTTTATGAAAAAGGATTTACAGTTATTGGAGTTAGGTTGTCAGGACATGGCGAAGGTTTAGATGCACTAGAAGATTCAACATGGGAAGACTGGTATAATGATGTTGAATTTGGCCTTGAAGTCTTGAAATATCTAACAGAAGAAACACATGTTGTAGGAGTTTCAACAGGAGGATCATTAGCATTAATGTTAGCTGAAAACACAGAGTTTCATGAATTAGTAGTTGTTGCACCAGCAGTTGTTATGAAAGATTGGAAAGTAAATTATATGTGGCTTTTCAAGCACTTCAAAAAATACTCTGCAAGAACATTAACAGAAGAAGAAAAAATAACTTATGATGAAGCTGTACCAACACAATCAGTTCACGAACTTAAAAAACTAATCAATGCAGAGAAAAAAACATTAGATAAAATCACTGAACCAGTACTAATAATTCAAGCAACACAAGATCCAAGAGTAAAAAATGAAAGTGCAGAATATGTTTACGAACATATTAGTACAAAGAATGAAAGTAAAAGAATCAAATGGATTGAAAGCGATAAACATGTAATTCTTGCAGGTGATACGCAAGAGGAAGTATTTAGTAATATTTTAGGGTTTCTTTCTTAGAATTTAGAAGATAGTATTAAAGTTTATAAATCCAACTATGTTCCTTTGCTTAAAATGACTGAACATGATCCTAGCAAAAGGCAATTCTTAAGAGACATAGTTGAAATAGGAAAAGGTGTTTTAGGTGTTACCGCATTAGCTCCATTAATTGGATGTGGCCCAAATGCATTTCAAAGTAAAGAACCAATTGAAAAACTAAGAATGGGAAGTGTTTATCTCTTTTTAATTAATACAAATCCTGATATTAAAGAAATCTCAAGAATTGCAGGATTACCAGGAGAATATGGCCATATAGAATTAGTTTATAGAGGTCTTGCTTATGGTTCTGAAGATGGAAATTGTAGAAAAATATCTATCTCAGATTTAGAAAGAAAGTTTGAAGGTCTTGATTATGAAGTAAGAGAAGTAGAATTAGCTAATCCCTATAAAGCAATACAACATTTTTCTCAAGTATTAACCAAAAAACCATATAATAATCCTGCAGAGATGATTATGGATATGTATATTGGCTCTGGAAAACCTTTACATGGTGTTTATCCAGTTAGTATTGAAACAGTTGATAGAACAAATGATAAATTAAGAGAAATTTTAGAATCAAAAGGAATTCCTACAAATAGAACTGGACAAGTTTATCTTCCTGATCAATTCAAACATGTTGGATGGCATTTAGGAGAAGGCGTGTTTAGAGCAGATAAAAGATAAATTCTAGATCTAATAAAAAAACATATAAACAACTTCTTCCAGAAATAGTAATATGGCAACTCCAATAGGTGATTTAGGCATATTAGAACCAACATTAGAATCAATTAAACAAATGTTTGGTACATTAAGTTATTTTGTTGGAGGAGTTTTTGGTATTTATGTTCTATTATTAATCTGGAGAATAATTGACACAAGATTAACAAACAAAATGTTAACAAAAATGCTAAAAGAGCAAAAGCAAACAAATCATTTGTTAAGAAGGCTTGAGCATGCAATTGATATGAAAGCAAGAAATAGATAATTCTTAGTAAACTTTTTATATTGATACACACATAAAAGATTTTAATGAAAAAAAAAGTTATATTTTGCATTATTATTATATCATTATTATTTCTAGCTGCCTGCACCATTACTGAAGATTTAGCTGGAGAAGCAAGAAAAACAATAACAAAGACTGAAAAAGGTACATGGTTAGTTGTAGTATTAAAAAATAATAATGCACAATACGAAATTATAAAAACATACACACAAGAATACAACAAAGAAAAATTTGATGTGTTTGAACGTCTTCTTCCTAATCCTAAACAAATGAACCATGATTCTACAATCTATGTTAAACAATTGGTTAATAGGCAAGAGATTATTATAACAGAAACATTTGAAAGTAAAACAGCTCTTATCTCTGAAAAGTTTAATAAGGATAATACAATTGACCTTATAGATTATAATATTCAAGATCATAAGATTTTAGAATTAAAAATACCTATTGACAACAAGATTAATCCTTCTAAACCAATTGAAATAAAGATTAAAACACCAAGAAAAGAACAATACTTAATAAAAAAAGAAGATTTTCTGAGATGGAAAAAATTATTCCAGCAAGAAATAAAGAAAAAACTTTCTCAAAACAGACCTAACAAAAGAAATAATTTAATCACAGGAAGAACAATCACAGAAGAGAATATCTGTTCACACCTTAAACAATTCCAAAGTAAACCTTCTCTACATACTAATAAACCTTATGACCCAGATAGAATTAATTTAGTATTTATTGGATTTAATCACCAATCCATAGATCAAGTTACTGATGCTATCCCATACCTGTTAGATCTAGAAGGAGAAGGAATTGAATCATATTATATTGATGCTGAAACCGGGGGGAAAAAGGAAGTAGGTAAAGCAAGAGGAATATTTTATTTCTCACCATTAAAATCAAACAAAAATAAATTTAATTTTTGGTATATTGATGAAATCCAAGAGGCATATAAATTATACAATGAATTCTCAAATCCATGTAAATGCAGAGACCCAAATGTCAATTATGCAGAGATGTTAAACAAATGCGGACTCAACAATGTAAAAGTTTCAGTCTTATGTAATGACATCTGTGTTTCTAAAGCATCTTATAATGGTGGACATTTAGAATTATCAACAAAACATAGTACACAAAAGGAATTTTTTACACAAAATGATGAAAAACTCCCCCTTTATCCTGGGGAAATGCAAGTAATTAGTCATGAATTTGGGCATCTATTCGGTGGTTTAGCAGATGAATATACAATTTCTACTAATGTTGACACGCCAAGATTTCCAAATTGCCTGCCTGATAAAGAAGTTGCAAAAGAATTATTATTAGATATATTTCCTAATTTAGAATATCATTATGGATGTTCTTATTCTAAAGACAATGTTAGATTTTCTGAATCATCATTAATGAGCTGGGCTTTTACCGGGGATTCATTTAACGATGTCAGTAAATTTTACATATGTTATCAAATATTCAGCAAATTTGGAGATGTTGATGGAGAATTTTGCGATTCAATATTTTTTAAAGAATTTGAAAAACCATTAGAGATCTGTGGGGATGGAATTGATAATAATGGCAATGGAAAAACAGATTGTCAAGAATATGTGTGTAGAGTAAAAGATTGTAATGAATTTATTAATGAATACCAAATCCAAGAATGGGTATACAACCAAGTTGTATCAACATCTGAAGACTTTGAAAAATATTGTAATGATGGCATAGATAATGATTTCAACAAGAAAATAGATTGTGAAGATAATGTTTGTTTCAGTGAAACATGTTATGAAGTTTGCAATGATGGTCAAGATAATAATTTAAATGGATTATTTGACTGCGACGATCCGAGTTGTAAAGGCACATTAATATGTGATGAAATTTGTGGAGATGGAATTGATAATAACAATAACCAAATTATAGATTTTGATAGTATAGAATATAAAAAATGCGCATCTAAAAAAGTAGAATTCATGAATAATTGCTCCTTAGTTCAACTATTTGATAAAGAATGTACTGATAAAGCAGGAATGGGAGAAGCATGCACAACAAACCAAGATTGTTTTTGGCAGAGTTCATTCATTGAAGGAGATTCGTGTATTGACGGTTTATGTAAAGCACATTCTGATATATATGCAATCTCACCTCCACCAAAAATGTGTAAAACCAATTCAGAATGCAATGAAGGAGAAAAATGCAAAGAAGTTGCATATGCAGGAGCATTCAAGAGCCCAAATTGTATGAAAAATGTTATTAACTCTTTCAATAAATGTGTTGAATGTTTAGATCCTGATTGTAAGTATACTGATGTATGCAGTTAATAATGATTTTCAGCATTAAATATATAAATATCTAAATAAATTAAATAATTCTAATGAAAAAAAGAGCTATATTCGCAATTATAATCATATCTTTACTATTTCTAGCTGCCTGCACAATAACTGAAGATTTAGCTGGAGAAGCAAGAAAAGTTTTTCAGAAAAATAAATTAGGTACAAAGCTAGTTATTGAGATACATAAATCCACAGATGGCACACGTGAAATTGTGAGTGCTTATTCAATCAAATATGATAAAGAACAAGAAAAAATATTTGAAAAAATCAAAGAAGATAATGAAATGGAATTGAGCATTAAACAGAATGAAAAAACAATTAAGAGATCTTACTCTGAGAAAACATTGTGGATATCTGAATCATTAAAGGATGATGGAACCTATGAACTTGGTGAAGCTAAAATAGTTGATAAAGGAATGATTAGAGTTTATATCCCTATTAAAAACATAAATCTTAGAAAACCTTTAGAAATTAGTTCAAGAGATTTGAAGAGTGGGAAAATAACTAAGTTAATCAAAAAAGAGGACCATAAAAAGTGGAATAATATATTAAAATATGGTAAATTTCCAAAGCCAAAAATAAGCAAAGAATTATTAGTTCCAGACAAAAAAATTGATTCAATAAAAAAGTCATCAGGAAGGAGAAATCTTGCTGGAAAAGCAACAGAAGTAAAAAGTGAGTTGATTGTAGAATGCAATGGCAAGAGTTTAAAAGAAATATATCCTGGCCATAACAATCCAGGTGACAAATCCAGAACAGATGTTATCATTGTTGGATATGGTTATCCAGAAAAAAAGATATTTGAAGACAGTCTCAAGTACTATATAAGTCGTGATGGAGAGGAGTTTATTCAAGAGATAGATGGAGATTGCGAAGGAATGGTATGTAAAAAAGGAACCAAAGGACTAATTATAACAGAAAGAGTATACAATGGAATCTTTGCATATACCCCATTTGCAGGCAACGCACACAAATTTAATTTTTGGTATGATACAAACATATATGATTTAGGAATTAAGACTAATAATCCAGAGGAAAGCTGTGTATGTGCTAATTCACCAGAAACAACGTTAGGAAAAACAATTAAAAAGGCAAGTGAAATAATGTACGAAACAGTGACAGGTGTAGATCTTGAAACATTACCCTACACATGCCAAATGACAGATACAAAAGTAATTGCATTATGTTATGATTATTGCAGAGGAAATGCTGCCTTAGATGGTTTCATAACACAGTTAGATACAAAGCCAAAAGTTCAAGATAATCAAAACTTAGAATCGTATGATTTTGAGCCAAGTTCAATACAGATGACTGTTCATGAATGGGGACACCTTTATGGAGGTTTAATAGATGAATATACTGAAGAAGGGAAAGATGACAAAATTTCAAAACCAAATTGTGCAAACTCAGAGTCTCAATTAATGAGTTGGTGGCAAGATATTTTCCCAGGAATTAGTTTTTACATGGGATGTGCATATTCTGAAGATAATTTTCGACCCCATTATTTAACCATCATGCGTGAATTTAGTGACACATTTGGATTAGTAAATGAATATTTCATGTGCAAAAAAATAGCTCAGAAAACTGGGGGTGCAGGTCCTGGTTGTTATAAGGTTTTGAGTCCGATAGAAGATGATTGTGGTGATGAAGAAGATAATGATCTTGATGGCAAGACTGACTGCGAAGAGATTGAATGCAATGGAAAAAAGACTAAAAATAACAAAGTTTGCTGCACTAATGATGAAATCTGTGGGGGAAAATCATCATGCAATGATGATTTAATCTGCATAGAGACTGATTGTTATGATGACAATGGAAAGATTGACTGTGCAGATCCAGAATGTGTAGGACAGGGGAATAATGAAGGTTATTGCTGCCAAAACTTTGATGATTGCGTAGATAATTTTGAAATAAAAAAAGTGTTTGGTAACCTATATCCGTGGGGCCTTAACTGTATCAATAATATTTGCAGAGAAACCTACTGTTATGATAAATTATCTGGATCCTCTGTTGACAATGATGGAGATGGTAAAGCTAATTGTGCAGATCCAGACTGTGTAGGACAGGAAAATAATGACGGTTATTGCTGCCAAAACTTTAATGATTGCGTACATAATTCTGAAATAAAAAAGGTTTTTGGTAATCTAGACCCGTGGGGCCTTAACTGTATCAATAATATTTGCAGAGAAACCTCCTGTTCTGATAAATCTGGAAGAAAATCTGTTGACAATGATGGTGATGGTTATGCTGATTGTGATGATTCTGATTGTTTTAATTCAGAAGAATGTGATGTTAAAACCCCTCACGATATTAAGACCACTCAAGAAATTCTAAAGACAGATATAAAAAAAGTTCCAGGAAGAGTTCAATAATCAAGTAAAATTTCTATATGGTATTATTTATATCCCATGGTATTAATTATATTAATACTTTTAACATTAAATATATAAATAAATACTCCCATTCGATCTAATATGGACAAATTCCAGAAAGAAATCATTAAACAGCTAAAGAAAGCCGGAGTTAAGAAAGAATTAGCAGAAGGGGCTTTAGATAAACCAAAGAAAGCTGAATTAGGAGATTATGCATTTCCTTGTTTTCCGTTAGCAAAAGACTGGAAGAAAAAACCACATGAAATTGCTCAAGACTTAGCTAGGAAAATACCATTATCAAAAGAAATTGTTAAAATTCAGGTTATTGGTCCATTTCTTAATTTCTTCATTAACAAAGAGGAGCATTCTAAAGATATTTTAACTGCCATTTACAAAGAAAAAAGTAAATTTGGAAAAGGCAAAGAAAAAAAGAAAATCATGGTTGAATTTTGTTCTCCAAATACAAATAAACCTCTTCATTTAGGTCATGTTAGAAATTGTGTTATTGGTGATTCAGTATCTAAAATATTAGATTTCAATGGTAATAAAGTTACTAAATCATGTTTAGTTAATGATCGAGGAGTTCATATTTGTAAATCAATGTTAGCTTATCAAAAATGGGGAGCTAAGAAACTACCAGACATTAAATCAGATTTTTATGTAGGAAAATTTTATGTGATGTTTGCTAAAGAAGCTGCAAAGTCTGAGAAAAAAAGTGAAGAATTAGAAAAAGAAGCTCAACTAATGTTGCAAAAGTGGGAAAAGGGTGATAAAGCAACAATTACATTATGGAAGAAGATGAATTCCTGGGTATACAAGGGCTTTGGAGAAACATATAAGAATTTAGGTGTTAGTTTTGATAAATTTTATTATGAAAGTGAAATGTATAAAGAAGGCAAAGACATTATTATGGGTGGTTTGAAGAAAAAGATTTTTGAAAAAGATGAAACAGGGGCAGTAATTGTAGACCTAGAAAAATATAAGCTTCCAAAAAAGGTATTATTAAGATCAGATGGAACTTCATTATATATTGTACAGGACCTTTTCCTAGGAAAAAAGAAAATAGAGGATTTCAAATTAGACCAATCCATCCATGTTGTTGGTTCAGAACAAAAAATGCATTTTGATGTTTTATTCAAGATCTTTGAATTGCTTGGCCATAAATGGGCAAAGAATTTGTATCATTTAAGTTATGGAATGGTTTACCTTCCTGATGGAAAAATGAAGAGTAGAGAAGGAAAAATTGTTGATGCTGATGATTTAGTTAGAGAAATGAAAGAATTAGCAAGATTCAGCATAAAAGAGCGACACAAAGATCTTCAAGAAAAAGAAGTAGATAAAAGAGCAGAGATGATTGGATTAGGAGCAATAAAATTCTTTTTGTTAAGAACAGACTTTGTAAAAGATATTCATTATGATCCAAAAGAAAGCATTAGTTTTGAGGGTGAAACAGGACCGTATGTTCAATATACTCATGCAAGAATATGCAGTATTATGCGAAAATTAGCAGAAGAAAATAAAAAATCTAAAAACAGTGAAAAGTTTGATGCAAAGTTTGTTAAGAAAGTAAAGTATGAAGTTTATGATGAAAGAGAACAAGAAATAATTAAAATGTTAGGAGAGTTTCCAATAGTTGTTAATGCTTCATCAAAACATTTGAAGCCATCAATCATTACAAGATACTTATTAGATCTTTCTCAAAAGGCAAATGAGTTTTACCATGCTTCACCTATTTTAAAAGCACCTGATGATTTATTAAGAGCTAGAATTCTTTTAATTCATTCTGTAAAACAAGTAATTGAAACAGGTTTAGGATTATTGGGAATAGATGCACCACAAGAAATGTGATTAGATATATGTTATGATCATACTTCCTTCTGTTTCATAAATCTTCCGTGATACTTTGCTTTGCCCTTAGTTTTCTGAAAAATAAATTGACAAAGTTTTGTACCTGCGTTTAATTTTAAAGGCCTATGTCCAAGATTTACAATTTCTAATACTTGCTGATTATCAATTCCTGGCTGCATAAAACTTGCACTAATATGCACTAACAGCCCTAACCTTGCAAACCTACTCCTACCTTCTAGCCACCCACAGATATCATTACCAAGAGTAATTCTTTCTTTAGTAATTCCTAAAATAACTTCACCAGGTTTAATTATAATTGATTTTTTCTTAATAAGTTTAGTTACGTCTTTATAGTTTGCTTCAGCAGTAACATTATAAGTTTTCCCTTTAGTAAAAATTCTAAATTGATCATCTAATGTAAGGTCAACAGAACCAGGACCAACAGCTTTTTTATCAAACGGTGTGATTTTAATGTTTTTCTTTTTTATTTCTTTTAAAATTTCATTTTTTGTTAGTGTTGTCATAATTAAAAATAAGTTGGAAGGATTATTTAAATTTATCTATTTTACTTGAGATTTCCACTAATTATTTAAACAACTAAAAAACCCTTAATTTAGATGAAACTAACTAAATATAAAAAACAAATCCCTGCAAAACTTTACAAATTATTAGAAAGTAGAGGTTTTGAAGAGCTAAGACCTTCTCAGATTAAATCAATTAAAGCAGGATTATTTGAAGATAAAAATTTATTAGTTTGCACACCAACTGGTTCAGGTAAAACATTAGTTGGGGAGTTAGCAATTTTAGATGCTATTTACAAAAATGTTGGAAAAGCTGTTTATATTGTTCCATTGAAAGCTTTAGCTAATGAAAAATACAGAGAATTTAAAGCCAGATATCCTGATTTAAAAATTGCAATTTCAATTGGTGATATTGATAGTCCTGAGTTTCATTTAGCAAAATACGATGTAATCATTTGTACTTCTGAAAAATTAGATTCTCTGCTAAGACATCAAGCACCTTGGTTAAAGGATCTAAAAGTAGTTATAGTAGATGAAATTCATTTAATAACAGACCCAAATCGAGGTCCAACATTAGAAATTCTTTTAACAATTCTAAGAACTCTTCTAAAAGACATTCAGATTATTGGATTAAGTGCAACAATTGGCAATCCAAAAGAATTAGCAGAGTGGTTAGATGCAGAATTAGTACTAGATAAATGGCGACCAGTTAAGTTAGAACAAGGTGTTCATTTAGATGGTCAAATAGAATTTGTTTGATTTCTTTTTGATAATTTTCTATTAAATTAAAAAAACAAAAAAATCTTAGTGAAAAAATGATTCCAAAAAATCCAAAGAATAAAAATCCCCTTACAAAAATTGAAGCTATTACACTTACAATAATTGCCACAATTCCCAATACCAATCCTTGCTTTGCATGGTACATTGCAAGTTTACTATCTTTTTTTGCCAAAAGCACTATAATAAAACCAATTATTGGTATGAATGCTCCTAGAAACGCAAATACTTTATCATCATCTTTTTTTGACATATTTTAACACCCCCATGTTATTAACTCATTTCTTGATTTACTGGTTTATATATTTTTTGGGACAGTATTTAATGCATTTATGTTTAATTCCAATAAAATATATAAATAGATTAACATACAACAAGAATATGGCAAAATTAGACTACAAAAAGCTGGGATTAAGAATCGGTATTGAAATTCACCAGCAGACAGAAGGTAAGAAGCTATTTTGTAGTTGTCCAACAGATATAATTGATGAGAAACAACAATCTCCTGACCAAAAAGTAATTAGATACTTAAGAGCAGCTGCGGGTGAGACAGGAGAAATAGATGCTGCTGCTAAACACGAACAATCAAAGAAAAAACATTATGAATATTATTTCTATGAAAAATCTTGTTGTTTAGTTGAAATTGATGAAGAACCACCACACAAACTAAACAAAGATGCACTTGAAACATCTTTAGTTATATCTAAGATGTTAAACTCGCAAACTGTTGATGAAATTCGATTCATGAGAAAAACAGTTGTTGATGGTTCTAATGTGAGTGGTTTTCAAAGAACAGGGTTAATTGCAATGGGTGGTTTTTTAGAAATAAAAGATATTAACAAGAAAACAAAAAAAATAGGAATACAAACAATTTGTATAGAAGAGGATGCTGCAAAGATTGTAGAAAAAACACCAACACATGACACTTACAATTTAACAAGACTAGGAATTCCATTATTAGAAATTGCAACTGATCCAGACATGAATACTCCTGAAGAAGCAAAAGAATGTGCTGAAAAATTAGGAATGTTTCTTAGATCAACTGGTAAAGTAAAAAGAGGCCTAGGCACAATAAGACAAGACGTAAATGTTTCAATTAAAGAAGGAAAAAGAGTAGAAGTAAAAGGTGCACAAGATCTGAAAATGATTCCAACCTTAGTAGAATATGAAGTTATGCGGCAACAAGCACTAATCAAGTTAAAAAAAGAATTAAGTAAATCAATCTCAAAGATAAAAAAAGAAAAAGTTGATTTAACACAAATATTTAAGAAATCTGAATCAAAAGTAATAAAAAATGCATTATCTAAAAAAGGAGTTATTTATGGAATGAAAATTCCAGGATTTAAAGGAATTTTAGGACGAGAGATTTGTCCTGGAAGGAGAGTTGGAAGTGAACTAAGTGATTATGGAAAAGTAAAAGCAGGCGTTGGAGGATTATTTCATTCTGATGAGTTTGATCCTAAGCCAAAATATGGAATCACTGAAAAAGAAATAGAAGCAATCAATAAAAAATTAAATTGTAAAGAAAAAGATGGTTTTGTGATTATTGCAGACAAGAAAGAAAAAGTTTTGCAAGCACTAGATGCTGTCCATGATAGATTATTATTAATTAAAGAAGGTGTTATTAAAGAAGTTCGTATGGCTAAACCAGATGGAACAACATCTTTTATGAGACCAATGCCTGGTGCCGCAAGAATGTATCCAGAGACAGACATTGTTGGAACAATTGTTACTAAAAAATATTTAGATTCACTTAAATTACCTGAGTTAATTGCAGAGAAAGCAACAAGGATTAAAGATTATGGTCTTGCAACAGATTTAGCAGAGTTATTAGCTAAAAAACATAAAGTAGATACATTTGAAAAGTTTGTAAAGAAGTTTTCTAAACTAAAGCCTGCATTTATTGCAGAAACAATGTTGCCTAAATTAATGTACATGAAAAGAAAGCATAATTTAAGCGAGAAACAAGCAAATAATATGGAAAAGAATTTAGAAAAAGTATTTGAAGCTGTAACAAAAGCAGGTGTTGGAGCAACAGAAGACTTTTTACTTGCGATTGCTAAAGGAAAGACAATTGATTTATCTAAATTCAAACAAGTAGACAATAAAGAATTAGAAAAAGAAATAAAAGCAATAGTGGACAAAAGTAAAGGAGCACCATTTGGAGCATTAATGGGTATGGTCATGGCTAAGTTCCAAGGCAAAGTAGATGGTAAGAAAGTAAGTGAAATTCTTAGAAAGTATGTTAAATAAGTAAGAAGTAATAAGATAAAGGTTATGGGTTTTAAGTTCTGGGTAATGAGTTGGTTCTGAGTAAACTAGTATTGAGAAAATATAGCCACACTCATAACTACTTACTGATAACCAACTCAGAACTCAAAACTCATTACTCAAAACTAAATCACTTTAAACCCAATTTATAAGTATTATAAACTAAAGATTTAAATATATACAAAACATAAGTAATACTATGTCATATACAAAGTATGCAATCCAAGATAAATATCATAAAACTTATCAAAGATATCACAGACCTAAAAGAGAAAAAGACTCATTTCTTGTAAACGCATTCTTTATTGGGGCAGCTGCATTAGCTCTTTTAATTGAAATACCAATTAGATTTAAGATTTTATCAATAGTTCTGTTAGTTATTCTATATTGGATTGTTAGGGCTGCAACATTTGAATAGAAAACATCTACTGGCAACCTTAGACTTATTTTTAACACAATAAGAAATTATAATTATTAAAAAAAAAAGAAAAAAATTACATACCATCTAATGGTACATCTGCCCCTGTTCTTTCTGGTTGACCTAATGGACCTGCATCTTGTTTTAATGCTTCCACTTTGTCTAATTTTTCCCAGGTAAAATCAGGATCATCTCTACCAAAGTGACCATATGTTGCTGTTTTTCTGTAAATTGGTCGTCTAAGATTTAATTGAGAGATTATATCTGCTGGCTTTAATGGGAAATGTTTCCTAACAAGCTCTGAGATTTTATCTTCTGGAATCTTGTTTGTTCCAAAGCAGTGTGTTAAAATAGAAACTGGTTCTGAAACACCAATTGCATATGCTAATTGCACTTCACATTTGTCAGCTAAACCTGCTCCAACAATGTTTTTTGCAATATATCTTGCTGCATAAGCTGCACTCCTATCAACTTTTGAAGGATCTTTTCCTGAAAAAGCACCACCACCATGACCACCATGGCCACCATATGTGTCAACAATAATTTTTCTTCCTGTAACTCCTGCGTCTGCAACTGGACCACCTAATACGAAGTTTCCAGTTGGATTTACAAAGAATTTTGTGTTTTCATCAATCCATTTACCACAGATTGGTTTAATTACTTTTTCAATCATATCATTTCTAATTGTTGCGTGTTCTGCACTTGGTAAATGTTGTGTAGAAATAACAATTGCATCTGCTCTTTTTGGAACACCATCTTCATACTCAATTGTAACTTGTGATTTTGCATCTGGGCATAAGTATGGCAGAGTTCCTGCTTTTCTAATTTCTTTGATTTCCAATAATAACTTATGTGCTAAAGTAATTGGCAATGGCATTAATTCAGGTGTTTCATTAGAAGCATAACCAAACATTAAACCTTGGTCTCCTGCACCTTGTTCTTTGTGTAAACCATCTCCTTCACTAACACCTTGGCTAATATCAGAACTTTGTTCACTAATACTTACTAAAACACCACAGGTATTTCCATCAAAACCATATTCTGGCTTATCATATCCTGCTGCTTTTATTGTGTCTCTTGCAACTTTCTGAATATCAATGTATGTTCTTGTTGTCATTTCACCTGCAACAACAACAAATCCTGTTTTTGCTAAGCACTCAATAGCAACTCTTGCGTGTGGATCATCCTTAAATGCTGCATCTAATACTGCATCACTTATCTGATCACATAACTTATCAGGATGACCTTCACTTACACTCTCACTTGTAAAAAAATATTTTCCCTTCATAATATCTACCTCCATACTACTATTATTATAGCGTTTACCTTGCAAAACTCAATTTATTATATAAAATGAATTGACAGAAATATTCCTATTGGAATAATTGTAAGGAGATTATAAGCAGATTATAAGTGAATTTATGTGGTTTCGTTGACATTTAAATAAAAACATTTTTATAAGATAATTGCTTACTATACGTTATGAAGAAGAATACTACAAATAACCTTGTAAACAAGTTTTTCTTTAGTTTTTTCTAGATGACACTATTGATATAAGTGTGTTTTTCCAAAGACCTGAAAAGTCTGTGAAAATTACATGAAATTCAATTCTCAAAAATTAAAAAACAGATTAAGAGATAATATTATAACAAATTTTTATGGAGGAATAAAAATGATAATTAAAATAATAACAATTACAATATTAAGTTGTTTAATAAGTGGGATGTTCCTTACGTACAGTCAGGCGTACAGGGGAAGAATCATTGGAGAACCAAGAGAAAGACCAAGTATAAGAGCCACACATAAACTAAGCAGAGAAAAGGCATCATTAAGAAGAACTTATAGTAAATATTTAATTGCAAGAGATGACTTTCTTCTTGATCCAAGCCAAGAAAACAGAGTAGCATATGAAACAATTACAGAAACATTACACAAGAAGTTTCAACACAAACACAAAACAAACAGAGATTTAGAAGCAGCAGTCCAAGCATGTTTGTAATTTTTTATTTTTTTAAGAAAAAACAGAAATTAGTGAGTGACATTGGCTCCGCCCTAGTGTTGCAAGGATTTATGATTTAACCTTTATATACAAAAAATAACAACATGGCCAGACGAGGTGAAACCGAGTAGTATTTTTTTGAGTGAAACGAGAAAAAATGCGTCTGTGCCTTTGTTGTTGTTATTTTTTGCTTATGCATTATTTACTGAAGAACATTACAATTGCGGATGCTATTTTTTTTACTAAAATTTTTCATCATCATTTTTCTTAAAGTTTAACAAAGTATAAAAACATTAAAACAATATCATAAAATATGCAAATAACTAAAAACATTGAAATAATAGATTTATGCCTTTTCTTGACTAAATCTAAGACTTTAATTATCCCAGACGTTCATATTGGTTATGAAGAAGCATTGAATAAACAAGGTATTCTAATCCCTAGAACGCAGTTTGTAGAAATTATGAAAAATATTGAGAAGATAATTAAACAAATTAAAAAGAAATTCAAGAGAATAAACAAGATTGTTATTATGGGAGATCTTAAACATGAATTTGGAATTATTTCTGAGACAGAATGGAGACAAACATTAAGATTTTTGGATTTTCTAATCAAGTACTGTCAAAATATAACTCTCATCAGAGGAAACCATGATAAAATTCTAGGACCTATTGCTAAAAAAAGAGAACTAAACATAGAAGAGCATGTAATTATTGATGATGTTTACTTAACTCATGGCCATCAATTACCTAAATCAAAATTAAAAGCAGAAAAACAACTACTTAAAACAATCAAAACAATAATAATTGGCCATGAACATGCAGCAATCACATTAAGAGATGGCCCAAGGGTTGAGAAATTCAAATGCTTCCTAAAAGGCAAATGGAAACCTGAGAAAAAACTACTAACAAAGTCCTTTGATCTAATAGTAATGCCCTCATTCAACCCAATAATAGAAGGCACTGATGTTCTAAAAGAGGCACTATTAAGCCCATTCCTAAAGAAAGCCAATATTAAGACCTTTGAAACCTTTATTGTGGGTGATAAAGTGTATAACTTTGGTAAAATTAGTAGAATTCTGAAGAAAAAATAGAATGCCCCGAGCGGGATTCGAACCCACGTCCTCGGATGTTTTTGAAACAGGCGGATTCCACCAAATTTCCCGAAAATCCGAGATGATTGGCCGGGCTACACCATCGGGGCAGTAAATGTAAGTGGGCCTGGCGAGATTTGAACTCACGACCTCTGCTTTACTAAGCAGCAGTCCCATGTACGAAACGTGCACATATAAGAGCAGCGCTCCAACCAGACTAAGCTACAGGCCCAAATAACTACCTGGTTATATATAAAGCTTACTGTCTGAGAGAATATGTTTGCTTTATAAAGATTTCTATGAGATTTAGTGAATATTTGGCTTTTTTCTAACAATTAACCAGTTAAACCAAAAAACAACAACAACCTTGGCACAGACGGACTTTTATAAGCAAAAGTCCTACTCGCCTTCGACTCGCCTGGCCATGTTATTGTTTTTTGAATTAAAATACACATAAGATCTATTGGATATCAACCAAAATATTTATAAAGGGCCTAGCTCTCCAAGTATAAAATTAACGAAATTATACTAATTTGAGGCGATTATTACATGAAAAGAAGCTCTAGAAGATGGAAAAAGCCACGTCAAATGAGATGGAAGTGGCAACGTAAAAGAATGAAGAAAGAGAAGAGAAAAAGGCTTAAGAAGTAGGTAGATATATATGACAAAAAGAATTGGCGGAGCAAGAAGAAAAACACGTTACAAATTCAAAAAACCTGTACGAAAACAGGGTAAACTATCCCTTACTAAGTATTTTCAAACATTTGATGTTGAAGAAAGAGTAATATTATTAGCAGAACCTGCTGTCCAGAAAGGAATGTATCATAGAAGATTCCACGGAAAATCAGGAATTATAACTGGTAAAAGAGGCAACTGCTATAAAATCACAATCAAAGATCAATCAAAAGTAAAAGAAGTGATAGTACATCCAGTTCACTTAAAAAAGGTATAAAAATGGCAACACCAGAAGTATTAGATGAAAAACCAATTAGCATGGGAGATCTAAAGGAAGAATTAGAGAAAAATAGAAAGAAATTTGGTGAACTAAACTTCAGAGCCGAAAGAACAAACGAATACTTAGAACATTTGGTTAAAATAAAACCAAAAGAAAGTAAAGAGCTTGTTAAAAAATTACATGATCTAAAAATTCCTAGATTAAGAGAAACTCATATTTTTAAAATTGCAGATCTTTTACCACACAAGTTAGAACTTGTAAAATTATTATTTCAAGGAACACCTTTAACAATTAGTGATGATAATTGTAAAAAAATTGTTAAAGTTGTTGAAGAATTTCTACCTGAGAAAAAAGAAAAAGAAGAATAAAATTATTTTATCTTTTCTATAAATTTAATTTAAAATCAATTAACATTATTTTCTTTCATTAATTCTTCAATTAATTCCTTTTTCCAACCAGCATTAATTAATCCGGTAATAATTGAGTCTTTTGGAAATCCTTTTGCCGCATAATACCTAATATAACCCAGAATTTGTTCTCTCTGATTTTGAGTTAAGAATTTTGCAGCATATTTTTCTGCTAAAGAATTTAAGATTTCTTTATTCCAACCAGCACCTAAAAGTTGATTAATAATAACCTCTTGATTTTGTCCTGCCATAACTTGAGTATCAATATAAGTAACAAATTGTTGTTCTATGTTTGGATCAATTTGCATTTGCTGTTGAGGAACTTGTTCCATGTTTGGTTTTTCACCTGAAACATTAGGTGTTTTATTTTGCATTGTTTGTTGTTGATTAAGTTTGGCTTCATGCATTGTTTCATGTCGGTGCATCACTACTAATATGGTTGCAAATGCAGCAATAATCATGAAAACAACAAAACTAAGAAGATACTTGACAGGGCTTGCTTTTTTTCTGTCTATTTGTGCTGATTCAGTTGCTTGACCCACTATTCCTGATTTTTCAAATGTAGATGATTTTTTCCCAGATGCAAGTTGTTGACTTGTTAAAACAGTTTTAGTCTTAGCTTGCGTTCCTGTTGTTACTGATTTTATTTGGGGATCACCTGTTTCAGAATCATCTCCTAAATCATCTCCTGTTCCTAAATCATAATCATCTCCCAGATCATTTCCTAATCCTAGATCATAATCATCACCAAGATCATAACCTTCTCCTAAATCATCATCTGCCCCTAAATCATAATCATCTCCTGCACCAAAATCATAATCATCATCGTCATCATCACCATAATCACTGTCATCATCATCATCATCACCAAAATAATCATCAGAAACACAGATTCCTTCAAAACATTCAAAGAGAGGATTTTCACAAATAACATCATCACTACATTCACCACATACCATGTCCCATTCACCACAAACAAAACCATCTGCACACATTGTTGGATCAGGAGAAAGATCTGAACCAAAACAATCGCCATCTAAAAAACATTCTCCACTATAACAATAAAACCCTGTTTTACAATCAGCATCACCTGAACAAGTTGTTTTACATGCACTTGTTGCTTCATCACATCCCAAACCATTTGCACAATCTACAACTTGAGTTGCAACAGTACAACTTGCTCCTTCTGTAGGAACATCATCAGAAGAAACTGTTCCTGTGCATTCATCATCAACACAAGTTTTTTCATCACAATCAGCATCATCTAAACAAGATTTAATAACACAACTTCCAAATGTTTCACCACCAGAGATTACACAAGTCATATCAATACCTGCACTACATTCAAAATCACTTAAACAACCAGTTAATTCTTCACAAACACCAACAGTGCATTGTTTATTCTCTCCACATTCTTCATCTGTTTTACATCCTTCTGTACAAGTTTGAGATTCACAAAAATATCCCTCTTCACATTCATCATTAGAAGCACATGCATCTGGATCATTATTATTATTTGAATTTGAAGCAACAGTGCATAAATTATCTTCACAAGTTTCTCCATCTGAACAATCTAAATCAGTTACACAATCACCAACAATACATGCAGCATTAATACAAACACCACCAATACAATCACCATTTGTTGTACACCCTAAATTAGCAGCAACACAAATATTATTCTCACAAATCTCATCACCTAAACAATCAACAGCAGTTATACAATCTAAAGTTTCTGTTTCACATAAATTATTATTACAAGTTTCTCCATCTGAACAATCTAAATCATCTACGCAATCACCAACAATACAAACTGCATCAATACAAAGTTCCCCATCAGCACATTCATCATTTGTTATACATCCAAGATTAGCAGCAACACAAACACTATTCTCACAAGTTTCATTTTCTGCACAATCTGCAGCAGTTACACAACCTAATTCTTCATCTTCACAAACATGTTCATTACACACTTCTCCTTCTTCACAATCTAAATCAGATCTACAACCTTGTTGACAACTATTTTCTGCCACAACACAATAAGTCATAACAGGATAAATAGGACAATTTTGATCTGATAAACAACCAACACATTCTCCAGAACTAGTTAAGCAAACACCTTCACTACAATCTTCATCAGAATAACAAGCAGTATCTTCAATACAAACATTATCAACACATAACATCTTTTCTCCACAATCAATATCTAATTCACATTCTGGTTGATTATCACCAGATCCATCAGTGGAACCATCACCAGTGCCATCACTTTGATTAGGATCAACACCAGCAGTTGTACTTTCACTTTCCCCTTCAGTCCCATCAGTATAGGTTTGAGATTGTGTATCTCCTTCAGAAGAAATTAATTCACAACTTCCAGCATAGCATTCATAGCCATCTAAACAACCATTATTATTTGTACAAATAACAACACAAGAATCATATAAACAAGCATGACCTTCTGAACATTGCTCTTCTCCACACATCACAGTTGTCTGTGTAGCTTTTCCTGCAAGATCAAATAAAGAACCACTCATACTATTAAACAAAATAGCTAAACCTATCAGTACAAAAATTATTGCAGCGTACAGGCCAGTTTGAGTAGCCTTTGACAATCTTATTTCTTTTTCCATGTTTATTCAATCAAAAATCTATCAACTATTTTTTTACTCCAACCTTGTTTTGTTAATGTTTTTCTAATTTCTGCTGGTGATTTACCTTTATCAAGATAGTAAGTAACATATTTCCTAATTTGTTCCTCATAACCTTTAGGTAAAGCTTCACCTGTTTCAAAAACATTGTTAATGTCTTCTGGTTTATGTCCAACCTTTTCTAAACTTTTGGCAATATCTGATTTACTTTTTCCAGCTCCCAATTCTTTTTTAACAAAACTTTTCATGTGGTCATTATGTAATGCTTTTTCTCCTCTTGTCATCTTTGAAATATTTGGTATCTTACCACTTGAATTTTTTGGTCCACCCAAAACATTTTTAACAGGTTCTGAGTTAGATGGCTTTTTTCCTTTAATTACAAGGAACACAATCAACCCAACAATTAACAAAAATGGAATTAATGTCCACCAGTATTTTCCAAATCCTGCTGGTTTTTGGACAATTGGTGTTAGCTCAGGTTCTGGCTCTGGTTTTGGAGTTATAATTGGTTTTGTTTCTGGCTCGTTGCAGGGCTTACATTTCTTACCACCACAATCAATATCTATTTCATCACCATCTTTAATGCTGTTAAAGCAATAATCTGGACATTTTGTTGGACAAATTCCGCCACAATCAATTCCTTCTTCACCAATATCTCTTAATTTATTATCACAACCAACTGCAAAATTTGGAGCATTGCCTTCACATTCTGGCTGATAGAGTAAAGGTGTGCCGCATGTACTAATGCAAGTATAAATCTTTTTGCCGCCAACACATGGTGTTTGTTTTTTCTTCATATCACATTTTTCTTTATCTGCAATAGGACAATTAGAATATGTATTACTTGGCCCGCCACCAGATGTACTAGGAGTATTTGTTTCAGCCGAGGAAGCAACAACAATTGGTTTTATTTCATTACATACATGATCAACACAAAATGGTTTTAAAGGATCTGCAACTATACAATCAGCATCATTTAAACATTCAACACAAAACCCTTCAAAACAAGCATTTGGACAATACCCCGAAGCTTCTGCATCTAAACTTGATTCAATCTTGGCACCATCTTTAAACAAAACAGATTCAACTTTCCAATCATCGCAACCAACATTCTCCTCAACAGCAATTCTGTTATAACCAATTAAGTTTGTATCTGATTTAATTGTTGCTGATTTTGTTTCAGTGCCATCAAGTAACTCATTAATTACAACATCCATAATACTATTATAATTTGCAATGATCTGAGATTCAGGCAAAGCATGATCATAAATCTTAATCTCATCAATTATAGAAGATTTTAACAAGTCCGTATCTTTTTTTCCAAAATAAATTGGTGAAAGAACCATTCCAACACCAGTTTGTGAAATAGATGCAGAACAATATTCTTCACTATTTACAAAAACTTTAAACACCATGCCATCAAAAACAACTGCAACATAATTCCAATCGTGTAAAAGTTGATCAAATTCATCGCATATTGACTGAGTTGAACCTAAATTAATCACTGCACTTAATTTTTGGATTTGGCTTAGTTTAAAGGAAACCTCATCTGTACTAAACACTGGACCTTCACTATCAGCGTCTAACTTAATCCAAAAATCAATTGTAAATTCATTTAAACTAGAAATAATTGGCACAGCAGGGAGAGCGTTATCAGTAATTGAAAAAAACAGATCATTATTAAATTCTAATCCATTACCTATGACACCGCCATCAATAACAATAGTTGGTTCTGCTGCTAATCCAGATGAAGTAATACCATTAAGATTATTTCCACTGATATCTTCAAAATAATAAGAGATTAATGGATCTTCAATAATTTCAAATTTTTCCAGAGGCAGATTCATTAAAGTAGTACTCTCAAAATCCGCACCTGTTTTTTTCATCCAATTATAATGCACATCTACACCAGCTAATTCAGCAGGTAGATCTTTTACCTCAGCTATAAAGTCTCCTTCATTAAAAAAAGGATCTATAATTTGTGTAGATAGTATTCTTTCAATACTAACTTCACCGTCTACTAAAGAAATACAATCACCAATACCTTCTATACAAGCTTCATTAGCTGCACAGTTACAAATAACTTCGCCCATACACAATCCACCAACACAAGATTGGCCAGCAGGACAATCATTTGCATTAACACAACCATCTTCACAAAAGCCATAAATCCCAGACATTTTTGTCTCTGAGTCACCATAATAAAGAAGTTCCCAATTAGTACTTCCGTCATAATTCAAAATAACTGCGTTGTTTAAAAAATCACCCGGGTCATCAGGATCAGGCAGAGCATCATAACCCACAATATAAATATTATCCTCTGAACCAATCCAGAGATCAAGAAAAACCAAATGAGTAAAAACTTTCTCCAGTCCTAGAAAAGGTAGTGATTCTGGAATCTCAATTGTTTCCCAAACATCCCCATCATAGTGGTATAAATAAAGAGGGGCAATTTCAAAATTAGCCCCTTCTAAAATTGATTGCATGAGTATAGAAAGTGGAAAATAGTTAATTAAATAAATATTATTTTCAGCAGCACCTGTTATTTTCAGAGGAACTGAAGATTGAGGAATAAAAGGAGGTGATTCTATTAATTCCCACCCATCTCCATCATTATGAAATAAAAGCCCTATCGAAGAGAAAAAATCAAGACCTGATAAATAAATATTATCAGAAGAACTACCCCACATATCAAGGAAAAAAATATTATTCAGAGCTTGCCATCCGAATTGATATTTTCCTTCTAAATCTAAGTTCCAAGAATTTGAGTTATGAAAAAGATCAGAATATGTAGACAAGAGGTTATCTGGTTGTTGAAACAAAATAGAATTTACATAAAGATCATTATCTGAAAAACCAAATAATTTTGAGAATTGCATGCCATCAGTAGAAACACCTAGAGGCAATGAATTTGTTATAGAGGTAGATATATCATGCCATTCTAAATCATCCCCATCTTTGTATGAACGATATAAGATAGGAGAACTAGTGCCATCTACATTAGTTTTCTTCCCCGCTATAAACACGTTGTCTTTGCCAAACCCAAAAACATTATTGTAAACTACATCAAGAGTAGGATCAAGAGTAGGATCAATTATAAATTCATCTAACTGATTTTCATTATAATGATAAATTTGATTACCACCACCAAATATTAAAGGAGACTCATACCAAACATAAAAATCCTGTTCAGAACTACCCCACATACCTGAAACAGGTTCTAAATTAGGAATAGAACTAATAGAATTCCATCCAAGACCATCATAATTAAGGATTAGATTATTGGAATTAATCTCTTCGCCCATTGCAAAAACACTGCAACCATGACTATCTTTGCCAAACTCACAAATATTATCAATACATGTTTGAGCAGCACCACAATTTCCATCATTAATACATTGAACACCTAATTGAACATTAATTGTAGTGTATGCTGCAATGCTTATAACACCGGCATTGTCGATAGGATAAGCAAACACTTGCCATTCATCACCTGGTGAAGTAATATCAGAAACAATAACAGATTTTTGATTGCCAGCTAATTCATTACCATAATTCTCATTAACTTGTGTTAGCGGTAAAAGAACATCATAGATTTTTAATTCATCCATAGTTAATTGTTCGATTTTATTCAATGTTTGTTCAGGGTGTGTTCCTATGTAAAGAGAAGTATCTGCGTAAGTATTACTTCCTGTTATATATTGGAAAGCAAAAGATTCTGTTACTGGAACATTATTATTAATAATGATGTTTAAGCTATTGCCAGTAAACATAATGGCAACATAATCATAGCCACCTATTGTTAGAGGAGATGTTGTTTGTACTGAATGTTCAACCCCTGTTTCATCATAAAACCCTGCCTTTAACAGATTACCTGGCAGAAAATGAACAAACAAATTATTATCCTCTATAATTGGTCTTTCATCCACAAAAGTAGCATCTAATTTTATCCAAAACTCCATAGTAAACTGATCTAATCCATCTAAATTAAGATTATCTATTTTAATATATTGATCAGCCACAAAATAATATTCTTTTCCCAATAAACCATCTTGAAATTCAGGTGCATTTACAGTTAATTCAACATGATTTTGATTGCCGCTAATATCATGTGTTCCTAATGTTCCTGCACCAATATCATAATCATACTGATCCATTGGCAGGTTAAGAATTGCAAAAGGATTACCATTCTTCTTCCAGGCATAATGAACTGATTTAGTATCGTCTGGGGCAGTAGCTAAAAAATCAACAACAATATTATCTAAAACTGGTGGGTTTGGGTCAACAGGTGTAATTGAAATTGCTTTGCCTGACAAATCTGTTTCAGGCACAAATAAAGTAAATATAGCTACAACTAATACAATCACCAAAATAAATACAAAAAAAAGCCATAGTTTTTTTTCTACAGCTGTTTCATTTTTTTTCTGTTTTCTTTTCCGCACATTTACCTCGCCAAAAACATATCAATGATCTCTTTACTCCAACCTTGTTTAGTTAATGTTTTTCTAATTTCTGCTGGTGATTTACCTTTATCAAGATAGTAAGTAACATATTTCCTAATTTGTTCCTCATAACCTTTAGGTAAAGCTTCACCTGTTTCAAAAACATTGTTAATGTCTTCTGGTTTATGTCCAACCTTTTCTAAACTTTTGGCAATATCTGATTTACTTTTTCCAGCTCCCAATTCTTTTTTAACAAAACTTTTCATGTGGTCATTATGTAAAGATTTTTCTTCCCTAGTCATTTTTGGTAATTGGGGAGTTGAAGTTGTTTCTTTAACTTCCATTGTTTCTTCAACACTACCAACTGGTTTTTTTCCTTTGACTACAAGGAAAACAATTAAACCTATTATTACCAAGAAAGGTATTATTGTCCACCAATACTTACTAAGTCCTGAAGGTTTTTGAATAACAGGGTCTGGAGTAGGTTTTGGTTTAGGAGTTATAACTGGCGCTGGTTTTTCACAAGTTTTACATTTCTTACCACCACAATCAATACCTGTTTCATCACTATCTTTAATACTGTTAAAGCAATGATCTGGACATTTTGTTGGGCAAATACCACCACAATCAATTCCATCTTCACCAATATCTTTTATCTTATTGTTACAGCCTGGTGCAAATGATGGTGTGTTTCCTTCACAATCATACATGAACAACAATGAGTCACCACAAGTACTCATGCAAGTGTACAGAATTTGTCCACCAACACATGAAGTATATGCTTTTTGCGCATGACACTTTTCAGGATCTTGCACCTTACAATTATTACCTTTGTATCCAGGACTTCCACCACCCGGTGAATATTGTGTATTTGGTGTTACATCATCTGGTTCAGGTGGATCTGACGGAACACAAATTCCCTTAAAACATTTCCCATCTAGTACAGGATTTGCAGCAGTTCCACATTCATAACCACTTAAGAAAGTACAATTATCAATAGTTGTACATTCTTTTTCTACTTCATCAACTAATTCATAGTCAATTACACAACTACCATCGATACAAGTTGAATCATCAACACAATTCACAGGTGTATCACACAAACCTTCTACACAAGTTAATGCCCCACAATAACCTTCAACTACTTCATCTCCAAAATCTGAATTTACAGGCGCGAGTACACCAAATACCATGTCATTTCCATCTTCCGCAGCCATTGGTTCTCCGCCAATATCAACTGCAATAGCAGTAACTGCCCAATATCCACAACCACTGTTTTCAACAACACTAATCTTATTAAAGGAATAATAAGATGCATCATCTTCTACTGAAATTGGCTGAACACCATCAGTAGTGGTTATTTCTAAAACACTTTCAAAATTAAGTTGAATTTGTTCTTGAGAGATTGCTCTTTGATAGATTTTAAATTCATCCATGAAACCAAAAAAATGCAAATTATCTGGTTCACTATACCCTACTGAAAGTAAGTTTAGTACAGCATCTTGATCTAAAGGTAAATATTCTCCATTAAAGTCATCAACCATCGTAACATCAGATTCAGTAGTTAGTTTTTCTCCATTCAGATAAAAGATCATTGCAGGTTCATCATAGACCATAACTAAATGATTCCAAGAATCAACAAAAACAAGATCTCCAACTATTTCTGTTGTAATTTCTTCTTCTAAAGAAAGTTTCTTTTTGAAAGTTAATTCATTCGCTACATTTAAGCCAAGAGAAATGCCCAATTGCTCACCTAAAACTAATGTAAAGAATGGAATATCATCCTCACCACCATCCATAAAAAAGAATTCAACAGAAAATGGTAATGCAAAATCATAATCTAACAGAGATTCTATGCTATTAGTAGTTCCATCAAACTCAAATGATTTTCCAACTAACTCTTCTGCAGGAGTTGGATTATAATCTCCTTGAACAACACCATAATGTTTCTCTCCACCAATATTTGGAGTAATTGAAATAGTATCACCCCCATCCTGGGTTTCTTCCTGAACATTCATTGGCCAATGCAATAATGTTAATAAATAAGGTGAAACATCAAACCCATCTGGATCTTCAAAATCAATTGTTTCAAATACGTCCGCCGGGATATTAATCCAACCGTTATGAATGCTTTCTAAATTTCCAAGGAATTCATCAGCACCATCTGGAAGATTAATTGTTTCCCCATCCATAATAACGCCATCAAAAACCATATCCCCAATATTTAATTCAACACCATAATCAGTTGTGAATTCTTCTGCTTCTGTTGCATCATCCATTCTTTCAAGTATTAGTTGTACGTCTGGTTTACATTTACTTATTGAAAAATCATATGTGTCATCTAATGTATTTTCAGTTCCTTGATCTTGAATATCATCAAGTGTTACCTTCAAACAATCTCCATCTGCAAACTCAAATACTTGTGATTGACCAATTAGCAAGCCTGAAACATCAACACATGCATTGTTCAAACAAACTTGTTCATTTTCACATAGAGGATCACAAACAGGTTCATTAGGAACACAAGCGCCACCTTGACAAATTTCATCTGCTCCACATTCAGGATCACAGAGATCAAAAACTCCTCCATCTATACAATTCCCTTCAAAACAAACTTCTGGAACAACACAAGCAGGATCACAATCACCATCTGGATCTACTGGACCATCATTAGGATCAATGTTATTATTTATGCAAGTGCCTTGAAAACAAATTTCTGGAGCAACACAAGAAGGATCACATCCATCGCTTGGTGGACCATTAATAAACATATCACATTTCCCTTTATAACAAGTAAATGGATCTGAACAATCTGCTGTTTCATAAGTTACACCACTTTCTACAACACATGTAGTTAAATCATGTGCCAGAATATCTAAACAATAACTTGCTAAAATCATTGGATCTAAATCTGTTAATGTAACAACATATCCTTCAGGATCAAGATTTTCTTCACAACCAATTAAATTATCAGCACCTATACAAATATTGTTAACTCCTCCAACAATTCCTTCTTTCTCAACACATTCAAATCCTTCACCACATTCTAGATTTGTTGTACATTCTTGACATGTTTCAATACCATCACCAAAATCATGACAATATAATCCCTCAGTACAAGGAATAACAGTACAATCTTCACCAATTGCTTTCCCTACTAAATCTGCTGGATCTCCAGGGTTAATCATCATAAACAATTCATAAACTAAAAATAAAGTTAAAATAACAATCAATGCTAAGACTAATCTTTCAGCAAGGACTTTTGTTGCTGAAGGTATCTTTTTCTTGGCTATTGCTTTCTTTGTTTTCTTTGTCATTTTATTTTTTGTTGTTTTAGTTATTTTTTTCTTAGCCATTTTATTGCACCTCCACACAAGCCCCATAAGATTGTGAGGTCTCAGTTTCATCACATTGAGTACCATCTGGACAGAAATTTGGAACAGTATAGCAAGGAATCAAACATTTCCCAGTTATACAAGCCGTTTCCTGAGGACAAAACATATCATTTGTGTCATCACAGGCCGTACATTCCTCGCCTAAACAGAGGTTAGTAGTACATTCATACATAGTAACGCCTTGACAAGGAAGACCTACTGTTATTTTATCCTCACAAACAAAATCACTGCAGTATTGCCCGTCTTCACAATGATCAGTATTTTGGCCATAAGCAGGAGTACAACACACATCACCCTCTGGTCCGAGTCCTCCAGAACAAACAGGATCCATACAAGCTGCAAACCCATTACCGTCTTCATCTGCATAAGTTAAGCAATTTTCTACATCATCTGCGGCACATGCAGGATCAGCTGCACAATCTGGATCAAAACAATCTTCTTCGCCATTACCATCATTATCAAAGAGGTCATCACAAGATAATTCTTGTCCTAGCTCACATACAATATCACCATTAGGATTCATTCCTACTATTGCACCATTACAAGTTGGATCAACACAATCAACTCCATTGACACCATTATTATCAAAACCATCATCACAAACTATTTCATTAGGGTTATGGCACATGTATTGAAGTCCTTGAAAAGAGGTAGGACTTCCATCACAAGTTGGGTCTGCACAATCAATTAATCCATCTCCATTATTATCAAGACCATCATCACAAGTTTCTGTACCACCACAAGTATAAAAGTAATCACAATCTGGATCATCACAATTATTAGATCCGTCATCATCATTATCTATAAGGTCATCACAAATTTCTGAATTATCATTACATAATGCAGGAAATGAATTAATACAATCTTGGTCACCACAATCTGGATCACCATCACCATCATTATCAAATTCATCATCACATGTTCCTTCCATATCAAACTCACAAACCATATCTATACCGCCAACTTGTCCACCAACTTTACCATGACAATCAAGATCTAAACAATCTGCTTCTCCGTCTTGGTCATCATCATCACTGTTCTTACAACCATCTTGATACCCATCTTCACCTAAATCGGGATTAAAACCATTACAATCATCATCAAGCATATCCAATAAACCATCTAAATCATTATCAATTCCGTCTTGGCAAAGTTCTTCTCCAACGCAAACAGTAGATTGTGAATCAAAAATAAAAACACAAGTTTTTCCTCCCGCACAATTTTGAGCCACTATATCACAAGGAGGAAACTCCGCTTGATCTAAACAAACAAACTTATCTGTAAAACATGAAAAAACAACACCACCATCATTTGGACAATCTAGAGTAACTTGACAACATTCAAAACCCATAGGTCCAATTTGACCAACACAATTAAGATCTTCACAATCTGTTAATTCATTTTCATCATTATCTATACCATCAGCACAATTAGTTTCAGGAACAGCATCGACATCACATAAGTTATCTTTGCAATCTTCTCCTGCACCTTGATCACAATCAGTAGTTTCATAACAACATGTTTTTGGTCCTGAAACATAATTTACAAGACCTTCTGCATTTACTACACAAGGCACGTTATTAAACATACAAGATAAAACATCAGGATCATCACATTCTTCATCAAAACAATCAATTAAACCATCAGCATCATCATCTATAAGATTATCACAAATCTCTTCATCTCCATCCCCACCTTCAACTTTCACAATATTAACCTCTAATCCAGTTACTGGATCAAATGCACCAACAGTTAGTTCATATTGATCACCATCTGCAGTTGGAAAACCAAATTGAACTTCATCCCCTGCTAAAACACCACCAATAGAAACAGTTGGATCATCTAAATCATCAGAATAAACAGGAGCATCTGCTTTCCCAACTAGTGGTTTATCATAATTAACTAATATAACTACAAACAATATTAATATTAATGCTAAAAAAGCATACATCAGAGTATAAGCACTTTCTTTTTGTTTTTTTTTCATTTTTTCACCTTTTTTCGTATATTTTAACGCCATTTTTCTTGATTTCCTTGATAAGAGGATCATTAATTTTCATGTCTTTTTTATCAAAAAAATGTTCTTCAATAATTTTGTTATATTTTTTCTCTAACTTTTTCACTTTAAGTTTAACTTCTTTTTTGTTTACTTTACTATTAAAAACAAAAGCAATATCAACGTCTGAGTTATCAGTGTAGATTAATTTTGAGTATGAACCAAATAACCATATATTCTCAAGATTATTAAAATTTGAAAAAACAAAAGATAAATCTAATAACAAAAAATATATTTTCAAGGGTAATTCTTTAAATCTTAAGTATTCTTTATTAATAAATTCCAAAAAAACCTTCATTTTTTTATTTTCAAAATTTAATTTAAACAATCTTTTATCCCTAAGCATTATTGAATTATTTAAAAGAATAGTTATAGTAGAATCTAAAGGCACATTATTTAACATTGTTTTATCTTTAATTTCGTTTCTAGTAAAACCAGAGCCAGGACTAATTGAAAATAATGTTAAAACTTTTACAACATTTGTATCAAATAAGTCAATTATCATTGTGGTCTCCTATTAAATTAAGTACTTTTTCAATATATGTTTTGACTATAACATTAACAAACTCTTTTGCTTTATTTGCATATTTATGTTTCATAAAATCAGTTCCTGTATAATATTGAACTTTAACTCTTTCTTTTTTTGCATCACGAAGGTCTTCATCTAGATGAGAAAATTCATCATATCCTTCTTTAATTAATTTTAGCAATTCCTTGTCTTTCAAGAGTTCTTGTAATACTTTAATGGTTGTAGCATGAACTTCTTTATCAATTTTAAATCTGTAAACTTTTGCAATAAACAATTTAGAAATATCATGCATTGCATAATATCCCGATATTATAGACCACCTAGGAAAAGTTATCACATTAGCAACAGAGTGATTAAGATTATCTACATAAGATTCTTTATAAAAATCTAAATATCTCGGTAATTCTGTTTCTTTTATCTTTGAAATCTTCTTTTCTTCCAACAACCGTTCCATTTTTACCATTTTAGAGACTTATTCTTTTTTTTATTTAAATACTTTACCATTTTTTTGGTATTTTCCTTACCAATTTCATTTTAAAATCTTTTCAATTAATTCTTTTTTCCAGCCAACTTTAATTAAGTTTTTCTTAATTAAAGCATTAGCCATTCCTTTTTTTCGATAATGAGCAACATACTTTTTCAGTTGTGCTGCAACTTCTTCAGGAAGTTCAGTACTTCCTTTGAATGTAACTTTTACTGATGAAGGATATAAAACCCCTCCTACTAATTCTTTATTCCAGCCTTTCTTAATAAGATTACTAGCAATTGCTTTCTTTGACATACCCTTAGCATAGTAATGGTTAATATATTTTTTCAAATCTTTGTTGTATTTATCAGGTAGAATAAAAGAAACACCAACTTTAAACAATTGTTCAATCTCTTGTTTAGAATGTTTTGATTCTTTAATGATTTGTGCTTTAGATTTTCCTGAAGACAATTTTTGTTTTACTTCTGTAATTAATTTTCTATCTAAGACAACTTCTTTTGTTACCACATTTGCAGTAATTGTTTCAGGAGATGGAATCTTTTTAGGAATACCGAGTGGTTGTAATACATCTGTTTTTGGCACAGTTTTGTGTGATTTTAGCCCAACAAATAATAAACCACCAATTAAAGGAATAAGCAATAGCAAGAACCAGTAATAATTAAATTTAATTGGGCTTTGAGGAATTGGTTCCACACACACAGAACAACTTCCACCACAATCAACTTCTTCTTCATCTTGATTTTTTATATCATCAAAACAAGTTGCTTCTTTTATGCCACAATCTCCACAACTTCCACCACAATCAACATCTGTTTCATCTTGATTCATGACACCATCATGGCATGTTGGTTGTTTGCAAACACCATCACAATAACCAGATAAACAATCACTATCCAGATCACAATTTTTGTTATCATTACATTGAGGACATTTCATACCGCCACAATCAATATCAGTTTCATCTTGATTTTTCTTAAAATCTGAACATGTAGAAGGACAAATATCTTGACATGGACCACCACAATCAATTCCTTCTTCACCGATATCTTTTATTTTGTTATCACAACCTACTGCAAATGATGGAGCATTACCATCACATTTGTCTACAATTAATTTTGTTCCACAACCATTAGTAGAAGTACAAGTAAATATTCTCGTTGAATAATTAAGTCCGCCTTGTTTAACACAAGCAGTAGTTTTATGTTTTAATGAACAGCTAGCATCAAATTTAGGTGCACATGAAGGTCCATTGTTTGGATTACCACCACCACCAGTTTGTGTTTGTTCTTCAACATACGAAGAAACAGCTGCTACTAAATTAACTTCAACACCTGCAATTAAATCAATTTGTTTAAACATTTGTTCTTTAATAGTAAATGTTTCTGAAAATGCTGGTTCTGGTGAAACAGTTCCTTCAGAAACAGTTATTCTATATGGATTATCATCTTTAATTGCTTCTGCCTGATTTTTATCCGTTATATTTGCCAATAGCCATAAAGATACAACTCCTTCTGAATTAGTATAAACAACATCTCCCATATTGACAAAACCATCACCGTCTGTATCTAATAGAATATAATCATCATTTACTGCATCATAATGAGTTATTTCAACAGCTGCTTGTTCTACAATCATTCCATCGGGCTTCACAACATAAACATCCAATCCCCAATATCTATTTAAGATTGCATTTCTATTTTTTAGATCCTCAAATTCTAAAGCTTCACATTTAGTTTCAATAATTGGATCAACCACATTACTACATAATGTATAATCCTCGTCATTAAACACAAAATAAACATTACAATGATCTTTTTGTGCACTATTTATTATATTTGCACAATATGCTGATGTTTCAGTTGTAAAAGCTAATTCTTTTACACAATAATCATTAACAGTAACATTTGTAAGAGCTAAACATAAAGCTAATGCACCTCCCGGAGCTGTTTCAACTGTTTCTAAAATATCTAAAACTGATTGTGCATCATCATCACCTAAACTAATTTCAATTTCTACATCTGAAAGATCTAAAACATCTGTCCCAAAAAACATTACATCATCAAAATCAGTATTATAAAAATCAAACTCAGGAACATCTAAAGGATCTGATTCAATTGCAAAGAGTATATCCCCATATTCTTTGTTTAATAAACTAAAGTCAATTAAAGTTGAAGAAAAATCAAGATGTATTTTGCTTTCATTTAAAACTGAGTCATAAAATCTAATTTTAGGTGAGAGGCCATAAGTAAAAAAGTTAAATTGGTTTTTTGTGAAAACAGAATCCTGAATATCTATTGAATCATAAGTAAATGTAGATTCACTTGTATCAGAAACAGCTAAACCAAAATCATTATTTTCAATAAGATTATTTTCAATAATCATATCCTTAATTCCTTCTTCTGTCCAAATACCAAAAATTAAATTATCATGAATATAATTATTACCAAGATAACAACCGTCACAATTTTCCAGTGCAATCCCTTTCTCAAAATTAGAAATATCACAATTAATTACTTGCGCACCAACAACCCCACCTAAGTAAACACCTGAATCAGTTCCATCACCTATTATCTCTGTATCATCACTACAAATTAATTGAACATCATCTTCAACAATACTTATTCCAGTTGTAATTACATAAGTTTCTCCACACAATAAAGTATCTTCTGTTATTTGCATTCCATTAGTTAAGGGTGTACAAATCATACATTTACCTTCCATACAAGTTTGGCCAACTGGACATGGTATATCAACAGGTGCCCCACTTCCATCTCCTAAGTTTTCGTCAGTTTCAATACATGTTTTGTAATCGCAAACTTTCACCGCAGGAATAGGCGCAAATACATCTTCAACAGCAGGTATTTTTTCTATACAAATCTTTGGTTCAACACAATCTATATCATCTACACATTCTTCATAACCGCACATAAAATTAGGATCATCATAAATAGCTTCTAATGTATCTAAAGTAATTACATCACCAGTTTCTGTTGTCAAATGTGCTTTTACTTTCCATGCACCGCATGTCTCATGTTCTTCATACATAATTCTCATGCTTGTTTCATGAGGAACAATATCACCTAAATCAAAATAAAGTGCATAATTTTCAGCAATTTGTTGTTCTGTTAAAATACGATTATATATTTTAAACTCATCAATAACTCCGTAAATTGAATCTATTGTACCACCCAAATCTCCGCCAAGGAACCAGTCATTATTATTGACAAAACAAGGAAAGTATGACGCAGGAATATTATCCAATGAAATAAGTTCATCATCTATATACACATCAACTAAGATTTTGCTGCTCACTTTTCTGAATGTAAAAGCAAAGTAATGAAAATTACCAATAAAATCTGGAGCAACATTTTCCTTAATAATAAAAGTTTCTTCTTGACCAAATGCCTTGACGTGCAAAACAATATTATCGTCTTCATAAAGCACTCTAAAACCACTATAACCAAGCCTAGCAAACAGCTGTCCATTTTGTTGGCTTTTAATCTTTGCCAAGAACTCAATCGTGAATTTATCTGTAGGCATAAACTCATGATTTTTAATAATAATATAATCATCTGGCCCAAACTGAGCTGAATAACCAATACCTTCTTTAATTATAGTTGGTGAATGTTCTCCAGAACCATCTAATTTTCCTGCAAATGCCACAACAGAATTCTCACTGATATCTATCAGTCCAAAGCCCTTTGCTTCATTAACTGTATTCATAGGAATATTCACTGCTGTCAAAGATTTAAATTCAGAAACATCATCAAAAATATCCTCGTCAACAAACCAATTATAAGTAAGGCTTTCAGTCAAACTATCCATTTCAGGTGTTAAAAAAGAAGTAGCTGCTTTAAGCACAGGAGTAATAAAGAACAACTGAGTAGTTGCTTCAATACTAGCTGTTTCAGAAGCAGAAATTTCAGCAGAAACATAAGGATATTCGTCTTTCAACAAATAAAAGTCATCAACCTTTATATCATAGGATTTATCACAAAAACCATCACTTCCTAAATCTGCTTCAGTATAAACTAATTTATAATTAGTATAAGCATCAACACATGCTTCCCCAACAACATCTTCATAATTTTCCCAATAATTGCCTTTTCCATCCTTATGAAGGAAGACTGACTCCTCTTCTAAGGGCAAATCAAGATTCTCAATAAAAACAATATCTTCACTTTCTAAAGGAAAACCTAGATCTAGTTCTAAAACACGATTGTAAAATAAGTTACCAAAAATATAACTTACATCTGTTGGATTTGGGAATGTAAAACGAAGATTATAATAATTATGTTCCATAAATTGATTATATTTTATTGTTGCCAAACTATTTTCAGCATAAATTCCATAACTACCTGACAAAAAGATATTATCACTCATCTCAACATTTTCTGCGTTAGAAATAAATGCACCAAAATCATAATTCCTAAATTCACAACCTTTAACAGCAATATTATTGTTAGTTATATGAACGCCAACACTGTCACTTGAAAAGAAAGGTTGACCAAAGAGTTCACCAGAAAAAATAGTACCTTCACACTCAACTGTAACAGAATCTACATTAAAAGAAATGACGCCATTTATATTATCATTAGGATTAGCATTGTCATTATCTTGGATTTCATACATTCCTTCACAAAAAGTTATGTCGTTGCTAAGTACTAAATTTGGGAATAAAAGCAGATCTGGAAAACTGTTTGTAAATTCAGTTACATCATCTTGAGTAATGATAAGGGAAGGCAAATCTGTGTCAAGATTACCACATGGTAAATTTTCATTTAAAAAACCACCTGGTTGTGCATCAGCATCCTCTAACAAAGACAAATCCTGCGCCTCAATTATGCCATTCTCATCCGAATCACCCATTAGACCACAAACAGGCTCAACTGGATTTTCAGGATCATAGTCCCTAAACACATAAGTGCCATAAACAGGTGCATCAATATCCAATGGTGAAACACAATTTTCTTCAAAAATCACTTGACCTAGTTCTAAATTTGATGTTGGTGTATCAATCACTATTGGTTCTTGTAAAAGATTCACTCTATTACCACCAAAGTCTCTACCATATTCCACTTTATAGGCGTAAGTTTTTTTAGTATCATCAACTATAAAACCCCCATCTACATCACCCATTTTTCTAAAAGAATAAAAATAAGGAGAATCATAATAAGGGCCCCATGGTTTTTCTCCAACAACATACTGCAGTACAACTTTTTCTCCTGCGTCATAAATACCATCATCATTGTTTTCTTCCCAAAAAGTAACTAAGGCACCTGTAAGATCTTCATCAACATCATTACTTTCAAAAGTATACTTTCTAAGCACATCTAGTCTTGCTGGATAAAGGAAGTGAGCCGAATAAACTTCAGCAGCATTGGGATCAGGCCCATCATAAACAGAAACAATTTCTTGGCTTGCATTATAAAATGAGACATTTTGTGAATCCTTAAGAAAGATGATTTTTTCTTCATCTTCGTCAAATTTATTATCAATAAAACCTCCACTGAGAAAATCATTCACATAAATAAAAATCTCTTGAGTAAACCATTGAGGAACATCAATTAGTGATTCATGTGTAACGCCTTTATTCCCCCTAAAATCATTTTTTAAGAAATTAATGCCTTCCCCAGAATAAGCATTTAAGACAAGATCATTATCTTCAAAAACATTTTCTTCAAAATTGATTCTAGATGCACCTTGTAAATCTAAAGCCACACCAAAGTTAATAAAATTATTTTCTTTAAGATAAGAAACAGATAAAGGATCCAAATTATGATTAAAAAAGTGTACAGCTAATGGATAATTCAATTCACTAATACCACCATCAAAAGCAGAAAAAAAGTTGTTATTTATTTCAACAGATGAAGAAAACATACTATGTATTCCATTGATTGTTTTTTCAAAGGAATTACCCTCAATTGTGGCACTTATTATATTCATAAAAGAAAAATATGTAGCATCAAGAAAGTCAACTGGCAAATCCAGAAGATTATTTGTGAAGGTATTTTGAAGAAAGATATCAACCTTTGCCCCACTACCAGCTTTGCCATGAAGTGCAACACCAGAATTTTCAAAATCATTATCTTCTAGCCAAACCTTACCATCAAATTTATCTAACCAAACAGCTAATGAGAATTTATTGTTATTCTCAACCAAGAATCCCTCGTCTACTAAGAAGTCATTGCCGTTAACTGTTACTGTTACAAAAGCACCAATTGCCTGCACATTATGCAAAACAATACTTTTCACATTATTTATAAAATAATTTCCAAAAATATCTATATTATAATATCCATCATTTACTAGAACATCATCAGTAATTGCAGCTTTTGTACCGTCATCAACATCACCAAATCCTTCAAATGTACAACCTTCAATATGTACATTATTTCCTGTAATTATGATTGCAGATATTTTAGGCAGCAGAGAGTCTGGATGAAGAGTAATTACAACATCTTCTTCACAAACAAATGCTGAAAATAGAGCTGGATCACCAAGCGGAATAGGTGTAGTTAGTTCATAACTACCTGCACAGATTTTTGTAATAGAAGTATCAAGATCGTCCCAAGTTGTATCTAAATTAAGATTTAAGTCATTTGTACCTATATCTAACAAAGGTTCACATCCAACAGAAAAATATCCTTTCCCTACTAAATCATAATCACCATACTGTAAAACAAATAAATTAACAGAAATTGCTGTAAGTAAAACTAAGTAAGCTAGAGTTACTGCTATCTTATGCTTGTTATGCATACTCACCTTTTTTTACACCTTTCTTTTATTTATATATATTCTTAATAAAGTAATATATAAAGCTTTCTATAGATATTATTAATTACTTCATATATTTTATAGATATATTTACACGAATTAATAAAGAAAAAGTAAAATTATGTTTTATGAATTGATGGTGTGTGTTCTCTGTATGGATCAATTGGTTTTTTCTTTGCTTTTTGACATTTTTCACAAAAAACAAAGAATTTTGGAGAATCTGGAACTTTTACTTTAATTAAATGATCATCACAGAAGTACAGACCACAATGATCACAATAATACATTGCAGAAGTTCCACATTTTCTGCATAAACCATCAGTAAAAAAGCGATAACCCATTTTAGATTAATTCGTCAAGTTGTCCTTTGTTACCTTTTTTAGGTTGTGCACCAGTTTTTTTAATTGCTTCTTTTGCTTGAGCTTCTAGATCTATTCCTAAATCTTTTAATGCTTTGATATGCATTTGCATTAATTGCTCAACAACTTGAACAATCTTAACCATTTCTTCTCTTTCTTTTGCTAATGTTGATAAAGCACCTTTATGAAATCCAACTTGTTCATCTTTACTAACATTTGCTTCTGGTCCTTGTTTTTTTGTCATATTTTTCACCTTTAATATTATTATTCTTATTGATAATAGTATTATTTAAAGTAAAATATTACTTTAGCATTTATAAAGGTATTGATAATTTGTTGTTATTTATGCACAAAAATTTATAAAAGATTCACATAATAAAACCCTTATGGACATCAAGCATCATGTAATTGTTTCAACATTATTGGCAATATTCCTTTATCCAACTTATGGAATATTTGTGTTATTAATATTTTTAGGTGGAGTTTTGATTGATGTTGACCATTATTTATGGTATATTGTTGTTAAGAAATCATTTTCAATAAAAAAAGCATACAAATACATGAAAGATGAATATCATGGAACAAGAAACATGATCCTAATATTTCATAATATTGAATTTTGGATTTCTAGTTTAATTATTTCATACTTTTTCCCATTATTATTTCCATTTGTAATAGGTCTAGCATCACATGTTGCTATGGACCTAATAATATTTTTCAAATACAGATGCACACACCCAAACCCAATAGCATATAGTTTAATTAGGAAATATATTTTTAGGTAAGTAGTTCTAAGTTGAAAGCAGATAGTTATGGGTTTTGAGTTGTGAGTAATGAGTTGGTTTTGGGTTAATTAGTATTGAGAAAATATAGTGAGACTCACAACTACTTACTAATAACCCACCCATAACCCAAGACCCACTACCCAAAACTAAATTACTTCAAACCCTATAACTTCAAATCAACTTGAACTTATCAATATTTATATATATAAGCTTCTACATACTAGTAAATTATGGCAAAAAACAACCTATTATTAGTAGATCTTAATGATGCTAAAACAAAGAAATTAGCAGAGACAATTACTAGTGATACAAGTCGGAAAATTCTTAATCATTTGGCAGATAAGGATGATACAGAAGCAAACATTGCAAAGGTTACAAAAATTCCTATCTCAACTGTCCATTATCATTTACAAAAACTACAGGATGCAAGTTTAGTAACAGCTGATGAATACCATTACAGTGAAAAAGGTAGAGAAGTTAATCATTACAAACTAGCAAACAAATATATTATCATTGCTCCTAAGAAAATTACTGGGCTAAAACAAAAACTAAAGAATATTTTACCTGTTGCATTAGTAAGTTTTGCAGCAGCTGCGATAATTAAAATGTTCACAACTGTTACTGGTTCAACAAATGGAATATATTCAAAAGCAGCCCCTGAATTAATGGCTGCCGCGGCACCAATTGCACAAGAAGCAGCTTCTATAACTGAAGATGCAATGATAGAATCAGCCCCAATTGCACAACACCAAGTTTACACAACACACGCCCCAGACATTGCATTATGGTTTTTAATTGGAGCTGTTAGTGCAATGGCTATTTACATTGTATATTCTCTGTTAAAGGACTGGATTAGGAGTAGAAATTAATTAACTTTTTATATCTCCTTTAATTTCTGATTATTATGAAAATCGCAGTATACGGTTCAGCCTCTGGAAAATATTCGGAAGAGACCAATAAAAAAGCAAGAATAATTGGTAGAGAAATCGCTAAGCAAGGCCACATATTAGTAACTGGCGCTTGTTCTGGTTATCCATATGAAGCTGTTTTAGGTGCAAAAGAAGAAAATGGAAAAACAATTGGCTTTTCACCTGCAAGAAACAAAGAAGAGCATATAAGTATTGCTTATCCTATTGAAGGATTTGATGAAATGATTTTTATTCCTGAAAAAATTCCAACAGACTATATAGATCATAATGATGACATCATTAGAAAAATAACAAGAAATCTTGCATCTACATCACACACCGATGCAGCCATTATAATTGCAGGTGGTAGTGGAACATTAGATGAATTTAATCATGCCTTTTGCTTTGGTAAAAAGATTGGAATTCTTAAAGGAAGCGGTGGAGTTACAAAAAGAGTTATACCAAATCTTATTGAGGACAATTACAGAGACTTTGGAGCAAAAGTATTCTTTGAAGAAGATCCAATAAAGCTTGTTAATAAGATTGTAAATATATAACAAAATATATAAATCCAAGACTATTAATTCTATTAAAATGCTTAATACAAAAGAACTTAATAAAATTAAAAACGATATGGATTTATTTGATAAACAAAGAGAAAGTATCATTCTTCTCTCAAGAATTATTTTAAAGGCTTCAAAGTCTGCAATTTATTCTACACATAGAACTGAATTTCAGAAGGCAAAGAAACAAATTTCTGAAGCAGAGATTAATATAACAAAAGCAGAGAAAATGATTAAAAAAATACCTGAACTAAGAAAAGTAGGGATTTATTCTAGTGCCTTAGAAGAATATGCAGAAGCAAAGTTTTTTTATGGATATGTAAAAGATAAAAAATTACCTAAAGTTTCAGAATTAGCAACAAATGCAGAAGAATATCTGCGAGGCTTATGCGATTTCACAGGAGAAATGGGAAGATTAGCTGTTATTTCTGCTACAAATAAAAAATTCAAAGAAGTAAAAGCAATTAGAGATGTTGTTGAGGAAGTATTTGGAGTCATTTCAAGTATGGACCTAAGAAATGGTGAATTAAGAAAAAAATCAGATGCAATAAAATGGAATCTAAAGAAAATAGAGGATATCTTATATGATATTAGTATGAAAAAATGAATTCAGTAAAACTCAGCACTATATTAATGATTCTAATCCTTTCCACAACATTATTTATCTTAGGATGTGGACAAGATAATAATAATGGTAAAGATGATGTGGATGGAATAATTTGGCACGGCCAATCAACAATACAAATTAATTCTTTAGATAAAGTTTTATACTTTGATCCATTTAATATGGGGACAGGGTTAGAAAAAGCAGATTTTATCGTCATCACACATGCACATTACGACCACTGTAGTTTTAAAGATATTCTCAAGGTTTCAAAACCAGAAACAATTTTATTTGCAACACCAGATTGTTTATCTGAATTAGAAAACTTAGACATTGCAAAGAAAATAGCAATTATACCACACCAAAATTATGCAATAGAAGGTTATGAAGATTTTTCATTAACCACAATACCAGCTTATAATATTGAAAGAAAGTTCCATCCAAAAGGGAAAAAATGGATTGGAGCAATTGCTCATTTCAACAACAAAAGATATTATCATGCAGGAGATACAGACGCAATCCCAGAAATGTCATTGTTAAAGGGAATTGATGTTGCATTTTTACCAATTGGCGGAACTTATACAATGGATGCAAAAGAAGCAGCTGTTGCAACTAAGATGTTTAATCCAAAAAAAGTAATTCCAATACATTACGGAAGTATTGTTGGAAATAAAGAAGACGCTGTTGTGTTTGAAAATTTATGTGGTTGTGAAGTAGATATCCTAGAAAACTAAGTTAAAATCTAACTTTCTTAATTGTTTTACCATAATAAAAGACATTTTTCTTTTTAAGACGGTAAATAAACATTTTTATGATTTCTCAAGATCCTAACATACTTATAATTTCTAAGTTTTTTCTTAAATTCTTTTTTTAGGTCATCAATGATCTTAAGGAATGTATTAAAATCTTTTAATTCCATGTTAAACTCAAAGTCCACATTATCACTAATAGATTCTGTAACAGAAATTATGTTTGGGTGTTGATGGCAATAAGTAATTAAGTTTTTTACAATCTTTGTATCTTCTAATTCCAAAGTAACTTTGTAATAATCATAACCTAAGTTGCCAAGATCAATATTGATTTTATACCCCACAATGATTTCTTTTTTAATTAATTGTTTAATCCTATAAATAATTGCCATACTGCCTAATTTTGTTTTATAGGCAATTGTTTCAATTGGTGTTCTTGCATTTTCTGTCAAAAGATGAATTATTTTTTCATCCACATCATCAACTTTTTCTACTCTTGCTGTTCCTCTTGACCATTTTTGTAGCAAAGTATCTTTGGTTTCACCTAACAAATATGCTCTTCTAAATAAAATATTCTCAGTCACAATATTTGTGTTGTATTCTTTAATGATTGGCCGATATTTTTCTAAAAATTCAAACCAAAAAGTTCTAAAATCTACAATTTCTTTAACATAAAAGCTTACAATAAGGTCCCAATTCCCAACAGTTGCAGAAACTCTACCTGTTGAATTTTCTTTCACAAGAAAATCAATTAATTCTTTTTCTTTTTCAGAGTCATGTTCATATAAATCAATATAAACTCTTACTAAAAAATATCCTAGTTTTGAATAATCAAATACTGTATTAAATCCTTTGATAATGCCTATTTCTTGCAATCTCTTTATTCTATAATTAACAATATTCTTGCTTAATCTTGTTTTTTTAGCAATTTTTGAATTACTTTGTCTTGCATCTAAATCTAATTCTTTTAGAATTCTTTTATCTTTAAGTGTAAGTTTTGAATCATCTTCCATTTTAAATACCTCATTACCAATAATTCATAATATCTTCTGATTTATATATTTTCTTATTTTGAATGAAAAACCCCTAGAAACATATATATCATATGATTGCTTAATATACCTTGGTGAGAGTAGAATATGTAAGACTAAACTGGGTGAAAACAATGGAAGGCAGAGCATGTTTAATACACGAAAGAAGGCTCAGAAGAAAAGAGCTAACTGAAATTCAACTTGCTTTAGTATTCCTCACAATAATCATCCTCATCATGATTTATTTCAGAACAACATAAAAGGGAAAAAGAGAAAAAACAACAAAAGGTGCAAAAAATGTCATTAAAAAAATTATTTGGGCTAGAAAAAGAAGAAATAACAGACTCCGAGCTACTTGGAGTAATAGTCCAAGCAAAAATGGAAAACAGAAACCATTTTGAGATCAAAGGAGTTAAAATCCAACTAAGTACGCACCAGTTTTTTGAATGCGGGATTTTAGATTAAATAGAAAGAGCTATGAAAACAAACTTTTAACAACAATTGTTGCATAACTCCCCCTTCCAAGGAAAAAGTTTAGTTTATATTTCTTAGATTCTTGTTTTTGAGAATTAATTTTAGATTTAATAAATGGAAACAATTTTTCAAAGATCCCTTTTTTAGTCATATCAGTTATATTAAGATTTTTGATTTCAACAACCATATCCCTAACATCACCTTGACTACTTAGCCCTTGAATTTCTTTAATAATAAAATCTCTTTGATTAATTCCTTCTTTCTTTAGAATTACGTCGATAATTTGATTTAATTTTTCATTATCCACTTCACTCCCAAACCCAATTAAAGGAACTTTTGTTTGATTTAAATCATTAATAATTTCCGGGACGTATAATTTCCCTAAAGAATAATCAATTTCATAATAATTCATGTTTGCTTTAATAAATTCCTTAACTGTTTCATTCCAAAGATAGCTTTGATAAGCATGCACATACAATTGCAGGATTTTTTTATGTAATTTTTTTAGTGCACCAACATAATTGTTCCCCTCAGCATTAATCATTAACTCTTCACATGCTTCTTTAAACTTCTTTTGCACTAAAAGTTTTCCAACAACATGATTATTTTTGTTCATACCAAAACGTTGGTCATCAAAATAATTAATTGTTTTTTTAATTAATCTTAATTCTTGATCTGTCTCAATAATAATTTCAAATTCATTTCCTTCTAAACTGCCTAAATTAATTCTTTCATCACCCTCTCCCAGATACTTTAATTCAATCCCATCTAAATATAAATCATTCTTAGGACCTTTACTAATAGAAATATATTGCTCTGTAATGGCATTTCTATCCTTTGTTCCTCCAAAATTAATGTATTTAGAACTTAAATTCAATCTATCAGCTATCTTGTTCACAGCATCAATTGTGTTTAAACCTGTTTTTTTAAGAAGAAAATAAGTATATTGCCCATTTTCCTTTAAATTCAATTTTAACTTCTCCTTAACAATAAAATGTTCAGGTTTTTGCTTTATTTTGATCATACAAGCAGTAAATTTATATATAATTATAAGTTTTGTGTTTTCAAAGAATCCTTACTTATATACAACAGAGGTGTTAATATGGAAAATGTAATAATCATCGGTGGTGGACCAGCAGGTTACACTGCAGCAATTTATGCTTCTAGAGCAGATCTTAAGCCTGTATTGTTTGAAGGATCTGCTTATGGCGGCCAATTAATGACTACAAGTGATGTAGATAATTTCCCAGGATTTCCAGATAGTATAATGGGGCCTGAATTAATGGAAAAAATGCGAGCACAAGCAAAACGTTTTGGAACTAATCTTATCCAAGAAAACATAACCAAAGTTGATTTTTCTAAGAAACCATTCACAATTTTTGCAGGAGACAAAAAATATCAAACTAAAACTGTAATTATTGCAACTGGCGCAGATCATAGAAAACTTGGAATAGAAAGTGAAAAAAAGTTAGCTGGAAAAGGAGTTAGCTATTGTGCAACATGCGATGGTTTTTTCTTTAAAGATAAAGATATTATGGTAATTGGGGGAGGAGACTCTGCAATAGAAGAGGCAACTTTCTTAACAAAGTTTGCTAAGTCTGTTAATATTGTTCATAGGAGAGATGAGCTTAGAGCATCTAAGTTTATGCAAGAAAAAGCATTTGCTAACAAAAAAATTAAATTTGTTTGGGATAGTGCTGTTGAAGAAATTTTAGGGGAAAACGCTGTTGAAGGCATAAAAGTAAAAAATCTAAAAACAGAAAAAACATCTGAGATAAAATGCCAAGGTGTGTTTGTAGCAATTGGTCATATCCCAAACACTAAATTATTTGACGGACAAATAAAATTAGATAAGGGATATATTATTACTGGTTCTAAAGACTTCCCTAAATCAACACAAACCTCTATTGAAGGCGTGTACGCTGCAGGAGATGTCCAAGACCATTATTATCGACAAGCAATAACATCTGCTGCTACCGGTTGTATGGCAGCAATAGAAGCAGAAAGATATCTACAAGATTAATATTTAAAACAACTTTTTTTAATTTATTTTTAAAAATAAAAAAGAGACATTTCAAACCAATTTATGTTAAAACTCTTGCATTACTTTTTCAATTAATTCTTTTTTCCAACCTAAACCAAGCAATGTTTTTTTAATAGTATCTTTTGATATTCCTTTTTGTAGACGAGCAAAAACATAAGCCTTAAGTTGTTCTTCATATTTAGAATTAGGATTTTGAAATTCTGCAATTAATTTTTCAACAACCTGTTTATCCCAACCAGCATTTGCAAGAGCGTTAATAATTTCTTGCTTTTCAAAACCATTATTTAATTCAGTCTGAATAAATTGCTTTGCTATTTTGATTTTAGAAGCAGGAATTTTCTGATTAATTCCTGGGCTACTTGATTTTGTTTTTGGGACATTAGGTTTAAATACTTGCATTACTTCTTTTTCATAACCAACTGCTTTTTGTTTAAATCTGCTGTTAAAATGCATTAACAACATTACAGAAACAACAATTGCTAAAATAAATACAATAAATCCCAACGGCAAGACCTTTTCAACTGAAAAAAAGGTTTTTGTTTCTTCTATAACTGGTACTTTTTCTTGTCCAGCAATTGTTTTTTGTAGATTTTGTTGTTGAGCAAGCATCTGTGTATTTGTTTTATCTTCAGAAACACAATATTCTTTATATTCTTTAAATTCTCCTGAAATAGTATATGATTCACAAGAGTAAATTCTTTTGTTATCAACACAAGGTTGTTGTTTTAATTGATTATTACAATAATTGTCGTTAAATAACACTTCTGATGTTGCTTGCTGTTCAGTTTCTGTTACGGCATCTACAATTACAACCTCATCTGAAGATTTTTTAGAGCCGCCCCCTCCTCCTCCACCGCCACCACCAACATTATTATTTACAGGTGCAGGATTTGGGTTTGGATCAGGATCAGGACCAGGATCAAAATTACAATAACTATTTTCTGCAGAATTAATATCTACAGTTACACCAAAAGCTGTTTGTGTTGTAATTAACTTGTAACATTCGCCGTTTAATTCAATTGCTTTTTCTTCTTCTTTTAATGCAGCTTCAATTGTACACAAAGAATTACAGCCATCTCCTTCATTTGTATTTCCATCGTCACAATCTTCATCCCACCCTAAAATATTATCACCACAAATTGTTGGAGCCAAACATTGTTCTGGAACAAAAACATTATTCAATTGTGGATCTGTGTCTGCATCATAAAGATCAACTGAAATACAAAAATCAGAGCCAAGATAAGGATAAATTAACATAGTAGTTCCTTCTGCATTTGATTGAAATGGTGTTTCACATGCAGTAATTATAAGATTTTGTAAACCCAATTCTTGTTTAGCAGTTAAATAAATACATTTGGGTGTTTGTTTTTTTATTGTGTGATATAATTTAAGAGGTTCTGTTTGAGTAAATTTAGTAATATAAATCCCAATTCCACCACCCACATCAACCCCTGCAAAAGTAATTGCATACTCTTTATCTTCAATATTAATTGTAGTTGTCTCCCATGATTTAAGAGCAACCACTGTAGGCAGCATTAATAATAAAACCAATACAAACAACAATTTTTTCATTTAAAACCCCTTTAATTTATGATTCACAGTTTTGTAATCCATTTAAGTATAATTCATCAATATTTTCTTGCGTTAGTGCTTTATTCCAAAGAGTGATTTCATCAACTTCTCCTGAAAACAAACTACTCCCAATAAGTAATTTTGCTTGAGATGAAATACTTCCTAATGGGCCATCTCTTACTGGAGTGCTAACATCATGACCATCTACATAATGCCTAATTTTATTTTCTTCTTTGTTAAGCACAGCTACGACAAAATGCCATTCACCATTATTAATATCTTCAGAAGCATATGAATATTGGTTACTAGATGTTTCTGTACCATCCATAAACCAAGCAATAGATGTGCCACCCCAACCATTTGCAAGCGAATACTTAATTCCAGGACCATAACCCGCGCTGGTTTTAGATAGAATATTCCCATTAACATCAGTTGTTTTTACCCATAATGAAATACTAGCATCTCCTTCACCAAAGTCTAAGCTAATATCATTTCCACAATCAAGAGTTCTTCCTCCTTGTAAATCAAATGCTTTTTTATTATGGCCGTCAGAAAATGAAACCTCTCCTGTACAATGATTTACACCAAATTGATCTTCTGTGTTTTCATCTGCATCCCAATAACTAATTAAACCATCATGACAATTATAATCAGGAATTTCTATTTTACAAACATCATTACACCCATCTCCTTTTTCTGTATTTCCATCATCACACTCTTCTCCCAAACCAATTTGAATAATTCCGTCTCCACAATCTTCTACTTTACACATATCGTTGCAACCATCTTCATTTTCAGCATTTGCATCATCACATTCTTCCATTCCCTCAACAAAACCATCACCACAACCAGGAACAGAAGCAATACAATAGCTTTTGCCAGCTAAGATTCCTTCATAATGTTGTTTGATTTCTTCTTGTGAAATAACTTTATTGTAGATTGCAACCTCATCAATTAATCCTTTGTAAACTTTGCCAGTGTAACCTTGACCAATTTTAACTGGAAGATCTGAAACAGAAGGTGATTTTTCAGGAATATCAGGATAACCTGCAACACTAGATGGTTCACCATTGTAATACGTTCTTATTTTTCGTTCTATTGTATCTCTTGTTATAACTATATGTTGCCATTCATTGTTTTTAATTGTACCGGGTGGCAAAGAAGTACTCCAACCAAAATAAGATTTAACACCAGCAGGATTAATCATTCCATGATAAGTGCTTAATCTTCCTGCGGGCCATTCTTTATCAACGTTTTCTAACTCAATTGTAAAACAAAACTCGCCCCAATATGCTTTACAAAATGGGTTTGATCGTGCATCACCAACATTCTCTGGCTTTAACCAATATTCAATTGTTAAATCACCATCTATTTGTAAAGTTTCGTGATTAGCAATCTCTACCCAATCTTTATTGCTGTCAAATTTAAAAGCTTGTCCTAAAATGCCGTCTGTAAATTCAACATCTTCAATTAAAACACCATTATTAGATCCCGCATAATCTTGAGCATTTAATTCTGCTTTCCAGTAAGAAACCATATTTGGATCACCTGAACATTCTAATTTACAATCTTTGTTACAGCCATCACCATTAAAATTATTATTATCGTCACATTCTTCATATCTTTCAACATGACCATTACCACAGCCAACTGTTGGTAATTTACAATAAGCAGTATTAAGATTTGCTTTGTTGTATAATTCTTTTACTTCATCTTCAGATAAAACCTTATCAAAGATTGCAACTTCATCCAAAAGCCCAGTAAAGTAAGCAGTTGGATTTGTTTCACTCCAAATTCTTCCAAGTTGAAACCTTCCATTAACTCCACTAGGATTTATGGTTCTAGAATTATCTAATTCACCGTCAACAAATACTCTCAAAGTATTTTCGTCTCTTTGCACAACTAAATTATGCCATTCATCATCTAATTGTTGAGTAATTGGTAATGAACCAGCTGCACTACAACCTGTTTCTCCAACTTTTGTTTTTGATATAATTGGATTATATTGACAAGAATTTGACAATCCTCTATGTAATGCAACACCATTATTACCTTTTAGCCATAAAGCAATTGAATAAGTTGTGTCTTCTTCAATGTAAGCTCCAAAATCAACAAAATCATTGCCATCAAAATTTAATGCACCTTCAATTAATCCATTTGTCCAAGTTGCACCTTCAACATCTCCAAATAATTTGTTAATATTATCAAATAACACCACTCCTTCATTTTCATCAAAATTCCAATAATTAGTCATTCCTTCAAGTGGACAATCAACTTCAGGAACATCTGGAGTAAATTCACAATTTTGATTGCAATCATTTGTGCCATCACATTCTTCATCTGCATCTATTACTTCATCTCCACAATAAGCTAATTTACAATTAGTTCTACATGCATCTGCTATTAAATCATTGTTTAAATCACCATTATCACATTCTTCTAGATCTTGTATAATTCCATTACCACAAGATTCTTCTTCTACTTCTATTTTACATTCTGCATCACAACCATCACCGGCTCCTAAATTACCATCATCACATTCTTCCCCACTATCAAGACTACCATCACCACAAACAGCTTCTGATTCAGGAGCAGGTGCTTCTTTACAAGTGTATGTTTCATCACAAATTAATTCATCAATACAATCCTTTCCTAAATCATCTTCATAAGGAAAACATTCAATCTCTTGCAGGTTTATATTAGAAAATAAACCTTGTTGATCAACATCCATTGTTACTAAAAATTCTGTTGATCCAGAATAAAAAGGGGTTTCTAATGTTTCCCCAGGAATTAATTCATCAAAAGTATATTCAACTTGAATTGGTAATTCTTGATCTTCATCAAGATAAAAAACACTTCCAGCTTTACCTACTAACCCTAAATCACTAAAGAAAATAAGAAGCATAAACAGAACTATGATTAAGCCAGCAAACATAATAACATGAATGTTGTGTTTTATCTTAATATCCACTTTTACCTCTTTATTTATAGATAAATCTATTTATTACTAATTCTTATTTTAAATATTTATAAAGTTTTTGAAGAAACTAAGAATACTTATGTTTACATCTACCTATGTTTGGATCAGAAACAGCTTATTCACAAACCCCATCATTACATTGAAATCCTGGAGTACATAAAGGATAACACTCACACTCAGTATTGTAATTATCACAAGTGCCACAATCGTCAATGTCAGGTTTAGCCAAGACTGCACTAATCATCTGTGCATCATCTGAGTTTATGAGATTATCCCTATTTACATCAAAACAGCACATAAGATCAACATTTGAGAAAGGACCTTCATTCAGAATGAAATAATATTGTAGTGTTACTACATCATTTAATTGAAACAATCCATTTCGGTTTATATCTCCAACTATACTATCTTCATTACAAGAACACACACTATTTTCTTTAGCATTGCCGTCGCAATTATGATCAATAATGTCACAATATTCTGGCTCGCCTGGATTTGTATATGGATCATTATCATCGCAATCTACATTAGAGAAGTAACTGTCCCCATCTGCATCCACTACAGGTTCAAAAACAGCTGTTTCTTGGTTATTAGAATAATCTGTTTCCAAGGGCCATGATTCAGGATTAACAGTAACAACTGCATCAAAACCATTTTGTAATAAAAAAGTATAATCAGCTATCCCAGCAAAATTAGGATTTAAGTTATTCGCACCATTTACCCAAGACTCTATAGTTTCGTGGTAAACCTCTGCTCCAATTTTAAGTTCAACTTTTATTGGAATTGTTTCTGTAAAAGGAATAGAATTCACTTCCTCAAGTTCAAAGTTCACAGAGATAGAATCTGTATTATCATGTGTGGAAATTAATACATTTGAAACAGTAAAGTCATAAACAGGATCTGCTGTGCCATCAACCACAAAAGAGTCATAGTTATTATTTTTTTCTGTTTCGTCAGGATAATCATTATTAACATCAACAAAAACATTTGCTGTAAAACCTTCTCCTATAAATTGATCAAATTCTGCCCCCAAATTAAAAACAGCGTTGTAAATTGTCACACCTTCTTCATAATTAACACCCAATGCCTCAGTAACAATGTTATTTATTGTACTAATTAAATCTAATTCAATAATAGGCAACATACCAGGATCAACAACACCAGTTGTGGTTAGATCAAAGCTTACTGTAACTGTGTTTGCAGCAGGATTATCAGTTACACCTATAATTTCTACATCAAAATCAATATCTAGTGCAACAGTCAAAGTACAATCATTTTTACATGCATCATCCTCATTTAAATTGCCATCGTCACATTCTTCATCTCCTATATCATGTGTTGCATCACCACAATAAGGTCCAAAAAGTGTAACAGGTGTTTGACAATTATCATTACATTCTTCACATTCTTGTCCATATAGAAGTATACCACATGGAACATCATTTTGAGCACCTAAATCACAGACTTCACCAGCAGTTTGAATTCCATTTCCACAAACTTCTTCTTGTATCTCTACTTCACAATAACCTTCTGCATTATTAATCCCATTATTATAATGTTCAGTAATTTCAGGTGGTATTAATTCTTTATAAAAGATAGCAACTTCATCAATTTGTCCTTGGAAGAACCTACTACCGCCATCAAAGCTTCCTAATAAAGCAGGAGCGGTACTTAAAGAAAAAGGGAAAACATCCACAATTGTTCCTAAATGTTCAAGATCAAAGTAATAATTAAATTCTCCAGAATCATGATCATATGTTAATGTAAGTAAATGCCATAAACTATCATCATATTCTTTAGTATAAGTTTTTTTCAGATGAGTTCCACCATCATAATATAAATAAGAAACTTTATCTTGTTCTACATAAAGAGATAAAGAAGAACTAATAAGGTTTGGAACGTCTCTTTTAAAAGTAATTAATCTTCCTTCTTTTTCTCCCTCATTATAAACGGGATGATTATAATCTGTTTTAAACCATAACATTATAGTAAAAGGACCTGGAGCTAACATCTCATTTGCTGGTGCAAGTATTGCATATTCATTATTTACTTTTACAAAATTAAAAGCTTGTCCTGATAATCCTCCAGTATAACTTGCCCCATTCTCCATTGTACCTGCCAAATTAAAGATACTATCTTCAACATTGTCTTCTCCCTTCCAATAACTTTGCATTCCATCCAAAGGACACGCAGCTAATGTTGGATCTTCAATCATACAATTTGCACTACAACCATCACCATCTACATTAGCACCATCATCACATTGTTCAGTTCCTTCTTGAGTTCCATCACCACAAACAGTAGGGTTAGGAGTATTAGTTTCAATTCCACAATTTATAGTACAATAATCACAAGATACTTCACCAGGTTCAAGTATACAACCATCACCATTATCTACTCCATCATCACAATCTTCAATACCTTGTTGAACACCATCACCACAATCTGGAATAACAGTTGTTACGGTTATTTTTCCATTTAGAATTTCTCCTAAAATAAGATGTTGATCACCAACAGGAGAACTAAATCCACCTTCTAAAGTCAATCCAGCCCCACCATCATCATTAAAACTAAGAGTCATTGGAAAATTTTGATCAGCAGAAACAACAAACGCTTTTCCTACCAAAGGACCTGAACCAAATGACATAATAAACACTACCATTGCAACAATCATACTCACAAAAATAGCATAATGTGTAACATGATGCTTATCTAATGGATGTGGTTTGTTTGGATGTCTTTTTTTCATTTTAAAAATCCTTTCTTAAAACTTTTTCAATAATTGCTTTTTTCCAGCCTGATTTTGTTAATGAATCAATTATTTTTTCTTTAGGAGTGCCTTTTTGCACATAGTAAGTAATATATCTTCTAAGTTGTTCTTCATACTGGGAAGGCATTATGTGTTCTTGCATTTGAGTAAATACATATTCAGACACTTCTTTTTTCCAACCTGCTTTTCCTAAGCTAGCTATTATTTGATCTTTTGCAAAGCCTTTTCTTAGTTCCATTTTAATATATTGTTTTAGCAATCCTAATTTTTCAGGTGGCATATTCTTTAATGGTGTTTCTGTTGTATATGTTACTGGTTCTTCTTTATGTTTTTCATGCAACCATAATATAAAGCCCATGATTAAACCTGCAAGAATTGCAATAATTAGTAATGGAATTAACCATTTCCAAAATGAAGTTGGAATTTCAGTAATTATACTTGGTTGTTGTGATTTTGCTTGTAATTTTTGTTGTGTTGCAGAACATCCAATACATACACCACCACAATCAACACCTAATTCATTATGATCTTTCTTTTTATTATTACAAGAAGCACATTCTTTTTTGTATTCTTTAAATTCTCCTTCAACATTATATGATCCACAATTATATCTTCTATAACCATCAATGCAAGATTGTTTGTTTAATTCTTGATTACAATAATTATCATTATACAATCCTAATGAACCAGGAATATCTAAATCAGTTCCATTTGTGTTTGTTGATAACATATCTAATGGCGGACCACCAGAAGGTCCATTATTTGAACCACCAGGACCATCATTATTCGGACCAGGCGGATCATCATCATCTGTTACAGGTGGAACTGGACAATTTGTATCTGCTACAAGATTATATTCTTCTTTTGAATTACCCACGTCAGCACATGTTAAAGCTATAGAATAACAAACAATGTTTCCCGTCCCATCATCTAACCAACTATAAGTTAATGTTTGTTGTGTAACTGGAATTGGTTCATTACAAATATTAGCATCACATAATGCCGCAGTTGCTTCTGATATAACTATCATTTCATTTGTTGGATCTGCGCAAGTTGGTGTAAGTCCAAAACAAACTTGTTCATTATTGGAATTAAGAGCATAAATATAATCCGTTTGTTGCGCTGCTACCGCAATTGGGGTTTGACAACCAGCATTATCACATAAACTATTTTCAACCATTGTAATATCAATTTGTTCATTAGTTATATCTGCACATGTTGGAGTAAATGAGAAACACTTTAATTCACCAAAAGAATCTGCAGCATAAGCATAAGTAATTAGTTCTTGTGTTGCAGCAATTGGATTTTCACAATTAGATCCTTCACAAAGTTCTAAATCATCTACTTTTTCTATTAAAATTTGTTCATTATCAATATCAGCACAAGTAGGTTTAAAAGAATAACATTTTAATTCCCCTACTTCTGAATAAGCATAAGTTGGTTCTTGTTGTGCTGCGGGAATTTGATTAACACAAACAACCTCATCACAAAGTTCTAAATCAACTTCTTCAATAAAAATTTCTTCATTATTTTCATCAGCACAAGTTGGTGTAAATCCAAAACATTTTTCATTACCCATTGCATCTGGTTGTAATTGATAAGTTGTTTGTTGATCACCTGGAAGAATTTCAATTACACATCCTGGTTCTTGACCTTGGCAACCAGTTGCAGGTGCCTCTGAAATAACAATTCCAACTGGGCTTACACATTCTGTGATAGTATAACAAGTATCACCAATTAATTGTTCTATTATTGCTCCTTGGTTTGCCACTGTACATACTGCGGTTTCAGAATAACATTCAGTTAATTCTATTTCAACTAAATCTGCTTGTATTGTTTGTCCTGTTTGAAATTCAAAACAATTAGCACCATCCATTATTTGTACAGTTTCACCAACAACGAATTCAACAGCGTCTCCAAGATTGTATTCACCTATATAATTAGTTTTAGTAAGAATATGTTCATCTGGAAACGGTTCCCCATAATAAGTTAGTGCAACTGGATTAGTTCCATCATTACTTAATCCAGTCTGCCCTTGTTCCAATAAAATTACTGGAATTGGAGCAATAACACTAGGCAAGACCATTCCAATGGTCAAAATAATAATTAAAAATAAAAAAATACGTTTCATTTTATTTGTTTATGATGTACATTTACCTTGAAGACCAACAAATAGAGTTGAAATATCAGTTGCCTCATCACAATTCATAGCTGCTGGACAATTAATTCCATTTCCAGAATCACAATAATATACACATCCAGTAGTTGTTCCATCACCTTCTAAAATACAAATCCCATCATTTGCATCTGTCATGGTACAATATTCTTCCACTGTACAAGCAACAGGTTCAACAACACAAACATCTGCATCATCACAATTTCCTTCAGTTAAACCATTATTAAAAGTACATGCTGTTCCAAATACTGCGCCTTCACATGTAACTCGACATACTCCTTCTTCAATACAAAGACCATCTTCACCTGATGTTGCATCAGTACAATCAGAACTATCTGCTACCGGACAAACACCAGCATTTACAACACAAGCACCTGTTCCATCACAACTTCCAACTGTTCCACCATTAAAAGTACATAGATCTCCTGCTGCCGCAGTTGGACATGTAAGTGTACAAATTCCTATTGCAGTACAGACACCATCTTCAAATGTTGCACCCATACAAGGTTCATTTACATTTGGACAAATACCAGGATCTAAACAATCTGCAGGACAAGTTGCAATTGTATCATCACCATTACAAATACCATCACCACAGAATGGAGCTGCTGCTTGACAATCAGCAGGACAATTTATTTCGGTTTCTCCTGCATCACAAACACCATCATTATCACAAACAGGACCAGCTTGTCCTATACAAAGATCACCATTTGGATTACATAATCCTTCAAACTCAGTTCCTCCAATAAGACAACTTAAATCTGCTATACAACGAAGCATAAAATTATTTTGTTCATTTGATTCTTGAACTTGATGCTCTGGATCAAGCATTACGTGAGCACTAAGACCAACACCTGTTGCAAAATCATAAAATTGAGAAAAGGTATAATATAAACCACTTTGTCCTATATCACTTTCAGGATCAAATATTACTTCAACTTCTTGTGATGAACCAACAGCTAAATCATTCACCATACTATCTTTGGATATAGCTTCGTGATTAGCATTTTCAAGCACAGACACCACTTCTAAACTTGTTACATCAACATCTCCAAGATTAAAAACTGTAAATTCAAGAGCAATTGTTCCTAATGCTTCATCAGGAGTAATTGTTAAATCACTTATACTTAAATCAGGACAATTAACACCTTCACAAAGATCAACTGGACCACCATCTACTTTAGAAAAATCTAATCCTTGAATTTGATATTTACCATCAGCAAAAATAATATCCGTAAATGTCACAGTATAATAGGACAATCCACCATCATCATTCTTAACCCTCATTGTAATTTCATTTTCATTATTTGGGTTTTTAAAAATAAGTTTTGCAGGTAAAACTCCCATTGCATCATCTCCTGCAAGAGTAACATCATCTAAATCATAAAGAATTTGGTTGCCATCGTCAAGGTCTACCAAGAATGCTTGACCAACCAATGGACTTCCACTATACATGAAAACCACGGCAAATAATACTAGAATAATAACTGCTGTTCCTATAACATATAATAAGTTTTTAGGATCTTTTTTAGAAATTTTTGATTTTTTAGACTTAACACTCCTCTTTTTAGCCATCTTCGCACCTCATTTATTAAATAATTTAATTATAATATATAACTCCTTGTGAGAATTCATTTATAAAGTTTTTGTAAAAAATAGAATAAAAAAATAAAAAAAGATTATTTCTTTTTCTTGTTAGTAGTTACTTTTTCAATTTTTGGTTCATCGCCTTCTACGTTTCTTCTTGAAACTAAATAACCAATTAACACAAAAATTAACAACAACAATATAATTGATGCAATTACTATTGCAGGAATTACCCATGCTGCTACTGCAGGCTTTTCAACTACTGCAGGTTCTTCAGGTTCAGGTTCTGGTTCCAGAACAACTGGGCACGTCTTAGAACAAACACCACCACAATCAACACCTTGTTCATTATGATCTTGTTTTTCATTAGCACAGCTTACGCAACCAACCTTAAAGTCTTTAAACTCACCAACAACATTGTATGCTTCACAATTAAAAGTTCTGTAACCATCAACACATTTTTGTTTAATTGCTTGTTGATTACAATAAACTTCATTAAACACAGCATTTGAATCTGGCAAATTTAATGGCGGTGCCTCATAATCATCTTCCTCTACAACAACAATTGATTTTTTCTTGCTTTTTTTGTAAACAACTGTTCCCGTACTAGGATTATCTGAGGTGTAAGGATTATAATTACAGTAGCTATCACTGACTTCCTCAAAAACTAAAACGGGTTCAGGATTAATTGCTTCTACAGTAATTTTCAAGCAATTATCATCAATGAATTCATATTTATAATCATCTTGACCAAAATCAGATGATTTTTCACCAGGACATGATTCTAATTGATCAACTACTAACACAACATCACCATTAATTTCTTGTAAAAAATAAGAAAAACAAAGATTTGGGTTATCTGCATCAGGAAAAACAATTTCTGTCTCTCCCACTTCCAAAGCAGAAACACTAGCAATTATCAGGAAGGCCATGAAAATCCATATAATTTTTTTTATTTTCATTTTATTTTACCTGAGTTAAGGGCTATATTCCCCTTCTATTTCGTTGTTTGTTTCATCAATCTCTTCTAATGTATCAAGACTATCAAAAATTACTTTGTAAGTAAAACCATCTTTTAACACACTGTAAAAACTAATTGAAGAATAGATTTCATCCACAAAACTTTCTGCATCTATCCCATCTAATGTGTAATTGGGAAAGGTAGCTTGACCAGTTGGAAGATTTGGGTTATAAACTTTAACGGTATATTTTGTTTCTTCAGAAGCAACCAATCCCAAATTTTCAACAGTTGTTCTAATATGGATTTTGTTTCCATCATCCCAAACAGTAGTTACTGTTGGTGTTAAATCAGCTAAACAATCTCCTGGACAAACTTCATTTTCTTCACAAACATTATCACCACAAACAGGACCTTCAATAGGCAATGTACAATCATTTTTGCATTCATCTTCATCATTATCATTACCATCATCGCATTCTTCGTCTGTGTTAATATCTATAATCCCATCACCACATTCAATAAGTGTACAGTCTTCTCTGCAAACGCCCCATTCACCACCATTGTCATTACCATCTCCATCATCACATTCTTCACCATCATCAATATTTCCATCACCACAAACTGGTTCATCATCTTGTACAGGTGGCACATCTTCTTTAGCAGCCATTCCAATACTTTCTATTTGATCATCAGATTTATCAATTGTAACAACATAAATATCTTCTCCAACCATTAAATCACTAGTTAAGTCACCATTTTCAAAAGTAATTGTTGCAGGCATTTGACCTTCTTCATTATTCGCATATGCAACTGCTTTTCCAGCTAATTCTCCACCACCGTAGTATAGGAGAAGCACTACAAATACTAGTAATACCATAATAGAAAGACCTACTGAAAAATATTCCTTAAACTTTGAATCATTTCTTTTTTTTGCCATGTTTACACCTCATTTTTTTTACTTATTAAATTTCAGTCTCGATTAACATAAACCAAAACACCTATCAATATAATCACAATCAAAATTAACATTACCAAAGCAATTAACATAATGCTACCAATACTTACTTTTTTCTCAAGAAAACCTTCTTTTGGTTCTTCTGTGATTGGTTCAGGATCTGTTTCAACGTCTTCAATAATTATTTCATCTTCTTCTTGAACTAACTCATCTTCTGTTTCAATTACTTCTTCTGGTTCGTCCTCAATTACTTCCCCTGGGTCATCTTCAACAGCTTCATTATTAAAATCAGCACATGAAGAAACAATCATATCAGACTTACTAAAGTCCATATCTAGTAGAGAAACAACAAAACATTGCCAATTACTCAAATATTTTTGAGATTCTCCAATGTTTAAGGATTTTGCATAATCTGGAATTGGCTTTGTAAGAATTGCATCAACTTCCCCATTTGAATGAACATTTACAATTGTGATTGCAAAATCTTC